>Ga0209542_10001976_pt1 | contig 47017 bp, 45 predicted proteins | sample RifCSPhighO2_01_FD_184028 | JGI IMG/M metagenome (GOLD analysis project Ga0209542, IMG submission 184028) | Soil microbial communities from Rifle, Colorado - Rifle CSP2_plank highO2_0.1 (SPAdes) (version 2) | ecosystem: Environmental > Terrestrial > Deep subsurface > Rock core/Sediment ...
GGGCTCGAAATATCTCGATATTCCTCGCCCTCCACCTCCCGTTTCGCCATAAAAATCACGTCTCTCGGCTCGAAAGCGAATTTTGAGATAGGCTCTACAAGGAAAGGGCTCCGATGGAAAAGCGGGATGCCGAATTCGCACTGATTGAACGCATGTCACTTGCCGGGCTTGAGGCGAACCGCAGTGAGACTGCACGAATCATAGGGGCGATAGCAAAGAAAATCGTCGCCTGCGAGACGCAGGAGGACACGTTGCGCGCGGAGAAGAGCGTGCTAGAAAAGAGCAAGCAGGAAATGGAACAACGGTACTGGAAAATTCGTGAGTGCATTCTCGTGCACATGCCGCTTCCAGGCGCGCTCCTTTCCTTGCGGACACACCATCTTGAAGCAAAGGCGCGTGCAAAGAGCACAGATTCCATCACGGAACAATCCGAGCTACATGAGAAAGCAAGATACCTCCTCGGGACTCTTCAAAATGCATGCGACCATCGTTTTGTTCTCACCTGGAGCGGTTATGAGGGGTCACGTTCTAGAGACCACGACGACGCATACCGCGGGCATCGCGTATGTCTTGTCTGTGACCTTTCTGAGACATCAGAGAGCACGCGCAAGGGCATTTACAGAGTGCTCGTTGGGAACGAAACCCGTCTCGTGAAGAGGGTTCTCACGGGTACAGGCCGAGTGGGAGATTTCCGTTTGGAACCCCTCCGCACCATTGAGCAAATTTCTGCCGTGTTCACTCGCGCGGAAAAAGATATCGTCCACTTCCCAGAGGAAAGCGTCTCTGCGGGAGAAAAAGACGTGACATGACGCACATAGGACATCCCCCGTTGCTCTCTCAAAGAGCAACGGGGGCTTTTTAAAGAATAGACCTACTGCTTAAAAATTTCCGTAATGAAATTCCTGAATTTTGAGCGAGACGAAGGCAAAAATTTTGAATAATACCAGTGGTATTTTGAGAAATTTTTGACCAGTCGTAGTCAAAATTCAGGAAATTGCAGTAGAAAGGTTTTTAAGCAGTAGGTCTAATACACAGAAAGAGAAAGCGCGACTCGCATAGCGAGTCGCGCTGGATGAAAAACAAAACACAGCTAGTGCCTCACGGATGTGCTCATGTGAGGATTGAGCAAACGAACATCCGCGATGAGAATGCTCACAGACAAGGAGATCAAAAGGGAGCAACAAATCTCCAAGATAAAAAGCAGGAGGGCCATACCGGAATCAAACCTAAGCCCTGGCCCAGAGCTGAAGAGAAACGCGCGGACACTCACCATGGCGAGGATTGATACGACGAGAGAGAAGAGAAACACATGGCCACGGTTCTCCATCGTAACGAGGACCTTTTGATACTCCTCCACAAAAGATTTTTGCATTCCCTTGCGAAAGAGGGCATACGCGAGAGAGCCGGTGACAACTCCGACGATGAAGGCAAGAAAGAACATTGCCACTTCGCTGTGCACTGCAAAAGGCGAGAGGCCTAGACTCATTATTTTTGCCATCTCATCACCACTCGTATGAGGATTATTCGTGTGCGACGATTCTCGGCAAAATGTACTCTTAAAATGTGCGTGTGTCAAATGATTGAGCAATGAGACAGTCAATCAAAAAAGCGGCGTCCCAACGAGGAGCGCCGCAGTAAACTATCCTACGCCGCAACTACCACGGACGCATTCGCTTTGACGGGCGTATACTCCCGAAGACCGAGTGCGCGGCAGACCGACACGATGGGCGCGATATCTTCCTCCTTCCCACTATAGCGGCTCTTCCAGTCAAGCCGTATGCGTGCCGGTTGAGAACCGAACTCATCACTCAACCCAAATTCCTCTCGCCACGGCTGAAACTTGATGTGACATTCCGCCGAAATCGCATGCGAAGAGTTATCGTGATAACTCTTGCAAAACCAAAGTCCACCGCGGTATCCCTTTCGGAGAAACCCCGCCGCGATGCGCTGCGCGTCTGCAACCGTGGGAAACTCTGAGTAGAGCCCCACTTCAGCAAAGTTCACAAACCCGGGCAGTTTTTGGTCAACCATGAGTGCGAAAAGGTTGGGGTGCACCTCTTCTCCGTTCCGAGAATCGTGCGCACCGACAATCGTCGGGTTTATATCATGGTACCGTCCCAGCGAAAATCCTGTATTCTTTTCTGCTCGTTCTTCCGCGATGAGCGCTAGCGGTGCCAAAAGTCTTCCGCTCACTGATGCCCAGTTTTGTGGAACGGACAGCACGAGCTTCGCCATGACTTCCACGTTTCCGGGGATTTCAAAATACACCGTTCCTTTTACAGGATCTTTCAAGGGACACCTCTTCTTCGTGGTTTCGGATTGAATGTTTTTTCTCGGTCAAAATTACACTAGAATAAACGAAAAGTCAAACGATGTACCTAGAGGTCTTTGCGATACACGCACATTATGAGTACTATGATTTTAGAATACTGTTCATTCACCCAAAAGTGAGTATCACGATGCACAAGCCACAAACGCTTCCTCCAGTAAAAATCATTACACTCACCGGCCCCTCCGGTGCGGGAAAATCAAGCATCGCAAAAGCGCTCATCGCGCAAAGACCCGACATCGCGCTCGTGGTGAGTATGACCACACGGAAGTCACGCCCTTCAGATTTGCCCGGGGAATACCGATACGAGGTCCCGGCAGTCACATTCACAGAAACCCATCATTTTCTTGAGACCGTTTCAGTGCATGGCAACTGCTATGGAACCCTTCAGAGTTCCATAGATGACGCGCTCTCGCGGGATGCGCCTTCGCTCATGATACTCACCCCGAGCGCCATAGGAATCATCCGATCCTATGCGAAGACACGCGGTGGAGGAGGCGTGGCATCGTTTTACATCGTACCTCCTCCGGAGACAGAGCTCGCTAAGCGCCTTGAACAGCGTGGCGATGACAGAACGACTATTGAGAAAAGAATCACTGACTGCAGGCGGTGGAACGATGAAGCGCGGCATTCATCCATCCCGTATATCTTCATCTCAAATGAAGAGCACGATGCGGGGGTACAACGCGCCACCGAAGAGATTTTGAGATACATTCAGTGAAGCACCCCGGAGTATCTCCATGATACTCCGGGGTTTTTGTATTGTGCGATACGACCTGCCGTGACATACTCATCAGAGAGATATACGGTGACACTATCCATACAAGGATTCCATCATGCCTCCCAAAAAAGAGGAACGGCGATTTCTCAAGAAAAAAGAACTCTTTGACACCATCGGACTCCTGCTCGGGGCAATGCTTGCGATGGAAACGGAGGGAAGCGACACCATACCACTGTTCACCATGCAGGAACCGGCGGAGGGCGAGGAGGAGGAAGACTCTGTGGACGTGTATCAGAACTTAGCTGACGCAGTCGAAACTCTCTTGACCCCAATCAAGAGCGACAAGGCCGTTCTCGCCATGTGCAGAGAATATCTGCAAAACAATTACGGAATTGCACTCGGGGATGATTTTGAGGGAGACGAGGTAAAAGCGCGGAGGGCGCAGTTCCACATCGTGAAATAACCTTTCTGGAGCCATCTCTTTTGAAAGACACGGCATGCATGCACCGCCCACCGTACTCCGATGGGCGGTTTTTTCTTGTGATGAACTGCTTTCATCTCAAGAAAAAACCGTCACCAATTCGTGCTTGATGACGGTCAAAGATATGCTGCTGCAACGGCGAGATGTAGGCCGCTCGCGGCAATCAGGATTACATGCTGTAGCTCACGAAAACCCAGGAGTTCTGGCAATGGATTAGGTTTTTGAAAAAGAAGCACCAAAAACTGTACAAAATACAGCCCAATCCCCGACAAAAAACCGGCCCAAGCAACCAGCGGAAACATCGCGGGGTTCAATAACGACATACCAAGCCCTCCAAAGCCAAGCACGAGGTAGAGAGCGTTGCGCAGATTCTCATAATTCGGCAGAGCCAAGCGCAAAGCGAGTACTGCCACCGTTGCCGCTCCAAGCAGCAAAATACGCCAACTGGCCTCATTTGTCGGAAGCGAGCGAACCCAATATTGAGCGTAGGTTGCCAATATCAGCGCCGCAATCGTGAGGTGGTCTATCGCTTGTCTAGTTTTGTTGTAAGGCAACCAGTGGTAAACACAGCTAACGGCGTACTGCGCAATTATAGCCGCAGGGAGAATCAGAAGCGACATCTCTGGCCGGTAGACCCACGCGATTACAGTAAAACACATTCCCAGCAAATCTAAAATACATACAATTGGGTGCCGCGGACGCAAGCCACACCCATCTTCTCGGTGCACGAGCGCATCCATCACAACCTCCACGGGTTAAGAACTCTCGTGAGAGAGTAGCACGAGGAGTTAAAAATTTAAAAGGAAAAATTTCCAGACCCCTTTCGCCGTTCGATTCCCGGTGTAAAGATACTTCCCTGCCGCGGCCGGGTTGCACTTCGCGCGCCGTTCTATGGATTTTGGTTATTGCTTACTTATTGACCCTCCCTAGTCCATCAATCATACCAAGTACTGTATAAAAAATTTTTCGGTAATGAACTCTTATAGACACCGTGCCGTACGGTAATGTTCTGGGGTTTCTTTTTTTTAGACTCGCTTTGCTTGCTTGGTGTGTGATATAGAAGCGATCGATGGGAACTCCCATTACGTGCGCCCAATATTGACGCGCAAGCATCTCGTCAACATTATCATGTATCTGAATACCGGCGCGAATTCTTTCTTCCGATATTTTGAAAATCTTTCTTATAAAACGCATATACAAACGCACCATGACAGCGTCTGAATTGGTAAAGACTAACGCCGCTGTTCTCTCTTTGTGATATTTTGTTCCCTCACCCCAATATAATGCCGCGCCTATAAGCATAAGCTCGCGATTGGTTAATCTTTTTATTTGTCGTAACCCAGATTGTCGGGCATAATCGTTTTCTTTGATAATTCTCGCAGAGCGTTTTCTGTTGAAGTCAGTGAGCCCTCGTTCTGTTGCTTTTTGTATATTGGATGCAAGCAACTTTTTTGCCTGAGGCGTGAGAATCAAATCTTTAAACCAAAAACTAAGCGTCCCCTTTGAGGGAAGATTCAGGGTATTTTTTATCTCGTTGTAACTTTTCCCCGCCAAGCGGAGCTGTGTAGCACGCTCTTTGTCTTTTGCTCTGTTTGAACTCATACAGATATTCTACATATCTTTTTGTATGGGTTCAATATTCTGGTGTTATGTTCTGTGGATAACGGTGACCCCATCGGGATTTGAACCCGAGTTTTCAGGATGAAAACCTGATGTCCTAGACCAAACTAGACGATAGGGCCGTATCTGGATTGCTAGAAGCTGGGTGACTAGGTGCTGGGAAAATTAACGGAACGACGGCGTTAATCCGCTGACGTTAAAATCATAACACATTTTTGAAAAAAAGAAAAATTGTGGTATTTTGTGTTTATCTAGTCTCTAGGTGATAAGGAGGGGTGGCTGAGCGGTTTAAGGCGCAGGTCTCGAAAACCTGTTGGGGAGCAATCCCCTCGAGAGTTCAAATCTCTCCCCCTCCGCCAATTTGTACTTTCAGAAAAATACTCTTTGCTCTTTTCATTTTGCGCGCGCCGGATTTTTTCTCCTAATGAAAAGAGTATTTTTCTGTGGTGTCTTGCAATGAATTGCAAGGTGGCGGGGCTGGCTTCATTTTGATTTGGCAAGAGAAAAGCGGAATTCCCCCCAAACCCCCCTCCCGCTTTTCTCTTGCTCAAACGGAACGGGAACGGCAAGCACGAGCGGGCAAAAATTCCTTCCCCCCAACCCCCTTCCTTTTTGCCCGCCTGCTTGGGCTTCGCCCCCAAAACTTTTGGACGGACGGATTTTTCGGCGGATAAGTTCATAAATACATTATATCCTGATTTGGGATTATACCGCAATAGGATATATCATACAAGCAAGTATGAACAAGTCTGTTTACTCTAAAGACTACAAAGAAATCATAGAACGCTTGAAAACAGCGCGTATTGAGGCTGGGCTTGCCCAGCAGGAGGTTGCCGATAAACTTGGCAAGCCTCAATCCTATATCTCAAAAATCGAGTCCGGCGAAAGGCGGCTTGATGTTGCAGAGATTAAGAAATTCGCCGCGATCTACAAAAAGGATGTTTCTTTTTTCATAAAATAATTATGCCAAACAATACTCAAAATCCGGGACTCTTTGGTATAGCAAATTCAAACAAGGATTTTTCCAGCGAAAGTGCGTGGGGTAAAAATCAATTTAACAATACTTTTCCGGCCGCTCTCGCCAACTACATGGCAAGCCGAGAGCTTCCTTTGGTTTACATTAAACTTAATCAAGAACTGGCAACATATCACGACACGATTTCCGTAGAAAATCTTTACGGCATTTCTCCAACTTCAGATCAAGTCTATTTCTCTTTTGAAACTGAATTTGAACCATATCGTGATTTAGCAGAAGGATGGTTACCAAGAGTAGATTTAGTTACACAGAAGAGAAATGGTGGAACATTCGAATTTCTTAAACCAATAGAAATAAAACTCACAGCTTTGCCTGACGATCAGACTTCTGATTGTTCGGACGATGATTTTGGAAGTGAAATTGTTGTAAGACCTGACACGATTGTATACCTTGCGCTCGGACTTGCGGATTCAATGCGAGGAAATAGAGAGCAGTTACGAGAAATTCTGGAACCTGTTTGTGGACGTAGAATGGATTGGAATAATACGACTAGGGTAGAAGCATTACTGCCAAAATTAATTGAGGCACTAAACTCTATAATTCTTCAAAACCCCGATAAAGAAAAACCTCTTTTAATTCAGCCAATTTGGAAAACAAAAGGGAAATCTACCGTCTTAGCAGACAACTGCCTTGATATTTTTGTGTGGAGCAATTTCGCCCTTACTCGACTATTTGTAAATCAGGTATCTGATAATGGCTCAATTACTCGCCCAGAGCGTTCTGTTATTTGGTTAGTAAAAATGCTTTACCAATTTGCAGTTGAGGGCAAAATTGATCACCAACACATTATTGACACCTATACTTACGGGACAAAAAATGACAAAGCATTTGCTATTGGCGGAATGAAAACAAGAGAATATATGCGCTCGCCTCAACTTTTGAATCCACGAATAACACGCCCAGAGATAAAGGATATTATTCTTGGGGGAGGCGAAAAACTCTTAAGCCCCGAAAGGCGTTTTGACGGAATCGTTCAAAACACGATTGATCTCTTTGAAACAGCAGCAGAAATTGCCGAAGGCAATTAAGCAAGAACCGCGATACTCTCTCTTTCGAAAAGGGTTGCGGGAGAATTTTTTAGTGGAACTCCATTTTGCACTATTTCCATAATCGCTGAGGCGACAAACCGAGCAAGATTTACTGGAACAGCATTTCCAATTTGTTGCTCCATTTCAGTTTTAGAACCCTCAAAAATAAAATCTTTTGGAAAGGTTTGAATTTGAGCGCGTTCTAATGTTGTGAGAGGACGAATCGTTGATAAATCTTTTACCTTATCAAGTGAGTGTCCGGGATATCCTTTTGGGATAGGTCGGTTTACGCCTCGTATGGTTGGACTTGGTTCATCTACACTAAATACTCCGCGTCTGTTGTAATTTCTTGGGTGACGATAGTAATAATCAAAATCTAAATCATCACCAAAATAATCCCTGATAGACATAGGCGACTTGGCGATTTTTTCCTGAATGAACGTAAGAGCAAAATCGTCAGGCACTTTTAATTTTCCAATCAAGAAAAAGCGTTTTCTTTTTTGCGGAACACCACAAAGGCTTGCGTCAAGAACTATTTGCGTCAATCCATATCCAGCCTTTTTGAAAATTTCTTTTGCTTCGGTTAATTTGTTCGACTTTATTATTTGATCAACATTCTCCATAACAAACCACTCTGGCTTTATGTTAGAAATTATTTTTGCATAAGAAACAGTAAGGTCTGCTCGCCCTCTTTTTTCATCCCTCTTTCCAGCGTGTGAAAAATCCTGACATGGAGGCCCGCCGACAATGATGTCTGGCTTGAGTTTCGATAATTCAAGTACACTTTTTTCAACATCGGATAAATCTAGATCAAAAATATCGTGATCGGTAAAATTACGACGATATGTTTTGACGGCAGGCTCCCAATTATCCACAGCCCCAACAATTTTGAATCCGGCAGAAGCAAATCCGAGGGATAAGCCCCCACATCCTGCAAAAAGATCAATTGTTCTAATCTGTTTTTTCATAAAATCTATAATCCTATTTTAGCATATCTTAATACTCTCGCCTAAGTACTCCGACAACTTTACCCTGTATCTCCACATTCGTTTCGTAAAATGGCTGCATGTATTTATTCGCCGGAACAAGTTTTATGCGTTTTTTCTCTCGATAAATCTTTTTCAGAGTAACTGCGTCTTTATCCGGAAGATACGCAACCGCTTTTTCTCCATCATCAACCGTTTGCTGTTCACGAACAATCACAACGTCACCGTCCGATATACCCTCCTCAATCATACTTGTTCCGGCAACTTTCAGAGCGTAGTAGTTTGCGCCTCTTGAAAGCATACTGCGCGGAACTTCTATCGGTTCAGGGTTTCTTATTGCCTCAATCGGCCCTCCGGCGGCGATAAGTCCCATAAGCGGTATTTCTACCAAGTCTCTTTTTTGATCATTGAACGCTTGAATCGAACGCCTTTTACCTTTATCCGCAGAAAGCAAATTTTTCTTTCGCAAATAGGAAATGTGTTGGTGAATTGTCGGAATAGAAACCCCAAAATTCTTGGCTATCTCGCCAAGAGAGGGAGAGTAGTCTTTCTCCCTTTGAAATTTTGTAACAAATTGTAGGATTTCAGCTTGCCGTTTTGACGGCTTGCCTGACCCCATTGACTTCTTTTCCATGTTTAAAGTATAATACCTAAAGATAACCTAAACAAGAGCAGGTTATCCACACAAATTATGCTAGAAACAATCTGGAACAACTTAATGACAGTTTTTGATATATACGCCTTTTTGGTCTTTATTTTCTACTTTGTATTAGGCGTAGCAACCTGTTATGCCTTTCTACGACTTTTCTTTCGGAAAGAGATCAGACTATTTAGGAACTTGAAGCGTAAAGTTTATCTTTTGAAAACTGGTACAGCAACGCTTGAGACCGAAAGAGAGATGTTAAATAAGAACGGGTTATTCATTGTAAATGACAGGGTTTTAGATTTGATTGATACCAACATATTACAAACACTAGAAAGCTTTGCTGTTTTTGTGATTGGATATTCAAGCACCTGCACTAGCTATCAAACCATTGTAGACCACGCAAAAGCATCAAACATTCCTATCATAGTGTTGGCGAAGCCAACAGAAATAACTCCGGAACACATGGCGATTTTTCAACAGTATATATATTTTGAAATGTGCAACTCTCCCGCCAGATTACTCACAATTATTTTTAACCTTTCCTTAATAACGCCCTATGAAAAAAAGTGAACTGACAAGTCTATTGCGAGAGTATGTAAAAAATAATCTCTCTCCAACAAAGATAGAGCAGGATTTAGTTACAAGTCTGTATGCCGCTTTTAAGTCCGCGCTCGGTGACGGGTGTCTTTTGATAGGTTCTTATGCGCGATTTACCGCCTCGCGACCATTGCATGATTTGGATATTCTTTTCGTAGACGGGAAGTTTGACCCGAACAATTTACATCCTCAAACAATTCTGACGAATTTACAAAACAACATACAAAAGAATTTTCAAAACCCCACAAAGTACCAAACAAAAATTTCGCAACAGACCCACTCAATAACTGTCTCGTTTTTTGAAAATGGACAGGAAAAATTTGCTGTTGATATAGTCCCTGCGTATACATCTGGTTCTAAAAATGAATACGGGGATGATATTTATTGGGTGCCAGAGATTTTGAAAACAGGAAAAAGAAACCGACAGGCTCGTTACGAAGAATTTTCAAAAACAAAAAAGAGCGAGCTTGAGCGGTGGCTAAAATCTGACCCGCGAGGATATATAAAAGCCGCGACTGACCTAAACTCGCAAAATAATGACTTCCGGAAAACTGCAAAGTTTGTTAAGAGGTGGAAACATAATTGTAAAAGTGAGGATGAGGATTTTAAGATAAAATCTTTTCATATTGAGCAAGCCATTTTTGCGATATATAAGCAAAACCCACGCTTTGATATTACTGATGCAATCTTCAAGTTTTTCTGTGATATTCCGTCAATTATTGCCCGCCCTCAAATCAAAGATAGAGCCGATCAAGGGAAATTTATTGATGAGTATATAAGTAGTTTGACAAATGAACAGAGAGAAAAAATTATAAAGGCGCGAGATCACTTTCTTATAAAACTTGAAAACCTTTCTGAAAGTCCGAGCATTGCAGATTTGTTAAAAAGCGGTTTTCATAGTCGGGCAAGCGATACCGAAGCATACCTTTTTGATTCACGGATACCTGTTTTTCTAGAAAAAGAAAGTGTCTTTCGTATTCAAGGAAATGTTTTGCCAAGAGACGGTGGATTTAGAGCAAGAATACTGGATGCTATCGGAATTATTGAAGTAGATAGAAAGATTGAGTTCAGAATTGTAGGAAATCAACCCGGAGCGGATTTATTTAAATGGAAGGTAAAAAATGATGATAATTCCGAACAACCACGAGGAGAAATTACTGACCACCGCACTCTTCGCGACCCAGAGCACAGTTTGTATAATGGGAATCATTATACCGAGTGCTACGCAATTAGAAACGGAGTCTGTGTTGCGAGGGCAAGACAAAATGTTGTTCTAAAAAGCTTATTTAATAAGTAAGGTTAAAGGGAGCCGTCCGCGTAGCGGACGGGCTTTGTGCGCGCATTGGGCGGGTGGGGCAAGCACATACAGATTTGTTTGTGCCATTCGTTAGTTTGGCACAATCCGCTTTTTTAGAGTTACCGCTAAACTCGACCGAAGCCACCGAGCGAACACGAAGCAAGCACCGAGCAGGCGGCGCGAACGAATGTGAGCGGCCAATGCGAGGTGCTTGCGAAGTGTGAGCGGACTATCGAACCACCACAGAACGCGGAGACGGGAGCGCCTCGGGCCGACGCAAACGACGGAGAAAAGGCGGGCGCAAAACTGGCAAAAATGCTAAACTACACTTATAAGCCTTTTTGGAGGAGTGAAGCGGCGGCAGCAAAACCAAAAATTTCCTTCCTTTCAAATGTTCCGCTTCGCGGCGGGGGGTGTGGGGGGAGCCGCAAATAAAAATGGTAGGAAATTTTTGGGTTTTGCCCCGCGCGAGCTTGTCGAGCGCGGCCGAGGCGCAAGTGTCATTCGTCAAAATCCTGCGGATTTTGCCCGAAATAGTTTCGAACTTCGTCCAATACACACCGCCAGATGGAGGTCCTGCGGAATACACAAAGAAAAAGGACCCACGACGACACATGTCGTGCGGGCCCTTCGTTAGTTGGTCTGATCGACCGCGTGGTTCAGCCTTTCGAGCCGGCCTCGCGAACAACTTCGACCGTGTCGCCCGGGTTGACGGTGGTGGTTTCGACCACTGACTTCCCGTTGAGCAACACTCGGCGTTTGCCGTCGGGGATGTTCATCACGGTCGCGTAGCGTGCGATGACGACGCCGACGATGGTAATGGCTCCCTCGGGCAAATCGATTTCCTGGATGTTCGCCCCGGAAATCAGTGTGGCTTGTCTGGCACTCATCGCGTTTCTCCATTGCGATTGATGGGGCGGACTGCCCCCGTTAACAGATCAAAGTAGGCTTCTGTATAGGGCAGGGTTTTTACGGTCACGAGCCAGAAGGCGTTGAGCATAAGGCTCGCGGCCAAAAGGTTCGTGAATATGAGCTGAGGAGACCCCGCCCGGGCGAGCTCCTCACAACTCATTTCGTCCGGATTCCGATCTTTTGGATCGGCTATTTCCGGGTGTAGGTGCGTGAGGGGCGGGGTGATGTCCCGTCCTTCCCACCGCACATACACTTGTACATTTCCGTCGGCGTATTCGTTGCCGCCGGAGATAAGAACGACTGACTGCAGTGACGCGCAGTGTTCAGAGAGGAGAAGCCGTGTCGCGTGGTTGTCCACGCACGAAAACACAATATCTCCTTCCCTAATGAACACAAACGCGTTTTCTGTCGTCAGGTAGATCGGCCTTGGCTCTATCTCGAGGCGAGGGAATCGCTTTGCGAGTACCTCACTCGTGACTTCAGCCTTGTTACCGAGTCGGTCGAACTCTTGGCGTTCGGCGTTTTTTGTTTCGTACCGATCGCCATCCAGCACGACAATGTGCGACCTTTGGGGCAGATTGTCAAGGTAACGGCAGAGGGGCGGCAGCAGGTGTGTCCCGATGCCCCCGGCGCCGATGATTTTGATTTCCATCAGCGTATGTCCTCTTTGAAATCCAACGCGAGACTGGAGGCACTATGTCGACGGTGAGGAGGAAACACATCCACGTACCCATGTCCACCGAGCGGTTCGAACGCTCCGGTGAACACCGCCCAACGTTTTTTCTTGACGCGCCTTACCCATTCATCCGGCACTATCCAGTCACGGAGAATGCCGAACGGGATGGTATACAGCGTATTGTGCTGTGGCATGCTGAGATATTGCGGAGAAACTTGCCCGGCTTTCGCTGGAGTCTCGTCTTCTTGCCTCACGCGAACGATGTGTTCGTAAGCGAGTGGGAAACGATTCCCGTTCACCACGAACTCGCCGTCCATGCCGAACTTCGGAAAGTGATCCAGGAGCCCGATGGTGATGTGAATGCCATCATGGCTCGCCTCATCGCCGATATCCGTTCCGGAATGGAACGCGCTCATCGTGCAGTGCGAATGCATAGTGCCAACGCACTGGTAACCTGGCAAACGCTCGCTCAGGATGTAGTCGACGTGAGCACTTGTCGCTTCCTGTTTGGGTACCGTGATGTCCCACCCCTGCTTCGCGCTGTAATGGAGCAACACGGCCGACTCGATTCCCTTCTTTTTGTACACTGTGTGTAAGAAAAGGACCGCTTTGGCAAACACCGTGCTCGCCATGCGTGGTAGAAGCAGTCTCACCTCTGTTGTTTGCGGCAGAAGCCCGTCGATGTTTTTGACAGGCACTGTAGCCTCAACCCAGCCAGTCTGTTTGTGGACGAAGGTGCCATTCCCTGCGACAACGAAGTAGTTCGCGTCGGAGGGTGGGGGCGACCCGTCATTCAGATGCACTTTCATGGCACTCTCCGTGTTCTGAGGTCTGTTGATTCGTGGGGTGAAGCATCTTGCACCAACCCAATCCACTTGACTCTATCATCGACTTCTTGGACGAGCCTTGTTCTGAACTGCTCGCCCTGAGCCGCCGCATAATCGAGGAGGGTAGGCACTTGAGCGAAGATTTCCTTCGCCGCTTCCGCAACCATGCCTTTGATGTCCTCAGCCCCTTCGGAGAAAAGCTTTTTCAGATCCCTCTTCAGGACTTTTGAAGGCACTTCCTCGATTTTCCATCCTGGTATCAGCTGCAAAGCCGCTTCCATGATGTCCCCACCCACACGTTCCGCAACTCGGTTAAGAGATTCGGAGACGACGTGGAGAGGATCACTCTCAGTTCTCTGTCCGTGATCGGAAACGCGTCGTACATATTCATCAAGCGTACCGAACCTAGAGGGTAGCCATTTGAGAGAGAGAACGAAACGCGGATCCCGAGCGCTTTCATTTTGCCAGTGGTCAAGCGAACGGATTTTATCAATCCGTTGCATGCTGGCCCTAAAGGTATCGCTGAGGTCACCGTTGAATCCGCTCCCCCAGAAGCTGTCGAGGACGCGTTCCGCCTTCTCCCCCAGAGAAATGCCGCTGTCCTCCCTTAACAAGCCAGGGAAGCACACGCAACTCCCGTCCGTCGTATTGGGCAACGCAGCGGCGTAGAGTGTGTCCTTAATATTCTTTAACCGCTCGTTGCGGAAAAAGACGTATAGGCCGCTGAAGTCTCCACCGCGATTGAAGCAAATAATGAAGACGGAGAAGGGAAAAGAGAGTCGATATTTCTGATAAGAGCGGGGCTCCTCGCGATTACCGAATTGCACCGTTCGAACGGCAGGCGGTTGTTCGATAACATACAACCGCGATCCATTCGCATTGCGGAAGAAAAAACGCGTTCCATTCGGAAGCGAGTCTTCACCCGAGTTAACAGTGCTCCTGGATCTCTCTACATCCTCCCTAACCGCAAGGAGCAATTCCGCAGAACGGCGTTGCATACCGGCAGTAAAGAGAGCCCTCCCTTGCTCACTGACGTTTGTGATGAGAGTCTGCCGATGAGTTTCGGCAAGCTTTTGGATCATCGCGATCGGCATTTGCTTGAGCAACAGAGTTACCCGTTCCTGAAGTCGGTTGTTAAGTGCCTGCTGCTGTTCCATGGCCCGCGATTCGAACCACTGACTAGCAGCCTGCGACACAGTGGCGATAAGAGTGCGGTACCATTTGGTCACGCGCTCGGTGATGAAGGGAGGGAGACCGGCCAAAGCCGATATCAACTCCTGTCGTGTCGCCGCGGCAGCTTCTTTACGAAGTCGCTCCTCGCGGGCAGCACGTATGCCAAAAAGGTCCATTTTCTGTCCTTTCATTGTCAACGTTCAATTGGAATCTGGGAACTACTATATATTATGTATGTCGAGTTGTCAATATATATATCGCCAGGAGGGCTCCAACAAAAAAACACGCGGTACTGCGACTGCATACCGCGCGTGAGAAGGATTCGTCGTGAGGATTTCAGTATGGCTCTGCCCCAACAACATCGTCGTCAACCCTTATCGCCTCTACCGGCGCATCCACTCGTCTTGCTGGATCAAGGCTCTCCGACAAAGAAGTAGCGCGAGTAGTTAATACTGTTTTTGGGCAAAAGTAGGAACATCGAATAAGGCAGGTTTTTCTTTGTAGATTTGTCTTAAGTCACGTACAATTTTATCAACGCTCCTGAAATCAAGCCGTTTCGGTTCAAAGTTCCGCCAATCGTCACCGTAACGGCAATTTCTGATATCGTTTCTATGCCGAGTAAAGACAAAATCCAACGCTGTCCGTGGGTGCCGGACGAAGACGAGCTCTACATCGCCTACCACGACAGCGAGTGGGGCGTGCCGGTCTATGACGACCGGCGGATTTTTGAGTTTCTCGTGCTTGAAACATTTCAGGCAGGTTTGTCGTGGCGCACCGTGCTTCACAAACGCGCGCACTTCCGAGAGGCATTCTCTGGATTTGAGTATGAAAAAATTGCCCGATTTTCGGATGCAAAAGTGGCGGCACTTCTCAAAGACGAGCGCATCATACGAAACCGCGCAAAGATAAAGGCGGCAATCCAAAACGCGAAATGTCTTCTCGCGGTGCGAAAAGAGTTTGGGACTTTTTCAAAATACATGTGGTCATTTGTACAAGGGAAACCCATCGTACATGAGCTCCGCACCATCGCCGACTACCCGCCCTACACTAACGAGGCAGTCGTGTTTGCAAAAGATTTAAAAAAACGGGGATTTTCTTTTCTCGGCCCAACCGTCGTCTACTCACACATGCAGGCGATTGGCATGGTAAACGACCACACTATTTCCTGCTTCCGATTTAAAAGCGTCTAGAGTATATTCAAAAAAAGAACCCCCCTTCGCGGCAGACCGCTCTGGAGGGTTGACCTTGGAATCTAGACGAGTACGGCTTCTGCAGTACAACCAGCGCGCCCGAAAATACGTGTGTATCGCGCAATTTCTTCTTTCGGGCCCGTGGCTTTGTTGCTGTTGTCCGAAAGCTTCACCACAGGATGCCACTCGGTCTCGCCCGTCCGCCGCGCCGCTACCGCTTTGCAGACCATTGAGAACGGGCGGAACAATGTGCTTGCGGGGTGGTCGGCAGGGTAACAGTCGCGGAAATCATTTCCGAGAAGCGTGCCCCAACCGAAGGATACTTGAATCCGGCTCGCAAAATGTTCGTAAAGCCGGATTATGGAATCCGTGTCAAGACCGTCGGAGAAAATGATGAGCTTTTCTCGTGGGTCAACACCGCGCTTTTTCAACCACCCAATGTAGGCTTCGCCACGCGAAATCGGATCGCCTGAATCCTGCCGGAATCCGCGCCACGACTCAAGTCCTGCCGGCGCACCCGCCAAAAATTGCTCGGTGCCGAAGGTATCCGGCAAAAAAATCCGCAGACCCTGCCCGTACAAACTCTCCCATTTTGAGAGAATTTCATATTGGGCAACGCGCTTTTCTTCGTCAGAATCTGCAAGCGCCGTTACTACTTGAGGAAGTTCGTGCGCGTTGGTGCCAATCGGAACGAGGTCGTAGTGGAAGGCCATCCACGTATTGGATGTCCCCACGAATTGTTTGTTTGACACTTCTTGGCAAAGTCCAACCATGGATTTTTGCCACAGAAAACTGTGGCGGCGACGTTGACTAAAATCGGCCCACCGAATATCACGATACTGCCGAAGTTTTTCAAGCTTTGTGTAGAGACGGTTCTTCGCGCGTGTATACACCATCTCTAGCTCGTGATCGCGAAGCTTGCGCATGAGGGCGCGATAATACAATTCGGAAATAATCGCAAGCGCAATCGTTTCCCACATGGAAACTTCCGCCCATGGTCCTGAAAATTTCAGTTCAAACGAGGTGCCGCGCCGACGAAGATCGTAGGGCGGGAGCGTGAAGTTTTTGAGGAACTTAAGATACTCCTCCGAAAACATGTTCGTGTTGTAAACATCCATCCCGCGCAAGTAATACAAGTCCGTGCGGCGAAACGAAAGTCCGCGCGCATAGTCAAGCATCGCGCGCAATTCACTTTCATCCACCACGCCCCCAACCAACGGAATTTCCTTGTCCCTGATGATGAGCTGAAACGTTACGTCCACATCCGGATAAAACCGGCGGATCATCTGCCCCATCAGGAATTTGTAGAAGTCAATGTCCACGAGTGACTGCACCGGCGGCGTAGCGTCAGCCACATTCCGGCGCACATGGTCTGCAAAATCGGTTGTCATCGCATTCCCCTTTCCGATAGTTGAGAGTTTGTGACTACGCGCGAGGCCACTCTTCCGCACACAGCGCGCGCAAGCGATAGTATTCGTCCGAGAAATAGGCGTCGGCAATCGTATCGCGACGATCAAACCCGAAGGCGCGGCGCGATGTGAGGAACACTGGTGGCAACTGCACACGCTTGAACTCTACGTTATACTGTCGCCACGCCCATTCCAGATTTTCCAAAAACGCAGTGGCGGTTTTAAAGAACCTGGCAACGGTACCTGCTCTGCATCCAAGATCGTGCTCAAGAGTACCCCTGAACGCGCTCACAAGAACCGTGGTCGGGTCCCACCGCTTTTCAATGAACATGCGAAGAAGCTGGTCGTGATATTCGTAGAAAATGGGGTCGCCCCTGCCTTCATCCACGTTTTGTTCGGGTGAAAGTTCGGCACTCGGTACGATATCCAAAATGCCTTGCGGGATTACCTCGCGGTTGTGCCGTGCATTCAAGAATCGCGCGAGCTCGTAAATCTGGCCTTTCCACAAATCAGCGAGAAAAGCCGCCGCGCCTGCGCCATCGCCGTAGAGGGTGAAGTAGTTCAATGCCACCTCGGTCTTGTTGCCGTTACACGTGAACACACCTCCAACACAGGCCGCGATTGAAGCAAGCTGTTGTCCGCGAATGCGTGCTTGGATATTTTCCTTCGCATGCATTGACGGTTCAAAGCCAGCCTGCGCGAGCGCTCCCCTCTCTGCTTCATAGAGCAATTGGATAGGGAGGAGACAATACTCAATCCCAAGCGCCTCTGCACAGCGCCACGCAAGGTTGCGAGTCGTCTTGGAGTTGTACTCGGTCGGCATGTTGACCGCGAGAACCTTTTTTTGCCCGAGCGCATGAACAAGTAGCGCTGCCATGACCGCCGAGTCAATGCCTCCCGAGAGGCCGATGACCACTTTGGAGAACGGCGCGAAGAACTCGCGCATTGCGAAAATGAGGGCGTCAAAAATCTCCCCGATGCCACTCGGTCGGCGTGCCATCACTGCCGCGTGCGAACCGAACTGGTGGGTGAAAAGTCCTTCTGTGTGCTCCGGTGCCTGCCACAAGAAGACGCCGCTTTCGTTCATCACCGCCGAACTCCCGTCAAACAACACCAGGTTTTTGGCATTGTTCTGGAGTCCAACGCTATTGACATAGAGGATGGGCGTACCTGCATCATGGCTCCTCTTTTTGAGCATGGTGTCGCGGGCATGCCACTTCTCGTACGTCCATGGCGATTGCGAGATACTAATGAGCAGGTCCGGTTTTTGCGAGGCGTAGATGCTGGAGGGTTTTGTATTGTATTCGTCATCCCACAGGTCCTCGCATACCGCGAGCGCGAGTTGCACCGACTTTCCTTGAATGGCCACTTCAAACGGGTGGAGGAGCGTATCTAGAGCGATACCCCTTTCAGCGGCAAGTTGTGCCGCCGGATAGAAGTGCCGCGCATCGTCAAAGACACGGTACTTCGGCAAGTTGGTTTTTGGAATCCACCCACAGAGGGCACCGTTCCCAACCCATGCGCCGTTCTGGGCGATGAGCGCGGCGTTATACTTGCGCATTCGGCCGTCTTCGCCGATTTTCTCCTGATCCGAGACCACCGAGCCCCACACAAGAACCACATCCGTGCTCGCGCGACAGAGCTCGTGGTTTGCCGTTTCTATTTCGCGGATGAACGCGTTGTGTTCCCACCGGTCGCCAAGCAAATACCCGCTTGTCGCAAGCTCGGGGAATACCACGAGCTTCGCCCCTTGTTTCCGAGCCTCGGCGACATACCGAAGCATCTCTGCGAGATTTCGCCGCACGTTCCCCGGCACCGTTCGCATTTGCGCAACCGCTACGGTGAAGTTCAGATTGGATTGAGACATTGTGGTATCTCCTTTGTATTTTTGCGTGTCACTCGTCGGTTACTTTAGAAGAACATCTGATGTCAAAGAACGACACTCTCTAAAGACATCTCATCCGTTATTAGATGCGGTGCCTTATAAAGAGAAGGAGACCTGAAGGCCTCCTTCGTGACTCTAGAAAAGAACGCTTCCTTCCACTCCGTTATCACGGACTGGCGAAGCCACCCATTGCCGTCTTGCTGAACGGGACACCGGAGGCCTGTGAGGCCCGCTGTGCCGACTGCGACAGCATGTTGAACGCCCGGCGGATCTCGCTCGGGCTATTCTTCGGCGTGAGAATCCACTCGGGATGGATTCCCATTTCCTCAAACACTGCCTTGAAGTTCGTCGATCCATCAGCGATGCCCATGCCGGCGATGATGTGATTCTCGCTCTTCAACATGTCGGCGACGATCTTCTTGACGTCCGCCGCCGTCTTTCCGCCGGGGTAGGAATTCGCCCCGTCGGTAATGATGGCGGTCACGGTACGACATGCGATGCCATTATCCAGAAACTCCTGGCACTTGGCTATGACTGTCGCCAAGGTCTTCACCGCCTCGTTGTAGAGCGGCGTGCCGCCGTTCGGATTGTAATTGCTCGTATCCATCCGCACCGCCTTGTCAACGGGAGAATAGGGATAGAGCAACCCCTGATTCAGATACGCGCACATCGCGAGGATTCCGTCCTGCGTCTTGGTCTTTCCGAGCGAATCAAGCACGAAATTGTGCCCTTCGCGCACGGCTTCTGTGTTGCCCTGGATGAATCGGATGGAGCCGGAATCATCAACGAGCAACGTGACGAGAATGACTTCGGTCGCCGTCACACCGTCAACTTTGATACCGAGCGCGTTGTTGATCTCTTCGCCGATATCACGGATGTTGCCAATCCCTTTGAGCGCTTCCGTAGAAAGCGCCCCAGCATCAACTGCGCTCTGAAAGAGCGCGCCGACACCGTTCGTTGTATCGTTTGGCATGATTCTTCCTTTCTCTTGATTGGATTGCACAACCTTTCGCTTCTCTACGAAGCCGCGCGTGGATATGCCTTGAAATACTGGTACCGCTAGAAATCTTTCCACGTGTCCGTGGATTCGGTTGACGTGACGACATGCATGCCGGCATCGGCAAAGCGTGTGAGCGCCTCTTCCGCTTGCTGGGTGAAGTCAGCGTAGAAGCTCCCTTTTCCGTCCGACACGGCGACGGCGGACATGCAGTCCCTCATCACATACACTTTCTTTGCGAGCGCAGGGTCCTTGGCGACGATCTCGGAAAGAAGGTCGTCAATGGTTGACTTCACGCAGTGCGAAGCCGCTTGACCGGCGATGATGACGCGATCGGCCTCCAGAAGCATCTTGATGAAAGCGACGTTCTGCTGCCCAACCGGCGTGATGCCGTCATGAGCAATCCGAACTTCGGGACTCAAAACGGAGTAGTTCTCGGTCAATGGATGTCCACCCTTGACCTGGGGTTTGAAGTCCGCACCACGCGCGAACGCGTGGAACATGCATGCTTCCTCCACAACCCCGACAAGCGAATGTCCATCGGTGCCCAAGAGACAGTGGAACGGCCAAATATAGAGCATGTACTTGCCGGCCTTCTCCAATTCGCTCGTGTAATGGCGCACGTACTTCGTGAGCCACACGTAGTTGAGACCGAGCGCCGATGCCGCCTGGACCGAAACACGAAACGTACCTTTGTCTAGGTCGGCGGCAGTGATCACGGTGTGCGGCTCAACGGGTGTGCCGTCTGCCTTCTCCCAAAACGACGGTGAGAATATCTGGTACGCGAGGTGCGTGTCCATAGTCACCGTGATCTTGGTAAGGGCGCCGAGCTCGCGATAGATAAACTCGGCAATCCGTCCAGAGTCCTCAATCGCGCCCATACCAGAACGACCGCCGACATAGAGTGTCCCCTCCTTGAGACAGAAATCCTGCTGAACATCAATGAGGAGCAGGTGCACTTTCTTGTCGTCCTTGGCCGCGGGCTTTTGCGCCATGCGTTTGCGCAACATTTGAGCTTCGGCGAAAACCTGGGACATGGTGGGGCGGTAGCCCCACCGAGCCGCGTTCGCTGGGTTGAAGAATGCGGGCATGGGTACATTCCCCGCGGTGGGACGTTTTTCTGGTGTGATATTCATAGCGTGCATCCTTTCTTTCATGGTTGTCCTGATTGTCGTGCGGGTTCTCACTCACCTACATCTGCATCTGCATCACCCTCACCCGATTACAAGCCGCCATATGTCATGTCGCCGAACAACCGTCAGCCCCTCGTTGCTAATGAACAAGTGCGCTTCGGCATCCACAAAGCGGTGCGTGTCGGGGTACTCCTTTACGACGCCAAGCGAATTGCCGGTAAGAGCAACTCTTACGACGCCGTCGTCGGTAGGAACAAGCAAGAAGTCACGCGCGGCGCATGCGCCGCGAATCTTTCCAAGCCAGCTCCCATCGCCGGGTGTACCAACGGCAGAGCCCAAAAGTGCGCCCTGCGCGTCTACAAGGAAACATCGGTTGACCGCCGAATTCCCTTCTTGGCTCACGGTGAAAAACCATATTCTGTCGTGTCCGAAGACGCAGGTTGAATCAACTAGTTGCCCCCGAATCCCCGGCACATTTACTGAATCATTGATTCCGCGATGATCGGGGCGGAACACGAAGAAATTTGAAAGTTCCGCTGCCCGATAAAAGCCGAAACCAAGCGCGTCGCCGACCCAGAACAGCGTCTGGTTCGGAAGCACATCCCCGACTTTCTCTCGATACGCACCGCCAAGCTCGCTTGAACGATAGAGCCCACCGCCTTCCACAAAGAAAAGGTTGGCTCCATTTGCGTCAATGAGAGGCAAAAGCCCATATGAATCAACTGAGATTCCAGAGGGAGCAATGTGACTACCTTTCCCTTCAAACACGAAACATTGTCGTCCGCGCGCGAGAAGCGTATCAGCCCCTCGTATGCGAAAGCGAGTGTTCGGGTCAAGGGGTGCCTCAACAACCGTGCGGTCATCTTCACGCTTGTACGCACCGCGAGTATAGTAGAGAAACCGTAAGTGCCCGTCCTGCATGGCGGCAAAGAGTATGGAGCCAAATGCTTCAAACACCTTCGTGCCTTTGACGGTGCCCGTATGAATCTCCTTGACCATGACGGGCGTTACGCCCGCACACTCTGGACACTGACCGCGGGCGTGAACCATTCCGCATGTGCTACATGTGGTAAACCGTAGGTTCTCAACGAGCGAGAGTGGCGGCACACCACGCGCATCATTCACGAATGTTCGCTCAAAATAGCCAAGCAGTTCATCGGGAAGAATTTTGTACGGACGGGCTGGCTTTGGATAGCGCACCTCGTGATTAAACACTGTGATTCGCTTCAGTGGTCGCCCATCATGAGGCACTTGCATACTCTGGTCCTTCGGACGATAGACGCCGCCGTAGGGACCAACAAACAAGAGCGACTGCATCAGCATGACGAGATAGGCGTACCAGTCAGTCTCCGGCGAGTGGGGCCGTATCATGAGCGGGACGTTCTCCTTCGGGTCGCAGATGAGAGGGTCCACAAATTTCGTGGTGAACATCCTCGCCATGAACCGCCCGAATTGCCCGCTGTCAGCGTCTATGATGTGCGCCTCTTTGCCTGTGATAAGAACATTGAGGTCGTTAAAATCGCCAAAGCTGAAGTGCACTGCGTGTGCGGCACAAACTGTCTTGTGCAAATCCATAAAGATAACGCGCACGTCATCATCAGAAATGCCCTGTTCGCGAAAACTTCGTTCACCGTAACGAAGCAACACTTCCCCGTTTTCAATGAATTCCATCTGGTAGCCAACAATCCCTCCGTTCTTATCCAAAAGAAGTTCTCCCGGGGAAGCAACCCTACTTGGAAGATTTTTGGGAAAGGCCGGAAGTTTCTTCTGATGTTCTGCGATTCTTTCTCGTGCCTCCTTTTGGAGCATTGGCGAGCCGACGAGGTCTGGGTGCGAAGGCGACTTGAAGACCTTGTAGGCCTCTCCGCCCTTGCGATAAATATCTGCTTCACCTCCTTTCCCGACGACGTCAGCCGGGCGGAGAGTGACGGAACGATTCGGAAGAAAATATTCTGGCATGAGTCATTTCTCCGGTTGCGACTCCCGACGGATCACGACGAGTGTCGTATCGTCCGGCAAGAGCCCTTTTTTGATGTGTCCGCTTTCCACCCATTCGCGATTTGCAATCGCGAGTCGTCGACGTATTGCGTCTGGATTCCCAACAAATTTGTCATCCGTCCAGAACTGCGAGAGCGGCCCGAGTACTTCAGTTTTTCCCGGCAGTGGTGATGTGGCGGCGGCCACAAAGTCAGCGACTCCGTCCGTCCCGATGAGAACTGACTGCACGTCCTTGGTCGGCACCGTCATACGAATGTGCACATCAAGCGAGCCCGGATACGTGACGGCTGGCATGTGCGCGTAGACGAGATACGGGGGTGCATTGTTCTCGTAGGGAGCGATGACTTCCACCCTCTCGTTTATGGCATGTACGCCGTCTCCCAACGAAAACACCGTCGTCTCATCGGGTGTAATGACCACGCCGATAATGGTGAAGAGGAAGTAATCGGCAAGAATCTGCTGATATTCTTTTTCTATCCGTCCTTCGCTCATGCGTTTCGCAAGCGACACAATATCGTCACCAACATGTTTTTGGGTCACTCGGAGGTCATCTGTGACCAAAGAGGTGGTGCCTGTGAAGGAGATATTCCGAGAGAGAGTGCGCGAAAAGAGTTGAGCTCCGATTTTCGCTCCAACCTCCGAGTGCGGGGCGCTACTACATCCATCGCAGACGACCGCGACAAGATAACCTTTCTCCGTATGCCAGACGAACGCATCTTGATTGTTCACCCATCCCGGTTGCCCGGGTTTGGTGTGTGCGGTACCAGGGACAGATCCCCCGGCTATTCGGAATCCTTGCATGGGAACTGCCTTTCTCCAGGGATTGTTTGTAGTGACTCGTTACAACAATGGATATGAGATTCTCAAAGAACTCAAGACACCTTTTGCCACTCTATCTAGTGTACATAATACACTAACCATGTTTCGTCGCAATAGGTAACCACACTTTAGAATTGTTTTTCTTCTTTGTCAAGTTTTGCATAATGCGGTTTTGAGAGAGCCTCTTCACACAAAAAGCGCGCTGCAGAAATTTCTGCGGCGCGCGTAAAAAAGATGTGGGGCTCAATACTCATCAAACCAATGTGCATTGAGAAGTTCGCCCAGTGGCTGATGCCACGGCACCAGGACACTGGAAAGATTCATGCGGGGAACCCACCGTAGAGAGTCCGCATCATCCCCTGGAGCAGGAACCCCTCCTTCTTCGTACTCTGCGCGATAGAAGGTGGTCATAACACCATCGGGCGTGCCCGTATACCGCGGGTCATCAATAGACACCGTGTCAATGTAGTGTAGCGTTCCCACCGTGATGCCCGTGACTTCTTCTCCTCTCTCGCGTTCTGCCACCACCCGACCGGTGCCGTCACTCTTTTCGGCATGACCTCCCACGAACGAAAGCAGACTATCATGTATGTTCTTGCCAATCAGGAGGACTTCGTCTGTCACATGATTCGTGATGGCGAGATCTGCGGTGGAGTACATGAACGGATGCCGGTGTTCCATTTCGTAAATAATTGCGGCGCGCGCATCCCGAGTATGCGGAAAAGTTACCGCTTCGCGACATGCAGTGCCGGTATCCGGGAAAATAGTCGGCACTTCCACTACGGGAAACTCACCCGTATAAAGCGGGATGAAGCTCCCCCGCGAACCGTACAGCACGACACCTTGATTCGGAAATGTCGCCCGCATCAGCGCATCCAAATTCTTTGACCACATTTCGCGGGAAAACGGATGGTCACTGAGAGGTTTCACGATGAGCGATTGGCCAGGGAATGCTTGGCGCACCATCGTTTCCCGCTCCCCGAAGGTAAGCGGATCTCGTTTGGTGCGGACTCCCTTTCGTGCTCCCAGTACGATGCAGACATCTTCGTGCCGTTCGCACACATGAGTAATGAGGTGCCAATGCCCTGCGTGGAGCTCCGGCACCTGAAAACGGGCAACGATCACACCGACGGTTCCGAGTTTTGCGTGAAGCATGTGTATTTCTCCTTATGATAGAGAGTAGCGAGAGTGTGGTTTAGAAAGAACTCATCCGACTCTTCGGGTCGGGGCGATTAGCGCGCATCCGCGATACTCGTCCCGATCCGATTCAGAGTATTTCAATTCCCATCACTTCATTAGATACAAAGTGAAAGAGTTGTGCCGGGCGAAATCTGCCGCCGCTCCGCTTACCCGTTGCCGGTGCCACTATCTTCAGCTTGAAGATTTTCTTGCGAAAGTTTCTTTTATCAAGAGTGGTTCCCACAATGATTTCGTAGGCAGTGAGAAGCTCGGTAAGAGTGAATTCTTTCGGCATTACTTTGGCGAGCACCGTGGTGTAGGTAATCCGTGAACGCAAGCGCGAGAGAGCCAAAGAGAGTATTTCGTCATGGTCATAGGCAAGTTTCGGTGCGTTCTTTACGGGGCACCACACGGTATCGTGCGTATCTTTTTGTTCCCATGGAGAAAGCTTTTCCCACGGCACGAGTGCGAGATAGGCAACCGCGACAACACGCCCGCGTGGGTCTCGGTTAACGCGGCTGAATGTATAGAGCTGTTCCGTGTAGAGCTTTGATGCGGCGAGATGCGCTTTCCGTTCTACGTGTCTGTGCGCCGCGTGCTCAGCCTCTTCCTTTGGGTCAAGCAACCCTCCGGGGAGTCCTTGCGCATTAACAAAAAAAGGGGGCCTCTCTATCGTGATGAGGCGCACTAAAAGTTCGCCGTCACGCACAGTAAAAACCACCGTATCTGCGGCCAAAATTGCGAATCGCATCGGTTTTGTAGCAGGTGTGCGCGCCATACACGCTCTTAAAGATATTCTACTCATGACATATTGTCAATAGTACACTAAAAGGTACTCCGCGTAAGGACTTTAAAAATGTAAAAACAATGGTATAGTACCTCGAGATACGCACCCAAAAAAGGTGCTGTTTTTTGATAATCAAACCCATTACGAAACGTGAGGTAGTATGCTTCTGCGATTCTTTCGGATTGGAAAGGGTGATTTCGGGCACGAAGAATGTTTCTACATAGAAACCGAGCGCGAGCTCACTGCGGATGAAACGAAGCTTTTTCAATGGCTCATTACCGAACCTTTGGGTGTCGTCAGCCGGCATGGGTTCTTAGACGATAGTGACAACAAAATCATAGAAATAGGGCCGCGACTCTCTGTGGAAACACCCTTCTCTTCGGGCGCAGTGCTCATCTGCCGCGCCATCGGACTGCCGGTACGAAGGGTGGAAAAATCGGTGCGCGTGTGGCGGTCTCCTCTTGGCGAGGAGACCGTGAGGATGGACATGGACCCGATGACAGAGATGGTCTACGAGAAGCCAATCCAAAGCTTTGACTCTGGGCAAAAGCCGGAGCCGGTGCGCATCGTCCCACTCCTCGCACAAGGTGAAGACGCGCTCCGAAAAGAAAATACGGCACTCGGGCTCGGCATGGATGAATGGGATATCGTCTACTACACCAGTCTTTTCAAAAAACTCGGTCGCGACCCGACCACGGTGGAACTTTTCCAGCTTGGCAACGCAAACTCCGAGCACAGCAGGCATTGGTACTTCCGCGGCATCCAGATACTTGATGGCAAAGAAATGCCGGAAAGTTTGATGGACCTCGTGAAGAAACCACTCGCGCTGGCAAGAAGAAACAGCATCACCGCCTTCCACGACAACGCGGGGGTTATCCGTGGCACGGGAGTCCCTTCGTTTTCCCCTGTGAAGCCGGGGACACCGTCTGTCTTTGGGGTAGAGAACGTTCTCCAACACATCACGGCAACAGCAGAGACGCACAACCATCCCACACTCATCGCACCCCGCCCCGGTGCCGAGACAGGCGCCGGCGGAAGGATTCGCGATAATCGCGCGGTAGGACGAGGAGGGCTTGTCCATGCAGGACTCGCCGGATACTGTGTGGGGAACCTTCACATTCCTAAATTCCCCATTCCCGGAGAAACGTCTTCCTCTGGAACACTGAGCCGTGTGACCGCATCCCCTCTTGAAATCCTCATAGAGGGGAGCAACGGCATCTCGGACTATGGCAACAAAATCGGCGAACCACTCATCGGTGGTTTCTGTCGATCGTTTGGCCTCAATATCCAAGGCGCTCTCCGCGAATTCAGAAAACCGGTGCTCTATACCGCCGGTCTCGGGCGCGTCCGCGACGAACACGTGCAAAAGAAACATCCGGAAGCGGGCGCCATGTGTGTTGTCCGTATCGGCGGTCCGGCATACCGGATTGGTGTTGGCGGAGGCAGTGCATCAAGCATGATTCACGGAAACCAGAGCGAGACGCTTGATTTCAAATCCGTGCAACGCGGGGATGCCGAAATGGAAAACCGCGCGAATCGTGTCATTCAAGCGTGCGCCGAACTCGGAGAGAAAAATCCCATTGAAAGCATCCATGACCAAGGCGCTGGCGGCCCGTCCAATGTCATCACGGAGCTTGTCGCTCCTGAGGGCGGCATCGTCAACGTGAGAAATATCAGCGTCGGCGATGCCACAATGTCCGTGCTTGAACTATGGGTCGCCGAATATCAAGAGGGATACGGGCTCCTCATACGACCGAAACACCTGAACCTCTTCAAAAAAATCTGTGCGCGAGAGCATGTGAACTGCGAGGTGCTCGGTTCTGTCACCGGTACCGGAGATATCGTGGTTCGCGATTCGTGGCACGACTCGGAGCCGGTGCACCTTTCGCTTTCCGATATTCTGTCGGAAATGCCGCCCAAACGATTCGCTTCTGAAAGAAAACACGAGGTATTCCCTCCGCTTTCGCTTCCCCGCGCTCTCACCGTCGCTCTCGCGGCAAGGAGAGTGTTCCTCTTACCGCAGGTGGGGTCCAAAGGATTTCTCGTGCGGAAAGTGGACAGAAGCGTCACGGGTCTCGTTGTCCGACAACAGTGTTGCGGGCCGACGCAGGTGCCTGTCGCTGACGCGGCGGTTACTGCAGACGGCTACTTCGGAACGAGCGGTGCCGTAACAGCCCTCGGCGAACAACCGGTGAAAATGCTCGTGTCGCCCGCAAAAGGTGCGCGTATGGCTGTTGCGGAGATGCTCACGAACCTCGCTGGCGTAAAAATCAGCGCGCTTGAAGACGTGAAGTGCCGCGCAAACTGGATGTGGGCGGCAAAACGTCCGCACGAAGGAGCGGCACTCTATGACGCCGCCCAGAGTATGAGCACCTTCATGTGTGCGCTGGGCATCGCCGTAGACGGCGGGAAAGACAGTCTGTCCATGGCAACGATGTCGGACGGTAACCTCGTGGTATCTCCCGGAGAATTGGTCATCATGGGATACGCCCCGGTTCCCACTATAGAAAAAATCGTGACTCCCGATTTGAAGGGAGGAACAGCTGGGTTTCATAGTATCATTGCCATGATTGACCTTGGTCTCGGGAAAAACCGCCTCGGTGGCGGAGGTCTCGCCCAGACGTTTGGGCAGACAGGTTCCGAAGAGGACATTCCCGACATTGATACTCCGGGACTTCTCGTGCGGGCGTTCAAGGCGATACAAAAGATGGTAGATCAGAACGCCATTACCGCCTACCATGACAGAAGCGACGGTGGTCTTTTCACCACCGTTGCCGAGATGTGCATCTCGGGAAACCGGGGCGTACACCTCACGTTTGATGAGGGCACAGATACCATCGCTCGACTCTTCAATGAAGAGGCGGGAATGGTGTTTGAGTACCGACCGAAGAAGGGGGAAGCCGTTCGCCGGATTCTCCAAAAGTTCGGCATCCCTCTCAAGAAAATCGGCATCACAACGCACGAGAAAAACCTCCGTATCACCATCGGCACGAAAGACGTGTTCCGAGAAAAACTGAGTACGGTGCGTGGATGGTGGGAAGAAACAAGCAGTCGCCTTGAGCGCCTGCAATCAGCCGAAGCGACGGCGGAAGCAGAACACAAAAATCCGGAAAGTGGCACCGCACCGGGATACAGGCTCTCATTCGTTCCTAAAGAGTCGTGGTGCGAGCAAAGGCGGCGGCGTATGCCACGCGTTGCGATACTCCGTGAAGAAGGCACAAACGGAGACCGCGAAATGGCGGCGGCATTCCACCTTGCAGGATTTGAAGCATGTGACATAACCATGAGCGACCTCCGCGAAGGACGTCCAAAAACTCTCGGTGGCTTTCGCGGCCTTGTTTTCCCCGGTGGATTTTCCTATGCCGATGTATTCGGGAGCGCGAAAGGGTGGGCGGGACAGATTCTCTGGAACGAGCGGATGAAAGAGATGTTCACGCGCTTTTACGAAAGAGAGGATACGTTCTCTCTCGGCGTGTGCAATGGCTTTCAGCTCATGGCATGGCTTGGTTGGCTCCCGTGGAACATTTCCGAGGAGCCGTCGCAGGTGCGTCTTGTAGAAAATACATCGGGCCGTTTTGAGTCGCGATGGGTTGGAGTAAGGATTCCAAAAAGTCCGTCTATCCTCTTTACGGGAATGGCGGACTCTGTACTTGGAATCTACGTCGCGCACGGCGAAGGAAGAATGCTCGTGAGGGACCCGTCTGTCACAGCTCGAGTAGAAGCTGAGGGACTTGTCCCGATGGTGTATGTGGACGAAACGGGCACAGCAACAGAAAAGTATCCGTGGAACCCAAACGGCTCTCCCTCGGGATGGGCGGGGCTGTGCTCTCCTTGTGGCCGCCATACAGGGGTCATGCCTCACATAGAGCGAAGCTTCCAAAAATGGCAGTGGCCATGGATGCCCGAGAGATTCCGCGGGCTTAAAAGCTCACCATGGATGAGGGTTTTCCAGAATGCGAAAACCTGGTGTACGAGAAACTAGGAGTTCGCGCAAAAAGTAGCGCCCCGACAGCTTATGCTGTCGGGGCGTTTTTTCATGCCGCGAGGCGCTCAATAGTGTAATCCGGAGGCAGCGTGAGAAACTGTGTCCCTCCACGATGCCAGATGATGTGTCGGTTCACCACAAGGTCCGTGATGATTGGTTGCCACTGATGTTCGTGGGCATTCACCCTGGCGGCAAGGGACGCCGGAGTGTCGTCAACCAGTATCGGAATCTTCAAGCGAAAGATTGTGGGTCCCCTGTCGTACTCCTCCGTGACAAAGTGCATGCAGATGGCGGTATGCGTGATTTCACCGCGCCGAAACGCCGCCACGACTGCCTCATGCACATGGTGTCCGTACATCCCCTTCCCGCCGAACTGTGGAAGCGGCCCCGGGTGGATGTTTATCGTCCGTTCGGGCGGAAGCCCCGTGACGAGCTTGAGCCATCCCGACAGAGAAAAAAACTCCGCGCCGGTATCACGAGCGATACGCGCATACCCTTCCCTATCCCACGGCGAGCCAAAGTGGACGAAGGGGATGCCGAGCTTTTCGGCGTGAGCACGCACACCGCCGTCTTCATGATGCGACACCACGCCCACGATGTCTGCGTTCAGAATCCCGTTTTTCGTATGAAGTACGAGATTTGCAAACCCAGAGCCGCCGCCATCTTTGCTACCCGAGGCAAACACGAGAAGCCGTGGTTTTTGCATATCGTCCTCCTTGCTTTTTTATGTGACAGGAATATTCTCGACAAACAATATATTATATGTTATTATAAGTCAACCATACTTTTTCCTATGACCATTTTTGAGAGAATAAAAAAATTTAATCTGCCGCGGGGCGAGTATGCCGTTTTCGGAAGCGCGCTATTGGATGTCTGGGGTATACGCAAAGCAGCCGACTTGGATATCATCGTTACCCCAGATCTCTTTGCGTTTCTAAAACAAAGCGGTTGGGAGGAACGACAGGCGCATGGCTTTCCGATGCTCTCAAAAGAGGAGGCAAACGTGACAACTGTCCAGGATGAACCAACCGATGGCAACTACTGTCCCGACCGCAGACAACTCATTAAAGATGCCGTGTATATCAACGAAGTGCCTTTTGTAAAAATTGAGGAGGTGATTGCCTGCAAGAAAGCATATGACAGAGAAAAAGACCGGAAAGATATCGTGGCTATAAAAAAATATCTCTCACGGTGCGGAGAGAGAACCCCCTATCACGTTGTATGAAGATTTTAGCCATTGAGACCTCGTGCGATGAAACGGCGGTCGCGATACTAGAGTGCTCGGGAACTCCAAAAGACGGGGTGAACTTTCGTGTGGGTGCAAACATCATCCATTCCCAGGTTGCGATTCACCAAGAGTACGGCGGGGTGTTTCCATCATTAGCGAAGAGAGAGCACAGCCGAAACCTTGTTCCAGTGCTCAAGCAAGCCCTTCAAAAAAACGAGCTTGTAATTTCAGATTTCAGATTTCAGATTTCAGATTTAAAAAAACAAAAAATAGAAAAGATTTTAGACAGAGAGCCGGAACTCTTAGAACAATTCTTGAGATATATCCCGACCATAGAGAAACCAAACGTTGATGCCATCGCCGTCACCTATGGCCCCGGCCTTGAGCCCGCGCTCTGGGTCGGCATCAACTTTGCAAAAGCGCTTGCGCTTGTTTGGGACGTGCCGATTATTCCCATAAACCACATGGAAGGGCATTTTTTTTCAGCCCTGCTGAAAAAAAATGACACAATTCCCGACATACAACATACAACCTACAACATACAGAAGATACATTTTCCCCTACTTGCACTCCTTGTCTCCGGCGGACACACGGAACTCGTAGTCTCGCGTGACTGGCTTTCTTATGAACGCATCGGCGAAACGCGCGACGATGCCGCAGGCGAAGCGTTTGACAAGGTGGCGCGAATGCTTGGGCTTCCCTACCCAGGGGGACCGGCAATCGCGCGAGAGGCGGCGCGATTTCAGAGACAAGAGACGAGGGACAAGGGACACGTGGTGCGATTCCCACGCCCCATGAAGGACTCTGGCGATTTTGGTTTTTCCTTTTCCGGACTGAAGACCGCCGTGCTTTATGCGCTCAAAGGACGTGGGCGCACGCCTGCTCTTGTCGCAGAGTTTGCGTACGAATTTCAAGAGGCGGTGACAGACGTGCTCGTCTCAAAAACAATACGCGCCGCAAAAGAATACGATGTCCGCGCTGTACTTCTTGGCGGCGGGGTCTCTGCAAACACACGCCTCAAAGATGCCCTTGGAGAAAAACTCGCTGCGCACGACCCCGATATCCGCTTTGCCGCCGCTCCGCGAGAGTTTACCGGAGACAATGCGGTCATGATAGGGGTTGCGGCATACCTTCATGCGGTACTAAACCAGCAAAAATACGACCCGGGAGAAATTACCGCACAGGGGACGCTCCGCATGTAAAAAACGAGGAAAATAAAGGCGATTTTGGGAATTGCTTGACAAAATCCGTGGGTTTGCTATACTTCCCTTGGCTGCAGGTGTCGGGCTTCCAGGGAGTGAAAAAGCAGGCGAGTGGTCGCCCATTCCCCCTTTGTTGCTCGGTTCGCTAACCCCCGCGATGTCGGGCTTCTAGAGTCCTCGAGGCTATCTAGGGGCCTTTCTGTGGACCGTGAGCTTTAAAAACCCAGACCACCTTCTACCTGCTCGCCGTCCCACGTGGAGGGCGAGAGAGGTTTGAGGTTTCTCTGGGGGGCACACGGAGTAGTACCTTGCGGGGAGCGCCGAAGCCTGCCCGACACCTGCAGTTCTTCCGCTATGTGGAAAGAATCGGGTTTCGCGGAGCCCACCTAAATAGATAGAAGTAGTAGTATTGAGGCCCCCCTTGGACTGTGAATCCATCGGGGGGTTCTTCTTTTTCAATACGAATCTAAAATCTGTCCGGTGCGCCACCGCTTCTTCTTTTGAAGCGGTGGCGCGCCTTTGCTATGATGAGGTGATGTCGTCAACAATCCCCGAAAAACTCCTGAAGCCCTACGACCCAAAAGAAACGGAAGCCCGCATCGGCACGCTGTGGGAAGAGAGCGGTTTTTTTAATCCGGATGTGTGTGTAGAAAAAGGCGTTACCGCGCGGAATGCGGAGGTATTCTCTGTTGTCCTCCCGCCACCGAATGTCACGGGCGTGCTTCACATAGGACACGCATACGAGGACGCGCTTCAAGATGTCGTCGTGAGATTCAAGCGTATGCGCGGAAAAAAGACGCTGTGGATTCCTGGTACCGATTCTGCCGCAATTGCCACACAGGCGCGCGTTGAGAAAAACATTTCAAAAAACGAAGGAAAAACACGCCGTGACCTTGGACGCGAAGAGCTGGTACGGCGTGTGAGCGAATACGCAAAAGAGAGCGAGGGAACCATTGTGAATCAAATACGCAAAGTAGGTGCCTCGCTTGACTGGTCGCGCTACGCATATGCGCTTGATGAGAAAAGAAGCCAAGCGGTCTTCACCGCATTCACCCGCATGTACGACGCAGGACTCATCTACCGCGAGAACCGCATCGTCAACTGGGACCCCAAAGGCCAGACGACCATCTCCGACGATGAGGTGGTGTACGAGGAACGCGACGCGAAGCTCTATACCTTTAGGTATTCAAAAGACTTCCCTATAGCAATCTCCACCACACGCCCCGAAACCAAAGTTGGCGATACGGCAGTGGCCGTACACCCTGACGATGCGCGTTATACACGCTACATCGGCAAAGAGTATGACGCGATTTTTTTCGATGTGCCTATTCATATAAAAATTGTTGCCGACACATCGGTTGAAAAAGACTTCGGCACCGGAGCGCTCGGCGTTACTCCTGCGCATAGCATGACCGACTGGGACATCGCCGAGCGTCACGATCTCCCCCGCCAGCAGATACTGAACGAATATGCCCAGATGACCGTTCCCGGGCGTCTCCACGGGAAAAAAACAACAGAGGCACGCGACGCGGTAGTCCTATGGCTCATAGAAGAAAAACTGTTGGAAAAAACAGAGGACATAAAACAGAATGTCTCAACCTCCGAAAGAACCGGGGCAATCATTGAACCATTGCCGAAACTTCAATGGTGGATCGCGGTCAATAAAAAGTTCACTATCCACCATTCAGAAATTCCCGGCATACATGATGGAGACGAGATTACTCTCGCAGAACTCATGAGAACCGCCGTGGAAAGCGGCGCGGTGAACATGCCTCAGGAAGGATTCAGAAAATCATATTTCCATTGGATAGATACTTTGCATGACTGGTGTATTTCGCGACAAATCTGGTTTGGGCATCGTATCCCTGTGTGGTATCGCGGCACAGAAACATATGTGGGTATTCTTCCACCGACGGGAGAAGGGTGGGCGCAGGATGAAGATGTTTTGGATACATGGTTTTCATCTTCGTTGTGGACATTCTCCACACTTGGCTGGCCCCACTACGCGCAAAGCGCTACGCGGGGCAAGCCCGGTCCGGAAAATGATTTCGCAAATTACCATCCCACATCGTTTATGTCTCCCGCATATGAGATTCTGTATCTTTGGGTTTCCAGAATGATTCTCGCAAGTGGATTTCATCTCGGACAAATACCGTTTCAAACTGTCCTGATACATGGTCTTGTGAGAGACCAGAAGGGGCGAAAGTTTAGTAAGTCGCTTGGAAATGGTGTAGACCCGCTTGAGTTGATTGAGAAGTACGGGGCGGATGCCTTGCGCATGGGTCTTTTGGTCGGCACGGCTATCGGAAACGACATCAAATTTGACGAAAACAAGGTGCGTGGCTACAAACATTTCGCGAATAAACTCTGGAATATTACGCGGTTTGTTTTAGAACAAAACCCCGTCGCACCGGAGCATGCCCCCGATACCGCGCTCGTAAAGGACTTTGAAAAAATCTCTGCGGAGGTGACTGCCGACATAGAAGGGTATCGCCTCCACCTTGCTGCGGAAAAGCTCTATGCCTATGTATGGCACGAGTTTGCTGATAAAATACTAGAGGAGAGCAAGGTGCTACTTTTCGGAACAAATGAAGAGGCAAAAATGGTACGTGCCGCAGAGCTTCTCTTTGTGTGGACGAATTGCATAAAACTGCTACATCCGTTTATGCCATTTATCACAGAGGATCTCTGGAGTATCCTGCCGCAAAACTCCGAAACGAAAAAACTGCTCATAGTGACAGAATGGCCGAATGAAAATTGAAACCCTAAACAATCTCAAAATCAAAGTTTTTAAAAGTCCAAAAAGATTCTCTATTGTGCGCTTTGAAATTTGGATGTGTTTGGAATTTGAGATTTAGAGTTTTGGATTTCTATTGTTTATGCAAACATTTTTATGGGCATTTCTCGGCGGTGTACTTCCCGCGCTTCTCTGGCTCTGGTTTTGGCTCAAAGAAGACGCGCGACACCCCGAACCAAAACGACTTATCCTCGGCGCATTTGTCGCGGGAATGATTGCCGTGTTTCCCGCGCTCTTCTTTGAAGGAGTAGTGCGAAATGCATTGGCGAGCGGTGTATTCCTCATCATCGCATGGGCAACAATAGAAGAGATTCTCAAGTATCTAGGAGCATACTTCGTGGCGTTCAGGAGCGTCTGCCTGGACAAAAGTAAATGCGTAGACGAGCCCATTGACCCGGCAATCTACCTCATCACTGCCGCACTCGGGTTTGCCGCTCTTGAAAACACACTTTTCCTCCTCGCGCCGGTAGGACTGGGGAGCCTTATTACGAGCGTCACCACAGGAAATCTTCGTTTCGTAGGAGCAATGGTGCTCCATGTGGTTGCCTCCGGTACTATCGGTCTTGCCATGGGGCTTTCGTTTTATAAAAGCCGTTTTTTAAAGAGGATTTACTTCGTTCTTGGGCTATTCACAAGCATCTTCTTGCATACCCTCTTTAATATTTCTATAATTCTAACCGAAGGAGACGGAATCTTCTGGGTCTTTGGTATCCTGTGGCTTCTCGTACTGATGATGCTTGCCGTCTTTGAGAAAGTGAAGCGAGCTAGATAAGTCACCCAGGGTACGCTACCCGCTATTTTCTCTCGCACCTAAAAACCTAGTAGCTACATTATGGCTTTAAAAAAATCATTTTTCGCCCGTCTGACCGGGCTCATGGAGCACGAAGAAGAGGATGTGTTGGATGTGGAAACGCCAAACAATGATGATGATGTTGACGTGAACATCACCGATGAAGAAGAACTCTCGGAGGGTGACGACACGCGAAACAACGAAGAAACTGAAGGGGAACTTTCTGTTGACGTGTTCCAAAAACCGTCAGAGATAGTCGTGAAAGCCATGGTCGCAGGCGTACGCCCCGAGGACCTTGATGTTGCTCTCACGCGTGAAATGGTGACCATAAAAGGAAAACGGGAGCGAGAGAAGCACGGCCCTGCCGACGAATATTCATACCGAGAACTCTACTGGGGCACCTTTGCACGCTCTCTCGTGCTCCCCGAGGAAGTGGATGTGGACTCCGCAGAAGCAAACGTACAAAACGGGCTTCTCATCATCCGCCTCCCAAAGATAGACAAAAAAAGAACGCAGAAACTAAAAATACTGAAGGCGTAAAAAACGCCGAACAACGCAGAACAAACGCTGACTTACGCAGAAAAACTGCTGGTATCAGCGGTTTTTTTGTTTACATATCGGGGTTGACAAAATTTTAAAGGGGTATAATATAGACATAGGGGTCAGTTCTCTCACATCATTTCGGAAAGGAAACAAAATGCGCCTTCTCTTCCAACATGCGAAAGAATTCCTGAAAAACCTCTCCACCGGCGTCTTTGGCGGCATCGTGGTCGTAGTCGGGGTTGCTCTGTTCGTTGTGGCCCTGTCAAAGTTCGGCGGTCTCATGGATGCCTACTACAACCCGCTCCCCACTTGGATTCGCGGAACGATTGGGGTAAGCATTCTTTCCCTCGCCACCACTCTAGCCCTCGCCAAGTGGGGAGAAAAAATTCGGGAAGACTTGGCGATGTCTCGCTTCCGCGCCACGCTTTCCCGGTAAGGCACTTCCCTGCCCCGCGTCGTTTTACGACACGGGGCGCTTTGTTTTTAAAACCGCGATGCTGTATAATTTCTCTATGTTGTTTTTTCTAAATTCCAAATTCTAAATTAAAAATTCAAAACATATGGACGCAGACGACTTTGAGAGGCTAGAAAAACTCGTAAAGGAGAACAACGAGATTCTTCGCGGTATGCGCAGGTCCATGCGCATAGGACATGTGCTGACCTTCTTCTACTGGATGATTTTTCTTGGAGTCGGCGTCAGCGCGTATTATTTCGTCCAACCGTTCATTACGCCGCTTATCACCACCGCAATGGCTATCTTTCAAAATCTCGGGGAACTCCAGGGGGGAGTGAACGGCAACGCACTTGACATTCCTGCGATTTTTGGAAAAATACAGGGGCAGTAATTTAGGGTTTAGGAGCAAGAGGGCCTGTGTAGCTCAATGGTAGAGCATTTGTCTGAAGAACAAAAAACGGGGGTTCGATTCCCTCCACAGGCATCAGACAGGAAAAGTCAAATCAACAGGCCCACCGCCGCCTCCGGCGGCGGCTAGATCGTATGGCGGATTGGGGGTAAAAACGAATTGGCGGTTTCGCATTTTGGGGGAAGAAAATTTTTTAATCCAATACGAAAATCTAAAAAAGCCCTAAAATATCGACTTTTTCTGTTGCGCTTGACTTTCAAGTGCATATACGTTAGAATACCCTTGTCATCAGAATTCCAAAAACCCACTGACTTCTGCGGTAAGGTGCCGCCGAAAACAGAACCTTGAAGGAGGCACGAGCGATGAAAAAGGCCCTTACGTTCGTCGGAGTCATCTTGATCGGTTCGGTTGCGATGGTCGCGGTCGACGCCATCGTCGGTGTCAGCTTCAAAGAAGATGTCACCGCGTTCGCCAGGATCACCCACGACGTGGCCCTCATGCTGTGGGGAGGTATCCTCGCAATCATCATCTGGCCCAAGTCGTCGTAATCGGTCATGCTCCGCAATCAAAGGGGCTCCCCACGAGCAATCGTGAGTGGAGCCCCTTCTTTTTTGATTTTTTCTTAAATTTTTCATAAAATACATTTGTATTCACTCTGCGAATTCTGAATTGTGCGTCGCCAAAGAAAAATTGGAAACCCGCCTGAACGAATTCATTCGGGCAGGTTGTCAGCGGTGCGGCTCACTTCGACTTCGCTCAGTACGAGTCGCCGCCTTTCCCTGATTTTCGCGGGCCTTCGCCTCGCCGAAGTGGCTCTCGCCTCGCCAAAGCCTACGGCGTAGCGCGGGTCGGCCACGCAGGCGGGGCGATTTTTTCGCCGAAATGCGTTCGGACTAATTCAAGAATACTGCACAAAAATATCGCCGTAAGGCGGATTTTGTGACTGTGAGCACGTGAACTGCTAGTACAAAAAATCCCCGAACCTTTTGGGTTCGGGGGGATATGGTGTGGGGCAGATGCTACCTCGCCGAGAGGATGAGCAGGTGTGATAGCAAGTTTCGTGGATTTAGAGAGAAATCGTTTCTCCATGTATCCCACCGCTTTGCAAGTGACTCTGCAATATCCCCAACAAGAATCTGAGTCGGAAAACATGAAAACCAAAACAGTGCTGCACCTTCCGGACGGTGAGAAACTGCGTCTTCTGCGGCAGAGAGAAGCGAGACGGCCGGTTCCTCGCGAAGCCAATAGTGCCACAAACCGCCCGCGTCCCGTGAGAAAACCCCGTGCGCTGTCTTGACCATGGGCTGTTCCACGAACTGGGACGACGGCGTACCGCAAATGACCGCACGGTGACTGTGCTGTACCGTAGCGTCAATCACACCCTGCCGTAATGCCCCCCGGCTCTCCCTGAGAGCGGTAAGGTATGCGGTGAATTTCTGATTCTCCGCGGAGCGCAAAAGAAACTCTAGCTCCTCTTGAATGCTCCTCGCCTGGCTGTGAGCGTCAAGCGTCATAACGCCTCTTTTCACTGAAAAGGTAGCTGGGGCCTTCGTCTATCTTCGTCAAGAAACACTCTTTCTGTTTCTATTGTAACCATGCATACGGTCAGTACGCCAGTGGCGTATCCACCTTCCGTTTTTTTATAAAAAACTCTCCCCGCAATACACTCGGTGCGAGGAGAGGGAGAGATTGGCTGTCAGCGTGGCCTGGGGCTGTTGTTTCCGTCGTTCCCAAACCGCGCTTTCTGGGAAACTTTGCCCTTCCCAGTGCAACCGGAAACGGAACCGAGGACGAAGATGGCAACCACGAGGAGCGCAACGAAAGCGAAACCCTTTTTCATGGTACTTCCTCCGAGGAGATTTCCTGCGTTTTGGACACTACTTTGGAACTACTCTTTTAATGATATCACATATATTTTTGTTGTCAAGTTCTCGGGCCCGAATCCAAAAGCGTAGCTCTCTTGACAATTAAAAACGCCCCACTCTCTTTTTGGGAGAGCGGGGGCGTTGGCTAACGGGCAAAAGGCTTGCACACCGCACCTTTTATTTCTTGATACCAAAGGCGCGGTGTGCGATGCAATGCGAACGGGAGTTCGTGGACACTAATCGGCCCCAAGGACGGGCGCGTCTCGCAGGCAACGACTGAAACCTGTGTAGTAAAACGCTCCATACGTGCTTCGTCTCGTCTCTGTCGTCTCTGTGTGCGCTCCCCGAGACCCCGATACCTCTTCCACCATTGAGGCAAAAATCTTGATTGGGTGTCGTGTACCGCGACTGAACCTTCTTCCCTTCCATTCGCATGCCTCCGTGTGAACGAGCGGGTCTTCTCGCCGACCGTTTGCATCCACTTGAAAACCAACGGAACCACGAAGGACGACATTAAGACAAGTGCGAGGAAGCCGTAATACACCACAAGAAGTAGGCCATAATACGACCCGGCGAATACAATCGCCTGCAAGACACTGGAGTGCGGAGAGGGAAGATTCACAGGGAGAAGCGGCCAGAGGATTTCCGCAGAAAAGAAGACGAACAAGATCCCTGCACTTACGACAAAAATGAACGGGATTACCGGAAGAACAGGCCATGAGAATAGAATCGTCTCGCGGCGAAAGATGGCGAGCGACGATGTATCCTCCCACACATCCCTAGTGGTATGAGCAAAAGGCCGCACAACCGCTGTCCAGCAAATTCCCCGTTGCGCAAAGAGGACACAAGAAAGCCCCACGAAGGCCCGCATGATGCTCGTCAGCAGAACCCATAGGAAAATGACCGGCGGCTGAATGGTAAATGCAAGCATCATACGACGGCGCAATTGGCATTGATCTCGCGGTCTGCGCTCATACCAAAGGTTTATCCACCAGCGTTCCCACGCAGGCGGAGGTTTCGCAAAGAACCCGTCTGCAACATCAATCTCGGCAACCACGGGGCCGATGCCATCTTGGCCGAAGACATCAGGCCGACGATCTATGCGCTGGTCAAGATTTTCATTCTTCGTCAACCAATAGTTGACAAGACCGACGTAAAATCCTCCGTCCCACATCTGATGCCGGCGGAAAAATTTTGCAAAGTATTCCGAACCGACCCCAGAGGGTGCGATGAACGCAATAATCCGATGCTTCCCGGGCTGAAAGAAATCAATGCGAGTCTGAACCTGAAGAAGCGGGATGACGTAGCGCATTTCGTGCTCTCGGCTCCCATTTTCCACAATGATACAGAGCTGCGGAGCGAAATTGCCGGCGTTCCGCAGTGTTTCAAGGGCGTGAGGTGAGACACACCATTGGAGTTTCAGCGATGCCTGTTGTGTTGGCTCACTGGCGTCAAAAATGAGCCTCAGAGAGTTGTCTTTGGACATACACCTCCTTCTTGGTTTGTTGTGTCCGTTACTTTATTTTCAGGGAGCACCTCAGTAGCAAGATAAGCAAATATATATTGATTTGTCAAGTTTTTTTAAACCGATGCCGAGGGGCGAAGCCCCGACCTGCCTGCCGGCAAGGCAGGGGCAACTTCTTCGTCAAATCTGAAATGGTGGTCGTTATACCAAAAATTCCTGACCGCTCCGCTTTATTTCCGCAGTGCTTGCACTGCGTAGCTCGTAGCGACAACGGCACTAGAGAGCGTTTGCAGTCCTGCTACGCCAAGGCTTCGCAGGACACTGCTTCGCTCTCCGCTTCGCTACGAGCGAAGCAGTGGACCCACGGGGAGTCGAACCCCGACCTCTGCCATGCCATGGCAGCGTAATACCGCTTTACTATGGGCCCTCTCGCAAACAATGCGCATTGTTTGGAGAATATCCTTGGTAGTGTACTATTTTTCGTGGTATACTACAACGATTATCGGGTACGTAACCAATACTATATGGGCGAAGATACGAGTGGAATTAAAGTAGAAATTTTTACCTCCCCGACCTGCATCCATTGCAAATCGGCGAAAGAATTTTTCCAAACACAGAGCATCGGCTACACAGAATATGATGTGACCAAAGACCCCGCGCGACGACAAGAAGCGGTAGAAAAAAGCGGGCAGATGGGCGTTCCCGTGATTTTGGTAGATGGAGAAGTGGTTATCGGTTTTGACGAAGAACGATTGATAGAATTGCTCGGTCTCTAAGACAAAACCGACGCTCGTTCGTATAATCACCACGTCAGGCCACGTCAAATGTGGTTGGTGTGGTGATTTTACGAAATGGAAAATGAGTGTTAAAGTTCAGCAATACTGCCCTCGTAGCTTCCGCCGGAGGCGGATCCTCCTTCGGAGGACAATGGACCCCGCACTTTCGTGTCCCCGAATAGTTCAACGGATGAGAACAAGCCCGTCCTAAGGGTTAGATCCAGGTTCGATTCCTGGTTCGGGGATAGGAAAGTGCGGGGCATGTGCCACACTGCACTCCTAACGCGGCGATGCAAGTTCGATTCTTGCCGAGGGCATCACAACATTCTAAAGGCTCTCACATAAAATTTCTGCTAAAATAGAGAAAGAAGGTGCGCAGGACACCAATCGTTTTCTCTCGTGTCCCCACCCGCTACGCCATGCTCAACAATGTATTCATCTTCATTCTCTCCTTGTTCATGGTCATGAAGGGGGCGACGCTTGCGACAAAGTACGCCGCGCGTCTTGCCGAAAGTTTCCGCCTGTCAAAATACACCGTCGGGTTTATCATCGTCGCCATCATCTCCATTCTTCCGGAGACTTTTATCGCAATAAGCTCTGCGTTTAACGGAGTACCGTCCTTTGGGCTCGGGGTACTTTTTGGCTCAAACATAGCCGACCTTACCTTAGTCTTTGCAATCATCGTGCTCTATGCGGGGAGAGGACTAAAGGTGGAGAGTAAAATCCTCAAAAACCGAGGGGGCTACCATCTCCTCCTCCTGCTCCCCCTCGTACTCGGTTTTGACGGGTATTTTTCTCGCCTGGAGGGAATGGCACTCATCATCGCCGGTGCGGTGTTTTATCTTGCCGCTTTCCGAAACGGAGGAGGTACTGCGATGGCACCACATAAAAACGGACGGTATAAGAGTTTCTTCATGGTGCTCTTCAGTATGGCCGTACTGCTCGCTGGTGCGCACTTCACGGTAATTTCCGCCACAGCGCTTGCGGAAAGCTTGGGGGTAAGTTCTGTACTCATCGGTATGCTTATCGTCGGACTCGGAACAACAATACCGGAACTCTTTTTCTCGTTGAAAGCGATAAAAAAACGGGATGATTCTCTAGCAGTTGGAGACATACTCGGGACGGTGCTCGCCGACGCCACTATCGTCGTGGGAATACTCGCGCTCGTGAACCCGTTTTCTTTCCCCGAAAGAATTATCTACGTCACGGGAGCATTCATGGTGCTCGCCTCATTTATACTCTTCCGCTTCATGCACTCTGAGCGCACACTTACGAAAAAAGAGGCGGTCGCGCTGTGCCTCTTTTGGCTCGTCTTTGTGCTTGTTGAGTTCATGGTGAATAAGTGACCTCCATGAATTGCTTAAAAAAACGGACTTCCTTTCGGAAGTCCGACATCACGGTTGCTACATACGCGCCATGATTTCTTCGGCGGTTAGTCTTTCGTATTCCGGAATTGGCCCCGTGTTTTCCCCGACGACACAAATAAGCTCGCCCTCCTTCTCAACGATTTGAAGTGCATATAACGTCTCTTCCGCGAGCATAGAAACATCGCCATCTACCAAGAGAAGCACCTTTGTGGCGGGTCTGCCGGTTTTTAGGTTCGTCGGGTATTTGCGAACAAACGCTTTGCCTCGGTGAAGTTTCACGCTTTCTCCTTGAGTAAAGCTCGTCTGCGAGAATGCGAAGTACTAACGCTCCTCTATGATGAGGATGCTACTCTACAAAAGTTTTGTCAAATTCGCGGGGAGCATAAAACTTGACGTATACAATACTATATGCTATCATATTAAATAACGTTGGGGGTTCTCTCAACAAATGTTCTTTACACATACGGAGATGGGGGTCCAAGATGCTCGACCAACAAGAGATGTCTAATCGTTTTGATTTCTATCGGACAGTTTTTGGGGAAGATCGAATGAGAAGTTCTATCTTTCCTGACAAACTTTGGCCTGTCTCCAGCTACGACAGGAAGATTCGTGGGCTCACCGAGCGCGGGTTCAAGGATCCGCGGAAGATGATTGCGTCGTCGCCTCAGATCCTGGGTCTATCCCTCGAAAACATCGACGAGAAGATTCGCGGGCTCACCGAGCGCGGGTTCAAGGATCCGCGGAAGATGATTGCGACGTTTCCTCAGATCCTGGGATACTCCCTCGAGAACATCGACAGGAAGATTCGCGGGCTCACCGAGCGCGGGTTCAAGGATCCGCGGAAGATGATTGCGTCGTCGCCTCAGATCCTGGGATACTCCCTCGAGAACATCGACAGGAAGATTCGCGGGCTCACCGAGCGCGGGTTCAAGGATCCGCAGAAGATGATTGCGACGTTTCCTCAGATCCTGGGATACTCCCTCGAGAACATCGACAGGAAGATTCGTGGGCTCACCGAGCGCGGGTTCAAGGATCCGCAGAAGATGATTGCGTCGTCGCCTCAGATCCTGAGTCTGTCCCTCGAAAACATCGACGAGAAGATTCGCGGGCTCACCGAGCGCGGGTTCAAGGATCCGCAGAAGATGATTGCGTCGTCGCCTCAGATCCTGGGATACTCCCTCGAGAACATCGATGGGAAGATTCGTGGGCTCACCGAGCGCGGGTTCAAGGATCCGCAGAAGATGATTGCGTCGTTGCCTGCGATCCTGGGATACTCCCTCGAGAACATCGATAGGAAGATTCGTGGGCTCACCGAGCGCGGGTTCAAGGATCCGCGGAAGATGATTGCGTCGTTGCCTGCGGTCCTGGGTCTGTCCTTCGAGAACATCGACAGAAAAATGAAGCTCTGCCGTAGACTCAATGTCTGTATCGACGACTTCATCGCCTGCACCATTGTCTTTATCGGAATGTCAGCAAAACACTACATTCCTATCTTGCGAAAGTGCAGGGAATTGGGACTTGAACCTACCCCAAGAACGGTCTTCAAAGTCTACCGATCAAAGACTTTTTAACAGACTGCGTCGAGTTGTCTAACTCGAGACCCCAACGATAGCATCAAGGGGTCTCTTTTATTTATGCAGTTTGGTTCTGCCGTGGAGGCCCCACGGGCTAACGCCCGTGACGTTCTGGCGCTGGTACTGGGGTACATTGCTTTCAAATAGAGGTCCCCTGCGACACCCGTCGTAATAAGGAACCCTCTTGTTACTTCCTCGCTTCCTCCGGAGGAGGATCGGCCTTCGGCGGACGGAGACCCGGCAGCTGCCGGGTGCCCCTCGCTTGTCGTAATAAACCAAAAATCCCAGAAAGTTCAATAGCAATCCGGTTCGGGGTTCTGAATACGTCCAATGAGGGGCACGCCTCGGACTCTCAAAGCGGCCGCTCCATAAGCTCGGAGAGCGCGGGGTGAATGTGAATCGCATCACGGATAGCGGATGCCCTTCCTCCTGCGGCGCTCATCGCGACGATAACCTCGTGAATAAGTACTGATGCCTGCGGTCCGAGAATATGGCATCCTAAAATTATGTCTTCTTGGGGGTCAACGATGTATTTTACAAACCCATCCGTTTCTTCAAGCGCTTTTCCCATACCGGTTCTTTTGTATTCATGCCGGCGCACTTCATAGGAGAGTCCCCTCTCTTGCGCTTCTTGTTCGGTAAACCCCACCCCTGCGACTTGCGGAGAAGAAAAAATGGCGTGCGGCATCACGGAATAGTCCACGGCTCGCTTTTTTGCTCCCTCTTTCATATTCCATGCGACGTAAGTCGCTTCGTGGTTCGCACCGTGCTTAAAGGGGGCTTTCCCTACGATATCTCCGAGCGCCCAGATGCCGGGGACATTAGTTTCCATAAACTCGTTCACTTCAATATACCCCCCTTTGTTCACTTTGACTCCCGTATTTTCAATCTTTAGTATGTCGGCGTTTGAGCGTCTGCCCACAGCGACGAGGAGCGCCTCTGCGCGGAGTTCTTTCTTTGCCCCCGCGGCATCCTCCACGAGCACCTTCTTTACTTCCCCTTCCTCGCTCACCTCAAGCACCTTATGCCCGAGGAGAACAGTGTGTTTCTTGGAAAAAAGTTTGGTGAATATTTCTGCAATATCTTTGTCTTCACGCGGGACGAGCAAACCGCCCATTTCAACGATAGTGATTTCGGTGCCAAGCGCACCATAAAAATGTCCGAGCTCTGTTGCAATATAGCCGCCGCCGATGAGTATCATTGATTTCGGCTGAGTCGTGAGACGGAGCGCCTCCGTGCTCGTAAGATACCGCACTCCCGAAAGCCCCGGTATGGGTGGTGCCGTGGGGCGCGTCCCCGCGGCAATGAGGATTCTTTCTCCGGTGATGGTCTTTCCGCCAACCGTGAGCGTTTTGTTGCCGGTAAACTCGGCGCGGGTGTTATAGAAATCTATATTTTTGTTATCGCGAAGTCCTTCTTTAATTTTTCGCGCCTCCTCGTCTACAAACGAATTCGCTCGCGCCATTATGGCACTGAAGTCTATCCGCTCAATCTTCGCATCTATGCCAAATCGCGCCGCATTTTTAATCTCCTCCACGATGTCTGCGGTATGGATGAGAATTTTTGACGGGATACACCCACGGTTCAGACACGTGCCACCCAAAGGTCCTTCCTCAATGAGCGCGACTTTCCAGCCGTATTCATGTGCCGCGTGAGACATGACCCGAAGTCCTGATCCGCCGCCAATAACTATTAAATCGTAGTGTGTATCTGCCATAGTTTTAGAATCTTTAAGGTAAAATTTGGAATAGAGATGGTGCTGCAGTATGTTCCATTGTACTACACCAAGAATACAATTGTTATATTGCTCAATTGTTATATTGTTTTTAAAAAGAAAAATTCCCCCCGCCGCTTCAAACGCGACAGAGGGAAGAAATGGGCCAGCACGGATTTGAACCGTGGACCAGCTGATTATGAGTCAGCCGCTCTGACCAAGCTGAGCTACTGGCCCAATCAAAAAATGGCAACGAACTACCCATGTGTGGTGAGATACATTCTCTCAACCAAGCCCACGGTCGCCAACATATCCTCCGTGGTACACAAGTCGGTAGAGAACAGACCCGCGCGACGAGAGGGGTCCGCGTGCCTCTCCACACCATGCGATCATTTCATGTCCCCGAAAGTGGGGAAACGGCCCATACGCCCAATTGTGATACACGAAGTTCCCTTGTGCAAAACTCTCGAGTCCGCGAAACGGTCTTCCTTGAGGAACCTCCCGCAGGACAGACTTGAGGAATGCAATCAATTCCGGGACATCAATATGTGCACGAAACCGCTCGTATATCCCGCCGTGGTAATTCATGGCCCACACGGGCACACCGTCTTGCCACACGATTTCCTGGCCGACAAACGAGGTGCTTCCGTAGTACCTGTCCCGATAGCGAAAAATGCCGCTTTCATAGACAAGCTCGCGTGCACCGTCAGGGAGAGTCACGCCTTCGGACACCGGGTAGGTGTTTTTCTTGGCTTCTGCCACAAACGCTCTCAATTCCATAGACGACCCCTTTTCTTGTGGTGATTCCTAGTGTATTCTGAAGGGCAGTATACAATAAAAACAGAGAAAAAGCAACAAAAAAAGCGCGGCTGTAGTTTAGTGGCAGAACTGGTGCTTCCCAAGCATCGGACGCGAGTTCGATTCTCGCCAGCCGCATAAAAAAGGTGCCGCTTTTACCGCGGCACCTTTCACCAGAAAAGCGAGGTCTAGCAAGATGCTCCTATGCCCAGGATGCCCAACATGCTTTCCACACCAGTCGCAGCTTCCTTGCCACAAGAATCAATGACGATCGTCCTCGCCGCAATGCAGAGCGAACAGACGCCAGGACGATCATTTTCCTCA
>Ga0209542_10001978_pt1 | contig 47014 bp, 38 predicted proteins | sample RifCSPhighO2_01_FD_184028 | JGI IMG/M metagenome (GOLD analysis project Ga0209542, IMG submission 184028) | Soil microbial communities from Rifle, Colorado - Rifle CSP2_plank highO2_0.1 (SPAdes) (version 2) | ecosystem: Environmental > Terrestrial > Deep subsurface > Rock core/Sediment ...
TGATTGATTTTTTCGCTACCGCGCGATTGGGAAGCAGGGGGCTTATCGTGATTACACAGGGGAATAGCGACATATTTATTCGATCGAATCCTTCCGATCGGCGGGAGATGGTCGAAGAAATTTTAGGTCTTCGCGAATACCAGATAAAGAAAGCCGACGCGGAGCGCCGCCTTAAAAATAGCCAGGTGAATCTCGACAAAGCGCAAGCATTGATCGAAGAAATTCTTCCGCACCTCCGATCACTCAAACGCCAGACGTCCCGATGGGAAAAGCGCGGCGTACTTGAGGAAGAACTCAAATCGCTCGAAAATCATTTTTTTGGCACACAGTTTGGTTCAATCCGCGAAGAGATGCGTACAGTGCAGGTAAAGATTGACGGCCAACAAGACGAGTTGAGGGAACTTGATAAGGAAAAGCTCGCTGCGTTGCAACATCAGGAAAAAATCGAGGCGAGTCATCCTGAAGAGCGAAAGCGCGTCGGAAAGATTCGGGATGAGATCAGGCTGCTTCTCGAAAACCGAAGCAAAATCGAAAAGGAAGTAAACCGTATCGAAGTTCAACTTGAGCTTGCGGGAAAAACAAGCAAAAAAGCAGAACAATCCGCTGAGCGAATGCTTCAGTTGCTCGAAGAGGTGAGAGATCGCCTTGAGATGGCTCTGGAGCATGAGATTGATGATATGCGTGAGGCGATTGACGCGATAATTAAGGACGTAAACACCTTTTTTGAGTCTGACAGTGATGAAGCGCCTGAAGAGCCGGATCTTTCCGAGGCGCAGGCGCAGTGCAAAGCAATGAATAAGGATTTGGAGCGGGTGAAAAATGAGCTTGTTGCATTGCGCGACGAGGAAAAAAAGCTCGAAGCTCACCAAGAAGAGTTTTACGCGGAGTTCAAGCAAGCTGTGGCGAGAGTGGAAACGGCGCGAAAAAAAATCGAGGCGTGGGAACGCCGGCATAACGAATATGTGTTCGAAAAACAGCGGTTGGAATTGCGAAAAGAGGAATTAGTCCGGCAGATGGCGCAAGCCGGCCGGGATCCTAAGGATTTTGAAGGGGCTTTGCCGTTTCCGCATGCGGCTGGGCATGATTTCTCTGAAGTTGAGCGGAGGATTTTCAAATTGCGCGGAGATCTCGCGAGTATCGGGGAAATAGACGAGGCGCTGGTGAAAGAGGCAACCGAGACGGAAACCCGCTACGAGTTTTTGAAAAAGGAATCGGAGGATCTCGGGAAAGCCGTGGTTGATTTGAAAGAACTTACCCGCGATTTGAACGAAAAAATAAAATCGGAGTTCGAGGTGGCTATCGTAAAAATCAACGCGGAGTTTACCAGATTTTTTGAGCTGATGTTCGGCGGAGGCCACGCGAAGCTTCGGGTTATAAAGCCCGTGCCGCGTCCGCCGGTTGCCGAGGGCGAAGAGGCGCCAGCGGAAGGAATTGCGGAAGCAGAGTCTGCGGCGCAAGAAGGTGGTATTGAAATTGATTTCAAGCTCCCGCGAAAGAAAGTAAGTTCACTGGACGCTCTTTCCGGCGGAGAGAGAAGTCTTGTGGGAATCGCCGCGCTTTTCGCGCTTATTTCCGTAAGCCCGCCGCCATTTTTGGTTTTGGACGAAGTTGACGCGGCGCTCGATGAGCGCAATTCCAAGCGTTTTTCGGAAATGCTGAAAGAGTTTTCAAAAACGACACAATTCATCGTGGTTACTCATAATCGGACGACGATGGAGGTGGCGAATATTTTGTATGGTGTTACATTAAACGAGGACGGAACATCGAAAATCCTTTCAATGAAGTTTGAGGGTGATCCGACTGCGACGAGTTAGAATTTATTGTTGCTTGGTTTGAACTTTGTAGATTTTTTGTTAGGATAAGCTCAAAGTTTTTGGGCCCATAGTAAAGTGGTATTACGCGGCATTCGCATTGCCGAGGCGCGAGTCCGATTCTCGCTGGGTCCACAATGATTCGCGAAGACAGCCGGGTGGGCTGTGTGAGTGAAGCATCATTGCGTGATTTGAGCGGACTCGAACGCCGGAGCAAAATTTTTGGCAAAAAATTTTGTGAGGCGGTGCCCGGACAAGTTTTTGCGACGGCAAAAACTTAGTTGCGGCCGAGTCCGTATTGAAGCCCGACGCACTGCCCAGAAACTTCTTGGGCAGAACCCCGAAAGAAAAACACCCTTTCCTTTTTCAAGAAAAAATTCATCCCCGCCAAATCAGAAATGCACGGAGTGTTTTTTCTTTCGGGGTTGCTGGCGTACTCGCCAGTGCGCGGGGCTTTCTCCGAGCGTACGATTTTTGTCAGAGCCACCACGCGCTCCCTGCCTGCGCCGAGGCTTCGGCAGGCAGGCGCGCGTGGAATGTTAGTCAGGATTTTGCTGGAAATGAGTCCAAATTTTTTGGTATAATGTCCACCATTTCAGATTTGCAATAAATCTCCCCACCCTCCCGTGGAGTATTGTGCCCCGTGGGAAGGATTTGAAACTGCCATTTATCCCCGCGGCTCTGCCGTGGGGTATTCGGGAAGGTGTGGGGATAAATATTCAGATATTATTTCCTCCACTTCCTTCGCGTTTTCAGTTTCCATAAGTTTCGATCGGAGTTCTCGCGCTCCATCCCAGCCGGCGACATAGGCCTTGTAGTGTTTTTTCATCACGGAGAAGTTTTTTACGTCGCCTAGGAGTTTTTCAAAAAGCTCTGTATGTTCAAGTAGAACTCCAAGTCGTTTTTTTATTTCCACAACATTCTCATATACTTGAGAATTTAAGGATGTCGTTGATTTGGTTTTTTTATTGTTATTATCAGCGAAGAGCCGTGGATTTCCAAAAATAGCGCGGCCGAACATGGCGCCGTCCGCGCCCGTTTCTTTTATTCTGCGGCGGGCGTCCTCAAGGTTTACGAGGTCGCCATTTCCCAGAATGAGCGTTTTTTTGCCCAGCTTGTCGCGCCAGGCGACCGCATCTTTCACATGATCCCATCGCGCCGGGACACGAGACATTTCTTTTCTGGTGCGCGCGTGGATGGATATGGCCGCGAGGTCTGTTTCGAGGAGAGCGGGAATCCAGGTATCGAGTTCGACCTTGTTGTAGCCAACGCGAGTTTTTACCGAGATTGGGAGCGGTCCCGCGCCGCGTTTCGCCGCCGCGATTAATTCCATGGCAAGCTTCGGATTTTTTATAAGTGCCGCGCCGGCGCCTTGTTGTTCGATTCCGCGATCCGGACAGCCCATATTGATGTCCACTCCGTCGAAACCAAGATCGCAGGCAAGCTTTGCCGCGCCTTCGATCATCTCCGGTTTCCCAGAAAAAAACTGCGCGACAATCGGTCGTTCCGCGTCGGTAAATATGAGGTCATTTTTTAGGTGTGCTTTGCCGCGCTTGTCCGCAAGTATGAGACCGTCCGCGGAGACGAATTCGGTGAACATCACGTCTGGCTTTCCGTGTGCGGCAATTATGCGGCGATATGCCGCATCGGTAACATCCGCCATCGGCGCGAGCGCCATAATTGGCTTTTTGAGTTTTCCCCAGAATCCCTGTCTGCCGCCGGCAGGCAGGCGAAAATTGACCTCACGCATACGGCGAGTGTATCATTTTTCGGCCGCGGGAGACAAGACGGATTTTAACTTTTACCCTCCCACCTTCAGAGAATACCTCGCCGCCCTGCTTCGCCGGAGCTTCAGCCCGGCCTCGACTCGTCTAGGCGAGGCGGGCGAGGCGAGTCTGCGGCGGGGATGAACCCTCACACCTATGTATAGGCGTGGGGTTGAATGGGCGCAGTGAAATATCCTTTCCGCGGGGTCTAATACTCCGCGGAAAAGTGGGGGGATTTATACTTTTTTAGCCAGAGAGAAATATGTTTCGAAAAGCGAAAAAAGCAAGCTTAATGTAAGCGGGCCCAGAAGGAATCCAATCGGCCCGAAAAATGCAATGCCGCCGAGGGCGGAAAGGAGGATGAGGAGTGGGTGAATCCGAATCCCGCTTTCGATTAATTTTGGCCCGAGCATGTTATCGATGAGCCCTACCGCGGTGAGCGCCCATATGGTAAGGCCGATGGCAGGCCCCGTCGAGCCGCTCACGAAAAGAAACGCGATTGCCGGAAGCATGACTAAAGATGTACCGACTGCCGGAAGGAGGGCGGTTATTGTAGCAACGCTTCCCCAGAGTACGGAATTTGGAACGCCGAAAATAGTAAGGCCGATTCCCGTAAGCGTTCCCTGGATTACCGCGATAAGAAGGCTCCCTCTCACGACAGAATTGATAGCCGAGTGGAGTTTTTTGAAAATCTTTTCATCATCCGTATCGGCAAGCGGGCTTAAGAATAGTATTTTTTTCTTGATCTCGTCGCCGTCTTTGAGTATGTAGTAGAAAGAGAAAAGGAATAGGAATGAATGGAGCGCGAGCTGGGCAATGCTTGAAAAAAGAATGCCGAAGTGCCCCAAGAGCCAAGATAGTCCGCCTTTAAGATATTGATTGACGTCCGCGGATATGTCGATTGGTACGGGAATGATTCCACGGATTTGAGCGACGAAATCCTTCACTGCGTCAAAGATGCCGTTTTCTGCGCCATCTTGGGCGATGGATGTATACAGTTGCCACGCTTCTTGGAAAACTTGCACTCCAATGACTGCGAGGGGAGTGAGGATAAATATAACGACGAGGAGGGTTGTTAGAAGCGCCGCGATGCTTCTCCTCTCACGCGTGAGGGTGAGTATGCGTTTATGAATTGGCCAGAACACAACGGCGAATGTCGCCGCGAGAATGAGAGTGTAGAGGAAGGGGCGGAATATCAAAAACACGATGAGGGAAATTATGATGAGAGATACTGTAAGGAATTGAAGTTGTGGCACTCTGTCGCTCATTGTATTGAATATTGCTACTTGGCTGCGTGAGGTGATTATACCATAAGGAATACTTGCCGTCCGTTTCGCGCGCTCCGCGCGTTCCTTCAATTTCCGACAATGTCTCTCTTTGTGGACCTACGGGGAGTCGGACCCCGACTTCGTCCATGCCATGGACGCGTGATACCGCTTCACTATAGGCCCATTTTTAAACTTTCCCTACTTAGAATAGGCCCGTCTATATTTCCACGGGAGTTGCGCCATATCCTAGTCTGACGGGCTAGTGCTTTTGTTCGACGGTGGGCTTCGTTTTTTCGCTGAAAACGTAAATATACAGAATTTCAAGAATTCCGAGCGTGTTGATGAGAAGCAGGGCAACAAACCAGATTTTTTCTCCTTTGCGCGCAGCTTTCCATAAAGCTTTCCCTTTCCACACAAGTGTCCATACAACGAGTATCAATAGCAATAATCCTCCGGCGCCCATTGTCCAGTTCGACCCAAATGACATCATTGAGCCGTATCCACTCCAATAATTGTTCATGTGTATTGTATGATTATCCGACCTTTGCTTCTGTTGCTCTTCCGGTGAGTTTTTGCCGGATTGTCAGCAAGACTTGTATCCACTATAGTGTATCTCGTAAAGTCTAGTTTCTCAATATCTCACGGTTTATAAGCCCTCGTAGTTCAACGGATAGAACGGCTCACTCCTAACGAGTCGATCGAGGTTCAATTCCTCGCGAGGGCACAAACAAAAGACATGGCATTGGTACAATGCCATGTCTTTTGTTTGTATTCACGGGAGAGGAATTGAACCGAAAAAGGGGTCGGGGGAAAAATATGAGGTTTTCCCCGAGGAGGTGACCTAGACGTAGTGAGGGCAAGAGGGAGGAAGCCCTATTGGGAGGAATTGAATGGAGGAGAGTGCTTAATAAATTTTCCATGTTGTCTAAATTCTTGGCGATGTTAATATCGAGATATGAGCCTTTAACAATTAAATATAGAAAGGAGCTTATCGTGTCAACGAAAGTTTGGAATTGGGGCAATGATCTGCGTTTACGAAATGGGGGCCTCTTTTTGCAGCACTCGCGGATATGGTTGAAAAATATTATAGTTTTCATTCTTTTGATCGTGTTCTGCGTTATCGTTTCTCTTGTTCGCGTTCTTGGTTCTTGCGTTGTTTCGGCCAACTGGTTAAAGAGGCATTTGTCGTCACGATGAGAAAAACCAGAAAAATGGGCGGTTCCTCGCGGACCGCCCTTAATAATTGCGCGCGAGTTTCTAAATTGCTACTATGGTGCCACACGGAAGCGTGGCTGAATGGGGGGCCTTGCTTGCTGGCTGGCAGGGAAGACGTTGTGTCTTGTTTTGTGTGAAGTGGTGGGTTGGCAGAGTGGTCTAACGCGCCGCACTCGAAATGCGGTTGGGGAGAAATCCCCTCGGAGGTTCGAATCCTCCACCCACCGCCAGATTTCCAAGTTTGAAGGCTTCTGAGTAGGTATGGACAATTTTGTAGGAATTTGGGAGAGACTTTTATAAGTTAAGACCCGAGTTTTTGCTCGGGTCTTAGTTGTCAGCTATTTTTCTGCGATGAGTTCCTTGCACCATCGTGCGGCGATTTCCGTAAAGAGGCACTTGTCCTCTCGTTCTTGCGATTTTCTATTGTGTGAGACGGTTTTTCGTCCGCCGATTTGAAAGAACCAATACTCGGCGGGGTTGTCGATTCCTCGGGTATGTCCAATTCGTGCGCAAAGCATTTCCGGCCTCTCGTCATAGAAATTCGCGAGCGTTCCGAATAGGTCGGTGGCGTGAAAACAGCCGTTCACTTCTTCTGCTGTGAGGGCTTGCTGAAGGAAGGCGATGCCCGCCTTGTCAAATTTTCGCATGATTTTCTTGAAGTCCTGCTCGCAGGCTTCAATTGTGACCGCATTCAGGAATCTTTTTTCCACGGAGTCGTTTTTCGAGGGGAAATAGCCCCCGCGCTTATTCGGTCCGCGTATTATTGTGTCGGTGATACGTCCTCCTTTTTTTTGTTGTCGAGTTGCTGGCTTCGCGTTTTAAAATATATCAGAAATCGAGCGAGCGGCGCAAGGTTTCGAAGTGCACGGTGTGGGGCGCGCACGCTTAAGTCCGTGCTTGAAGTTATAAAGGCGAAAGACAAGGAAGATGGAAGGTAGAATGTGGAGTATGGAAACTGGAGCCACCTCCCGGACTTGAACCGGGGACCCACGCATTACGAATGCGTTGCTCTACCAACTGAGCTAAGGTGGCACATATTACCAACGTTGATTATTACGCATACGGGACATTTCGTAAACCCCGTCCTTACTCGAGTATCCTTTTTACCTATTCTTCGATGTCCAGAGATTGGTCCACCAATCGGAGGGATTTTCTTTGTAGATCGCTTCGCCGAGCTTTTTTGCGGTTTTAGTTTTTAAGCGTGCCAGCCGCTTTTTCCCGTCTTTATTTTTGCCGTCGTAAAGCCACAAAGACGCTTCTTTATTTCCTTGCCATTCGTATTCACGGAGGAGAAGGAATTGGTCGAGCATGTCCGCGTCTTTCGCGATAATTGCCTCCCTGCTTTTCCGCTCTTTGTATTCGTCTATTAATTCTTTGAAATCTCCGAAGGGGAGCGTGCCGAATTGTTCTTTATGTATTTCATCCTCGTATATTTTGACGTATCGCTTGTGCACCCAGTTGTGATCGCCAGTACGGGCTTCCGCCATATCATGCAAGAGGCACATCATGACCGTTTTGTAGAGATCCACTTTTTCTTTTTTTGCCATATACCAGCCAATCATGGAAACCCGATACGAATGCGAGGCGATGCTGTCGGACATATCGTCGGTCAAAAGCATCTGTCTGTGCATTCGCATCAATTTCCGCATCGTTCCGACTTCGAAAAAGAAGCCGGCCATTCGCTGTTCTTCTTTCATGATTTTAAGTATATCAGATATAATAGTTTAGATATATTCATGGACGATATAAAAATTGGCGGGAAATATAGGCATTTTAAGGGAAAAGAATATCGCGTGATAGGTATTGCACAACACTCCGAAACGCTCGAGGAATTTGTTGTGTATCAGAAATTGTATGATGACGGCGGGCTGTGGGTTCGGCCGAAAGCGATGTTTTTGGAGTATGTGGAGAGGGATGGTTACAAGGGGCCTCGTTTCGTGTATATTACTGGATGATGGATATTAAAGAATTGCAGGAGTTGGAAGTCGAAGCCCCGCGACTCGCGGGGCGGCTTTGACGTAGCGGCGAAGAAAAGGGAAATGGCGGATATCGAAGCACGGATGGCCGGCGCTGGTTTTTGGACGAATCGCGAGGTTGCCGACGAAGAAATAAAAGCTTTCGGGAAACTGCAGGACATTGTGAAAAAATATGAGGAAATTGAAGCCGGAATCGCGGAGCTCAAAGAACATTTTTCAGAAGATAGATTTCATGAAGTGAAGCGGGCGTTTAGGGCACTTGAGCTTACGCAGCTTTTCGTCGGGAGATACGATAAGCAATCCGCGGTGCTCTCGGTGTACCCAGGCGCTGGCGGGGAAGATGCCGAAGATTGGGCTCGGATGCTCGGCGTAATGTACGAAAATTACGCGAAACTGCGCGGGTATAAAGTTGTAGTGCTCGATGATAATCATCGCTCGCGGACGTTTGAAATTAGAGGTGAATTCGCGTATGGATATCTGAAACATGAAGCGGGCGTGCATCGCCTCGTGCGTATTTCTCCTTTTTCGCCCAAAAAACTTCGCCACACCGCTTTTGCTTTGGTGGAAGTAGTGCCCGATCTGCCGCCCATGGAAGAATCCAAACTCCAGATTCCCGAAAAAGATTTGCGGCTTGATTTTTATCGGTCCGGCGGCCCGGGCGGACAAAATGTGAATAAGGTCGAAACTGCAGTGCGCATAACCCATATACCAACGGGGCTCGCGGTGAGCTCTCAAGCGGAGCGTTCGCAGGCGCAAAATCGGGAACATGCATTGAAGTTTCTTAAGGCAAAGATTTTTCACCTCATGGAAAAAAACCATATTCAAGAATTGGGAAATTTAAGGACAAAAGTGAAGCCGGAGTGGGGGAATCAGATACGTTCGTATGTGTTGAATCCGTACCAGATGGTTAAGGATCATCGCACCGAAGTGGAAACTTCCCGGGTAGACGATGTGCTTGAGGGAAATTTGGACATGTTTATCGAGGCGGAGATAGAAAAAATAGAAAATAGTAAGTAGTAAGTAGAAAGCGGAAGGCAGAAAGAATAAAAATGAAACTAGCTCGATTTTCTATAATTCCACACTTATTTCACTACATGTGGTATTCTTATTAAAGTGAGGTAAAATGGAAAGGCGAAGCATTCGCACTGTTTTCTATTTTCTATATTCCAAATTCCATATTCTATCCATATGATCACATTCCAATCGGTTACGAAAGCATACACAAACTCTACGGCCCTTGAGGACATGAGTTTCGAAATCAAGCAGGGGGAATTTGTTTCGCTTTCCGGAAGGTCCGGCGCGGGGAAGTCAACTGTTATTAAACTTCTTATCGGAGAAGAGAAGCCCACGAAGGGAAGGATCTTTTTTAACCAGTACGAAGTAAATAAGCTTAAAAACACCGAATTGCCGACGTTTAGGCGCCATGTCGGAGTTATCTTTCAGGATTTTCGTCTTTTGCCGACGAAGAACGCGTATGAAAACGTCGCGTTCGCGCTCGAGGTCGCGGGACGGCCGCATAGCGAAATCGAAGACCTTGTACCGCAAGTTTTGGACATGGTTGGTTTGAGCGATAAGGGCAAAAACTTTCCAAATGAGCTTTCGGGAGGCGAAAAACAGCGCGTTGCGATCGCGAGGGCGATGATACATAGGCCCGAGATTGTGATTGCCGACGAACCGACCGGAAATCTTGATCCCTTGAATGCGTTTGAGATTTTGAAGATCCTTCAAAAAATAAACGAGCTTGGCACGACGTTGATTCTTGCCACTCACGATAGAGATATTATTAATAAGCTTGAGAAGCGGGTGATTACCATTGATCGTGGTAGAATAATCCGTGACGAGGAGAAGGGGAAGTATATACTTGTTTAAAAATTACCAATTACCAATTACTAATTTTCAATTGAAAACTGATAATTAGAAAATTGAAAATTTTATTATGTTCACCATCATTTCTCGCATCATCAATTACGGTTTTAAAAATTTTTGGCGTAACGGTTTGCTTTCGACCGCGACAGTGGCAATTATGGTTTTAGCGCTTCTTGTGTTCACGGGTCTTCTTATTTTTAATGTCGTTGCCAATCACGCTGTTGCTTCGATCCAGGATAAACTGGATATTGTAGTCTCGTTTAAGAAAACCACCTCGGAGGATGAAATTTTGCGCATCAAGGAATCTTTGGCGAGTCTTCCTGAAGTGAAGAGCGTTGAGTATATTTCAACAGATAAGGCAATCGAAATTTTTAAGAATTCGCCGACATTCAAGAACAAACCGGAAATAAGCCAGGCGATTAACGAATTGAACGCCAATCCTCTCGAGGCATCGCTTAATATTAAAGCTCGACTTCCCAGCCAATACTCTTCTATTGCGAAGTATTTGGACGCCCCCAATCTCCAAAGTTCCATCAGTTGGGTAAGTTACGCTGAAAACCAAGTAGTGATCGATAGATTGATCGCCATCGTCAATACAATCAATAGAGGTGGGTTCGTTTCTACCCTATTTCTTACCTTGATCGCGGGGCTCGCCGTGTTCAACACCATTCGCATCGCGATTTATTCCAATAGAGACGAGGTGGGGATTATGCGAGCTGTCGGAGCATCAAATTTCTTAGTGAGGGGGCCGCTTGTGGTGGAGGGTATTATCGCGGGCGTATTGGCTGCTATTTTTAGCATAGTCATCACCGCTCCGATTGTTTACTTTTCTTCGCCGTATGTGCAAGCATTCATACCCGGGTTTAATGTATTTCAATCTTTTACTAACGATATCGGAAAATTGTTTTTGTATCAGCTCTTATTCGGAGTTGGCATCGGTGTTCTCTCGAGTTTTGTTGCCGTTCGGCGCTATTTGAAGAATTAGTTTCCATTTCAAATAGAACATATTAAAGATAGGGTTGGTTTTTTGGGATAGACGCTGGGAATGTTTTTATTTTCTGCGGCGTGTGTGCTATAATTTTCAAAGGATGAGTTGCATTAGATGGCAATTTAATTGCTCATATAATTTTTTATGAAAAAAATATTTGTTCGGCGCGATGAGTCGGTTGCCGAACTTGTGGAGAAAATCATCAGCGCTGAAGAAGAGGACATTGTTCTTGTTATTCCAAACGCATCGGGAATCGGAAGGGCGGTGAGCAGTTTCGATCTTATAAAGCGTGAGTCGGAAGCGGCGGGGAAAAAGATTTTCGTTGAGTCTGTTGATGAAAAAATACTGGCACTCGCAAAATCTTTGAGGATTGAGGCGCTTCACCCGCTTTTCGAGGCGGGAAGGAAATCCGTTCTTTCTGATATAGTTCAAGTAAAAGCGGCAAATCCCGCTGTTTTTCCCGAGAAGCGCGTAAGCAAAAAATTGCGCAAGCAAAAAGAAGAAGAGGTTTCTTTGAATATTGAATCAGAAGAAGAGTCGGGCGCGCCGAAACTGCATGTTCGCACGGCAGAGGTTCGGCGCGTCGTCGAATCGCCGGAGGAAACGAGTGATTCGAGTGACGGCCGCGGGGGAATACGGCGGAAATTTATGTTTGTCCTTGTTCTCTTGGGTTTTATTTTTCTTGTCGGAGGCGGAATATGGGTGGTCAATCGTTTTTTTGGAACTTCGAGCATCGCAATACATTTTAAAAAGGCGCCGTGGACACATGAACACGCATTTCTTGTTGATACGTCGGCTAAATCTGCATCTTTTGCGAACTACGTGCTTCCCGGCCAGTTTTTTAACGAAGAGCAAAATTTCGTCAATACTGCCCATGCTTCCGGATTAAAAAATGTTTCCGAACGGGCGATTGGTGTCATTACCATCTATAATGCCTATAGTTCAGCGCCTCAACAGTTGGTTGCAACAACCCGTTTTGAAACGCCGGATGGGAAAATATTTCGGTTGAGTCAGCAGGCGATTGTGCCCGGCGCGAAAATTCAAAACGGTAAAATTATTCCGTCGTCGATTGAGGCGGCTATTGTCGCAGATGCTCCCGGCTCGGCGTATAATCTCGGGCCGATCCCGCGCCTCACGATTCCCGGGTTTAAAGGTTCTCCGAAGTACAGTAGTTTTTATGGGGAGATAGTAAAACCAACCAAGGGCGGGTTTGTGGGGCAGAAGGCCGTTCCGACCGCGGCAGATATACAAGCAGCGAAAGATAAAACGGCGAGCATATTAAAGACAAGTTTGGAATTTAAACTGAATAGCGATATTACTTCGGACTTCAAGCAGTTTGATTCTGTGCGAGAATTTAGAATTACAAAGTTAAGCGTAAACGAGAGCACAGATGAGAATGGGAATTTCAGCGTGTTGGGCGAAGCGAAAATTTCAACAATTGGGTTTAGAGAGGCGGATATTCGAGAATTTTTGAAATCCATAGCTATCGCGGGCGATACAACTCTCACTCTCGAAGATCTCATGATTGAGTATCGAGTGACCAAGGCGGATGTGCCGGGGGGAAAACTTTCGTTTTCTACAGTAGCAAGCGGAACAGTGACAACCGATTTTTCTTCCGATGGTTTCCGCGAGGAACTTGCCGGCCGCACTATCGAAGAAGCTCGGTTTCGGGTATCGAAACTCCCCGGCCTTTCAGACGCAAAAATTTCCGTGTGGCCGATATGGCTACGCCACGTGCCCTCCGACGTGAAACGGATAAAAATTTCCGTGGATTGAGCGCGCTAGTTAAAAATAGTATTTCACTATTACCTTCCTTGTTTTTTTACGCGCGATGTTCGAGGGCGCCGCTTAGCGTTTCATCGTCGGCGAATTCTATCTCGCCGCCCGTTGGCAGTCCCCGGCCAAGCCGGCTTATTTTTTTCGCGAGTGGCTGAAATTCTTTGGACAGAAGCGAGGCGTGGAAATCTCCGAGGGACGTCGGATTAAAGCCAAAAATTATTTCTTCGGCCATACCTCCCAAATCCTTCTTGATGTTGTTTTTAAAATTTTGGATCCGCAATTTTTGCACATCCTCAAACACGCCTGTTTTTGGAATCGGTCCTATTATAAAATAGCGCCCGAGAAATTTCCCAGTATTTTCCACGGAGATGAGGTCGGTTTCCTTTTCGACTATCATAATCACGTCGCGGCGGCGGCTGGGGTTGCCGCAAATATCACAGCGATCACCGGAATTCTGGTGAACGAAAAAACACTGGCTGCAAATTTTAATGTTGTTGATATCAGAGACGGCATCCGCCAATCCGCGTATCTCGTTTGCTCCTCGGCTTATCAAATAGAAAGCGAGACGGGTCGCCTGTCGCGGGCCGATGGAAGGGAGTTCGCTTAAGTGATCGGCTAAATTTTTGATTGCGTTCGGGAGCTTCATAAAATGGGATTTCAGGATTCCGATCCGCCCTCGTATCTTTTTTCAAGACTTACAAAGGAAACCCGCTCGGGATCGAACCGCAATTTCACGGATCCAAGGGGGCCGTTCCGATGTTTCGCGATATTTATCTGCGCAATGTTTTGTTCCTCGGGAGGGGTTTCCAGAAAATCCCGATCTTTCCGGTAGATAAACATCACGACATCGCTGTCCTGTTCGATTGAACCGGATTCCCGCAGATCGGAAAGGCGGGGGATTTTGTTGTCGCGCTGGTCGACGGCGCGGGAAAGCTGGGAGAGCGCAAGCACGGGAACCTTAAGTTCGCGAGCAAGCGCCTTAAGACCCCTCGATATTTCCGTAACCTGCTGAACCATATTATCCGAATTCGTACGTGGACGGACAAGCTGCAGGTAATCGACGACGAGCAGACCGAGGCCGTGCTCAATTTGAAGCCGCCGCGCCATTGAACGCATTTGCATAATATTTAAGGTTGGCGAATCGTCTATGAAAATCGGCACTCCGGAGAGCCGATCGAGCGAGGCTTGGATCATTTGAAACTCGACGTCGTCGCTTATTCGTCCCGTTAAGATTTTCCACAGCGGAACGCGGGATTCCGCGGCAACGATGCGGTCAATTACTTGCTCCCGCGACATTTCGAGGGAAAAAATACCAACAGGCACTTTGCCTTCCATTGCCGCGTGCCGAGCAATATCCAGCGCCAAAGAAGTTTTTCCGAGCGACGGGCGCGCGCCTAAGATCACAAGGTCGGATTTCTGAAGGCCCGATAGAATATTGTCGATCTCCGGAAAACCGGTCGGCACGCCGCGGATGCGCCCGCCGCCCTGATGGAGTTTTTCGATTCTCTCGTACGCGTTTTTCAATTCTTCCTTCACATGCATGAAATTTTGCGGGAGAGATTTTTGCGATATCGAAAGTATTTTTTGTTCGACGTCATCAAGCAAATCCTCGATTTCCAGATTTGTTTCAAATACACTTTCCGTAATTTCCGCAGACGCACGTATGAGATCCCGCAAAATCTTTTTCTCTTTTACGATGTCGGTGTAGTGCGAAACGTGAGACGCGCTCGTTACCTGATTTGTAATTTCCGCGAGATAGCTTGATCCCCCTACATCCTTAAGCAGTTCTTTTTCCTTGAGATGGTTTGTGAGGGTCAATATGTCTATCGGTTGATGTTTTTCATATAGGTACAAAATCGCCTCGTAAATTTTTTCATGTTGCGGAGAGTAGAAATCTCTCGGCGACAAAATATCCGCGACCCTAAAAATCGCGTTCTTGTCTATAAGAAGACTTCCAAGTACTGCTTGTTCCGCCTCCAAATTCTGGGGCGGAACCCTTAGTTGAGATTTTTTTGGCATACGAACTATTTTTTCTTCCAGACTTTTGGCCCGTTCGGCGTATCCTCCAATTCATATCCTAAGTCATTAATTTCTTTTCTCAAGCGGTCGGACTGGACAAACTGTTTATTAACTCTGTATTTCTCGCGTTCCACCTTGAGTTTATCGACTTCAGGCGGGATATTTTTTTCTTCGAGTGGCTTCAACTTGGCCATTAGCTTCAAAAGATCATCTTTAATGCCAAAAATTTCGAGCATTACATCAACCCGATCACTCGGATAGGGGATCGATTCCCAAAGATGTGCTAGGGCGCCCGCTGTGTTAAGATCGTCATTCAAGTTATTTATAAAGCCTTCAAATATCTGCTCCGAAAATTTCCAAGGAGGATTTTTGTATTTTTTGTAGGCACCTGCCAAATAATATAAATTTCGTTTTGCAGACAATAAAGCCGCCTTAGTAAAATTCATTTTTGTGCCGTAATTTGTTTGAAGAGCCAAATATCTAAAGGCCAATCCGGCTGATACAATATTTTCTCTATCCTTATATTTGCCTTTGGATTTAAATAATTCGGCCTCTAGATCTTCGATTTTAAAAACATTCTTTTCCCGTTTTGCCATCTTTTTGTCGCCCACTAAAAGGTGCTCATTATGCAGCCAGTATTTTACAAATGGTTTATAGAGTGGCTGGCTTTGCGCGATCTCGTTCGTGTGATGCGGGAAAATCAAATCAACACCTCCAGTATGAATGTCGGTCGTCCAGCCGCCGAATGCCTCCCGATTGATAACCGAACACTCAATATGCCAGCCGGGTCTGCCATCGCCCAGTTCCTTGTCGGGCCAAAAAATGTTTCCGTCGGATGGATCGCGTCCTTTCCATAGAGCAAAATCGCTTAGATTTTCTTTTTCATACTCATCAACCTTAACGCGCGCCCCTGTTTTTTTCCCCTCGAGAAAATGCTCGCCGACTAGACTGCCGTAATCGCCAAACTTCTCTTGATATTTTTTGATGCTGAAATAAACGCCATCTTCAGTTTTGTAGGCATATCCGAGTTTCATCAATTCCTTAATGAATGCTTTAATTTCCTCAATCTTGTCTGAAACCCGAATGAGGGTTATGTCCGGTTCGTCAGTGGGGATATTTATTTTTTTTAAATCCTCTTTGAACGAGCGGATATACCGTTCCGTATATTCCCGCAAGTTCTCTGGCGTTGCTTGTGGGCCGAATTCGTCGACGGTTCGTTTGATTGTTTTGTCGTCAACATCCGTAATATTCATGACCCACTTGACCTTATGACCGTTGAATTTCAAAACGCGGCGCACGGTGTCGGCAACGATATAGCTTCGCAAGTTCCCGATGTGCGCGTGGTCATACACCGTCGGCCCGCAGGTATATAGGCGAATAACGCCATCTTTGGGGGGCTCGAATAGGTCTTTTTCCCGCGTCAGCGTATTATAAAGTCTTAATTCCATTGACTATTGGTCACAAGTTATGAGAGTTATTGGTTATCAGTTTTTTTAAAACCAGCCTTTTTTCTTGAAATATCTGACGAGCGTAGCCATTGTCACTGCCATTGCGATCACGACTATCCAGAATCCGCCCTGCACGTTTTCAAGGGGATTTCCGGGCGTATGCATGGTGAGCAGGGTTGCGATCAGCATGAATGGAAAGGTAAGAAACGAAAGAATGGTAAACGTTTTCATCACGTCATTGATTTTAAGATTCATGCTTTGATTGTTTGTATCTTCAAAATCGGAAATCGCCTGTCGATAGTCGTCGAGCTGATGTACGATTTTGAGCTGATCGCCGACGAGATCCCGCACGTAGGGAATATCCGCGCTTGTGCCGACAAAAGGGAGCACCTTTTCGGCGAGCGATTCCAGGATCGGCCCTTGATGCCGGACGATAATTCTGTATTCCGAAATATCCCTCTTGAGGCGAGATATGCGCCTTAGTACCTCCTTTTCTTTGTCTTTAAAAAGTTCTTTCCCGATTGCTTCAACTTTTTCTCGAATGTGCCGCAACTGTCGTTCCTGGAATTGAAGCAGCGCCTGGATAATATAATACAAAAGTTTCAGCGGATTCTCGTCTTTTTCGATTGAAAAATCTCGCAATGCTTCTATATTTTCGTAATGAACGGTGATGACGTGGTTTTTGGTTATCAAAAAATCAATTTCGGTTCGTCTCGACGTTTCTTCTTTTTGATCATAGTCCGGAAAATAATAAACGAAATATACATAGTCCTTGTATACTTCCGTTCTTGGCCGGGCCGAAGGGCCGCGAAGCTCGTCGATAATCACCGGATGTATATTGAACTCACGCTTCAGCCATTCAAGATGCTTTTCCTCTGGGTTTGTTATGTCAACCCAGTACGCGGCTTTTTTGAGGCTCACTGTCGTTTGCATAGGATAAGTATAGCAGATAGGGCGGAACAACTAGTGCGGGTGTCGCCGAATAGTTTGCCAGCGAAAATTCGTAGCTGTTTTTTAGCGCGGACGTTTTTTATAGATCGAAGCTCCGCTTTAACTGATCTTTTTCTTGTTTCTTTTCCATTGCAAATTGTATTAGCCGGTCCAGAAGTTCCGAGTAGGGAATGCCGGTCGCTTCCCAGAGTTTTGGGTACATGCTGATTTTTGTGAATCCCGGAAGCGTATTGATCTCGTTTACCATAAATTCTCCCTTTGGAGTAAGAAAAAAATCCACTCTTCCCATGCCTTGGCACTCCAGCGTTTTAAAAGCTTGCACGGCGAGCTTTTGGACTTCTTGAGTTTCTTTTTGCGAGAGTTTTGCGGGAATATTGAGTTTTGCTCCGTGTTCATCGATGTATTTTGCTTCGTATGAATAAAAATCATGAGTTGGGATAACTTCACCGGGGAGCGACGCGATTGGATTTTCATTTCCAAGCACCGCGCACTCTATTTCCCGTCCTTCTATATATTTTTCGAGAATAATTTTCGTATCATATTGGAATGCGTGCGCGATCGCTTTTTCGAGTTCTTGCTCATTTTTTGCTTTGGAAATGCCGACAGACGAGCCTAAGTTCGCCGGTTTTACAAAAATAGGAAATCCAAGCGATTGGATCGCGTCTTTCATGAAGTTTTCCGATACCGTGCCCCGCGTTGCCGCAAGGAATTTTCCGACGGGAAGGCCAGCTTGCTGTAAGAGCCGCTTCATTACATCTTTATCCATTCCCACGGCGGAACCCAAGACGCCCGTGCCGACGTAGGCTGCATCGATAAATTCAAGAAGCCCTTGGAGGCAGCCATCTTCGCCGAATGTGCCGTGGGTGACGGGGAAAAAGACGTCCACGTCCGAAATCTTTTTTCCTTCGGAAACGCTGATGATCTCCGTTCTGCCCCGCGTTGCGATCGCGGTGACGGCGGGGGATGACGAGTTAAGCTTTATCAGTTTCGGATCGGAGCTGTTTAAAAGATACGTTGCCGGCGCGCCTATGTGCCATGTGCCTGATTTGTCGATGCCTATAAGTAGGAGCTCGTATTTTTCTTTGTCCAGAGCCTCGTACACCGACCTTGCCGACTGGAGAGATACTTCGTGTTCTCCGCTTTTGCCGCCGAAAACGATGCTGACTTTAAGTTTCTTTTTCATATTTTTCTGGTCAATTTTATTGCAAGCAAGTGTTATAATGTGATTGTAGCATAGCAACGTTCGGTTTTGCCCACGAAAACTCTATGAATGTTTTTTTTATGAACCCAAAGTATGAGTTTGCGGAGTACGGATATTTTCTTGCTAGAAAATTCCTCTTACTCGCGCCAGCCGCGCTCCGTTCGACTCCGCAAGCTCATGTTTCGGGCGCGTATCAATTTCGCTTGTAAACATAATGGCACTTTTTTATTTTTTAACAATTCTTGCGTTTTCGGCGGCGGTCGGTATTCTATTTTATTTTGCAGGGAGGAAGGCGATTCGGAGGCGGAAAATGGATTTGGCTAACTCGGTTCTTTTAGCGATACAAATTCCATACGTGCGCGGCGAGGCGGCTGATTTTAAAACAGAATTCGAAAAATTTGAGGCTTTCTTGAGGCGCCTAGCGTCTTTTAATTGCCAGTCTTCGCTTGAGGTATGCGTTGCGCATATCGGAGACTTCGTGCAATTTCATATTTCGGTGCCGCGGGCTTTCGTCGGGAGCGTTAAAGAGGAGATATATTCTTTGTTGCGCGGAGCACGGGTTGGCATAGTCCATAGCGATCCTGGGATTTTTGGTAGCCACGGCGTGTCGCTTGGCGGATATGTTCTTCAAAAAAAGGACCACATTTTTTCGATTCGGACGCATAAAACTCTAAAGGCAGATCCATTTGCCTCAATGCTCGAAGTTTTTTCGAGAGTGCGTAAAGTCGGCGAAGGAGTTGGCATGCAAATCATACTGTGCCCCGTTTCCCTTCGGCACAAAAAGAGCATCGCGCGGTCTCTTGCTTCTATCGCGCGCGGAGAATTGGGCGATATTGTCGCGAGGACTAAATTGGTTTCCAAAGGGGGTATTGATATTCCAAGTGCAAGCGCCGAGATTGAGGAAAGAAAAAATCGCAAAAGAATCATGAGAGATATTTTCGGTTTTGCTCGGAATAAGCTTTCTCAGCCGATTTTCGAGGCAAATGTGCGTGTGTGTGTTTCGGCTGGGACAAAGTTCAGGGCAAAAGAGGTATTGGATGAAATTGCGGCGAGTTTCAGGCATTTCGACGATCCGTATCATAACGAATTCAAGTTTGCGAAACCCCTGAATTCAGAAAAACTTATTGGGCAATTTATCGCCCGCCGATTTAGTAATGCCGAGACGGTTGTTCTTTCAAGCGAAGAAATCGCGAGTTTTTATCATTTTCCGACGTCAGCGGAAAAATTGCTTAGTGGAGCGCGGCGGTTTCAAACAAAACAGATTCCGATCCCTTCGAATCTCTCGTCTGGCGGAATATGCATTGGTGAGAACGAGTTTCACGGGGAAGCGCATTCCGTTTTTTTGGGGAATGAGCGGGGGGATCGGCATGTTTATATCGTTGGGGAAGAAAATACGGGGAAATCGACGCTTGTCGGCAATATGCTTATACAAGACGTCGAGCGCGGGCACGGAGTCGCGCTTATTGATCCAAGTGGCAAGTTGGCGCAAGCGATACTCGGTAGAATCCCATCGAAGCGCGTCGCGCAGGTTTTATACCTCACTATGGTCGACGCAATGAGAGTGCCGGTAATTGATTTATTTCGACTGGATCATGGTATTACCGCCGAGAAAAAAAAGCATATGGCGCACGAACTTGGCAGTGTTGTGAATAAATTTTTTGAGCTTGATACGAGAGGGGTTATGTTTGATGAATATGTGCAAAACGCGATCTTATTGCTTTTAGAGAGCACGTCGGAAAATGCAAGTATTTTTGATTTGCCGCGCGTATTTACCGACAAAAAATATCGCGAAAAACTCCTATCGAAATCAAGAAACGGCGAACTCGCGCATTTTTGGGAATATAAAGCGAGAAGTTCGAGTGGCGCGGCTGTTCTTGAATATATGGCGCCGTTTGTTTTCTCGAAATTTAAGAAATTTGCGTCATCAAACCATCTTCGATCTGCGCTTCAGGATCCCGTGTCGGCGGTTGATATAGAATCGGCGGTTTTGAATGGTAAAATAATTCTTATCGATCTTGGCGAAGACAGACTTGGGAAGGAAAATAGTAAGTTTTTGGGGATGTTAATCGCGAATAAAATTTTAGCGGCGGCGCAGGCGGGAGAAGAAAATCGGAACGAGCGTAAGCAATTCAGCGTATACTTCGATGATTGCGAAAGTTATGCTCCGGACTCGGTTGCGAAAATAGTGTCTGGAAGCCGGAGGCATCATATAAATCTGACGTTGTCTACAAGGTCGATTGGAAGTCTTTCGGCGAAAATTAGAGAGGCGATTTTCAAAAATATAGTTTCAACAATTGTGTTTCGCGTGAATCCGAGGGACGCAGGAATTCTTGCCGCTGAATTCGAGCCGTCATACACAAAGCACGATCTTCTGAGTGTCGATGATTTTAACGCTTACGCGAGAGTCGCCGTCCACGGTGAATTATCAGAACCTTTTAGTATCAAAATTAAAACCGAGTCGTGGGAGGTTGGGAGCGTAAAAATTGCTCGCAGAATAAGAGAGTATTCGCGATTGTCGCATTATAGGGATGTCCGCGAGTAGAGCTTAGAAAGAAAAGAGGTGTGTGAAACGGCAACAAGTTTTAAACTTTTTGCAAAATTATCCGAGTTTTTCGTTCCGCAGGAAAATACTTAATCCCTTCAGCCATATTTGAAGAGCTTTGATCGAAGGCATTATTGAAAATAAATAGCTAAGTTCCACGAGGCCCTTCAAAATCCAGCCAAAAGTACCTCCGAGGATGATGGGCCCGATTTTTGCGGTTGCGAATTTGCCTCCGACTGGAATTATATAGGGGTATTCCCTCGGTTTGTATGTTTTAAACTTAGGCGTATAGCTCGGGTTTTCCGCGGCCCGTACTTCTTGGGTAATATTCCAGGCAATTACGCTTGCTTGCGAGATCGCAGCGCGGGCAACGCCAGGGATCGGACGCTTGGTTATTGGATCATAAAAACAGATACTGTCTCCCAAGCCGTAGATTTGCGAAGCAAGCTTGAGGCGAGGCGTTTGCGGAAGACATTCCATTCCTTCGCCAACAATAGCCCGATTTTGGTTTTCCGTTTGTATTTGCATCCGAGAGAGGAGCGTTGGAGCTTTTACGCCCCCAGTCCAGATAAAAACGTCGAAATCTATTTTCCCCCCGTCCGCGAATACGACCCGATTTTTTTCAATCATAGAAATTTTTTCCCCCGTTGCGACGTTGACGCCGAGTTTTTCTAATCGTTTTGTCGCTATTTCAACTATTCGGCGATCAAGTCCCTGGAGCACGCACGCGGACGATTCAATAAGCGTGACTTTAAGACCGCATCCGCGATCTTTTTCCAACTGCCCGCACAAATTTTTGAATTCCGCGGCGAGTTCCACGCCCGTCGATCCGCCCCCGCCGATCGCGATGCGCATGTCGCCCGGATTTTCCATCGCGATATCCCATACCGTGTCTCTAATGCGTATTGCGTCAGAGAATGTTTTAAAGGGCAGTGCGTATTCTTTGAGACCCGGGATATTGAAATAATTCGCCTCCGAGCCGAGCGCCAATACGATGTACTGGCACTTTATTTCTTCTCCGTCCGCGAGGGTGATGGCTCCACCTACCGGGTCGATATGCGCAATTTCATTTTTAATGAAGCGGATGCATGTGTTTTTCAGAAGTTTTAGAGTGTTATACGCCGCAACGCTATGTAGATCAAAGAGCGTCGCGATCTCTTTTGAGGTTGTCGCGATTTCATAGAGAAGCGGGGTGTATGTATGGCGATCGCTCTTATCTATGAGGAGAACCTCATATTTTTTCAAAAGATTAAGCGTGCGGATGTTTTGTGCCAGTACTTTTGCAACGCGCAAGCCTCCAAAGCCAGCGCCGAGTATCGCAATTTTTTTTCGCGTGTCCATGTGCTAAGTATTATAGCGGACTATCTGGTATAATAAATCCTCCCACCTTCCCGCGAGGTATTTGACTTTATGGGAAGGATTATTTACTACGATTGTTCATTTTTGCGCAGAGTGGCTGGGTATTCTCTGAAGGCGGGAGGATAAAATTAAATTTTAAGCGAAACACTGTGGCTATTAGATATATACGTCAGGCAAGTCAAAAAACGCTAAAGGGCGTCGCGCTCGTGCGTCTTGATTTTAATACCGAAGACGATTGGAGAGTCGCCGCGGCGATTCCGACGATGAAATTTCTACTCCTGCACGCGGCAAAAATCATCGTTATAAGCCATAAAGGCCGGCCGCCGGCATATCGCTCCGGTTTTCATGGCCCGGCTATGGGTGCGGCAAAAAAGTTTAGCCTCAAGGCCGATTCTCGCAAGCTTCAGAAATTGCTACATCACCGAATCAATTTTATTTCACACTTCGATTTCGAAGCAATTAAGGGAATGGTTGATGACGCGCCGGGCGGGTCAGTTTTTCTTTTGGAGAATCTTCGTTTTATGGACGGTGAAGCAAGAAACGATGCGCGATTCGCAAAAAAACTTGCTTCTCTCGCCGATTATTATGTTAATGACGCTTTTGCCGTTTCGCATCGAGCTAATGCTTCCGTCGCGGCTGTTACTAAATTTTTGCCGAGTTTTGCCGGTCTCGGGCTTGAGCTCGAAATTTTTTCACTCTCACGCGCAATGGAGAATCCGCGTCGCCCACTCGTTTTGATACTTGGCGGAGGAAAGGCGAGCGACAAGCTCGGGATTTTGAGATACTTTAAAAATACGGCAGATTATTTTCTTGTGGGCGGAGCCGCGGCGAACACAATTCTCTTTTTGAAGGGCGTGAATATCGGAGAATCTTTGATTGAAGAGGATCCACGCGAGCTTAGAAAATTAAAAAGCGTTGTACGATACAAAAACGTTTTCCTGCCAACTGACGTTGTGTGGGCGGGCGGTAGGATTCTTGATATCGGAAAAAGAACCGAGATATATTTTTCTAAGATCGTTGGGAGGGCGAAAACCATAATTTGGAGTGGGCCGTTGGGCTTTGTTGAAAAGAAGCCCTATGAAAACGGGAGTGTTGCCGTTGCCCGTGCGATACTTCGGAATAAAAAAGCATTTTCGCTTGCGGGTGGTGGCGAAACAGTTATGTTTCTCAAAAAATATGGTTTCGATAAAAAATTCAGTTTCATTTCAACCGGCGGGGGTGCGATGCTGGAGTTTTTGGAGGGGAAAAAATTGCCGGGCATCAAAGCGTTAGAATTCAAAAACAATTTACCGTATACGCATAAAAAAGAAAAATAGTTTCTTATTTTCTTATTCGCGCGAATAAGAAAATAAGAAAATGTGATACAATGTCGGTATGAAGCAATTGGAGAAGATTTTTAAGGGTCTGGCAAATAAGCGGCGGTTGCGCATCATTAAACTTTTAGCCAAAAGAAAGGAATTGCCGGTTGCGGATATCTCACGCGAGATAAATCTTTCATTCACCTCGACCTCAAAGCACCTTGCGATACTTCGCCAGCTTGACATTCTTGATCGTCGGCAAGAAAGTTTAATGGTTTATTATCGACTTGCCGTGCCTTTGCCGCCAGTGCTCAAATTGTTATTATTTACTCTTTCTAATTCGCGCGAATAAGAAAACATGAATCAGGAAACTAAAATCTGCCAAAACTGTAAAAGAGAGTTTATTATCGATCCCGCTGACTTCGATTTCTATAAAAAGATAAGCGTCCCGCCGCCGACGTGGTGCCCGGAGTGTCGCATGATTCGTCGGCAGATTTTCAGGAACGAGCGGTCGCTCTATAAGCGAGCTTGCGAATTATGCAAGAAAAGCATGGTTATGATGTATGCTCCCGAAAAGCAGTTCATTGTTTACTGCAATGATTGTTACCAATCGGATCGTTTAGATGCGCTGAAGTTTGGCAGGGAATATGATTTCAATAAGCCGTTCTTCGCGCAGTTCGCGGATTTGATGAAAGTCGTGCCCCGGCGGGCGCTTTATATAGATTTCGGCACCAATAGCGATTACACCAATTGGTCCGTGTATATCAACAATTCTTATCTCGTTTTTGGCGGGCATCATTATGAAAATTGTATTTCTTGCGCCCAGGATTTTTATCTGACGGATTGTGTGGATACGGATTTTTCCCAGCATAGCGAACAGTGTTACAACTCGATTCACCTCCGAAGATGCAACAGAGTTCACAACAGCTTCTATTCGGAAGATTGCGCCAACTCATGGTTTTTATATGGATGCAGAAATTGTACCGATTGCGTGGGCTGCACTAATTTGCGGAATAAAAGTTATTATATTTTCAACCAACAATACAGCAAGGAGGAATATCAGAAAAAGCTTGCCGAGCTTCGTTTAGATTCTTGGACTGGAATCAAGGCCGTATCTCAAAAGTTTTTCGAAAACACACTGGAATATCCCCGGAAATATGCCTGGGTTCGCAATGTGGTCAATTCGACGGGGGATAATTTAGAGCGGGTTAAAAACTGCATCCATTGTTTTCATGCGGCGGAGGACGAAGATTGCCGATATTCCTTTTTTGTTCCGAGCGGCGCAAAACAAACATACGACGTGGATCACGTCGGTTTGGGAGCGGAACTTACGTATGAACTTATGAGTGGTTTCGGAATCAGTCGCGTGGTTTTTGGCAATCGCGTGTATTATACCCATGACGCTTATTATTCGGACGATTGTTTCAATTCCGCCAATCTTTTTGGGTGTATAGGATTGCGAAAAAAAGAATATTGCATATTGAACAAGCAGTATACGAAGGAAGAATACGACGAACTGGTGCCAAGAATTATAGAGCACATGGAGCAAATGCCGTACACCGATAAAAAAGGCCGGGTATACACGTATGGCGAATTTTTCCCTTTGGAATTGTCCCCATTCGCCTATAACGAAACAGTTGCCCAGGAATATTTCCCCTTAACCGAGAAAGAAGTTTCGGAAAAAGGATATGAATGGAGAAAGTCGGATTTGAAAACTCATACGCCGACTCTCGGGTTCGACAAACTGCCCGATTCAATAAAAGGCGTCGCCGATTCGATAGTCGAGGAGGCAATCGGATGTGAGCACGAGGGAAAGTATAGGGAGCAATGTACGGGCATATTCAGGGTGATTAAAGACGAACTGCGGTTCTATAAAAAATTAGGAATTCCCTTGCCCCGACTGTGTCCGAATTGCCGGCATGCCGCTCGGTTGGCATTTGCCAATCCGGCAGATTTAATTGAGGGAAAATGCGAGTGCGGAGGCAGAGTTTCTTTGAATGGGGTATACGCGAACACCTCAACGCATTTTCATGGAGAAACAGCCTGCCTTAATCAGTTTAAAACCCCATTTTCCGGGAATGGTTCCGAGGTTGTATATTGCGAACAATGCTATCAGGCGGAGGTGGCATAGGATAATAGGGACAAGCAACAAGCGATATGGAACAAGTAATAACATAGTTTGACGATGATGGAGGAAAGTATATAATTTCGATCATGAAGAGAAAAACTGAAAAGCGGGGTAAGGAATCCGGCATGGGTGTTGTTTTGGAACACATTGACTCGAAGCTCGATCATGTGGTGGAAGGCCAGCGGGGAATCCAAGCGCAGATCGAAACAGTGGATGGCAAAGTCGATGAGGTACAAAAAGACATGGATTATAAATTCAGTGTCGTTTTTGACGAGCTTCACATAATTCGCAATGAGTTAAAGGAGAAAATCGGGCGGGATGAATTCGTTGCCCTCGAGAAGCGTGTCTTGCATTTAGAGAAGAAAACTTCAAAGTTTCCAGTATGACCGTTGAGGAGCGTGTTTGCCAAAGTTGCAAATCCCAGTTCACAATCGAACTGGAGGACTTCGATTTCTATAAAAAGATAAGCGTCCCGCCGCCGACGTGGTGTTCGGAGTGCCGTAGTCGACGTAGGCATGCTTGGCGGAATGAGCGAGTGTTGTATCGGAGGAATTGCGATCTGTGCGGTAAGAGCACCGTTACGATTTATTCGCCAAATAAGCTGTTTAAAGTATATTGCCCACCCTGTTGGTGGAGCGATAAGTGGAATGGATTCGATTATGGGCGGGATTTTGATTTCAGCCGGCCGTTTTTTGATCAGTGGCAGGAACTACAGCTCCAAGTGCCGCGGATCGCCCTTTTGAGTAAAAACTCCATAAATTCAGAATATACCAACCACGCAGACAACAACAAAAATTGCTATTTAGGTTTCGGTATATTCGATTCCGAAAATGTCATGTATTCTGCAAATACATTTTCCGGACGAGATTGCATGGATTGTTATCGCATGGAGCATGGGAATGAACTCATGTATGAGTGCATTAATGCGTATCGATGCTATCAGTGCCAGTACTCGATGCTTGTTTGGGATTGTGCCAGCTGCCTGTATTGCTACAACTGCAAGGGGTGTTCGAATTGCTTTCTGTCTTCCAACTTACGAAACAAGCAATACCATATTTTAAACAAACCTTATGCCAAAGAAGAATATTTTCAAAAACTTAAGGAATTTCAACTCGGGTCGTTTGCTGAACGCAAAAAATTATATGATTCTTTTTTGGAATTGATAAAGAAAAATACCATTCACAGGTTCGCTACAATCGAAAAATCGAATAATGCTTCGGGGAACATGATTTTTAATTCCAAGAATGTGTCTCAGGTATTTGATGTCGAACGTATGGAAGACGTAAAATACAGTATCGTTGCACTCGATACTAAGACCGCAATGGATTCTTATCATTATGGATTTAGCTGCGAACTTATCTATGAATGCCATGCAATTATTCGTTCCTATGAAGCACTATTTACCCATTTAAGTTATGACAATTCCCACGTACAATATTGCGATTCCTGCCACAATAGTGAAAATCTGTTCGGCTGCGTGGGAATTAAACAAGGAAAATATTCGATTTTCAACAAGCGATACGAGGAAGCGGAATACAAGGACTTGAAAGAAAAAATAATTACGCACATGCGGAAGACGGGGGAATACGGCGAATTCTTTCCGTATAAACTGTCACCATTCGGATACAATGAAACGCAGGGGCAGATATATATGCCCCTCACTAAGGAAGAGGCACTTACGCAAGGATTGAAATGGGAAGATCGCGTTCCGGGCACGTTTGGCAAGGGGACCATTGAGTCGGAGGACTTACCTGACTCCATTGGAGATGTGTCTGATTTGATTACAAAAGAAATACTTACTTGTGCTCGGTGTATTAAAAATTACAATATCGTACAGCCGGAGCTTGATCTCCTGCGCAGGTTTGAAGCGCCGATCCCGCGCTTGTGCCCCGACTGCCGATATTTGAATCGTATCTCCCTCCGCCCGCCACGGAAATTATGGCACCGGCAGTGTATGTGTGATTACGTAATATATGCGAACTCGGTAAAACATTCTCACCACCAAATCGGGCGATGTCCTAATGAATTTGAAACTTCCTATTCCCCCGACCGACCGGAAATTGTGTATTGCGAACAGTGTTATCAAGCGGAAGTTGCGTAGACATGAAATACGATATTTATTTCCACAACGATTTTGACGGGCGGGCGGCAGCGGCGGTGATGCTCAATTTTTTGCGGCAGCGCGGGGACGATATCGCGCATTTTACGCCGGTAAACTATGAATTAAAGCCGCAGTGGGAGAGCGCGGATTTTTTTCTGCGGCACAAATTATTCAAGGAGAAGCGGTACCCGGCGATTGTGGTTGATTTTTTATATCATCCCGGGGCGGTGATATGGCTTGACCACCACCCCACGACGTTTAATGCGTTTCCGCGCGCGGCACGGGCGTTTGCCAGTAAAAAATTCCGCGTTGCGGGAGATGGCGGTTTTCAGCACTGGGGTGCGGCGTATCCTTCGTGTTGCGGGCAAGCGCTTGAGGAACTGCGGCGGCATTTTGGCTACCGGCCGCCTAAGCATATACAAGAGCTTGCGAAATGGCTCGACGTGATTGACCACGCGCAGTACGCATCGCCGCAACAGCCAATACGGATGAAAGAGCCGGCGCTACAGCTCGATTGGTTTATCGAGGCGACGGCGGGCAAGACGCGCGAAGCGGAAAGAATGGTAATTTCGCTTGCAGAAAAGCCGATGGCGGAAATCGCGGGAATGTCGCGCGTTGCGCGGGTTTTGCGGGGTGTGCGAAAGCAGATAAAAACCAGCTTGGCGTATTATAAAAAGGCAATGCGGGTGCGCGGACGTATTGCGGTGATTGATTTGACTTCCGGGAAGCATTACCGGCTTCGATTCGCGCCTTATTACCTGCATCCGGGGCTGTCGTATGCAATGAGTTTCGTGAAGCATGGGAAAACGTTTAGTTTGGGATGGGGGTCGAATCCGTGGCATCGGCCCAAAGACGGAATTCATATCGGCGAATTTCTACGTCGCTACGGCGGTGGAGGACATGGTGTTGCTGGTGGCGCAGAACTTTCGTCGCGGCGCGCGGTTCAGAAAGCTGTCGAAGAGATTGTGGAGTATGTGAATAGCAAGAATAGTAAATAGGGAATAGGAAAGTAGGAAGTAGTAAATAGAAAATTTTGAATGTGAAATAAATGACTAAACAGAAATTATTTTCATCTAAGGGAAAGAAGAAGTTTTACGCGTATGTCGTGCCCGCGAAAAAACTTAAGGGCATAGCGGAAAGCTGGGCGGAATGCGAGCCGATTGTTTCTGGCGAGGTGGGGGCTCGGTATCGCGGATTTAAAACCCGAGAGGAGGCGGAGGAGTGGCTGCGGCTTGGGGCGCGGTATGAAATAAAGTCGGTCAAAAAATTGGAGAAAGGGATTTATTTTGATGCCGGTACCGGACGGGGAAAGGGCGTTGAAATTAGCGTTACTGATGAGCGCGGGAAAAATCTTTTACATAAAGTTTTACCAAAAGCTGAATTAAATCGTTTTTTGAAGCATGAGATAGGGGAAGAGGCGACGAATAATTATGGAGAACTGTTGGCGTGTAAATACGCGATTGAGATCGCGATGAAGGGGGGAATGAAAAAAGTGTTCGGCGATAGTTCGCTCATTATTGATTTTTGGACGAAGTGGCGGGTGAAAAAAGATGTTGAAGAAGAAACATTCGAGCTTGCGCGCGAAACGGCGGCACTGCGGAAAAAATTTGAAGAGCAGAGCGGGGAAATCGTCCGCATTTCCGGCGATGATAACCCGGCGGATTTGGGGTTTCATTCGTGACAGGCACGTGCAACAAGGCCGCTTGACGAATATGTTCTTTTAAGTAGACTTTGAGCGATGGCCTGTATTTGACAGCATCGTTGAACATGGCACGTATTGTCGAATGCGACATGCATGTCGAGCGGGTCAGGTTGTATAGACGGCATAACTCGAAAACTCTGGCAAAGAAAGGAGGTTAACGCAAGCGACCCAAGAAAGTGGCGGTGTGCTCAAGAGGGGTTTGTCTGTAATGACAAAATGCTTCTGGTGGCTCGTTTAGTAGTTGAGAATGGAGGTATTTCGAGTCATCGAAAGCTCATGTGGCGATTCTTAACGAACGAGGAGTAAACCCTCAATAACCGCAAGACCTTGGGTTTGGGGCTAAAAACCCGAAAAACAACAAAATATGTGGCTGTCTGGCGGTGTCCGGGCAGCCACTTTTTATTAAAATAAAAGCTGCCTTCATGCAGACGGGCGGCATAGTTTTACGGAATCGTAGCAAGGATATCTGAGAGCTTAGCGGTCGCAGTGCAGATGAATTCATCGCTCGCGCCGTAATATAAGCGCACGATACCATCTACTAATAATGCTGCCGTGGTGAACGTTACTTGCGGCATGAATCCTTCGCGTTCAGCTTTTTGAATCAATGCTTTAACTTCGGCCTCTTTATTCTCTGCGAGAAGTTTTGTGAGACCCGGGATGATATCTACTAATCCAGACAGTTCATACTTTTCTCGTGGTCCGAAAATTGGCTTGTCCGCACGATAGAGAATTTTTGTCGGGTCTTTGAGGTCGAGTAGCGCCACGCCAAGATGATACTGGATTGTATCATTCACGCCATGATACATCAGCAGCCACCCCCTTTTTGTCTTTATGGGCGGCGGTCCTGTTTCTACAAAAGCATTATCGAAAAGGTCCGGCCCTTTGCGAGCCGTGAGAAAGACGTTGGGAATAACTTTCCAATGGATAGCATCGTCGGAGGTCGCAAGCCACATCAAATGTTCATTGAAAACCATCCAATATTTCCCGCCAACCTTTTCTGGGAATATCGCACCGGCTTTCGAACGCTGTTCTTCGCCTAGTCGCGCGGGAGATTCTTCCTTAACACCGTTTCTGAAACGGATATGCTTACCGCCCGTTGCGACAAAGTTATAATCCGGTGCCGCAATCCCGTGTCGTTCCCAATGCTTGAGGTCGCGAGAAGTTGCGATGCAAAGTCGTGGCACCTTACCGTCATAAGCTGCGTAAGCCATATAGAAAGTGTCGCCGAGTTTCGTGATGCGCGGGTCCTCCAATCCTCGTAGTTCAAGAGGATTTTTGGGGTCGCGCTCGAGAAGCGGCGTGTCGAAGCGTTCAAAGTGTTCGCCGTCTTCGGAAATCGCATAGCCGAGAGACGAGTGCCAGTCAGAGCCGCTCCCTACCGCGCGATAGAACAGATGATATTTTCCCTCGTGGAAAACAGCGCCGGGATTGTAAACTTTCTTTTCCCAATCGTGCGTCGGGTTCGGGCGAAGAATGGGATTGCTTGTGGAGCGAGTGAATAAATCTCTCATATATGTCCTTTCATTGTATGTTAAAGAGCGGGTTCATACTAGCGAACTAGTCCCATAAATACAATCAATTGAGATATTCAGTTAAGCTTCTTCGTATTTCGCGGGTCTGTGCCGTTCCAAATCAAGAATGTGTCGAACGGTGGCGCAGGAGATTATGCATTGCAGTCACACATTGTCTTCCAGGCAAAAACCCGCATTACTGCGGGTTTCCCTGCGGAAAAACGTCGGCAACTCATAAGCCGGGAAGTTGCTTTTTAATTTTTTTGTGCTAGAATCTCTTTGCTGGCAATTTGGGTGATTACTCTTTGTTCGCAAGGATAAAGGGAGGAAAGTCCGGACACTCAGCGTGCGTAGCACGCAACTTGAAACTTATAACATAAAACTGATAACCAAAAGTTATTAGTCATTAGTCATTAGTTAATAGTTATTGGTTGTGCGCTATGTGCGCACTTGTAGCGGCTAACAGCCGTCGTTCGTAAGAATAGAGGTGCGATCAGAAACGTTCTAGTTCGAAAGGGCTAGGAGGACCCACATCCCAACGTAGATGGTCCAGTTCCGCGATAGGGATAAGAAAGCGGAAATGAAACGGCTAAATCCTTACTGGGTGCAAGGTCGTGTCCCGATGCCGCCTAACGGCGGATATGGGAAGAACCGCTCGAGCCCGCGAGTAATCAAGGGCCCAGACAAATTATCATCAAATACAGAATCCGGCTTATGAGTTGCCAGCAAAACTAAAGACTTCGCTCCGCGCGGAGTTTTTAGTTTTTTATCGTATAATGGATGGAGATGGATATACCCGAGGAGAAAATAGCGGAACCCAAGGCGGAACCTAAGAAACTCATCAAATACGCCGATGATGATAAGTATCCGATAAGCACGCTAGCGCTCATGCGCATTCCGCCGCTCGTTGGTGGCCTCGTACTCGGAATGGTGTTGTCGTTTGTAATGTCGCGCTTTGAGGAAGTATTGGCAAAAAATGTTCAAGTCGCTTTTTTCATTCCATTGGTTGTGTATATGGCATCCGCTGTTGGCGGCCAAACTCAAGGTATTTATACGCGCGATTTAAAGTCGGGCAAGGCAAAATTCGCAACTTATTTATTAAAAGAGACATGCCTCGGATTGATTCTGGGATTTCTTTTCGGTGCGTTGTCGTGGTTTATTGTTGAGACGTGGTTTGGGTCCGAAGAGCTTGCCCGTGCGATTGCGCTTTCAATGTTCGCAGCTGTTGCGAGTGCTCCCCTCGTTGCTTTGATCATTACGGAAGTTTTCGAGCTTGAGCACCAGGACCCCGCTGTTGGGGCAGGCCCTATTGCTACGGTTATTCAAGATACGATAAGTGTCATTATCTATGGATTGATTTCGAGCGCGATATTGCTGAATTGATCGAGAAATGGCAGAACATGGAAATACTCGCAGGGCGTGGGTTGACATGAGCACTCGAAAGCTCGAAGTACTCACGCGGATAGATCACGTCATATAGTTTGCGGTTGCGGAATTAAACAAAAACAGGCTGTGCGGGTTTTTCCGCGTAGCCTGTTCTTTTTAGAGAAAGACGAAACTAGGACTCCTGAATAATGAGTTTTGCGATATTTTTTACCCCAACTTCGAGAAACCCTCCGCCTTCATTGAAATAGTGGTCTGTGCCGGTTTTGTCCACTACTTTAATTACTCCTGGCTTCAATGTCGCAATAAGCGGAGCATGGCGGTCGAGAATGGTTATTTCTCCCGCTTCGGTTTTGCAGTTTATCGCAGCCGCTTCGTCTTCGTATAAGACTTTTTTTAATGAATAGACGCTTACAAACATTGAGTTTGACTTATAACTAGTGACTTACGACTATAACTACGGATAAGTTGTTCTTTGTCATCAGTTATTTGTTAATTGTTATTTTGTCACGTCCTCGATGCCGCCTTTCATGTAGAATTTTTCCTCGGTGATGTCGTCGTAGCGTCCCTCAATGATGCCGCGTATGCCTTTAATAGTGTCTTCTTTGCGCACGAATTTTCCCGGAGTTCCAGTGAATGCTTCCGCGACGAAGAACGGTTGGGAAAGGAAGCGCTGAATTTTGCGCGCCCTGCTTACGACAAGTTTGTCATCCGCCGAAAGTTCTTCCATCCCCAAAATCGCGATGATGTCCTGAAGTTCTCTGTATCGGCCCAGGATGCGTTGGGTTTCGCGGGTAGTTTCGTAGTGCTGTTTGCCGACTATTTTCGGGTCGAGAGCGGTGGAGTTTGAAGCAAGGGGATCGACCGCGGGATAAATGCCGATTTCGGTCAAGGCGCGGGAAAGAACTATCGTCGAGTCTAGGTGGGCGAACGCGGCTGCCGGCGCGGGATCCGTGATGTCGTCCGCGGGGACATAGATTGCTTGTACGGAAGTTACCGCGCCGTTCTTTGTCGATGTGATTCGTTCCTGCAACTTTCCCATTTCTTCCGCAAGCGTTGGCTGGTATCCCACGGCTGATGGGAGGCGGCCAAGAAGCGTTGATACTTCGGATCCGGCTTGTGAGAAGCGAAAGATATTATCGATGAAAAGCAAGACTTCCTTTTTCTCGACATCGCGGAAATACTCCGCCATTGTGAGAGCCGTGAACGCGACGCGGAGGCGCGCTCCCGGCACTTCATTCATTTGTCCAAATACCAGCGCGGTGGAATTAATAACGCCGGACTCTTTCATTTCTCTATACAGATCGTTTCCTTCCCGGGTTCGCTCTCCAACGCCCGCGAAAACCGAAACGCCGCGCGATTCCGTCGCGACGTTGTGAATGAGTTCCGTAAGCAGCACTGTTTTTCCCACACCAGCGCCGCCGAAAAGGCCTACCTTTCCACCCCGGACGAACGGAGCCACAAGATCGATGACCTTGATTCCGGTCTCGAAAAGTTCTGTTTTTGTCGATTGATCGGAGAAAGCGGGAGCATTCCTATGTATCGGCGAGTATGTTTTGAATTTTTTGGACGGGTCATTTAATGCCTCGCCATTTACGTTAAAAATATTTCCAAGCACTTCCTGTCCGACGGGAGCCTGAATAGGGGAGCCGGTTGCTTTTGCGATCTCGCCCCGGCGCAGGCCATCAGTTGATTCCAAGCTGATAGCGCGGACTTTCCCAGGCTCAAGATGTTTTGCGACTTCAAGCACGATTCGCTTCCCATCTTTTTCTATGGTGAGCGCTTCAAGAATCCCGGGGATTTTTTGGGAATCCGGGAATTGAATGTCGACGACCGGCCCGATAATTTGAACGATTTTTCCTTCGATCATGGTGATTTAATTATTAACTGGTACCCATTTAGCGAAAGAACACGCTGCACCTGAGGCGCCTCCTCCAGAACTAATTGGCCCACCACACTCGAATTTGCAAGATCTTCCGGTTTTTTGAGAACACTCTGCCTCTGTATTATAGGCTTTTGGTGCAAACACATACCGATATGCTATTACGCCTAGAACAATTATTAGACAGATTATTATGAGGATTATTATTTTTTTAATCACAGTTTTTATTTTATGATACGCATTACATATTACATGATTTATAATTAGCCCGCGAGCGCTTTCGCTCCTCCGGTGATTTCCAATATCTCTTTTGTGATTTGTTCCTGACGGGCACGGTTGTATATCGTTGAGAGTTCGTCCACGAGGTCCTTCGCGTTGTCGGAAGCGTTTTTCATCGCCATCCTGCGGGCAGAATGTTCGGACGCGTTAGACTCGAGAATAATGTGATATATCTGCATTTTAAAAATGGTAGGCACCAGTTTTTCCAATACTTCTTTTGGCGACGGCTCGATGATATATTCCGTGGGCTTTTCCGGGCGGGAAGTTTCGATACGTTCTCGCAGATTTGAATAGCGCCCGGTTTTCGGAATGAGACTGTTTACGCCCTCTCTGATTTTTTGAAAATCAATCGGCAAGAGCTCGCGGCTTATGACATCTTGTTTTAAGGCGCTTACGAAGTTTGTGGAAAACACAATAAGGGAATCCCATTCGCCGGATGTAAAACTTTGGATAAGGAACTCACTTAGTTCCTTAGTTTCTTCGGTGCTCACCGTGTCTCCATGGCGAGTGAAGCTTTTTGCAATGGTAAGTCCGCGCCGGCGGGCGTAATCTTCCGCTTTTTGCCCGACAGTAATGGCGACGAGCTGTTTCTCGCCGTTCTGGCTTGCGAGATGTTGAGCCGCGAATTGTTCAAATTTTCTAAAGACCGCGCTATTAAATGTTCCAGCAAGGCCTTTGTCGGAAGCAACGAGGAGGACGGCGCGGGATTTTATCTCTGGGTTTTTGAGTAGGGGAATACTGGAAAGCCGCATGTCTTGAGTTCTGAACGCTTCAATTATGTTTGCAAGCATCTCGAGGGCAGTAAACGCGTATGGGCGTGAGTTAATAGCGGTTTCTTGCGCTCGGCGCATTTTTGTTGCCGCGACAAGCTCCATCGCGGAGGTGATTTTATTGACCGCCTTGACGCTTTTTATTCGCTTTTTAATGGATTGAAGGGAAGCCATTTGGAATAGTAGTTAGTGGTTAGTAGCTGTCATTCCCTCGAAAGAGGGAATCCAGATCCTCTTTGTATTCTGGATCCCCGTTTGCACGGGGACAAGCTCTGGATCCCCGCTTGCGCGGGGATGACATTGAGAAATATCATTTCACAAAATCAAAATTCGACAATGCTTCTTTTATTTTTGTCTCCATATCAGGCGTAAGTTCTCGCTTTTCGCGAATCGGTTTAAAAATCGAGTCTCCGTGAGTTTTTTCGAGATGGTCCAAGAGCCGTTCGCCCGTGCCTTTGATTTGTTCTTTGTGGACATCGTTAAAGTAGCCGTTCAGCGCAGCGTAGATGACGACAACCTGTTTTTCAAACGGCACCGGCTGGAGGTCGTCTTGCTTCAGGATCTCCGTGAGGATTCCGCCCCGTTTGATTTTTTCGCGCGTTGCTTCGTCCACATCGGACGCGAATTGCACGAACGCCTGGAGTTCTCTGAATTGCGCGAGCTCGAGGCGCAATTTGCCCGCAACTTTTTTCATGGCTTTGGTTTGCGCCGCGGATCCCACGCGGGAAACCGAAAGTCCGACGTTGATTGCGGGACGGATTCCTTGGTGAAAAAGGTCTGACTCTAAGAAAATTTGTCCGTCGGTGATTGAGATTACGTTTGTCGGAATATACGCTGAAATGTCGCCAAGCTGGGTTTCGATGATCGGGAGCGCGGTGAGTGAGCCGCCGCCGTTTTCTTTGTTAAGTTTCGCGGCCCGTTCCAGAAGCCGAGAGTGAAGGTAAAACACGTCTCCCGGAAACGCTTCGCGGCCCGGCGGTCGGCCGAGGAGGAGCGAAATTTGCCTGTATGCCTGGGCGTGTTTCGTGAGATCGTCGTAAATTATGACCGCATCCAGTCCTTTGCTCATGAAATATTCTCCAATGGCGCAGCCGGCATACGGCGCAAGATACCACAGCGCCGCGGGGGATGACGCGGATGCGTCTACAATCACCGAATATTCAAGTGCTCCCTTTTCTTTGAGTGTGGCGACAAGTTTTGCCGTTTTCGATTCCTTTTGTCCGATGGCGACGTAGATACAAATCGGTCTGCGAACCGTCTCGTTTTTTTGGTTTAAAATGACATCAATCGCTACGGCGGTTTTGCCTGTTTGTCTGTCGCCGATAATAAGTTCTCTTTGTCCGCGGCCGATCGGGATCATCGCGTCGATTGATTTGATGCCGGTATGAACCGCTTCGTTCACGGCTTCGCGGCTCACAACCGATGGAGCCTTTTTCTCGAGAGGAAAGCGTTTTGATTCTTTCTTATTTTTTCCTCCGGAGGAGGATCCGCCTCCGGCGGAATAAATTTGCCCGAGTCCATCGAGCGCTTCACCCAAGGGATTTACCACGCGCCCGAGAAGTTCATCGCCGACTTCTATGGAAAGAACCTGCCCGGTTGTTTTCGCGGTGTCGCCGCTTTTTATAAATTTTTCTTCGCCAAGAATCAACGCTCCGACGGTTTCTTCCTCGATATTCAAGGCCAATGCCGATACCGGGGTTTCTCCCGTTTCGATGGTAATGATTTCCTGCGCTTGCACTCCCCGAAGGCCGGAGATGCGCGCAACTCCGTCGCCAACTTCAATCACGCGGCCGATTTCTTCCCATTCGCCCGTATCCTTGTATCCCTCAATCTCTTTTTTAAGTTTTTCAATAATTTCGTAGGACATGTTTCTTGATATGCTACCTTATGAACTCGCGAAGACTTTTCGGAGCTTATTGTTGAGCGACCCGTCAAACTGTTTTTCCTCATCAATGACGATTTTCACTCCGGCGATAAGCGATGGATATATCTTGTATTCGACGCTATGCCCCTTATCCTTCCATTGTTTCGAGACGCGCGCGCGTTGCTCGCCATTCAGTTCTCGAGCCGATTCGATCACGACAAGGGATTTTCCGTGGACTTTGCGCCATTCTTTCTCACATGCTTCGCGAATTTGCCGCCGCTTCGCCCAGTCGTTATTTTTTTTAATCGTTTCGATGAAATTTTTTACGACCGTGTCCGCATTTCGGGATTTTTCCAAAACTGCGACGAATGCCGCGGCGTAGGAATCTGTAGAGATTTTTTTCATCCCGTTTAGAAGCAGATCGCGATCGACGCGGTCTGTAAAATTGTTTTATTGTGCCGACTATGTATATTCATGGATTGTTGTTGATTAGTAAAGCGATCGCGCCTGCCTGCCGGCAGGCAGGGCTTCTAACGGGATTCATGCAGGAATATGTTTTTTCAGTGTCTTTTCTATCAACGCCTCATCAATGTGTCTGGGGTCCATTTCGACAGTTTTCGCGATCACGTTTTTCATGAGTCCGACTGCCTCATCGTACAGTTTTTTCCGCTCCGCTATTTTTTCCGCCTCGATTTTTTCCAGCGCGGTTTTCATAATTCCGACTTCCTTTGCCGCCGCCGCGTCGAGGATTCTTTGGGTTTCTTCTTTCGCACGGGATTCCGCGCTTTTCATAATTTTCACGACTTCTTCCTCCGCCTCCTTTATTTTGTTTTTTTTGATCTCGCCAATCTCATGAAGCCGACGATCCGCTTCTTCCGATTTCGCAATTCCTTCCTCGATCTTTTTCTTTCGTTTGGCGAGAAAATCGAGGAGTGGCTTATATATCGTAAGTTTGAGCACTACAAGCACAATGAAAAAATTGGTCGCCTGAGCGAGGAATAATTTCCAGTCCAGTCCAAGGTTATGAATTAATTCTTGCATGATAATGGCTAATAGCTAATAGCAAATAGCCGGCGGCTAATAATGATTAATGACTACACGAATTTGATAATGAGGGTGATGAGTAGCGCGAAGATTGCCATAGCTTCCGCGAATGCCATGGCAAGGATCATGTTTGTCCGTATCTTCGATGTTGCTTCGGGATTTCTTCCAATCGCATCCGCCGCCGCCGCGCCGATTTTGCCGACCGCGAGAGCCGGCCCGATGACGCCGACGCCGATTGCGAATGCCGCTGCAATAAGTTTGGCTGTTTCTGCGTCCATTTGTTTTTAAGATTTGTTTTTAGTAAGACGACCTTTTCTCGGGAATATGTTCATGTTCATCGTGATCTTCAACCGCTACGGATATAAATACGAGGGTGAGCATCGCGAAAATAAATGCCTGTATAAGGCCCACGAACGTTTCCATTAAAATGAAAGGAACCGGCAGGATGTATGGCAAAAGGAATTGAGTGACAACTAAAAGAACCTCTCCGGCAAAAATGTTTCCAAAAAGCCGGAACGAGAACGAAACTATTCTAACAAACTCCGAGATTAATTCCAGTATTCCGACAAAAAACTCAACAGGTCCGCGAACATCGAAAAATTTCCTCATGTGCTTCGCGACTCCGATGGTTCCGATACCGATGATATTAATTGCAAGGACGGAAATAATGGCGAGGGCGAGGGTGAAGTTCAGGTCTGTCGATGGCGACCGGAAGAGCGGCTCGAATCCTTCTCCGCGTTGGAGCGTTATCGAGCCGAAGCCCGGCAGGAGCCCGAACCAGTTCGAAACGAGCACAAACAAAAAAATCGTCGCGACAAGCGGAAAATATTTTTCAGATTTTTTCCGATCGTCAAGCACCTGGTCCATGAGATCAAGAAGCGCTTCGATTCCGCTCTCGGCGATGCTTTGAGCCATGCCGGGAATAAGCGCGAAACGCCGCCGCATAATTACCCCGATTCCCGCAAAAAACAGGAGAATCGCGACCGAGACGACGATACTGTTGGTTACTGTGAATCCGCCAATGGTAAAAAGTTCTTCTGGGTGTAGTGATATATGGATCATAATTATCTCAAAATTTAAAGGTCAAATCTCAAATCTATAAGACTTATAACTAAAAACTAGCAACCAGTAACAAGAAACCAGTAAGCCCATTCTAGCAGGCTCGGCGGATTTTTCGCAAGAATCTCCGACCAGGTTTTTCTATTGATAATATTTACTGTTGCTGATACTCTATGGCCAGCAGTTTTGCATCTAAACATCAACAAAGCCCTTAACAACTGAATATGGGGTGAAACCAGAAAGAGAGAAAACTATGAAGGCATTATTGTCTGTATATAACAAAGACGGAATCGTCGAGTTCGCGCAGGAATTGATTGATCTCGGATGGGGAATTATCTCTTCCGGCGGCACGGCGGCAGTTTTGAAGAAAGCAGGTCTCGCAGTTCAAGACGTTGCCGAGGTCACTGGCCGAGGATCAATTCTCGGCCATCGCGTGGTGACGCTCACGCCCGAAATTCACGGCGGCTTGCTTGCAACGGCGGAACATACGGAAGAACTTCAGCGGCTCGGTTTTCCATGGATCGGTCTCGTGTGTGTGGATTTGTATCCGTTGAAGGACGAAGTTTGCAAATTGGAGGCGACGCGGGAATCTATAATCGAGCAGACCGATATTGGCGGGCCGACCCTGCTCCGTTCGGCCGCAAAAGGGCGGCGCATTGTTATTGCCGATCCGGCGGATCGTTCTGCTGTGATTCAGTGGCTCAAAATTGGGCGTCCGAATAATTCTGACTTTATCACGCGGCTTGTTGCTAAAGCCGAAGGAATTGTTGCCGACTATTGTCTTGAATCCGCGCGCTTTCACAGCGCGAGAACGATAGATGGGTTTGTCGGTGCGCAGGTTCACGAATGTAAGTACGGAGAAAATCCGTGCCAAGCCGGAGCCGGACTTTTTACCTTGAATAGCGGCGACCCGCTCGCGCTTGATCGGTTCGAACTTGTTGGCGGGGATGAGCCAAGTCTTATTAACTTCACCGATGCGGACCGATTGCTTCAAACCATGACGCATATTGCCGCAGGGTTTGACGTTAACTTCGGAACTGTGCCGTGCATCGCTATTGGAGTAAAACACGGCAATGCCTGCGGCGCTGCGGTTGCGGATAGTCCGCTTACGGCTCTTGAGCGCATGATTGATGGAGACGTGACGGCAATCTTCGGTGGATTTGTTATGACGAACTTTCCAATCGTTGCTGACGAGGCGGTAATACTACGACGCTATAGGATGGGCGGGGGAGAGGCAAAGCGAATGCTCGACGGCGTCATCGCCCCTGCATTTAGCGAGAATGCGACCGAGGTGCTTGCTCGGACGAAGACCGGTAAGTGTAGGATGTTCCAAAATCCGGCGTTACAAGATCTTACGAAAAACAGCTTGGATTTTGCGCCTCGTTTCCGCATGGTTCGAGGAGGTTTTCTCCGGCAGTCGAATTACACATTTGTCTTGGATTTCGCGCATCCGGAGTTTGAGGTTAGTGGTCTTGGGTTTTTTGCCGATGTGAAACGGGACATGGTGCTTGCGTGGGGCGTTGGATCGACAAGTACCAGCAATACGATTACGCTTGTCCGCGACGGACAGTTAATCGGAAATGCCGTTGGCCAGCAGTCTCGAGTGGACGCGGCGCGGCTTGCTCTTGATCGTGCTCGTAATTACGATGTGCGTGGCGCGGTCGCTTACTCGGACAGCTTTTTCCCGTTTGACGACGGGCCCAAAGTGCTCGTGGGTGCGGGCACCAGAGCGGTTTTCGCTTCTCGCGGATCGGCAAAAGACGAAGAAGTGAAAAAAGTCTTTGCTGACGCGGGAGTTCTTTTCTGCACGTTGCCCGACAGAGTGTGTCGTGGCTTCTATGGTCACTAAGATCTTTGTGGGAATCACGGGGCGTTGCTTGTTAATTCAGGCGCGCCCCTTTTTATTTATTTTCTCTTGCGTTTTTTGAAATAGTGTTGAATAGTAGTGCCACGGCAAATTGATAACCGAAAACAGCAGAAACAACTAAAAAGAAAGGCATGAAGTATGAGCGATGCAGCAATGGAAACGCCGATATATGTCGGCAGTAGTAGGGATGTGTTCCGTGTGAACCCCGGGATTCTAGAATTCAAGTTTACGGACACGTTTTCCGTCTTCGATGTTGGCATCCATCACCAACAAATTCCTGGGAAGGCGGAAGCGCTCTGCGCCTCCGCGGTGCGATCGTTTGAAATCGCCGAGCGGCTTGGCGTTGAGACACATTTCATCGAACAGGTGAACTCGGTCGCGATCCGAGTGAGGGAATTCAGGATCCTCGAACCGATGGACATGACAGTCAATATGACGGGCCATATACTTCCCCTCGAATTCATCGATGGGTCTCATGTGGCCGGCAGTCTCGGGCGCGACTTTCGGAGCGGGAAAAAGAAGCCGACCGATTTCGGTTTTGAAACGGACGAGCCGCCCAAAGACGGAACGCCACTACATTGGCCGGAACAAAGGTACACGACGAAACGCGAAGAGTATGATCGTCCTTTAACGTCATTGGAGGCGCGAGCTTTGGCCAGCATTATGAAAGAAGAAGAGGAGCGACTTTGGAGAGTCATTCATCGTTTGAATGGAGGGTTGAGCCTTGTCGCAGCGATGGCTGGCTTCACCCGTTTCGACGGGAAAAAGGAAGCCGGGCTTGGACTTCGCCGTCGGCCGGTGATTCTCGATACTTTCGGCACACCCGATGAAGACAGGTTTGTCCTCACGGCGTCTCTTCGAAAGGGAGAGATAGTTCACTATTCTAAGGAAATGATTCGCAAGATTTTTATCGCGAACGGGTATTATAAAGAACTTATGGCGGCTCGCGAAGCGGGTAAAGCCGATCTGCCGTATCCCGATCTCACTAAAACTGAAATCGCAGAGGTGGGTCGGCGGTATCAACAATTCGCCGAGGCCTACTGCTCGGTGAAATTTGAAAACGTGTCTAGCCAAGAGACAGTGAGGAGGCGGCGCCCATACTCAAAGCTAGAGATTGCATCATTGCTATAAGGGTAATAAAGCCCGATTAGTAAATTAAAATCAAACGAATGGCGCTGTGGAAAACATAGCGCCATTTTTTTATACGGCGTAAAAGCACCGAAATATTTGATTAAGATCCGCACCCTAGTTTTTGCCATAGTGCGCCGCTATATCAGGGAAGACTTATCCCCATTGCCGAGGTGTTGACATGTTTTAGGATGTGCGTATATAATCTAACCCACGAATGAGCATCAAGAAAAATCTTTCAAAACGTGGCGGCTAGCTAGCGCTTTTTGCGTTATGTGAGTCAGCCGCGTTGCGGCTGATTTTTTTAGAACTCGTTTGCGATATTTTGAAAATCAGCGTGCGAAGCACGCAACTTGAAACTTATAACTTTTAACTAATGACCAAAAGTTGTTAGTTATTAGTTGATAGTTGTTAGTTGCGCGCTGTGCGCGCTCCCTACGCTGCTGAAGCGGGGGCAATATCGGATGCCTCGCGCTCTCTATCGCATTGAGGGCAGGCGAGGACTCTCATCGAGACTGATAGAAGGGGTTTTTGTGTGGGGGCGGGCTTATGGCGACTGTTCTAGGATACAGACACGAGTGCCTCTGTCTCCTCCGGAAGGTTGCGACACCCGGGAGGGATTGGTTCATACCCTAACCTCCGTCGGGCCTTTGCCTCCACACTTTGTTCTTTGTGGAAAAAATATGCGCGGAAGCAATCTTGCTTTAAGCAATTTTCGCTTCCGCCTTTCTATCAGTTTCGATGAGAAAAATCCGCCCAATTTTGCGCAAGCAAATTTAGGCGGATAAATATCCAACTCCAGTTTCAGCTCTTTTGGAGAGTGTGGGGATTTGAGTCGAAAGTCGCCAATGAATTCTGTAGGCGATTGGCTAGTTCGTGCCCATGGCGCGAGGCGCTTAACACTAACAAGTGAAAAACAAGTGCGCGGGCAGCTACGGCGTCGTAATAGCGGAAGCTGTCTTAACTAATCCCGTCCTAGACAATAATAGTTCCCCGCTCTCCATTCCAAATTTCTCTCGACGAAGAATTTTTTTCGTCGAGAGCTGAAACTGGGGTTGGATAAAAAATATGTAAGTAGCCCTCCAAAATTTTCGTGGCGAAAACTTAGGAGGGTACAAGTAAGTCAGTATTGGGATGGTTGGCATAAGGGCACATGGTGGATGCCTTGACATCAAAAGGCGACGAAGGACGCAGCGTAGCGGCGATACGCCTCGGGGAGATGCGTAGCAATCGACGATCCGAGGATTTCCGAATGGGGAAACCTAATTGAGTAAACCTCAATTGCCCGCGAGCAATCGTGGGAGCACACCCGCTGAAGTAAAACATTCCAGTAAGCGGAGGAATATAGAACAATCGTTATTCCCTGAGTATCGGCGAGAGAAAAGGGAAGAGCCTAAACCTCTTGTGCGGAGCACAAGGACTGATAACCAAAAACTAACGACTAATTAACTTTTGTTAATAGTTGTAAGTCGTATGTTATTCGTTCTCGCGCTCTGCGCGAGGGGGGTCATAAGGGAGAGACGCTCTCTTTTGACTTATGACTTCTAACTGATAACTTTTAACTTTTTGTTATTAGTCATTAGTTATTTGTCATGAGTTCGAAGAGGTGAAGAAGTTATAAATTCATTGGTTAGCTGAAGATGCCTGGAAAGGCGCGCCGCAGACGGTGATAGCCCGGTAAGCGAAAATTAGTGAACTTCTTAGTCTTTTTTCTTGAGTACTTCGAGGTCAAACAGCTTCGGAGGAATTTGCGAGTACTATCTCGTAAGGCTAAATACTTTTGATGATCGATAGTGAACTAGTACCGTGAGGGAAAGGTGAAAAGCAGGCCGGTGAGGCCGTTGAAATAGAACCTGAAACCATGTGCCTACAAGGAACTAAAGCTCTAAGTGTGCGTAGCACACAACTAAAGACTTGTGACTAAAAACTTACGACAAATAACTTATGTTGATTGTCGTAAGTCAAAAGTCGTTTGTCGTTTGTTGCGCGCTACGCGCACGGAGTAATAGTGTGCCTATTGAAGAATGAGCCAACGACTTTAGATGTGCGGCAAGGGTAAGTCCTTGAACAGGACGCACCCGTAGGGAAACCGAGTGTTAAAAGCGCGTATGTGTGCGTAGCACACAACTAAAGACTTGTGACTAAAAACTTACGACAAATAACTTATGTTGATTGTCGTAAGCCAAAAGTCGTTTGTCGTTTGTTGTGCGCTACGCGCACCAGTCTCGCATCTAAGACCCGAAGCCAGATGAGCTTGCCTTGGCCAGGTTGAAGTCCCGCGAAAGCGGGGCGGAGGACCGAACTGGTGGGTTGTTCAACACCCTCGGATGAGCTGAGGTAAGGAGTGAAAAGCTAATCGAATCTGGTAATAGCTGGTTCTCTCCGAAATATATTTTCGTATAGCGCCGTTTCGTAGTCATGGGGGTAGAGCACTGGATGATATGTAAAGGCCGAAAGGCCGACACGTCAATCAAACTCCGAATACCATGGCGCAAGAGCGGTAGTCAGAACGTGGGGGCTAAGCTCCATGTTCGCAAGGGGAACAGCCCAGACCATCAGCTAAGGTCCCTAAATCTTGTCCTCTATCTCACATATACCATCAATTTGGCGGAGCGAATTTTAGACAGATTCGCGACGCGAGAAGCGAAGCGTGCTTTATGCACGCGAGCGACGAGTAACAAAGAATATGGCTAAAATTAGCCCGCCCGAACGGGAAGCTAAAAAATAAGCCACGTTCTTCGTTGCTCCTCCTAGAAGTGCGTCCAGCACATCTTCGTCGTCGCGCCTCGAACGTGTTTATTTTTTAGCTTCCAAATTGACGCTATATGTGAGATAGAGGACGTAACGCTAAGTGTTAAAGGTAGTCTTCTGCCTCAGACAGATAGGAGGTTGGCTTAGAGGTAGCCATCCTTTAAAGAGTGTGTAACAACTCACTATTCGATGGCAGAGGGCGCCGAAAATGTACCGGGGCTAAGCGTAGTACCGAAGCTATGGATTCGCAGACTTCATTGAGGATTCGGTGACTGTCTGTTTTTAGGACCGGCACTAAAATTTTTCCAGCGAAAATTTTGTGCCTGCGCTCTCGGCGCGATGACTCTCCGACTGCGGTTGGAGAGACCAAGCTCATCGCGCCTGCGAGAGCTCCTAAAAACAGACAGTCACCTCATTAGATAAGAGGTTAGGAAAATTGTAAAAAATTTGGGGTGGTTCGGAGATAAGCCCGAAGGCAATTCGGCCAAAGCTGGATCGTCTCAGCTTCCGGGCCTGTGGGACGCGAAATGTAGCCGCGTCGCGCCTCATCGAGCACAGTTGCTTGATGCCACCCTTAAAAATTTGTGTCAGGGCGTAGCGTAGCCGGGTAGCGCGCCCGTGGGATAGGTTAGTTGCTGGACTTGTTTGCGGTATATGGCCAAACTCGAAGCATCCAGATGTGCGACCCTATCGCAATGGGAGGTCGGTGGTTCGAATCCATCCGCCCTGACCAAATTTAACAGTTCTTTGTTCAAAAATTTCGGCGGACATGCACGGCTGGTCAGTGATCCAGGTTCGTATTCATACCTGGGTTTGACGTCACCTGCGTGCTCCGCCGCTACTAAAATCGCCGCGGGTAATAAGCCCCCAAAGGCTGGAAGACTCACAGTAAATATGTGAGGTACAGGTTCGACCCCTGTCCTGCGGTGATCAATTTATTCAGGCGAGCGAAAAACGTTCGCCCATTGCCCAGTAGCAGTTTTTACAAAAATGCTACTGGGATCCTCAATGAAGTCTGCGAGTGGTAGGAGAGCATTCCGATCCGCTGTGAAGGTCGATCCGCGAGGGCGACTGGAGCGTTCGGAAGAGAAAATGTTGGCATGAGTAGCCACAATCCCAATGAGAAATTGGAACCCCGAAAATCCAAGGTTTCCGTGGCACTGGCAATCAACCACGGGTTAGGCGGCCCTAAGGCAATGGTGAAAACCGCAGCCGATGGACAGCTGGTTAATATTCCAGCCCTTCCGCCTTTTTTCGAGACAGTGACGGGGAATACAGGTATGCGTGCATTATTGGTTTTGCATCCTTTGCGCGAAGTCAAACGAGCGTCGAGGGAAGGCTTGGTTTTTATCAGGTCAACGCATATGAAGAGTCCTCCAAGAAAAACTGTCGAGAGTTAAGAAGGCGGGACCCGTACCGTAAACCGACACTGGTGGATAGGGCGAGAAGCCCAAGGGGAACGAGTGATTTGCCTCTAAGGAACTCGGCAAAAAAGCGGCCGTAAGTTCGCAATATGGCCTGGCTTGTGCGTAGCACAAGCGACTGATGACTACTAACTAAAAACTAATGACAAAATTGTCGTAAGTTAATTGTTAACAGTTGTAAGTTGCTCGCGCTACGCGCGAGCCCGCAGCGAAAGTATCTCTGGCGACTGTTTACCAAAAACACAGCTCCCTGCGAACTCGTAAGAGGATGTATAGGGGGTGACGCCTGACCGATGCGAGAAGGTCAAACGTGGGGGTGGTGTGTGCAGCACACAACTTGAAACTTAAAACTTATGACTGATGGCTTTTAACTTTTTGTTATTAAGTCATTAGTTATTAGTCACGAGTTATTAGTTGCGCGCTGCGCGCATTGCTCACCGCGCAAAGCCCTCGTCAATGTCAGCCGTAACTATAACGGTTCTAAGGTAGCGCAATTCCTTTTCGGGTAAGTTCCGAAGCGCACGAAAGGCGTAACGACTGGAGAACTGTCTCAGAGGCAAGCTCGGCGAAAATGCGATTCCCGTGAAGACGCGGGATACCTGCAGCAAGACGAAAAGACCCCGGAAGCTTTACT
>Ga0209542_10001979_pt1 | contig 47004 bp, 46 predicted proteins | sample RifCSPhighO2_01_FD_184028 | JGI IMG/M metagenome (GOLD analysis project Ga0209542, IMG submission 184028) | Soil microbial communities from Rifle, Colorado - Rifle CSP2_plank highO2_0.1 (SPAdes) (version 2) | ecosystem: Environmental > Terrestrial > Deep subsurface > Rock core/Sediment ...
TCCTTGTTAAGGAAATGAACTAATCTTGCCGTCTTGTAAAATCCATATACACTCATTGGGTTTCACCTCCTTAAAAGCTAACTTATTTTAGCTTAGGAAGTGTAACCGATGTATCTCAGCCTACTCACTATATTGCCTAACTCAACTTACAATGCCACAAAAAAAAGACGCTGAGTAAATGAGGAAGAGAAAAAATAATTGCTGGGTAAAAGTGTATGCGCTTAATGCATACTACTCAAACAATTTCCTCTGAAAAAAAACTTTCAGCGTCTTTTGTGATAAAACTAAAATAATTGCGGCCAGATACCGTGCGGTATCTGACTTTGCCAAGTACCGGAATGGTACCTGGTGAAAGAACAAATGAATTTGTTGTTTACGCTAAGGATGACGTGTCTCCGATTTCCAAAGCCACGAAAAGCTCGTGTGCCTGTTCCTCTGTATAAGGAATGTCCACAATATCCTTGACCTTGCGTGTCAAGAAGAACGCCCTTTCTTCCTCCCATCGCGGCTGTCCTGCCCTAAGAACAAGAACCGGCTTTTTATTATTCCCGAACTCAGCAGCACGTCCAACGCTGGGTATGTTTCGTTCATATGCCATCATGAAGATGACATCCGCAGGACCACCATGAGTGTGACCGCGTTCTATACCAACGCCTTCGATCATCCTTTTGTGCTCTTCCACGAAGTCGCCAAAAAACGCGAATTTCATTTTTTACCTCCTTTCTTCTGAAGTCGACTTCTGATTTTCTCCAGGCGAGAGCAAAACTCACGTTCGGTGAGTACCGTATCGTGAGGATTGGATTTGCCTAAAGAATGAGTCAAAGTTGCGTTTCCAGTTGCCAAAAGGGCTTTTATAAAGTCGGGGTTTTGGGCTAATGATTCAAAAGCAAGATCAAGTTTTATCTGGTATTCAAGTCCATGCCTATTCATAGCTTTACCTTTCCACCAGAGCATCTGAACCTGCTTCCAAGCACGATCTCGCTTTTTACCCCTGAATTTGGCTTTCTTGCCCCAAAGTTGACAAACCGCAACTTGAATGTGAGGTTTATCAAACTTAAAGGCTTGCAGCAACCCTTCCATACTGGCACATTCAACTCCATCAAATACGAAGTTGTACCGACGGAAGTTGCTTAGTGCACCAGCAGGATAACCTGCACCTGACCGAATATCCATCGGTACCTCCTTTGAGATAGAATTCTAAAAGACTGATAATGGAGTCAAGCCGTCTTGGCAAAATTTCGACAGGCCACGGAAGGGTTTACTGAACGAGAGTTTTAGTTGACCCCGGCCTTCATGAACACGACGTCTGCGTTGGTAATAACCTTACCTCTCCAGTCAAGGATGGAATCCATGTTCTGGAAGAAAATGTAGTTTGCCACCTCGGCAGCGTGCTTCAAAGCCATCTCATAGTCAAGATGCCAGGTGCTCTCGTAAGGAAGTTCGGGGTCGGGACCGCCACGGTAAACTTCGGGCTGGATTGCAACTAGCAGAGAGACGGTATGCTTAAAGGATCTGCTTCCAGCATGCATGCGGCGTGGATTGCTTTTGTAAAGCTTATCGAGCTCTCTAGCAGCATCCTGCTCGCGTCCCCAACTGAATGAGAAGCGAATCTGGCTGTCGTTTTCCTGAATCCGTACAGCAGGTGGCAGATCCGCATGGACACGATCTGCTCGATCAATTTCCAATTGGTAGAGTGGTCCTTCCTCCTCTTGGTCGCCGAAGTAGCGTTTGAACATAACGTCCAACTTGTCGGCATTCATGAAGAAGGACAGACTGCAACTCCATGGTTGGCTTCCGTCATGTGGTTTTATCCCAACCGACCAAAGGCGCCAAAGAGTTTCCTGTCCCGGATACGTGTCACCAGCAGGATCGATTTCAACTGCTATTCCCGCAAGGCTATGTACTGCTCCGCAATTGCAGGTGAATCCTCCTTGCTCTTGCCCCAAGATTTGGGGTTCGAGCTCGTCCAAAATTTTCTGTACCGCTTCACGGTTTTTTGGCAAAGCCATAATAATCCTCCTATTTCAAATGGTTTCTGAAAAGACTGATAACGGAGTCAAGCCGTCTTGGCAAACTTGCGACAAGAATCTTAATGGGTTTAGATTCACCTGGGATTACCGAGGCAAAAGCTTTCTGGTTTCTTGAAGAAACAATCGTTCCACTTCTGTATCTCGGTAGATCACAAAGTAGACGATCAACTCAAGGCCGGGGTTCTCGTCGTAAAATTCTCGCAATGATGTAGCAATCGCTAATACTGTGGAAAAAGCATCCGGTTCGCCAGGATAAGCACCCAACATCACTCCGGTGCGCATTGCTGGAAAAGCTATTTCATTGTAGCCATATTTCTTTGCCGCGTTCAACGCTACTCGTACAAGAAGGCCAACAGGCTTTTCCAAATCGTCCACGACGAAAATAACGTCATTGAATAAACCATTATGTTCGGAGTGTTTGCCTCGGGCTACAAGGACCTGTCCGTCTGACAACCCATTGTTGATCAATTCTGATAGAGCCTGCTCGTGGTACAACCCGCCGGCGACCGACCGAATTGCAAAGTCCACTCCACCGAACCAAGCTCCTTCTGGGTTGATTAACGTTGCAATTGCGTCGACTTGCTGAAACATCGTTATATCTCCAGCAACTACTCTGACTTCCATATTGAATCCTTTCTCTAATCTTGAAAAGGTTATCGTGAGGAATTATTTGGCTATTGCATAAAGACCTAGACCAACCATCAAAGCTAAGCCAACTGCCGTGTTTTTTTCCTTATTATGGAAGTGGACATAAACTAAAAGCCCTCCCAAAAGGAGAACATTCGATACTGCTAACAAGATATAGACCATATTAAACTCCTTGATTGACTTAGACTGATAACGGAGTCAAGCCGTCTTGGCAAAATTTCGACAGGCCACGGAAGGGTTTACTGAACGAGAGTTTTAGTTGACCTCGACCTTCATGAACACGACGTCTGCGTTGGTAATAACCTTACCTCTCCAGTCAAGGATGGAATCCATGTTCTGGAAGAAAATGTAGTTTGCCACCTCGGCAGCGTGCTTCAAAGCCATCTCATAGTCAAGATGCCAGGTGCTCTCGTAAGGAAGTTCGGGGTCGGGACCGCCACGGTAAACTTCGGGCTGGATTGCACCCAACAGAGAGACGATAAGCGCAAAGGCTTCGGTTCCAACGGGTATGCGGCGCGGATTGCTGTTATAAAGCCCATCGAGCAGCCGAGCTGCATTCTGTTCGCGCCCCCAACTGAATGAAAAGCGAATCTGGTTGTCGTTTTCCTGAATCCGTACAGCAGGTGGCAGATCCGCATGGACACGATCTGCTCGATCAATTTCCAATTGGTAGAGTGGTCCTTCCTCCTCTTGGTCGCCGAAGTAGCGCTTGAACATGGCGTCCAGCTCATCGGCACCCAAGAAAAAGGACAAACCACAACTCCATGGTTGGTTTCCGTCGTGTGGTTTTATCCGAACCGACCAAAGGCGCCAAAGAGTTTCCTGTCCTGGATAGGTGTCACCGGCAGGATCGATTTTAACTGCTATTCCCGCAGAGCTATGTACTGCTCCGCAATTGCAGGTGAATCCTCCTTGCTCTTGCCCCAAAATTCGGGGTTCGAGCTCGTCCAAAATTTTCTGTACCGCTTCACGGTTTTTTGGCAAAGCCATAATAATCCTCCTTTCTTATCTTAAAAGACTGATAAGGGGTCTGCAGATTTTCTGCAATGAAGTAGTGTTACAGACCCCATTGATGGTCTTAGGTCAAAAGCTCGAGAAGCTGCGCCGGTAGATTGGCGTTAATGGCCGCCTTGCTCAAAATCTTCGGATCGTTACCCCGGTGCGAACCAGAGTATGCGAGCAAGACTGCGCGCTGCCCGCGAGCCAAAAGCTCACGTGCCCAGAGAATTCCATCCCCAGGTTCCAAAACAGTCGCTTCGCAGATAATCAAATCAACAAGATTTGTTTCTAAGGCTACCTTTGCATCGGCAAGATTAGTAAATGGCATAACGCCACAACCATTATCGCCGAAAAGACCGCAAAGAAAGTCGAGCCAAATCTTACCCGGATCAACTACAACAATTGTAGCCATCTTTCTTCCTCCTTTAATCAAAAGTCAGAACATATTAGAAAGAAGTTTACATCGTTCTTAATGGAAAGATTAACTCTCCGATCCCGCTTCCAAAAGCTTTTCAAGGGTCTTTAACAGGTCTGAACGAAAGACCACGAGAAGGTCAGCACCTTCTAGACTCTTATCGAGGAAGATGTAAACCTGCTTACGGTTTCTGTTATGACGTGATCCTTGGTAGTTCTTACTTGTGTCAAAAGCCAAAGAGAATCCTTCAAAACCGAGGCGTTTCTCCTTCTTTACAGATTCCAAAAGCTTTATGAGGTCGACCGGCAAAGTGACGCTCTTTTGGCTTGAGAATGTCACAACGATGTGGTCTTGCCCTACTTCAAGCCATCCAGAGCTGTTTGTTGCACGAACTTTAAATGACTTCGCAGTGTCTACTTCAACAGCTTTCAGTACGCCGAGCGCCCATCCTGCAGGAACAAAAAGCTCACTTGCACGGTTCTGACTTTCTTGATCTCCTTTTTCAAGGACGGAGAGTGTAGAGTATAATTCTGATCCAGGAAATTGATCGACGATACCTGATCTTGGACGAATTATATCTACTTTGCGAGTTAGATCGGTGTAGTTAAAGACGATTTTACTCGCTTCAATTCCAATAATTTCGGCCAATTCACCAAGCATAACCCAAGCCCACGGGCTTCCTTTGACCCGGTATAACGCAGGTCTAATTTTTTTGATCATTACGGAAATCTCCTTTCCCGTTTTTCGGGTGTTTAAAGGGGTTGATTTGACAGCTTGCCAAACATTAAAGTTGAGTTTTAATCTCTCCTTCCCGAGCATTACTCGGATAAAATGGATACATCAGGTCATCTTTTTCTATTTTTAGATGGCCGAAGGTTTGGACATTAGAAATGTATCTTAAATCTGACATCAAATATTTTATATCCAAAATTCCGGCCACCTAAATCCGTCCTACTTCGTTAAAACTTCGTAGGACTTCGCTCGTTACTGCCGAAAGCAGTAACTCGTTCCGCAATTATTTTGTTAAGGTGCGACAGCACCGCAAACCCCTCGAAGCTCGTAAGAGCGAAGTGGGGTCAAGATGCTATCAAACAAAAAGGGACAGGCAAAACTGTCCAAATTTGTTTTTGATGTGCGGATTATAACACAAACCTTTTTAGCTTTCAATATTATAGGGTTTTAAAAGATATAAATTAATCCGCCTAATTTTGAAATCTTGAAATGTCGAGTGAGTTCGTCAGCTGCAAAAAATCGAGCATACAAGTGTTTGTACGCGAGCTTTTGCATAACACGAACAAGATATTGAAAGCCTGAAAAATTAATGCGGCGTCCTTCTTTCGTCAATTTCTTAGACGAGTAAGAAATTGACAATTGAAAGTTTGTGCGGATAAGAAAGTACTAATCTAACCCATAGTATCTTGACTTTTCTCCCCTTTTATGCTATATTTCCATATCTAAATAGGATGCTTTAGAGGTAGATTGAGTGATGAGCGGTTAGAAGTGAGTAATTAGTAAAAAAATAGAAACACGGTTTTCTCATATCTCATAACCCACCACTCATAATTTAAATTGACTGCCGCCTCTAAAGGCGGTTTTTTGTGATTTATCAGAAAAAATAAGTTAAAAAAACGAAATTTTTTCGCGTATAAATCACAATCCTTCTAGGTTCGCAGCATGAGGCGTATTCGAATAGAAGAGAAAGCCAAATGCTAAGAACAGAAGGATATTCCTTAACAAAACATTAATATCAAACGAAAACGATCTTCCAAGGCTAAATATAGTTTTCACACCTGGAAACCCGTGAAAACCATCCGTGAGGAGAGTCTTAGATGTACCGTTAAAGTTATCGGTACAACTCTGCACATTTAAAACCAGATAACTTTGAATAATCTTTTCAAAGAGAAAGATGGTGGCCTTGAGGATGAATCTTATCTAACTTATTCACTTTGTCGCCGATTTTCCTTATTTCAGTCTTTAGTTCATCGCGGCTTTTTCGTATTTCTTTTCTCAAAGGATTGTTTGGATCTTTAAAAGATTCTTCAAGAACATTTTTTACAACGAATCTAATTAACTCAAGATCTCTTTTAATTAATGGCATATTTTAATTAAAACAAATGAAAACTTTTGAGTCAACGAAGTGATTGAAAATGGATGGCTAATAATTTGCATTAGCTATCGATCATTAATCATTTTGCTCTTTTAAATAGTAAACGAATTAATTTTGGCAGCGCTACAGACACTAGTAGTAAGTTGTAGGTTGTAAGTAGTAAGTAAATAAAGATTACTAGTACCTGTTGTGCTGCCAAAATAACAAAAGCAGCCTATCTTATCCGTTTTTAGCCTCTCCCTTTAGGGAGAAGAAAGGAAGGATACCGACTTTTTTGTCCTTAATGTCACGCTCAGCGTGACAAATCCGAGAGCTGTGTTGGCTCAAGGATTTATAATATTCATTTTTAAGATTTCTCGACTATACAGGAGAAAAAAATGGTTAAGAACCAGAATTTATCCTTCGGCGAAAAGGCCGAAAGGATTTTAGAAAACAAGGTCACCCGGGATGCTTTTTCTCCTGGGATTCGAGCGGATGTAATTAATCTGCTCAAAATGCGCAATAGTGACGAAGAAGACACCCCTCGGGATCGCTTAATCGGTCTTCGCGCTTATCGCTTTGCTCAGGCTGGCCAACTCGAGGTTTTGGCGCGCATGATTCCAGGTATGTACGAGACCTGGAAGAGCGTGGTACCGCAAGCGTATAAGTACCGTTACAATCACGAAAAAGGCGTTACCGAACTTGGCGAAGCCATTGCAAAAATCTTGACCGAGAAAGATCTAGTCAAGATGCAGCGCGAGATCGATCATTGGCTACCAAAAGCCTGGGACTTATGGCGAGCGCTTCGTGCCCCTTATGGGTTTTGCAAGCATATAAGCGGGTGCAATAATCCGCTTAAGGCTCAAGGTCATACACTGTGTGGTTATCACCACGCCATTGAACGCCAAAATCGTAATGATCGGCATGATACTGACTGGTTAGATCAGGTTTCGGGCAGGGGTAACGGTAGATTTGTCATCCTCACCAGTACCGGGTTCGACGAAGAGAAAGCTCGGGAACGGAAAGAGACTACCGAAAAGGTTGCCAAGGAGCGTGAGGCAAACGCCGAGCGTGCCCGCCAGGCGAACTTGGCAGCCACCGAGGCTGCTATGGCCAGTATGCGCACGAGCCGCGCTCCCGCTGGTTACACAGCTGTTGCTGACTTCGAGTTGGCAACCGGCCAGGGACGCACCAACGGCAACGGCCGCAAGAATGGCAAATCAAAGGGTCAGCCTGAAGCTGAAAAGCATGGCAAGTCCCGCCGCGGCCAACCAGTACCTGCATAGGAGGTAAACAATGTTTAACCTCAATTTGACAATTTTGATTATCCTGGGAATTATGCTGGGAGTAGGTTTAGGAACAGGCCTCTTGAGGGCTAAGTCGCAGAAAGACCGCGACAAAGTGTGGATCGCCTACATAATAGTGATAGTCCTCTTGTTCCTACTCTTCGGTGGACTTGGCCATTTGAGCAACACCGTAGCCAGAATAATGGGTTTCTAACCCGTCATCAACCTTGGGGAGCCTTCGGCTCACCGCTTGTGATCCGGTTCGTACGAACCAGAGTCGAAGCCCCCAAGGCCAATTGATTCGTTTACCGGTACCCAGGGCAGGGAGAAAAGGTGCGTTTTTAACGCCAAACTTATCGGTATTTGCACCGAACAGTTTTCACCTTTTCCTCCCTCCCTGGGATTTATTTTTTCTCCAAAAAAAATAACTGTTATAATTTTTATAATAGTTATAAAATCTTCTTTTTTCTCCGGTACTCTGCCCTTTTCCTAAACAAGCTTTCTCTAAATCCCCCCTCTTTTACAAACTTCTCTGGTAACCATCTTATCTTTTGATCCAGAAGCAGGTTTGTCTGGTTGATAAGACAAATCATACAATTGGCTGCTTGTTCTGGATTCTCAATATAACGTTTATAATCGTTATAAGATTTATTAGCTTTATAAGCGATCCTGCGGATCGCCACGGATTTGGGATCATTCTGATCCCAAATGGCCAAATTTCCCTGTCTTAAAAAATCCTGATAATCATTTAGAAGTTCTTCCAATGACCCTCTTGAAACTCCTAACAGCTTCAATTTTCCTTCGATACTTTTTTGCAAATAGCCATCGGCTATGTTTTGTTTTCCAGACCTTGCAGCTTGTTCCATTTGATCTTTAGTTCTTGATTTGGGATTGATGTAGAGATTCGTAAATTCATATATGAAGTCGTAAATAATTTCAGCTTGTTTGAAAAATGGAAGTTTTTTGTAACCTCCGGAAGATTCTCTCATATAACTATTATAACGGTTATAAACTTTATAATAATTATATTATTTTAGAGGTTCGGCGATCACCAGAAGTCTTCTCCAAGTTGTACCGGGAGGATCGCAAGTCATCAAAATTAGCTTCTCCTGACTGGAATCATAATTTAGCCAAGAAGTATCCTCGGGTTCCGCAAAAAGTTTTTCGGTAACCTTATATTCATATTTCTGATCTGCAAAAAAGACAATGATATTATCCCCTACTTCCATTTTCCTCAAAAGATAAAATACTGCATTGTACCGGGCAATATTTAAGGGCGAGTCGGTGGAATGCGAAAAAAGAAAAATGGTTTTGCCTTGGTCGGGAAAATATGTACCTTTGGAATGAGCCACTCCCCGCTTTAAGGCATCCGTATACTCGTTTTTATTTCCAGAATCTATATTGGCAAGAACATTCGACGCGGCACTAATCTTTGGAATTACGATAGAAAAATACGAATTTACCCCCCAGCCTTCTGCCTCCTTTTGTACCGCAATAACTTTATCAGCCTCTGCAACATCAATTCGGCTTTCGGTTTTAGCTGGTTGGTCTTTGGAAAGTCCGAGGTCGTAATAAACTTCCTCTTTCAAAACCGGTAAGAAAGTCCAAAGAAAGCTGAGGATCATAAAAGCCGTTATTCCTGCTCCTGATTTGCTTATAAAGTGGTAGATTAGACGCCTTTTGAAAGAGAGAGAGATTTTTATATCCGCCCTTTCCGGTGACTTTCCTGATTGATAGATTGTACCTTTGGGAAACATGTTAATTAAAGTCAAAAGCTAAAATGCATTTATACAATTTTTACTGTGACAAAATAACAACTCCAAATACCCGGGCACGAACTACAAAATTGCCCGAAAAATTGAGTAAAAGTGCATTGAGCACAAAAATCAATCAAATTTTTAAATTAATCTTTTGGACAATATTTGGCAAACGCTCATTCTTGAGGACTAAATTTTTAAACTGACTATCGATTTTTCTAAATAATCTTGAAGCGCTTATAAAGATAGACACCCAAAGATCCCAAAGAAATGATTACACCCGATGCGCCAATAGGAGAACCCGCTTCGGGCAAACCCTTTACTTTAGCCGCAGCTAAAACCTGAGGTTTACCATGTACCGTTATTGTCTTCTTGCAGTCACTATTTCCGTCCCTCCAGATACCGGCTTGGTCTTTAACTTTGACTGTGGCAACAAAAGTCCCTGGATTTTCATATCTGTGTGCAGCTTCTGGTTCCTTTTGTTTCCAAACCTGAGGCTGAAAACCAGAAGAGTCTCCAAAATCAAACTCGTACTCTAAAATCGGTCCATTTTTATCAAACCCCGATCCTGTAAATCGAACTGTTAGCGGAGCAGTTCCTTCTTGAGGACTTACAGATAATCCGGTACATCGCGCCTGTTCAGGTTCAGGGCCGGGAGTAGGAGTCGCAGTCGGTACAAAAGTTGTTGTGGGTGTCGGTGTTATCGTTGGTATCGTTGTAGGAGTTGGTGTAGGTGTGGGCTGTACACAAGAAAAATTAGAATTTTTTACAAGGTAAGTATCGTCAAACAAGTTCCAACCTGATCCCTGCTCCTTTATCCAACCTTGAGAAAGAAAATTTCCGATTTCACTTTCCGATAAGCCTAGGTATCCGACCCTCCACCAATCGGATTGAATTCCCTGATCACTACCCAGAGGGCAAAAACACTGTAAAAAATTACCACCCGATAACGAATAAACATCATCACTCCCCTCAAGGTTAGCTACTCCGGGAACTCCATGCACACCAAAGTCATAATGTGCCCAATCGCCATCTTGCTCAAAAATTTTTTCTGTGCAAGAAGGGAAGCTCGGAGGTTGAGTATTTGCGTAAGTTGTAATAATTTCCGAAAAGAAATCCAAGCTGAAAGTGATAAGAAAAACTAATGTGGTTAAAAAAGTAACAAGCTTAAATTTTCTATCCATATTATCCCAATAATCTATTTAGCGAGATTTAAAAAGATATTTACAATGCGTATATAACATAACATTATAGGCAAAATTTGTCAACGAAGAATTTAAATATAATTGTTATATTGGTTGTCTTGTATGCGCCGTGCATACTACTCAAACAAATCCTCTTGACTGAGAGTATATTACTGTAATATACTTAACTCGTGGCAAAATTACCTACTCCCCTTGCTTTTGATTGGGATAAGGGTAATATAGAAAAAAATTGGATTAATCATAAAGTTCATTACAAAGAAACAGAAGAGGTATTTCTGAATAGACCATTAATGATTTTTCCCGACATAAAGCATTCAATACTGGAAAAAAGATTTCAAGCACTTGGAGTGACCGACAACAAAAGAGAGCTATCAATCTTTTTTACGATTAGAAATAAAAAAATTAGAATAATCTCGGCAAGAAATCAAAACAAGAAAGAAAAACAAAGATATGCCAAAAAAGAAAATTAAAGCTATACCCAAGTTTAAAAGCGAAGACGAAGAAAGAGATTTCTGGGCTAAGGTGGATAGTTCAGAGTATTTCGACTGGAATAATCCTGTAGAATTGGATCTGTCTAAACTCAAACCAACAACCGAATCTATCTCACTAAGACTTCCGTCGTATTTACTGGGAAGAATCAAAGAGTTGGCTAATGCGAAAGACGTACCGTATCAGTCTCTCATGAAGATTTATTTGGCAGAGAGAGTTGAAAAAGAATTGAAAGCAAAATCCGCTTAAAAATGTACTCCTCATGACATCGTCCCCGCTTTAAAGGGCGGGTCTCTCTGAGACGGATGACATATAAGCAAAGCTTGGCACTGCTTACGCATTGTAAGCAAAGCTTGGCACTGCTTACGCATTGTAAGCAAAGCTTGGCACTGCTTCGTTTCATGAAGTTTGCATAAAAAAAGACTCCGAAATAAAGTAAAAAGTTAATCCAAGTTGAGTGTGCAATACACACAATTTGAATAAACACTTTATTCCAGAGTCTTTGAATAAATTAAAAATAATTGCGGAGAGTCCAAAAACTGGACTCTAAAGTAAAGATTCAACAAATCGCCCGTCTAATATTCAACAAGCCTTAAAAGGTCATCGCTGTTAAATTCTCCCTTGTCGATGAAGGAAATACCTTGGTTTCTTGGACGTGTAAAGACTGCCAAGACAATGACTCTCTGACCTTGAGAGTAAAGTTCATCGGCCCAATCAAGACCATCGCCTCGACCATTTACGCTTCCGTCGCAAATTACGACATCCCACGCCTCATTAGCAAAAGCCTGCTTAGCTTGGGTAAGGTTCGAAAAAGACGTCACCTGATAACCAAGGGGGACCAACACATTTGCTACATGGGATCGCCATTGACTTGAATCCTCAACATGCAAGATCTTTTTGTACATGAATTAATCTCCTGAAGGTCAATCCGTCATCTGTGCAGATACCCCGATCATGTAGCAGGAATCTACACCCGTGGCTTTTCCTTCATATCCTGGAATCGGGGTGTTATAGAAAGAATTATTTGACTTGAGCCACTACACCGCTCATCAACTCAGCAATTCGTTCAGGTGTATAGCCAACATAGAGATGGTGAACAAGGTGCAACTCGATCGGACTTGGCGGTAAGGTCTTAGACCAGCCGTAAACATTAAGTACCCTGCCGTCTGGAAACAATCAAATCCAGACCATAGGCTTCGGATGAGACGGTATACTCTACACCTTCATAAAAAAATTCGATATCCGGATCCATTTTTTTCTCCTCTCACAGAACTTTTATATGGGGTTCAAACTTCGTGAAGCATCTTAAATCAGATCTCCTCAATCAATTTGAGAAAAGTTTTTCTGTTGTAGTCACCTTTTTCAACAAAGCTTAAACCTGGTAACTCTATAGTCCTGTAACCGGCAGACAAAATAATGACTTTCTGACCACCCTCTGCCAATTCCAGAGCCCAACGAATACCGTCATTTTTACTCTCGACATCCCCGTCACAAATGACGACGTCGAATTTCCCTCCGTCATAAGCTTTCTTGGCTTCCTCAAGGGTCGTAACCGAGACAATCTCGTGGCCTCCTCTTTCCAAATCCTTTGCCACATTTCTCAAAACAAAAGGCTCATTATCGACATGGAGTATTTTACCCATGCAGTTCTCCTTCAGGGTGATTCGACGATGTCGAACCAGGGAATGTTTTGGTAACTGATCACCGTTCTTAATGGTGTGCCAATTACCATCCATCTTTTACCGGGTATTATAAGTTGACCGCTGCACTGTGCCCAAACTACCTGATCTGGTCTGACAGTTATTTCATCCTCAGGATCGGGAACTTCATCAACATTTACAACAACCCGGGCTGCACCCGTTCCGAGCATGATAAGTGGCATTTCATTCCTCCTAATCTTTTTTGAAGTTATCAAACATTTCAGATTTTCGGATAGCGGGGTCTACTTTTGAACCAGGCATACATCTGGAGGGTGAATCCTACCACCGGTGGAATAAATATCCAAAGTCCCGGTCGGATTTCAGCGACAGTCAAGACTATGAACAAGAGAGCGGTTGCAATCATGATCGCTGTGCCGATGTAGTACAGCTTACTGTAGGGCTTGACGACAGCCACACTCTCGAAAGTTGCCACATTTCTACTTGCCTCAAGGTTTATTACATTAGGGTCAGCAACCAACCCAGGAATTGACGAATAGGTTGTCGTCACTGCAACGATGTTTCCTATCCTGGCAAGCTCACCACTCAATAGCGGGCAACCCTTACTGACCTGAGCCAAAAACGCCACCGGAATCCTCGGAAGGTCGGCTGCAGGCATTGTCTGGCGCAAACCCTCAAATTCAAGAAGCATAAATGAATCGACTTTTGATGAGCTAAGCGCCGCCTGGATTTCATCCAATTGTGAAGATAATGTATCTGACATTTCTTTTCTCCTTTCGGTCTATTTTTTCTGATCATCTACTTTTCTTTAGATGGCCGAAGCTCTACACGCATTCCAGCGCATACAGTTCCGGCCACCTAATTCCGTCCTCCACAAACTTACCGGGTCTCACTCGGCCAAGCTTTGCTTATTCATACACGCCTCGTGCTGCGTTAAGGGAGAACTCCGCTCGTTACTGCTTTAAAAAAAGTAGTAACTCGCTCCGCAATTATTTTGTCAAAGTGCGAATTTTAAACTGCTTATTAGTTTTTCTTCAGTTTGAATATTGAAATAGTATACCAACAACTATTTAAAATCAACATTATGGGCTTTAATAATCCCACCAATTTCTAAGTTTTGAATTTGATGAACGAATTCAATTATCAAGTTGCCGATGTTTGACAAGGGCCTGTCCCGCAGGAGTTCGGCAAACATAAATGAGTGAGGATAATTCAACTCGAAGAAATTATGTGGCTCACTTCTTTGTGTTACTTTCTTGGGTGAGCAAGAAAGTATTATTCCGAAGGGCAATTTGGAGGGGTCGCGGTCCTTTAGATATTAAGTTGTGGAATGGGTCTTGACAAAGATACCTAAAAATTAATAGTCTAGTTAAGTAAATCTATAGATTATCTTGCCTTATTGCCTGCCCTCAAGATAATCTAAACTCCCATTCTCTTTTCCGAAAGAAAATGTGGGGAAAGCACTTCTTACTTTTTCATCATTAAGAATTTTCAAGCAGAAAAAGAGAGTTTAATGTATCTTCAAGGAACGGGTGGGTAGTGCGACACGTACTATTACTTTCTGTCCTCAAGGAACGGGTAGAGCGCCTGCCCTACACTCCACCCGCCCCCTAAAGACAGAAATACTAAATTAATTTACGTGTCTAGCTGCTTGAGACGTTAAATCGCAAAGCGAATTTTACGTTCCCCTACACTCCACCCGCGCTTTCAAATTAAAACCACGTGTGGTTTTCTGTAAAAAAGTGAGAATTGCTAGTAGTTTAACACCCCTTGTCAATAGTGTCAAACCCTATAATTTGTATCTGCCGAACAATATATTCTCCCATAGTTTACACAATAAAATATCCAGTCTTGATGTTCGCTAAACTTTCGGTTAAAAAAATAAATGTGGATAAACCGTGGACAAAGTCCACAATCTTTCATTTACCATCTAACCTTTGTCATTTTTCATCTAACAAATGTGTCTGAAGTTATTTTCTAAGAACAGTATTTATTGAGGAGGACAATATTTTAACAATCTCTTCACTTTCTTTTATGAGTTGGTTGGAAGAATTTGTTATCTTTACTATGTTTTTGTTTGCTAGACTAATTAATCTTAACCAGTGCTTTGATTCTTTGGCTTCTTTCCTGGATATTTTCAATCTATGTAAGAAGTCCTTTCGGCTTGCTGTCTCTTGTGTTTCAATGTAATTTGCGCCTACCGATGATGAAGATTTAGTAAGCTGGTTTGAGTAGATCTGATTGTAGCCCGTTTTTGGTAATAGTTTCACAAGTTCCAAACAATTTAATGCAAATCTTAGAAACCTCTCATACAACTCTGCTGATTTATTTGTTCCAGTCATCTCAAGATGTAAATGCTAAATGTCAAATGTTAAATGACAAATTATTTAAGGTATTTCTTAATCCCTTCCTGAAGATATCGTATTTCATTGTCTGTAATTGGAACCGTATATCCTAAACGTTTTGCTTCTTTTATCCTTTTTTCCTGCCAAGTAACGGCTCTAACATCCCCCAAAAGACCAACTTCCCCAATCGCCAGACTTTTGGCAGGAAGTGGTTTATCAAAATAGGCAGAAGCAATTGAAAGGCAAACTGCCAAATCAGCGGAAGGGTCGTTTTTAATGGAGATTCCTCCAGTGACGTTCACAAATACGTCCTGTTCGTATAAAGGCAACCCGCAGCGCTTTTGAAGTACCGCAATAAGAAGTTCAAGTTTTCTGATATCCATTCCCTGGGAAACACGCTTGGGATATGCAAACTTATTGACAACCACTAACGACTGTATCTCTACCAGTATCGGCCGTGTACCTTCAAGAATAGAGGTTACCACGCTCCCGGAATCCGCTTTTTTACTGCTGGTTAAAAACAGCTTTTCAGGATCGCTTGCTGAAATCAGACCCTTATCCTCCATCTCAAATATGCCAACCTCGTCTGTCGGACCGAAGCGGTTTTTTATTGCCCGAAGTAACCTAATCTGTAAAGTTTTATCCCCCTCAAACCAAAGTATGGTATCAACTATATGGGCAAGTACCGCCGGTCCCGCCATAGTCCCCTCTTTCGTTACATGACCGACTATAAATATGGGTATATTGTTACTTTTAGCAATACGCACTAAACGATAGGTACACTCTCTAACCTGTCCTACCGATCCGGACATTCCAGATAGATCAGAAGTGTACATTGTCTGAATAGAATCGACTATTACCCCGTGCAAGACACGGTCTTTAAAGGTGAGTATAGTGAGTATCGTATTTATAACCGAATCGATGTCTGTTTCTTCTAGAAGTTTGATACTTTTGTTCTTAACTCCTAGCCTTTCGGCTCTTAGTTTAATTTGAGATGCAGACTCTTCCCCTGAAACATAAAGTACTACTTGTTGACTGCTGCCTGCTAACCGACCCGCAACCTGCAGTAACAAGGTTGATTTACCGATTCCCGGTTCTCCTGCCACAAGAACCACCTGTCCGGACACAAGTCCCCCACCTAAAACGCGATCCAGTTCGGATATTTTCGTTAAAAGTCTTGCGGTACTTTTAGAAGGAACTGAAGCTAAAGAAATTGGTTTTGAAACCTGCTTTCTCTCACGCTCTCCTGATCTTCTACTCCTATACTCTTGTACTGATTCGACAGCGCTATTCCAAGTTCCGCACTCCGGACATTTCCCGAACCACTTGGAGGACTCGTAGCTACATTGTTGGCAAACAAATTGACTTCTACCTAGCATCAGTCAAAGTTTAAAATGCAAAATGAAAAATGTAAAATGATAAATCAAAATTTAAAATTTCTGTCTGGGGATTAAAGTTCGAGCGAAGTCTTTGGATTATTTTGATTTTTAATATTTTTTTTGGATTTTTACTTATACCCGACGGGTTTTTCGGTTAAGACCAACCCCAAGGAGATTCTTTTTTCTTTGGGATCAATCTCTTCCACATAAACATTCACACTATCGCCTTTGGCCAGGCTTTTCCCGGGCGGAATTTTGGTAAGATGGACTAACCCTTCAATTCCCGGTTCCAATTGCACGAAGACTCCGAAATCGGTTAACTTGGAAATTTTACCTTTGACTCTTGATTCTTTCTTATACTTATCCTCTATTTTATCCCAAGGATCTTCCTGAGTTTGCCTTATAGAGAAAGCCAATTTACCGTTCGTCTTACCGATTACTTTTACTTTGACTTTATCACCAGCTTTAAACGCATCTTCCGCCCTTCCAACCTTATCCCAGGAAAGCTCAGATATATGAACGAGGCCTTCCAACTCAACCTCTTCCTTTTCGCCTTTTAACGGTACATTAACCTTTACAAAGCAGCCGAAATCGTAAACCGAAGTGACCTCGCCTTCGTAAGTATCACTTTCCTTAACCGACTTTATAGCCTCCCTTACTAGCTCCAATTCGTCCTTTTCCGATACTTCTTTTTCCGATAGTACTACTTTATTGCTGGGGCGATCCGTATCAATAACAACAGCTTCAAACCTCCTTGCAATTAACGCTTGTGGATTTTTTGCCGCAAGCTTACCCAGTTGGGATTTTGGGATAAAGCCAGTTAATCCGCTAACATCTACCATAACTCCCGCATTAGTTACAGATATGCCTTCAACCGAAATTGGCGTGCCTTTTTCTCTGGAATCTTGAAGTTTTGTCCAGGATGCATCGGCTGTAGCTTGCCTGAGGGATAGAATTGTGTATCCGTCGGGAGTTTCCGAAACAATAACTTGTGCCTGAATTTCATCGCCTACTTTCAGATTTTTGATAAGACTTTCAGCTTCCTTGTAGGCTTTTTCTGCAATTATTCCCTCGCTCTTTCCGCCGATATCAACAACCACTCTACCGGGAAGTTTAGCCGTAATTACTCCTTTTACCTTATCCCCTAAAGAAAGACGTCTTACCGAAGCCCCGTACTGGGTAAGCAGGTCTTCCATCGTTTGAGTCTCCGGCCTTTGAGGGTCTCCGGCCCGGGAGGGTTCCTTAGCCTTGCTAGGATTAGAGTGTGAAGTTTTCGATTTCGCCTTCGATGCCACTTGTCATAACCACCTTTCTAATTTAAATTAGAAAGTTGATTCTGCTTACGCAGTAACCACCTTTCTTTTCACTCCAAAAATTTAAAAAAATTTTTGGAGACCTCATTATTATAAGACCAGAGATTACAAACAACAAGGGACAAGTTTTTAGCCAAAAAATTGATAAGAATATCCTACAGTTGTCGTATAATATTAGAAGAAAATAATATGCCAGAGGAGGAAAGTGTCAAACATACACAAGTTGTAACAGAAAATACGCCAAATTATCTTACCCGTATGACGCTGGATACTCTTTTAACAAAAAATGGAGTGGAGCTTAGTCCCCTCACAAAAACCTTTTGTGATCAAGGAATTAGTCGAATAAGAAACTCTGCCGATCCTGCTCACAACGTTGGCCACTTGGAACGAATGATTTTTGATTTGGATAAATTTGTAGAAGGAAATAAAGATCTCGAAATAGATTTTGAAACCCTTTTAATATCAATTTCCTGGCATGATGTTTGGAGAGCACAAAATTTCAGACCGAATTTAATCGATGCTTTGAGGTCAAGTTACACCGAAGGTCCAAACGCCGCAAAGCTTGTAGGTGTAGAAATGGAGAAAGCCGGTTTTGAACAAAATCTTATAGATAATGTTAAATATTGTGTAGAAAATCACCCGGGACCTGAAGCTTCTAAAACCAAAAGAGTAACTACAGAATCCCGAATTCTTCATGATTTGGACCAAATGGATTCCTGGTCGGAAGAAAGATTGAAAGATATTAAAAGCTATTTGTCAGGAAATCCAAAAGGTAAATTAGTATTACCATTATTGCGTTTTGGAAGGAGTTTAATTTTAAAAGCTGCAAATCATGATTACTACTTTGAATCTTCTCGAAGGGAGAAAGATCGAAGATATCCGAGGTTTGTAAAACAGGTAGAAGAACTTTTTGGATGACGTCCTCCAGGAATTGATCAGAAAAAAGAAGTAAAGGAACGCTGATTAAGTTTTCAGAACAGTGTCCTGGCGAAAACGTCTTATGACCATAAAAAAAGAGGCCTTTGAAATGTAGGTTGTATTGAAAGTTTTGAATACATCTGATGCGCGTTGCACCAGAAACAAAACTTTAATGCCTAACAGGCCTCTTTGAAATTTGAAATGTTCGATTACAATCGACGATTTCTGAGCTCGTGCTCAATTTTTGGTATTGATGGAAAAACAACAAGTAGCCACTTCCTGGTATTTGGATCCTTTGGATTCCAGGATTTGAGTTTCCCCAACTCGGCCATGGCCTCTTTGACTTCGGCAAGAAGCAGAATATCTTCTGGAGTAGCTTCTCCTTCAATCACGGGGTCCATAATTTCATCGTAATCGTCAATGGCAATACGCCACCAGACATTGTTTTTGTCCAACAAAAACAAACGCTCAAGTTTTGGGACATAAACCGTTTCCATGACGTCTTCTTCGTAAATGGTAACCACTTTATTCTCCTCAAAACAAATTAGGGTAGGAAAAGAGAGGCCTGGCAGGAAGCCTCTCTTCGACTAAGGTCGTATTCCGGGAAACTTAATCCCCGCGCCAGGCAAACTGCTCGGCAGCGTATTGCTCCAATGGCTTCAGGTCGAACTTGTCGATGATGAAAAATCTATCATCCCTGTCTCCCACCACGATTGGATCGATTCTAACGACAGTCTGAGTCACCTTCCAGTCATCGACCTGGGCAATCAAAAATATGTTCTTGAAAAACCCAGTCGATTCCGCATGACCTATTGCCTGCAAAGTTGTATCGGGTAAGACCCCCGTGAAGGACGCGGCGATAGACAATTCTACGTCGTCTCCGAAAAAGATGTGCTTACACAACTTTGGTGCAATATCTTGATATCTCTCAAAGACAAAGTCCGGCATATGTGGGGAGATGCGAATTGAATCGTCGGAACGATGGAAACGGACATCACCGGTAATTCTAAAAGTGTTGACCCCCCGCCGATCGAGAGGCAATATCATAAATACAGGCAGACCTTTATTCCTGCCCTCTTTATACCTCCAAGTCAAGATATCCACATCAAGCTGTTCAGAATAACCATTGCGCGCCATTTCCAGATGGAGAATCTCACCAACAACATCGACAATTTGGGTATCCAGGACAGTAATAGCACTAACCTCAATGGGCAATCTGCGACTCCGTTCGGTTAAAAGGTCATTCCACCGTTGATAAAGCACGTTCTCACGACCGGCATGATCACCATCAATTCGAGTCACCCTTGTTTGATAGGCCAACTCCAAGAAATTCTGGTCCATTTCTGTCTCCTTCTACTAAACTAGACTTATTTGCGGACCGCTCCTGCCAGCGGCATTGTTAATGCTCACGACTGTTATTTATATTGTCATGGGCAACAAGATGCCGCCGACAGAATTTTTATTGTCTACATTTCAAAGTTGTTAATGTACGAAATGAAAAACCAATTTATTTAATAATTGGTATCAAATTTGAGTGATTATAAAAAGTTTTGAAGAAAAAGTCAAAAATTATAGGGTTTGTTTGAAGCAGTTACTGCTGGAGGTGTGACAATTTCAGAACAGTGTCCTGGCGATAAGAATATTTCAAGTAAAAATAACAATCCGCCTAATTCTGAATTCTTGAGTGGTTGAGCAAATACTTTAAAACAGCAAAAAAATCGAATATTCAAGTGTTTGAAGTAGATGATTCCGTATTCCTCTACCGTAAACAAGGCTGTATTGGACCGTAGCGACTCGTTATATGGTAATCTCAAACATGAAGGGTTCTATGAGGTTCAGAACAAATTGAGAGACAATAAAACAAGCAATAAGTATCACCAGAAATTTCAACCAGAATCTTGGTTCCTTGAGATGCTCTTTTTTAAATGTATGATACGTATATAAAAAAGAGGCGACGACAATTAAAGCGTAGAATGTGAGATCAAAACGTAAGCGTGGGTATCTAAGCCACGCGAAGTAATTAGGAGCAAAAATTGCAAAAGACACTATTAGAAATATTAATAAAAAGAATTTGATTATTTTTGATGCGAGATTATCCATGAACCATTTTAAATATAAAATAACATAGTCGCAATTAAGTTTCTATCGATGGGTTTAGGGGTATATAAGAAATTAATATTAGATTAATTGTAGAGAGATAAGTGGTTCTGATTTATTTCAGACTACTGTCCTGGCGATGATGTATTTTGAACTAATCTATTCTTATTTATCCGCCAAATTTTGAAATCTTGAAATGTCGAGTGAGTTCTTCTTAAAAAAAGCAAAAAAATCGAACTCTCAAGTGTTTGAGTGTGAGCTTTTTGCATGACACGAACGAGGACATTGAAAGCTTGAAAAATTTAAGCGGTTCCCTTCTTTAATTCACTTTCTTGGGTAAGCAAGAAAGTGAAAAACTATATAAGGATATTGGAGATAAATTAAATAATAAAAATAAGACAATGAAGATAAGTTGTGGAGTATTTTCAGACTACTGTCCTGGCGATGACCTATTTTCGCAGAGAGTTGCCCCCCTACTATCGTCGGCGCTGAGGCGTTTGATGACTCTGTTCGGAATGGGAAGAGATCGTACCACCCCGCTATCGTCACCAGGACACTAGCCTGAAATCCGCCAACTGGCGGATTGTACTTTGCCCGCCTTAACTTCGCACTCGAACCCGTCTGATGGGTCTCGTGCCAAGGTTGGTCGGCGGACTGCGGTACAAATTGTTATACAATTTGTACCTTGAAATCTGGAAAGAAAAGTCGCCTCGTCGAGTCAGACTCGACGAGAAAAAGTTTTTTTCGATCGATTCGCACAGGTAAGCTTAATCCTTTACAGGACTTCCACTGCCTGCCGATTAACCTCGTGGTCTTCGAGGGATCTATGAGTTCTAATCTTAGGGTGGGCTTCCCACTTAGATGCTTTCAGCGGTTATCCCGTGGGAATATAGCTACCCGGCGCTGCCGCTGACGCGACAACCGGCACACCAGGGATTCCCCCAGCCTGGTCCTCTCGTACTGAGGCCAGCTCCCTTCAAAACTCAAACGCTTCCACCGGATAGAGTCCGACATTATTGTTAAATAGTAATTATTACTAGCTAGTTTCTTGTTCCTGCTAGTTCCCACTGTCGCCAATGGGGTCCGACCATATCTTGACCACTTCGCTCTTTCGAGCTCCGCGGCCTCTGGCGTATGGCCTGTGGGGAGTCTAGTTTGTATATGCTTTCAGAATTTCTTCTTTACCTACTCTTCTTTTTTGGGTATTCATTGAGTAAGCAATATCCAAAATTTCCTTAATTCCGTTTTTAAACAAATGATCTTTTTTGTAAACAAGCTCGAGAACTTTCTTGAACTTGTCAAAATTACTTCTTTTAATGACCAATTTGTCTTCAAAAAAAGGAATAATCTTTTCCATTAGACTAGGCAGATCTCTCACAACATATGCTAAAGATTTGTCAGTCAAATCAGTTTGACTATTCATTTTTATGTATCCGCATCCGAGCCTTTGTTTAAGTTGATCTAATACAACTTTGCCGCTTGGATTCTGAGATACTTTGAAAAAATAGATAACTTGCCAGCCTGTTTTTGTTTCTTTGGAGGGAACTACACCTATGTAAAACATTCCCTCTCCTTCTACAAAGCCGACAAGATAGTCATCACTGACTTTAATGGACATATATAACTAGCCTTTCCTGCTGATCATCTCAGGTTAATCATTTTCACTAGTAACTAAATTATATACTAGTAGATTAACATTTAACAAGATTTTCCAGCATATAGCCAGATTTATCTCGGTAGGACTTACCGAACCTACATTAACAGAACCTCTTCTCTGTAGTTCAAACAGAAAGTTCATGAACGTTTGTAGGAAGACAGCTCGAAATGTCAGGCTGAAATGTTAAAACAGCCTCAACTGTCTCGCGACGTTCTGAACCCAGCTCACGTACCACTTTAATGGGCGAACAGACCAACCCTTGGGACCTTCTCCAGCCCCAGGATGTGATGAGCCGACATCGAGGTAGCGATCCGCGCCGTCGATATGGACTCTCGGGCGCGACTACTCTGTTATCCCCGGGGTAGCTTTTATCCGTTAAGCTCCAAGTCACCCACATGACTTTGGAGGATCATTAAAACCTGCTTTCGCACCTGCTCCAGCCGTCGCTGTCGCAGTCAAGCCGGCTTATGCTTTTACACATTCAGCACGATGTCCATCCGTGCTAAGCCGACCTTTGTGCCCTTGCGTTACCTTTTGGCAAGGTACCGCCCCAGTAAAACTGCCCACCTAGCACTTTTCTTTTCCGAGTCTTCATCGGAATTAAGTAAGATTTGAAACGTTTCAAAGGGAGGTATTTCACTTGTGGTACGTTCAGTAAATGAACGTACCTCCCTCCTACACTAAACAATTAAAACGCACAAAACAATACCAGGTTACAGTAAAGCTCCACGGGGTCTTTTTGTCCTGATGGAAGTAGGCCGCGTCTTCACAGCCATCGCAATTTCGCCGAGTAGAGGCTCGAGACAGTTGCTAACTCGTTATGCCTTTCGTGCGGGTCGGAACTTACCCGACAAGGAACTTCGCTACCGTAGAACAGTTCACTTTTGTTACATGCTACGGATGGTTACGTAGTCTCTATATCGCTATAGAGGTCGGACTATATCATCTCCGGTTTTAATACCGAAGGTCGACGTATAGTCTCTGAGGATTCCATTTCAGGAAAAATATCTTTTATTCCATACTTTCTGGTCCTACCTTTTCCTACGTTAATTCTCTCCCGAAGTTCGAGAATTTTCCTGAGACCATCTATACTCCTGTGTTCCCCTTTATCCATTAAAGAAGCAATTTTGCAAAATATTGCAAAGTTCTTCCTTTTTGATACTGAAACAATAGGAAATCTTTTAAAATACGGAATGACTTTTCGGATTATATCTTGTGGATTTGTTACATCGAAAGAATAAAGTTTGTCAATTTTTCTAACTTTAATAATCCCGCAATCCAACTCCTGTTTTAACAGAAATAAAATTGAAGGATCTTTTTGCGAAACATTAAAACTCATCACTACTTGCCAATTAACTTTATAATCAACTTTTCGTCGTAATGAGACATTAAAACTTCCTTCTCCTTCTACAAATCCTGCAAGAAAATATCCAATATTATTTCCAGAAAGGCCTTTCCTGCTGATTGTCCGGCACGTCGAACGTGCCAGCCGCGTTTGACGCGGCGCACTGAACAACGTCCGATGTTGGATTTTCACTAAATAAATTATCTAATCTAGTACCAACATATACAACCGGATGTTCCAGCATATAGTCGACTTTTAGAACTACAAATGTTTCATAGTTACTGCTGCCGTTTACCGGAGCTTGAATTCACCCCAAAAACCTTGCGGAGTCAGGGATCCTCTTCACTTACCGGCACTGGGCAGGCATCAGCCCGTATACTTCAGCTTTCGCTTTTGCACGGACCTGTGTTTTTGATAAACAGTCGGTTAGCATTCTTTTGTTGTATCCCGACAAGCTTGCGCTGTCGGGAAGGACATCTTGCGAACTTACGTCCAGCTAATTTGCCGAGTTCCTTAAGCCTCTTTCTCTCGATCGCCTTAGTATTCTCTACCAACCCACCTGTGTCGGTTTGCGGTACGGCTTATCTTAAATCTCGTTGCGAACCTTTTCTTGTAAGCTGAATAGGTTAGGATCACCAGCATTTCTGCCAGCTTTGCATCACTGCTCAATTAATCACATCAGCGGATTTTCCAACTGACACTATTTTGCAACTTACACCCAACTTCACGAAGGGGCCCTAGCTATCCAACTCAGTCAGTCCCCAACTAGCATGCGCAGCATGCAGAGCAAAGTTCAAAGTGCAAAGTGCATAGGAAAAAGAATTGAACAAATCTTAATCTCTGCGCTATGCGCTATGTTCTATGCGCTGCGTGCTACGCACGCTCTTTCGATTCAAGGTAAATACAGGAATTTTGACCTGTCACCCATCGACTACGCCATACGGCCTCGCCTTAGGTGCCGACTAACCCGTCGTGGACGAACCTAGCGACGGAAACCTTGGGTATTCGGCGTCCCGGATTCTCACCGGGATATACGCTACTCATGCCGGCATTCTCACTTCCATGCACTCCACCCGTCCTTACAGACGAACTTCACTGCACATGGAACGCTCCCCTACCACACTCGCACTCCGTGCGAGATCGTTCATTTAATCATTTAACATCTGCCATTAATTTAACAATTTGAAAATTGATCAATTGAAATTAAGTGGATAATGAAAAATGAAAAATGATAAATCTCGTACGAAGTACGAGCATCTCTAGCTTCGGCACACAACTTATCCTCGATAAATTTTAGGCGCCCGCATCCTCGACCAGTGAGCTGTTACGCTATCTTTAAAGGGTGGCTGCTTCTAAGCCAACCTCCTGGCTGTTTGGGGATACTGACTTCCTTTGAAACTTAGTTGTGATTTAGAGGCCTTAGCTGAAAGTCTGGGTTGTTTCCCTTTCGTCATATCAGCTTAGCCCGATATGACTGTCTAGTAGCGGATCCATAGAGTTATTCGGAGTTTGGTTAAGTAGACTCGGTTACCCTCGCCTACCCATTCAGTAGCTCTACCACCTCTATGCTTTACACTACCACGGTCCCTATAGACCTTTCGGGGAGAACCAGCTATCTCCAGGTTCGGTTGGCATTTTACCACTATCCACAAGTCATCCCATGATATTGCAACATCAACGGGTTCGGGCCTCCTTCCGTCTTTCGACGGAGTTCACCCTGCTCATGGATAGATCACCTGGTTTCGGGTCTGCCACTTCGCGCTAATCGCCCTATTCAGACTTGGTTTCCCTGCGCCTTCCCGAGTCAGACTCGGTTAGACTATGCGCTACGCGGCAACTCGCCGGCTCATTCTTCAATAGGCACGTCATCACTGTTGCACAGCGCTGAACTATCAACAATTGACAATTAACAATTAACTTAAAGAGTTATATAAAATTCTAAAGCAAGCTCTTTATTGGTTAATTTGTTAAAAGTTAAAAGTTAATTGTTCAGAGCTGCACAGCAGCTCTGACGGTTTGTCCGCAAACAGTTTCAGGTTCTATTTCACTGAGCGTCCCGCTCATCTTTTCGCCTTTCCCTCACGGTACTTGTTCACTATCGGTTATGAAGTATATTTAGCCTTGGAGGATGGTTCCCCCGGATTCTCCCGAAGTATTTGCATCGGGATACTTAGGATACTCCTAGAGCCCCGCTTGATTTCGCTTACGAGATTTTCACTCTCTATGATTGACTATTCCAAGTCATTCAGCTATCTAACGAGGTCCCATATCGGAGTCCTGCAACCCCACCGCACTCCGCGCGGAACCCTCAACAAATCAACAATTAACTATCAACTTAAGAAAGAAAATATAAAATTAAGATTACGCTTTTTTAGTTAATTTGTTAAAAGTTAAATGTTAAAAGCTCTGTGCGAAGCACAGTGGTTTAGGCTGTTGCGATTTCGCTCTCCGCTACTGACGCAATCTCTATTGATTTCTCTTCCTCACCCTACTTAGATGTTTCAGTTCGGGTGGTACCCTCTACCTGCCTTATTAGGCACTTCGAACTATCAACAATTGACAATTAACTATTAACCGAAAGCTAAAAATGTTATTGAGCTTTATCTTGTTAATTTGTTAAAAGTTAAGTGTTAACAGTTTGAAGTGCCCCTTGGGGCACGAGTCCAACGCGATGAAGCGCTGTGGGTTTCCCCATTCGGACACCGCCGGATCACAGGATCGTGACTCCTCCCCGACGACTATCGTGATCATGTACGTCCTTCTTCGGTACTTCATACCAAGGCATCCACTGTCTGCGTTCTGTAAAAACTATTACCTCATGCACAGCATGAGAAAATCCCAAATCACAAAATCCAAATCACAAACAAATCTAAAATTCCAAATTCTCAAAACTGTCTTAAATTAATTGTTTTGAAAATTGAAATTTAATAAATTGAGATTTATTTGAAAATTGAAAATTGGTAATTGGAAATTCCTCGTGCCATGCACGAGGCATGCGACCTTTCTCTCCAGATGTCAAAGTACAATATTAAGTAATTAGTTATTTATTATTAGTTAGTAAATATTAACTTGAATCCAAAAGTTACTAATCTCCTAATTACCTATTTAATTAATGCTTTTAATTAATAATTTTAATAATTCTTAATTAATAGGCAGTTATCAGAAGTTCGCGGTTAAGAAATAATCTTCCGCTCTCCGAACCGGTGGCTCACCGAGCCGGAGGCTAACTGCTGATAACCAGCTACTAATTCGTCGCTTAAGCTCCTCATCATCAACTAAAGTCTTTCAATGTGCCTGCACCGAGTAAAACGAGGTGGACCCGGGGAGGGTCGAACTCCCTACCTCTACATTGCAAATGTAGCGTTCAACCAGTTAAACTTCGGGCCCTCGTCGGAACGAGCTTTGCTTATCAGCTATCGTCCTTTCGAGACCGAAGCTTTATCGCTTCGCTGTTCCTCCTCTCAAAATTCCTTCGGAATTTGTTTTTTTAATTTTTAAAAGATCCTCCAATTCCTTTATTTCTTTCTCTATGTCTGCCAGGTAAGCTGACCAGACTTTAAAATCACTCTCGGCTAAATCATGCGCGGACATAAAATCAAGATGCGGATGGCCAAGGGCTTTTTTGGCCCGATCCAATTTCTCACGGGCTTTCTCACGCTTTTTCAAAAGCTCTTGATAGCGAATACTTTTGTCCACTTTTAAATTGATAAACCCGCCGCAATTTACCTCTCGCCTTTTTAGAACTATTCGTTCACGGCTCGAGGAGCATTTGCCGTCGGGTCGTTATTGCTATTTTTAAATTTTTAAAGTTGTAAAACGAAAAATCCGGCTCTGAGGCCGGTTACCTAATGGAGTTCCAATTCCTTACTAGTTACACGCAATATGCGCTCTAAAATCAAGTTTGGAATTGTTTGTTACCACTTTCATCAAGTAATTTGCCTCAAAGGCAAAGTACATTATACGGGTTATTGCAAATTCCGTCAATACGCGTACATTCATACGAAGAATGTATCATCATGTAACAATGGATAAATTACCGGAGCTTGTGTGTGAATTTTGTTACAGATTTTCCCACCCTGAAATGTTTAAAAATCCCCGATTTTACCTAGAAAACACACTATTCATTGTGCCAACTCGTTAAGAATACCCTCTTTTTCTAGATGATTAAAAAACTGTAGTCACGATATCAAACTAAAAAATCCGGTCTTAACGTTCTTCGAATGCTAAGTTTCAAAAAAGTGAATTGAGTGAAGAGAATAACGTAAGTATGTTTGAAGGAAATTCTGGGTAAAAAAATTAGTGAAGTAAAAAAAGGTCCCGGGGGACTGAGAGAAATCATAGCAAGGTTCGAAAAGCGGAAAACCGCAAATCAAGATGCATTTGACTTCCTCAAGTCCCACCGGGGTTGACGAAACTAATCGTCAACTATGTGCGCGCCGAATAGCACTTATTCAGTTTGTACCGCCGGAGGAGCAACTACTCTTCGTCAGCGAAGGTATGAGGCTTCGCGGCAGCTGTCACATCAGCCTCGTGCTCCTCGCCTTCTTCCTCGGCTTCAAAGGCGAGCTGAACGCTCATGCCCTCCGGGGAATCGGTCACGGTTGCACCACCGACGGCAGCGAGAGCCTCCAAGGCACCGCGGCGGGATTCGTCTTTGACGACGACTGGCGCAGATTCGGCATCGACGCCGGCGGCCAAAGCTTCAGCATAAAGCTCGTCCCATACGGGAGCGAGTTCAGTGTTCTCGATATGCTCGGGTTTGTGAGACATTGCAAAATCCTCCAAGTTAGATATCTTCAGCTGAAAGTTGGGTCGAGTGGAGCGGACAGCGATCCGACTGTTTAAGCTCCAAGGCAAAAACACTCCTTTGGGCTAGTAACTGATACCCTTTATTAAGCTTGCTGAGCTTTAAATTTGGTATCAACCCCAAAGAAGCTTGGCTGGCAATAAATGCTGCCACGGTTTTGAGCTTTTTTCCCTGTGGAATATTCAGGATCGGTTCCCAGGAATTAGCCCGAACTAAAACTTGAGCAGGAATCTCACCTCCTTCCAAGTAATCTATGATCAGATCGGCCATGTCTGATGCAACAGCGCTGATGTTCCAATAAAGGGCCGGAACTGCGCGAAGGTCACCTCGCTCATCAACTAACTCAGCAATATTAACGCCATAATCGTCGGTCGGCTTTCCTTCGTATTCGCCACCCATACGGTGTTGTGCACAAAGATAACATACATCTGCCGGTCGGGGGATAAACATAACGTGTCCTCCGATACCGTTGGGATAAATCCCTCCGTAGACAGCAGCAACGCGGTTTTGGATAGCCCAGACGTTGACATCGTCGTTGGGTCTGCGCTTATCGATGGAAACGACAGCGATATCTGCATCATTGTGCAGGTGAAGAAACTCTTGAGCGTATCCTACATGAATTACAATTGTACCGGGATTAACGCCCTTGTTTACAAGCCAGCTTTTTAAGGCTTCAGCTTTGGGTTGTCCGACACTATCGTTGCCCAGTAGATGACGCTCAACGTTATCCTCTTCAAACACTTCCGGATCAACCAAAACGATCTGCTTCCATGGATAAACCAGGTTTGCCAGGGCTAAACTTCCGAGGCTTCCCAATCCCAAAAAGAGGAGTTTTTTAGTCCTGACCATTGATAGATCAAGAACACCTTCAATCCTGTGAAGTTCCATATTACAACTCCCCTCTTGCCTCGAGGCGAAAAACTACCTCGATCAAATCGAATTCAGGACTCCACAAAGGCTCCTCTAAAAGATACTTGGCGCCCTCGTAGTCACCAGCTTCACTCGACCCTTTGGTCGGATTCAAGACCTGAAAAGTCGGGGCTGTTTTGGGAAAATCCCAATCTGTCACTATGGACAACATCCCCCGCCAATTTGGTTTAGAAACCAGAAATTGAACCTCAAAAGGAGGACCGTTGCGGATTTCGCGAAGAATCACCTGGACTTGGCAACCGTAATTCTTGATATGCCTCAATTGCTCCAGATAATCATCTTCCCGCGTAAATTGCCAACCTAACGGCGGCACCACAGGAACATCAACGGCGTCGACAACGATGGGATCGATAAGCCTGGCTCGGCGAACTCTGTTCTCTAGCATCGAACGGGAAAGATAGTAAAATCTAAGCCAAACACGCTGGCTTTGATCAATAACCATCGTCCCTCTCCATGAAGCCAGATAATTGACATCCGGACCTTTCGTTTCAAGTGTCGCCAAAGGACCGATTGCAATTTCTAATCCATCTTTCTCGACTGCTTCAAAAATCGAAGCGTGATCCTGAGATGAATAACTGTCCACACCCAGTACATGGTGCGAGTGGCCTTTGAAGAGAAAGGCGAACCGCGCTTCATCAGGCGAGACATTCATCTTTTTAAGGATCTTGTGATTGGAGCTTAACCATCTCACAGCCTCAGCCTGCCTATTTCCACCGAGAGTGGTGGTGGCGTACTTTCGGACAATGTCCGAGGCGGAGGCTTTCAGGATACCAGTAACAAGCGTTGTTTCGTTCGGAAAAATAAGGCCATACAAGCCCCAAGCAGTTTCAATTTCCGGGAACCTTAGGACTTCATTGACCATCTCATACAGTGCCTGTTTGGTGATAAAAATTATTGGTTCTATCATAGGATTATCCTCTTACCAGCCAAACTTGTTGAAATGCCATACGACCCAGTCGAGTGCGGCGTTGAGTCCGGAAATAATCGTATCTCGCGAACGAGACCAATCACCTGAGCCTGCAAGTATGCAAAACCAGCCCCCTTCAAACATGTGATGGCTGTGAGATGCCGACTCGACGTCGTAACGGCGATTATCGATTCTAAATCGCGGGGGTTGATCCGGATAATCGCTCGGAAATTCTATGTGCATAGTTTGCTGTAAAAAAACTTCCATTCCCCTTCGACTGTCATCATTTAAGACCCATGCGACAAAACCCTTGGGTTTTTCTCGGGCAATACGGAGTCGAAGTTTAAAGACTGGTGTAATACCTCCAGCTCTTCGGGTATAATCCCGCCACTCAAATTTATCCACGGATATGAAGACCGTTTGACCTTGTAAATCGTACAGTCTCCATTTGCCAGTTGTTTCTTCTACTCCTGGGCGTTTGGTTTTTTGAAGTGAAAACCACTCTCTGATCAGGCGAACCTGCTCAGCGAATAAGGCGTTGTAGCCCTTAGTTGGATTCCAGTCGTAGCCAGGATAGTTGGAGAACCAGTGATATCTGTACATTAGATGTCCTCCATCGAAACTGTTACTTGGCTCAATCTTTCAGGATTTACACCAGTTGTTCGTTCCCCTGTAGGAGTAAGACGACTATCAATCTGTGGGCTAATTTCCCAGCGGAAACTGGCGACATCTTGATAAGTTAAGTTCATCAAGAAATCCCGCTTCCTTCCCGAGGGAATATTTGCAAGTTGACGCTCGCGAACAAACGCGATCTCGGCGGTTACCTCCCATACCCCAACCATTCTGTTTCGTGAGCGGTAAGGGTCAAGATTGAGAAGCACGTCAGGGTAAAACATGGAGTTAACTTCAAACTGTTGAGGTTGAAGCCATGTCCATACCCAGTTACCGTTCAGTTGATAATTAAACTTGACGATAGAAATCAGACCAGAAATCTCTCCAGTAGGCAACAGTTGAACTTGAAGAATTGGACGGAACGAGTGAACCGTTCTGGCCTTGGTGATATCTAAGTTCCTTCCTTGTCTAAGTTGCTGTGTGAGTTCTGGGTCGATCTCGTGATCATTCTTCATAACCACAACGCCAAGTTTTTGAGGAACGACCCTTATACGCATACGAAGTCTCCTTTCATTGAGATTTCAAAAGATTGGAATCTTGGTTTTTCACCTCCTAATAAAACAATAAATTAGCTTTTTCTTTTTTTTTGAGCTAATGCCCAGACTGGCCTTATCTCATTAAAGACCACTCAGGGCACCAGCTCGTTATGAAAAAGATATTAGTGCTATTCGGCTGTTAAAGTGCAAAAAAGAAAAAGACCTTTTTTAAATTTAAAATGTAAACGCATAAACTGCTTACAAAAAAAGGTCTTAAGTCATCATAGTCGATGACACGAAACTTGCAAGGTGGTCTCTTACGAGTTTCATATCATCCACACTAGATTTTGTCAATGAACCGAAAACAATGACGAGAATTATATCCCATAATTCTAATTCAGTCAATAACAGAGTTGGGCTATGGAGTACTTTATTTTGGTGGGCCGTCTAGGAATCGACCAAGTCAGACTTGGGTACTTTCCTTGCATCCCATCTTTAACTCGGATTAATTTCACTCAGAAGTCTAACGAGTCCGTCTGTTTGCTCCTTAGTGAAGTGTGTCGAAACCGAAAATATCAACTTATCCAAAAGTTCTGTTACCTTATCTGATACTAATTTCTGTCCTTCTTCAGTTTTGCCCAACTCTTTATAAAATGCTTCCGTCGTACTTTTTAGATCCTCCTCTGTTGAATTGCTATCTGCGATAGCTTTCTTTACTTTCTCGATAGTCTCACCACTAACAAAATTAGTACTACCCCCAATTATATTTGCTAGCAGACCTTCCGTAATGTTTTTGTAAAATACAATTTTTTGCTCTTCATCAAGTCCGGAATATTCAACTAATCTCGCAATCACCTTTTCAACTTTTTCTAATTGATCATTCATTTTATTAATCCTTAAGCAGAGGGCCCCGTCCTCAATTTCATTAAATCCCCCACTTCATCAACCAACTCTTTCCTGGGATCTCCCATCCAACCAAGTGCTTTGAAATCGTAAGCCAATCTGCCAGCTCTTTGCTCTTCTCCATTCGCAACTGCCCAGGCCCATTCCCACTCTTTCCTTCGTAAATCTCGATATTCTGCGACCATACCTTCCATTTTTGGATCTTGACCCACATGTGTAACTGCCACCTCACCTCCGCGACCGAACCATCTTACGGCTTCTTCCACTCCGCTAGTATCGAGTCCTAATTTTCCTCTAAAATAAAATTCTCGTTCTTTTTCCTCCTGTTCTTCAGAACTTCCCTCGAATAATCCTATTCCGTTAGCGCATCCGATTAATTTTGCTCTCTCTTCTCTCAAGCCTACAATCTTTTCGTTATCTTGTGCCTGTGTTGCCAATTTAAGTTCGCCTTCAATCTCATCAAAGGATCGAGAATCATGCAACTCAACACGAACCCTTTCCGCACCATCGTAGGAATTTATTGATAAAGATTTTATAACTTGCTGCTGAATGTCTACGGCAGTCTTTTCTGTTACATCTAACTTTTCTATCAGTTCCCTTGTTCTAAAGTAACTTCTTGCTTCACTTATTGCTGAACTGCCACCAAATAATACTCCAGCTGAATTTAAGCCTATGGCTATATACTTAAACGGACCTTCTGGCGCTTGAGTTGTCACCAAACCTCCTGTCACCGTAGCCAAAGTAATTCCAGCCATCGCAAAGGCATCATTTTTGTAATTTTTAGCTTTAATTAGTAGTTGTTCAGCGGGTCCTGAAAACTCTTTATAAGTCAATGTCTCTGAACCTGGTGTTCGTACTTCAGTAGTTTCTTCATCCATTAAATATATTATATCTAATAATACTTTATCTCGATAATTTAATGTAAATTGCGAGATCTGCGCGCTCTCAAGGAGTCGACCAAGTCAGACTTGGTTTACTCTCCTAGCACCTCTTTCTTAGGTGTGGGCAACCGTGGAGTCGAACCTTGTACTTCTTTCTTATAGTGAAAACGTGCGTACTCTTGCGGTCACTCTTTTTTGTGGGCACGGATAGAATCGAACTATCTACTTCTTACTTATCAGGTAAGCGTTCTACCAGTGAACTACGTGCCCCCGTTTGCAATTTTCGATATGTCAAACTTCGTTTGTCATCAGGAAAGCGCTCTACCATTTGCTTTGACAAATGGTCAAGCTCCGCTTACCGCTGAACCAAAGTCCTAATCATTTTGGTGAAGCGGCCAAGCTCTGCTTACAATGCGCTAGCAGTGCCAAGCTCCGCTTACCGCTGAACCAAGCTCCCTAGTCTCGTTATTTTAAATTATTAATCTGTTACTTACAACTTACTACCCACAACCCACAACTTCCTTATATAATATAAGCAATGAATGATAACTTAATTATTCTACTTTTAAAGCTACCCCGAAATACCGAGGTAACGCCGGAAGCGGCAAAAACATTTCTGTCGGCGTTGACTCAAATTAACCCCCTATCCGCTCTGGATAGATTACTCGGGAAAAAACCGAAAGCATTCGCATTGGAAATTGCTCTTATCAACCAGCAAATAGGGTTCATGATTGTTTGTGATCCGGAATTGGTCCCTTTTGTTGAAACCCAAATCCAATCAAACTATCCACTTGCCATAATTGAAAAAATAAAAGATCCGCTGGTAGGACAGGTAGTCGATTATGTAAAAGTGTTTTTACGTCAAGGGAATAACTATCCGATTGCAACTTTTGATAAGTTCCAAGACATCGATCCCTTGTCCTCAGTCCTATCAGTTCTTGCTCAATCAGAGCCGGATGAGATAACAATTATCCAGTATGCTCTCCAGTCGGTAGACAGTTCCTGGCAAGCGAAGGGTAAACTTTTTGCCGAACAGGGTGTGAAAAATGAGAATGGAACTTATTCCGCAAGACCGGACGCAAATATAATAAATGAAAAAATTTCTTACCCAGGTTTCAGGGTATCAATGCGTATCATATCAAATACGAAGAAAACCCTAACAGAGTTGTCGAATGCCATGGGAGTATTTAACAGGTCAGAGGGAAATTCTCTTTACACAAAAAGCGCAAGTTACTTCGGAAAAAATAAAGAGGAGGAACTATTGCGAAAACGTCTAACTAAGGAGGGGCAGATGTTAAATATTGTTGAGCTAGCGACACTTTGGCATCTGCCTAGCGAAAAAATAAAGGTCCCATCAATTTTATGGGGAACTTCAGTTCTATCTGAGCCGCCGGCCAATTTACCCGTTGCGACGGACCTCGGTGACGAAGAAAAAGCCCAAATTAACTTTTTTGCAAGAACCCTTTTCAGAAATAAGGAAACTATTTTCGGCATAAAAAATAAAGACAGATTAAGACATATCTGGACCGTAGGAAAAACGGGAACTGGTAAGTCTACGATGATCGCCAATATGGTTATAGATGATTTTAAAAAAGGCCGAGGCGTCGCCGTTATCGATCCTCACGGAGATCTTTGTGACGATATACTCGACTATATCCCCCGCGGTAGGATAAACGACACTATTTATTTCAATCCGGCCGACCGTGATTATCCGATTAATATAAATCCTCTGGAAGTAACTAACCGCGAGGAAGCGGAATTGGTTGTTTCAGGATTAATGAGCATTTTTACTAAAGTTTGGGCGAACGTCTGGTCTGCACGAATGGAATATATTTTAAGAAATTGTTTTATGACTTTGTCTGAAATACCCAACACTACCCTCGCAGACGTTTTAAGAATTTTAGCCAGTCAATCCTACAGAAACAGAATATTAGCAAAAATCACAGATAACGCCCTTATTCACTTTTGGACCGATGAATATGAAAAAATGCCGGATAGACTACAAAAAGAAGCCATCGCGCCAATTCAAAATAAAGTGGGCCAATTCGTTACCTCGCCAATGATCAGGCGAATAATTGGCAATCCCAAAAGCACCATTTCATTAGACGATGTTATGAATGGCCAACAAATTCTGCTTGCTAATTTATCCCAAGGAAAATTGGGAGAAGATAACGCTGCACTTTTGGGCGCCATGCTTATTACGAAATTCCAACTATCCGCAATGCGGAGGGTCTATATACCGAAAGAGCAAAGAATTCCGTTTTACTTATACGTCGACGAGTTTCAAAACTTCGCAACAGACTCTTTTATTAAGATTCTCTCCGAAGCAAGAAAATTCGGCTTAGCCTTAACCTTGGCAAACCAATATATGGCCCAAATTCCCGATGAGATTCAAAAAGCAATTTTAGGTAACGCCGGTACCTTAATCTCATTCTCGGTTGGCGCGGATGACGCTGCCATAATCCATAAAGAGTTTGCCGAAGTATTTGCCCCAGCCGATCTTGCTAATATCCAAAATTACCAAATTGCCTTGAAACTTATGATTGACGGCCATACCACAAGGCCATTTTTGGCCAATACCCTTCCGCTTCCAATCTCGTCCAACCAAAATAGGGAAAAGGTTATAAAAGTATCCCGCGAACGATATACCAAGAAGGTAACCGTATCCGATCCTGTCCCAAACCCGAAGGATATGGGTTTGGATTCACCAGAAATACTGAAAGAAGAACCCCAAAGACCTTATAATCCTCAAAATCAGAGAAGGTAAAAGAACTTGGTAAGCAGAGCTTTGGCACTGCTTATACGTTGTAAAAACTTGTAACATCTTCCCTGGGCAAAGTGTCCAGAGCTTTCCTTTATTTATATGAATAACCAAGGATTAAGCCTCTAAAGGAAGATGTTGGCTCTAAATTCAATTCATCCGTGTCATGGTATGACACGGCTCTCTTGAAATTATAGTAAAATTAGCCTTGAATACCCTCTAGTATTGTTTTTCCAAGAGTGAAAAATGTTTGTGAAAAGTCCTATAACTTGAATATATGTACCGGCCATCATATAATCCCGTTGAGTTTTTGCTCTTGGCGTTGTGAGTGAATACTTAAGATTTTGTCTTTCACCTGTTTGAGACCTCGCGAGGTGCTTCGCGAGGACGAGTCTGAAAGATAGAGCATGAGCGAACAAGGATAAGCTCAAAAACTCACAGGGTGCCTTTCTTTGATTACTTTCTTGGGCAAGCAAGAAAGTAATATTCTGTTTAGACAAGTAAAGAAATAGATATTATTGGGATATTTAGTACTTACTCGTACAAGGGACGAGGGACGGCGCCACAATCTGTTTACATGATTGTGGCTTGACAAATAGCACTCAGTATGTTATAGTGCTCACACTCTAGGATACTAGAGTAAATGCTTTAGAGGTGTATTAGTAGACAGTAGTTGGTAGTTAGTAGTTAGGAAAAACCAATTATTTTATTTGACGGTTACACCGCGCCTCGAGAGCGCGGTTTATTCGTTTTAAGGACCTTAATAAATATAAATAGTAATAGCGCACGGAAGCGCCGGGGCAAATCACGTCATATTTAGACGCTTTTGGTTTGCCTCCGCGCTCCCCTGCACTAAGTTAGCGTAATGATGAGTCTTTTCCTGAGAGGAATCGAAGGGTGTAGACGAAACTTAAATAGCACTTTTAAAATTACGAGGAAAGATGACGACCGCGAGGATGAATTTTTTCAAGTTCTTTGATTCTTTTGTTGTGGTTTTCAATTTTGTCTCGATAGCCAACAACAATAGTAACATCTTCACGAAGTTTTTGTATTTCACCAAGTATTTCTGATTTAAAGCTTAAAATATCTTTCTTTAGAGGATTTTCAGGGTCTCTAAAAGATCTTTCAAGAGAGTTTTCGACAACACCTCTAATCAAATCCAGGTCTTTCTTAATTAGAACCATAAGTCATTAAAACAAATGAAAATTTTTAAGTCAATGGGAGGTGATTAAAAATGGATAGTTAGTCAATTGCGATTAACTATCAATCATTAATCATATTTTTTGCACATTAACAAAGGTTCTGAATTAACCCCTGCTCAGTCCGGGGATAAGGCGAAGGTGGGAAACACTCAGCCAAGACTGAAATATTTGAATCCAATCGTAATTAAAAAATCCATAAATCCGATAAGGAGGTAAAAAATGGACCACAAGTCCAAGTTTTTCAAGTTTTTCGTTTATGTATTTATGGCGGTTTTGGCCTTGACTTTCGCCGGTCCTATCGTCAGCACGATCTTGGCTGACAACCAGCCGACAGAATTACCGCAGGCAGTGTTTGCAATTGAAACGCTGCTGGCACCCAAGTCTGTTTTTGCAGGCAAGGATGACTGTCCTCCCGGGCAGCGAGGCAATTGCCTCGACATCGAACATTTTAACGGCCAGGGAGAAAGTGTTTGGCGGAATTGCATGCCTGAACCGGCATGGAATGGGCATCAGAAACATCATCAGCAGGGTGAATATGACGTCAATCACGGCCCATGTGGTGATCAAGCTACGAACACGCCAGTTCCGCCCACACCGCCGCCAACCAATCCTCCGACAGCGACGCGGACTGTGCCGCCCATCTCAACACCCCGGCCGACGGCAACCCAAAAGCCCCCGGCAACCGACCTTCCTCCTCAGGAAACTGAGGAAGTGAAGGACACGCCTCGTCGCGGGTGCGTGGACGCTTCTGCATTGAATTTCGACGCAAAAGCCGAGGTGGATGATGGGTCCTGCGAATATCCGCCTGCGCAGTACGTCTGCCTGCAGCCAGATAAGGAATACCTGATCTGGAAGGATAATCTTACAATCTACCTTCAACAGGTAGAGATTGCTCCTGAAGGTGGTGTTATCTCCTACCCGCCAGTCCACGTCAATATTCCCTTGGTTGGATCGGGTCCCGACGAGGAGATCTGGGTAACGGAAGACGGTTGTACTGTCTTCTTCAGCTTCCTACTAGAGGGAGAAAAGTTCACCGATCTCTACAGCATACCCATCTTTGGGGGAACACCTTATCAGGTCACTGCCACTAACGGATTGGACGAACTCAACGTCACTGGATACAAGAGTGAGCTTTTCTTCACCCACAAGAGTGCAGATTCGGCTTTTGTCGAATCCACAAACCTGGTTGGTGATAATGCCCGCATGGTCGCACCCGACTGCGTCAATCCCGCCGTGAGTTCTGATGGTAATGGTCTTTTTTGCACCAATCCGATCAACCAATTGGTTGCTGTTGATCTGGTTGATAACCAGGACCTTACTACAACTTACGGAGGAGCTTCACCCATTTGGCGTCCTGATTCTAGCGGTATAGTCTACTCTGTAGGCAGTAAGTTCTTTGAGATGACCTTCGGGGGTTACGAACCGCTGGAATTCCAGACAGCGAGTACAATCGCATTCAGGCCAACCGGAGTTTGGTTCGCAGCAGTTAATGACGGTTTGCTCTATGCTAGCCAGATTGAATCCGGCACTAACCTGAAGGTTATAGGCCAGAAACAAAATCTTCTCGATGATGCTGTCACCGGACAATACGGCTTGGATAACGCCCAATTGCTATGGTGGTCAGCCTCGCGGATTGAAGCTGATATGGCTCCCTTCGGGGAATTCCTGTCTGCTTTAACCGCAGCCAAAACCTCGGAGAACGTCATCGAAGTCCAAACTGTCCTTAATGCCAGTCCAACATATACGCCGACAGCCGCGCCTGCCGCCTTGGTCAGCCATGACAGCGCCGCCGAAGATGCATGGGTGCCACTTGGAAACCCTCATCAGCCCACTCCAACCCAAACCTTAGGTTTGGATCTCGGAATCTGGACGATTCCTCTGATTGCTCTGATCGTGGTCATGGTCGGAGTTTGGGCTCGGCGCCGGCAAATCCAGAGTAGGTAAATATTTCAGAACCTTAACATTTCCGTAAGTAACCCTTGCGGAACCTGGTTTTCCAACGTCTGGATTTTCCGGACCCCAATTGCAGTTGGGAAAATTGGAACGCCATAGAGGAGGCTAAATTTTAGCCTGTGCGGACATCGGTTCGCATCTGCCTAATTGGTGGCAGCAACCAGGTTAAATAGGTTTCTTTTCCAACGACAAGAATTGATTTTGCTGCAAAGCGCAGTAAAAGCGGTTCTTGATCCAATCAGGAAAAGCTAACCCAGGGTGGCAGTATGACTGCAAAGTATTTGATAGTGGAGAGCACTTATGCTCTTTTTTTAAGGCAGATTATTTTTTGCCTTGCTCCACGATTCACTTTACTTACATACTACCACCCCAGTTTTTTTGATATCCTGAACCCGGTTCGGGGTATGAAAGAAGCGGAATTATAGACTTTTTGGTAATGATATACTGAATTAGTACAGGAAGATGTGGGGGTGAGGGCAAAAACCTCTAAAGCAACCCGTCGTCCTTGGGTTTTTTCAAGGATGATGGATCGCCTTTGCCCCCACTTTTCCCTGTACTTTTCCTCCTTTTTACTTCTTACAAACTTCTTTTTATGCTATACATAAATAATGTATCCTTTCTTTGCTTTATTTTTCTTCTCTTCAGCTTCCTATGTACTATTTTTTCTTTTAACCGAGAGTGAAAGTCCTCCACTTTTCGCAACTTTTATTGTGATAAACGCAATCGTCTATATATATTTCATTATTTACTTCATAACTAGGTCTTTATTAAAAGCAAAAATAAGCTTTCGTGAGATGGAATTCATTAAAAAACTTTCTTTGTCTTTGGAAAAATTCAAACCTTTAAAAATTTTCTTATTCTCATCACTGGCTCTCGTTTATATCTCTTTAATTGCACTCACTGCCTTACTATTATTTGCGTTATTTATTTATCCGACATTTTCTGACTACGTACTAGAAAAAACGCCTTCGAAGACTTTCTCATCCGACATTTACAATATGCGAACTAACCTTAATCTTCTCAAATACGATATAAAAGACCTTAAATTGAAACTCTACTTTTCTCAAAATCCAGAAAGTTATGACTATGAGGATAGTAACTATATTTACAAATTAAGGCTCGACATGAATAATATTTTCGGATCCGGAAGAAATGACTATTACTTGTATCATATTCAAATCCATTCCAAAAAGTCAGGGCTAGCACACGCAGGTTGGCAATCGGGTGGTGTAGAATTACACCAAACCGAGGCCAAAAGTCTCAAAAGCACCGTCAGCGGAATTACAGCTGATTATAAAAGCTTTCCTGCTCTTAACGATAAAGATATCTTTGTAATAACAGTGAAAGATAAGGATGTTGACACTTTCTATATTATTCATCCCAAAGAAAGCGAATATGAGGCCGACTACTCTCCCGTTATATATCTTGATTATGTAGAAGGAATGGTGGTTTCTTATGTTGATTATGAATTTTTGGAAGACGAAGGAAAAATTCGCTTATTTTTAACTGAACCTCTAAATGGCAGCTCCACCGTTATTGTATCCTTTAAAACTGATGATAAAGGTCATGTTACAACTACAACAAGATTGGAAAAGGTCGATTAATTTATTTAGCTTTTTAACCACAAAAAACCCGCTTTTTAAAAAGCGGGTTTTTTATATCTCTATCTTTCTTCCTCTCTTAAAAAGGAAGGAGATAGCGAGTTTACCTGAAAGGCAAGCTTTGCTTGCGAGCGCAAAGTAAGAATTTATTTGTTTTAGTATTAAAATTTCTTTGCCGCACTTTATTTCCTAAAGAAAGTGCGAAAAGGCTAACATCCAAAATATGACCGGAAGCGAGTCCCGTTTATTAACCTAAAACGGCGACCTTAAAAGGGGGTGTAAGGCTCGCGCCCTGCGCGAGAAAGCTAATAACTAACAGTTAAAAACTAATAACCACAATTTATTAACTCAAAACTATAAAGACTTTCTTTTAATTAGTTTTAATTTATGGCTTTAAATTCTTAATTTTTCGTTTTTCGCTTCCTTGTGCAAGGCACAAGCTGTGTTATTCACACTCCTTAGAAAGGAGGTGATCCATCCGCTCCTTCCAGAACGGATACCTTGTTACGACTTAATCCTCATCGCTGGTCTCACCTTCGTCCGATAACCATCGGACTTCGGGTGCTCCCAACTTTGCTGACTTGACGGGCGGTGTGTACAAGACCCGAGAACGTATTCACCGCAGCTTAGCTGATCTGCGATTACTACCAATTCCGCGTTCATGAGGGCGAGTTTCAGCCCTCAATCCCCACTGAGAAGCCGTTTGATGGGATTAGCTCCGTGTTACCACTTGGCAACCCTTTGTCGGCTTCATTGTAGCATGTGTGTCGCCCCAGATATAAGGGCCATGCTGACTTGACGTCGTCCCCACTTCCTCCCAAATAAATTGAGTAGTCTCGTATGATAAATTTAACATACGACAGGGGTTGCGCTCGTTACCCCACTGAAGGGAACACCCCACGGCACGAGCTGACGACAGCCATGCAACACCTGTGCTATCATCCACAAATTGCGGATCGTCTCACATTTCTGCAAAACTAAACGATAGCATGTCAAACCTGGGTAAGGTCCTTCGGTTCGTCTCGAATTAAACCACATGCTCCACTGGTTGTGCGGGTCCCCGTCAATTCCTTTGAGTTTTAAACTTGCGTTCGTACTCCCCAGGCGGCTCGCTTAACGCGTTAGCTTACGCGACGCACCCCACAAAAAATGTATCCATTTTTTTGCGAACAATTAACAAATTAACAGTTAACCATTAACGAGGAAAAATCTCTTAGTTAATTTGTCAATTTTGTTAAAAGTTAACAGTTCCAAAGGATATATCCTTTGCGGGGCACACCGCTAGCGAGCATCGTTTACGGCTAGGACTACAGGGGTCTCTAATCCCTTTCGCTCCCCTAGCTTTCGTTCCTCAGCGTCAAAGGTTTCCTAGCTACCTGCCTTCGCCCTCGGTGTTCCTCACGATATCAACGGATTTCACTCCTACACCGTGAGTTCCAGTAGCCCCGGAACCTTTCAACCCCGTCCATCTCTTGTCCCTTTCCAGAGTTAAGCCCTGGGATTTAAAACAAGATGCGACGGGGCGCCTACGAACTCTTTACGCCCAATAAATCCGGATAACGCTAGCACCCTCCGTATTACCGCTGCTGCTGGCACGGAGTTAGCCGGTGCTTATTCGCCAAGAAGTCTCCCGCTTGGCAAAAGAAGTTTACGACCCGAAGGCCTTCATCCTTCACGCGGCGTCGCGGCGTCAGACTTTCGTCCATTGCGCACGATTCCCGGTTGCGCCACCCGTAGGTGTATGGCCCGTATCTCAGTGCCATTCTGGGGGTTCGAGCTCTCACTCCCCCTACCCGTCGTAGCCTTGGTAGGCCGTTACCCTACCAACTAGCTGATAGGCCGCAAGACTCTCTCTCGGCGGACAGTTACGTCCTTTAACTCGCACTCCGTGCGAAATCGTCCATTTAATCATTTGCCATCTATCATTTTATTTTTCAATTTAAAAATTGATCAATCGAAAATTCAATGGAAAATGTTAAATTCGAAAATGGAAAATCTCGTACGAAGTACGAGCCTCATGCGGTATTACCCCATCTTTCGATGGGCTATTCCACACCAAGAGGCAAGTCCTTACGTGTTACTCAGCCGTTCGCGTCTGTCCGCAGGATAGAACATTCAACAAATTAACCATCAACAAAATTAACAATTTTAACAACTAACCGAATTAGAAATTTTAATTGGAATTTCGAAGCTTCTTTGCTAATCCTCCAAGCTGCTTAGCAATTGATTCAGCCTCGACCTTAAGACGTTTATAATTTTTAATAGATATCAGCTTATTATCGTAAGCAATATCTAAACAAGCTAAACATTCGTTTATTGATCCCAAAGAATTTTCCAAGAATCTTTTGAAATCCTTATCTGAATATTTAGCAGAGCCCTCTGCAACATTCAAACAAACAGAAAGAGCCGCTCTCAAAAGTTGATCTTTGAGTTCCCAATAATCTCTGCGAAAACCTCTAGTTAAAAAAGTGCAACTCTTATAAAAAGATTTACCGTCCCGATAAACAGGGAATTCCAGAGATCTGAAAGTCTTCACAACTTTAATACTAATATCTAGTTAATTTGTTAACAATGTCAATTTGTTAATTGGTTACAAGTTGACCTGTTCGGTCCTGCGGACCGATCCACTTGCATACCTAAAGCACGCCGCTAGCGTTCATCCTGGGCTAGGATCAAACCCTCAAATTAGTGACGAGTTCAATACCCTAAACGTAAAAACGAATAGGTTCGTCTTTACACTTCCAGTCATATTTTGAATCTGAACATAATGCTGTTCAGCCCCCCGAAGCTATACGCAAAGGAGGGGTCAAAATGCTTTATCTTAAAATGTCAAAGTACTTTTTTAACGAAAAAACCGCCCAGACGGCGGTTTGCGAAAAGCAAAAAGCCCAAATGGCCAATCTGGTAATATTACATCGTTAATTGCGCCTGAGATTTCCTCAGTGCAAAGTATAGTATACCACAGAATTCAATAGTATCAATCGCTAGTTTTAGAGGCTTTTTGAAGTATTTTGGAACTTACTACACTGTTTCTGGTAAACCGGGGGTCTTCGAGTTGCTAGCCAATAACTTATCCTGAATAGCATCTAATTGGGATAATCTTTGAGAGAAATCCGGGGAAAGTTCTCTGCCCCAAACAATTTTTTCATAGTCTTGCCGATTTTGTATCTCTGTAATCTCAGAACGAGTCGCCCAGAGCATCAGAGTACGTTTTTCATTATCAGATAAACTGTCAATAGCTTCCCACATAGAGGAAACTAATTCTTCAGATTTTGGTACTCAAGGATGCTGCTTCTGTTGTTAAGTAAATCCCGTGCTTCTTTTGGAGCACCAAAAATCATAGCAAGATTTTCAACTCTTATTGATCCTGTCTCAAGAGATGTAAATATTCTTGAATGGGCATCGTCAGGATTAATTGGACGTTTATCATATGGTCCTTGGTGTAAAGCGATAAAAAATAAATCGAATTGTGTTTGATTCTTACTTAGATTACTTTCTGGTAGACGTGCGTTTAACTCTTTGCATATACTATCGACGCGGTATGTAAATTCAGAAGGTTGTTCGCCACTCATATTAAATTATTATACAACATATTTTACTCCCACAGTTCCGGGTGAAGAAAGCGGGTTAAGGCCATTATTAAACCATCTCGGTAGCCTTGGGCGCGGGTAATTGCTCCGTTTGTCATTAAGCCAAAATGTCCTTGTCCCTGCTTTGAATTTTCCTTTTTAAAGTAAAGATCATTTGCTTCTCCCAATTCCTTACCCTGTTTAATTAGTCTGATTAATTTTGCTGGAGTTTCGATCCTGACTGTTGACCCGATACCGAGTTTCCCATCTTTATCAATAGCCACCATCCAACCGCAATCAAACCATTTACTTCCTATTTTTTGAAGTCCTCCTTCCAACCCTACTCCGAAGTCTGCCTTTAAAGCCTTCAAAGCTTTTTTGGCTCTGCCCGTTGCCCCTTTGATACTTTCTGCATCACTCATCGGCTGATCGGATACTCCCGACGGAACTTTTATCCCCTCTACAATCCACTTCTTTTTCGGCCAAAGAATTTTAAAAGCTTCTTTTGCCGCCTGAATTTTTACCGGATTTGTCGACCCGACCGCAATTTTCATCTTAAAAGTTTTTAACAGTAATCTCGTAATTTTTCAACACCTATTTCACACTAAGTACTTATTTGTTTCATATGTTATTATCAGTTTATGCTAACGCTGGTCGTAACGGTTGTGTTAGGACTTGCTTTCGCGCTTTTTGCAACGCAAAATACCCAAGGAGTGGACCTTAATTTTGGATCTTACTATCTTCCCAACGTGCCAGTCTATTTAGTAGCACTCTTTCCCCTTTTAATGGGACTGTTGGCTTCACTTATCATCCACACGGCCAAAGATCTTATGGCCGGAATCACAATCGACGAGGACAAAAAGGAGATCAAAAAAATGACCCAAGAAAACGCCGAATTGGTAAAAGAAGTCCATAAACTCGAACTCGAAAATACAAAATTAAAAGCCAAAAACGGAGAAGAATTCGATGAAGACTCCATATGACAGAAATTCTTCTAAAGATTTGGAAGTTCCTACACTTACCAAAAAATATTCAGCTTTTTGTAATGAGGAAAATAAACGACCAGTTTCTCATCGGAGTAACCGGAATATTTATTGACTATAAAAACCGCATTCTTCTTTTTAAACATACCTATCGCGGCAATAACCATTGGAGTCTTCCGGGAGGATACGTTAGGGCCAAAGAACATCCCAAAGAAGGGTTAGAGAGAGAACTCAAAGAAGAGTCAGGACTGATAGTCTCAGCCGACGAAAGGTTAAGAATTCGTACAGACAGACAGACTGCAAGATTGGACATAGTCTACTCAGGAAAGTATATAGGTGGAGTTTTTACACCTAGCCCCGAAGTTAAAGAAATCGCTTTCTTTTCCTTCGAAGAATTGCCTCAAATTCCAAAGGACCAACTGATATTCATAAATAAAGCTTTAGAAGGTAAAGAATAATTCAGTAGTCTAAATTCACCTGCTGCCTTCAAGCGTACTTGAGATTTTGTAACATTGCTGACAGAAATTTAATCTTGAAGAGCAATAATCCACCTAATTTTTCTGTCTTGAAAGAGCGAGTGAATTTAAAGTCTCACAAAACAAATCCACCAATTTTTGAGCTCTGGAGTTTAAGTGCGAATACATTTGAAAAGCAAAAAATTGAATATTCACAAACCTGTGAACATGAACTTTTGCATTACATGAGCGAGTAAGCGACAGATCGAAAAAATTATGTGGTTCCCTTCTTTGCATTACTTTCTTGGGTAAGCAAGAAAGTAATGGTTTGTATTGAAGTATACCCTCCTTGGCCAAGGCTTCGAAAGGGTACTGCGCTATTTTTAAAAAATAATTGTGCAATAAAAATACCGAGGACTGAAAAGTCCCCGGTACTTTAATGACATCCTCCCCGCTCTGAAGAGTGGGGTTTCCTCTAAAGGAGGATGACGTATCAGCGTTCGATTCATCCCCCGAGTCAAAATCGGGGGTTTTCTCGAATGCTGTTATAATGGTTTACCAATTTACTCAGCTGGTTTAACATCCTCTGTTTCCGTATCTTCAGCTTCCACAACTTCTTCCTTTTCTACTTTAGCTGCTGGTCTAACTTCTCCACCTTCAGCACCTGATTCATCTGTGACTCTTGGAGGTCTTGCGAAATTGACGACCAACGTTCTTCCTTCCATATCTTTTCCATTCATGCCCTCAACCGCTTTTTTAGCATCAGCTTCCTTAGCATATTCAACGAAACCGAATCCCTTTGATCTTCCGAATCTTTTATCCATAATAACTACTGCATCGACAATTTCTCCGTACTCGGCAAAAGCTGCTTTAAGCGATTCTGATGTAACTGTGTAAGGTAAATTACCTACGTACAATTTAGTTTTACTTTGTTCCAACTTACTCACCCCCTCACACAAACAAAACCCCCATTGGGGTTTATACTAAAATTTATTAATATTTCTCCTTCCATTAACGAGAACTTGAAAAATCCTGAAGAATAAACTTTCTTGAAAGTCTAGCACTAACGAGGCTAACGAACTAGCGAAGAAACTTACTCATTCAGTAACAGTTCATATTATAAATGATTTGCACAACTTTTACAAATTATCGTTGTATTTACCTTTAATATCCGCCACTTCCTTTAGTTACAATGGAGGTGGACATGAATCAATTAACAAAGATTGCACTTACATGGGAGTTGTATGAGGAAGATATTCCCAAAACTCATATTGCTG
>Ga0209542_10001983_pt1 | contig 46921 bp, 46 predicted proteins | sample RifCSPhighO2_01_FD_184028 | JGI IMG/M metagenome (GOLD analysis project Ga0209542, IMG submission 184028) | Soil microbial communities from Rifle, Colorado - Rifle CSP2_plank highO2_0.1 (SPAdes) (version 2) | ecosystem: Environmental > Terrestrial > Deep subsurface > Rock core/Sediment ...
TCTCAGCCTTTTTCACTTAGTTTAACATTTAGGTATGTAGAAGTGTCTTGCTAACACTTCGGCAAGACACTCTACATCCTAGAGAACAAAAATTAAAAAGAGATTTATAAAAGATAAAAATATGAAACAGTTGAAAAAAATTATAACAATAATAATCATAGTAACGTTAATGTTTGGTCAAAATTTATCAGCAGCCAGAGCGCTTGAAGCTCCAACCGCTCCAGAAGCACCGGTGAGTTCAACTAATACCGAAGTTGCGCCTGAAGCTCCAACAGTGCCTGAATCTCCGTCTTCGGACAGCAATGTACAAAAAGAAGAAGAATCAGTTAGCGCGGCGCCGATAGCCCCCTCAAATCCTACTGTCGACAATAGTAGACAAACTAAGGAAACTTCGGCCGAATCGGAAAATACTACCAGTAATAATAACGAAGGTGAACAAAGTGCCAATAATACGTCGAACAACCCAGCAAATACCGAATCGGAGTTGAAAGAAACGGATGGCAATGGCAATGTAGGAGATACTACTATTTTAACCGGTGATGCTACAAATGACGCAAACTTAGAAACGCTAGCAAATAATAATCTTTCAACCAATATTGATAACTCGACAGGCACAAAAATTGTAAACACTGGAAATGGAAGCGGATCTGAAAATTCCGGATCTTCAACTTCCGTAAGTAACTCTAATAGCACCCAAAATAATAACGCGTCTGTTGGAAATAATTTAGATCAAAGCACAACAACCGGAAAAAATGACGCCTCATATAATGTAGGAAATTCAACTATCCAAACAGGAGATGCAAATACAACAGGCACTATCTTAACAGGAGTTAATTCAAATATTGAAGGCGTGTCTGTTTCGGAATTTGAAGTAGCTGATGTTCACACAGGGGATTTGGTGTTGGATTTTGCTGCAAACTGCATTATAAATTGCAATGGCAGCTCAAATTCTATCTTTAACACAGGAAATGGAGCAAATTCTACCAATAGCGGTACTATTACTGACTTGTCTAACAATAATACTTTCCAAAATAACGATGCGAATATTGAAAACAACATGACCTTATCATCAAATTCAGGCGACAACGATGCTTCGTACAACACAAACGGTGATTCGAGCATAGAAACAGGCAATGCGAATGTTTCCGCAAACGCGTTAACCTTTGCTAACAATAACTTAAGCGGTAATGTAATTTATGGAGTAGTAGATATTTTCGGAACATTAATTGGAGATATAATATTGCCGGATCTTGCTGTAATAGAAGCCGGAACATGCAGTCTTTGCAATCAAAGCAACGTATTGGCAGCAAATACCAATAATGGCGCAAATTCTGATAATAACGCGAATGTTGATTCAACAACAAACAATACAGCTTTCCAGACGAATGAAGCTAACATAGAAAACAATCTGATCCTTTCATCAACTACAGGAAATAACGATGCTAACCGCAATACCGGCGGACAGACAAATATTGAGACCGGAGATTCAAGTATAGACGCCAATATTGTAAATATCGTAAATTCCAATATCGAAGGCGGCAATTGGTGGCTGGTGATTGTCAATAAAGCGGGACAGTGGGTAGGACAGCTTTTGGGAGCGCCGGAAGGGTCTACTTTAGCAGGATCTGCGGGTACGGAATTTACAACAGATGAAAACGGTGAAATTACAGTTACTAACAATGGAAATGGCGCAGGATCGGAAAACAATGGAACAGTAAATCAAGAGACAAACAACACAACAGAACAGTCGAATAATGCAAAAATAGTAAACAACCTTGATTTATCTGCAAATACCGGCGGAAATGACGCCAATAATAATACCGGCGGAAGTAACAATATCAAAACAGGCGACGCGCAAATAATAGCCAACCTTGTTAACTTTGCGAATAACAATATCAAAACCGGCGGAAAACTTGTTGTAACAGTAGTAAATGTTTTTGGAAGCTGGATTGGGGACTTTGTTACTCCGGGATCACAAAAAAATAAACCCAGCACAGAACAGGCCAATAATCAAACAAGTAATCCACCTGTACAATCATCATCTAATTCTCAATCAAACAATAATAATGAAAACAATAATAACAATAATGGAAATTCATCATCCAATAACAGTGCTTCTAATAATGCCATCACTATTGCGGTATCAAACACTACTTCAAATCCGCCAACAAATAATGGCGTTAACAACAGCGTAAGTATTCAGCAAGTTAAAGTTGCGGGGATTTCTAGCGGTTCAACATTGGATGTTTTTGGCGAAAATTCGGCCACAAATAGTGAGACTAAAGGTATTAGCATAAACTTGGCATGGTTAGCAATTCTACTTCCTGCAGGGCTAACATATATAATTATAAAAAGAAAATTCAATCCCCTAAAATTCCTCTCCCGCAAAACTGTCTAACACCTATAACCTGAAAGTGTTATTATAAGTAGATATGGGTGAGACGCAGGTTTGTAAGAGTTGCCAGGCAATTTCTCCAAACACTTATTTTTTCTGTCCGAATTGCGGGAAGAAATTAAAAGAAAAACCGTTATCTACTTCATTTTCAAAGCAGGCTATACTTTATTTAATAAGCTTTTTCCTGCCTCCTTTTGGTTTGCCCCAGGGAATAAAATATTTAAGACAGAATGGTGGAAAACAAAAAGCAATCGGAATAACAATAATTTTACTTACAATAGCTTCCATTTCTATTTCGATAATGATAGTTAATAGTTTTATGAGCTCAGTAAGTAAGCTATATAATGGCGACTTCAATTCCTATCCGGAAGTAGGACTATAGCCCTAGCCTTGCAAGGTCTCACCTTGCGAAGCTACCCGCTCAATCCTTGAGTGTTTTCGTAAATTCATTTATAATTAGAGTATGCGCCGCGTCAAACGCGGCAGCCAAGTTTGACTTGGCGCCCTTAGCTCAATGGATAGAGCGGATGGCTTCGGACCATCAGGTTGCGGGTTCAACTCCTGCAGGGCGCGCATGCGCTTTCTTAAATTCATTATCGGGTGGCCGCTTTCGGCGGTCGCTTTATTTTATGTCGGAAAATTAATTGTTGCAAACTCAAAAAATGTACACATAAATATAAGTGATTTGAATTTTCTTTTGCTTTTTTCCGGCGTTTTTTGCTTTTTTCTATATTATTTTGTCCGCACATACATTTGGAAAATTATACTCAAAGAGCAAGGCTACAATATTTCCCAAAAAAAAGCTTCTTTTTTGTGGGAGGTTTCCGAATTAAGACGGTTTGTTCCTGGGAACATCTGGTCGTTTTTAAGTAGAGGTACTCTGTTTTCGGACGTTAATGTACCTGCAAGGTCAGTTGCAAAAGCTCTTGTTATCGAAATCGAGTCCTTTTTACTTGCCTGCTTTGGCATTTCAGCGCTTACAATTTATATTTATCCTGATTTCTTGCCAATCAACATTCCTGATATTTTTTTTGTTCTGTTAATAATCGCGTTATTATTTTCAACTCTCCTCTTTATCAATCACTCGTTATTAACAAAATATATAAAAGGGAGACTTCTTTCCAAGGCAAAAATATTTTTTCCAAATTTTCCTCCAAAAACAAATACATATATCCTCCTCGTGTCTTTTTTATATTTGTTGTTATTTGGATTTGGAACGTACTTTACAATTACGTCTTTAATGTTTATATCTCCGGAGCATTTCATAAAATTATCAATGTTTTTCGTCGCAGCGCTTCTTATCGGGTATCTTTCTTTTCTGACTCCTATGGGACTGGGTGTTAGAGAATCAGCCATAATTGCCGGTCTTTCGCAATTTATTCCACTGGGAATTGCAGGTTTTATGTCTATTTTTGCCAGAATTGTTCTTATTGCATCCGAACTTTCTTTTCTTTTGATTACCTATCTTTGGCAAAAAATTAGAAGCAAATACATAACAAATTTGGAAAATTTTGTGGCTATTCATAAACAAGAAGTTATCATGGTTACGCTTACAGTTATTTATGTTATGTATTTCACTCTAACCGCTTTTTTGCGGTACGATAATTTTTTCACAGGGCGCTTTGATCTTGGCAATATGGACCAGACTGTTTGGAATACTATACATGGACGAATATTTGAATTTACCGATCCAAATGGTACAGAAATTGTATCGCGCCTTGCTTTCCATGCGGATTTTATACTAATACTTCTTGCTCCTTTTTACCTTCTGTGGGAAGACCCAAGAATGCTTCTTTTTATACAAACCGTTATGCTTGCAGCAGGCACTATTTTTGTTTATAAAATCGCGAATAATACTATCAAGAGCAAAAATATTTCTCTTGTGTTTGGCATTGCGTTTTTACTTAACCCTGCTATTCAATACACTAATCTTTACGATTTCCATCCGGTAACTCTTGCGACTACGTTTTTGCTTGGAACTTTCTACTTTCTACTTAAGAAACGGTATGTTTTATTTTTATTTTTTGCTTTTCTTGCCGCAATCACAAAAGAACAAGTGTGGACAATAATAGGTTTATTTGGTATTTACATATTTTTTTATTACAAGAGCAAAAGAGTCTTAGGAGTATCCATGTTTGTTTTATCACTCGTTGTTTTCTATTTTCTTGTTTGGCACGCTATTCCAAACGCCCTGGGATCAGAGCACTTCGCTCTTTCCTATTACTCTGATTTTGGTGATTCTCCGACAAATATTATAAAAAGCATTTTTACTTCCCCCGATAAGCTATTTTCGGTATTTGCTCAGAGAGAACAACTACATTATTTGTCGCAATTGTTTCTTCCTTTAGGATTTCTTTCAATTCTTTCTCCAGTTACGTTAATATTTGCTCTGCCGGATTTATTTATAAATCTATTAAGTAATAAACCCCAGCTTCATCAAATATATTACCAATACTCGGCAACAATCACGCCGTTTATTTTTATTTCGGCAATATACGGCGTCAGATACATTAAATTTTTATTTCCTAAACTACCCAACGTCTTAGTTGTCTGTTACTTGTTAATTGTTGCCTGTTACTCAGCATATACTTTCGGTCCTTTACCCTTTTCTAAAAGCCCGAATATTGACATGTATACAAAACCTCAAAAAAATAAGGCAGAGATCGAAAAATTCATCTCCGGCATTCCGCCCGAATACAGCGTATCGGCGACAAATAGCGTAGGCTCTCATCTGGCCCACAGACAAAAGCTTTACAATGTTCCACTTGGCGCTAATACGGCGGATTATATTGTTTTTCTATTAGACGGCCATTTTGCCCAACCATCTCTTGATGCCCAATACGAAATGGTAGAAAAACTCAAAAAAAACAAAAACTATTCTGTAGTTTTAACAATTGATAATTTTATCGTATTTGAGAAAAAAGGAGTACGATAAATATCAAAACAACTTGCAAACAGAGTTTTTAGTTGCAATAATGAAAATATGATCTATGTAAAAAAAGCGTCAGGTGAAAAACAACTGTTTGACGAAGAAAAGCTAAGACGCTCAATAGTAAGAGCAAATATACCTGAAACGCTTCACGATCAAGTCATCAATCATATAAAAACTAAACTATATGACAATATACCTACCTTTGAAATTTACAAGCATGTAACAGAATTCCTAGGCAACTCTCCTCATCCTCATACCAAAATGAAATACGGCCTAAAACAGTCAATTATGGAATTTGGCCCGACCGGCTATCCGTTTGAAGATTATGTTTCGGAAATCCTGAAAGCCGAAGGGTACGATACGGATGTAAGACAAATTTTAAGCGGGAAGTGTGTAAGCCATGAAATTGATGTAATTGCGTCAAAAGGCGGAATTAAATCCATGATCGAATGTAAATTTCATAATGCTCCCGGAATCAAATGCCACATTCATGTTTCTTTATACACAAAAGCAAGATTTGATGATGTTAAAGAGAGAAATAATTTTAACAACGCCTGGCTAGTAACCAATACCAAGCTTACAGAAGATGCGCTTAATTATGCATTGTGCAGTAATATGAAAATTATAGGTTGGGATTATCCCAATGGGATAAGCTTAAGAGACTTGATTGAAAAGCACAAACTACATCCTATCACAATGCTTTCAAATATTTCCAATGCCCAAAAGCAGCAATTGATGGAGAATCATATAGTTTTGGCAAAAGATATATGCAAGAATCCTTCCCTGCTGGACGTTCTTCATTTGCCGGAAAATCAAAAAAACTTAATTATATCCCAATGCCAATTTATAGCCGGATAAAGTATATTAAGTAAATTCCGTTGCTATTTTTAATCTTTCAAATCTATCCGCCATGTAGCCGTTGGGGACTGTGGTTAGTTTATCTGCATAGAGAAGAAACCCGTTGCGGATAGTGTGGTCGCCAAAACGATCGTTAATTGCATCAATTGTTTCCTGTAAAGAGTTTTGTTTTGCAGAATCGAAAAGAGATTGCTGCACATTTTCTTTATTCTCTAAATTCGAAACCCAAACAGATATTTGTCTTACATATTCCTTATTGTTCAATTGTTGCATTGTTTCATTGTTGCTTCTCGACTCATCCCGCTCAGCGGGATTCGCTCGAAGAATGACAAGGCATGCATTAAAAATTTCCGATCCCTTATCAACATACATCCCATACGTTTGTCTCCCATGAATATCTATGCTCCCTCTAAACAACATGCCAACAGTTCGGGCTTTTTTGCCAAGTCTTCGAAGTTTTATTCCAACCTCCTCGCAAAGCTCGAAAAGATTTTGCAAAACAACGCGTTTATCATATTCATTCTTGGGAAGACAATAATTTCTTCCCACAGATTTCACAACTGGTGCAATAGTATAAGGAACAACACGGTTTTCATCAATTCCCAAACCAATACTTTTAAGAAAATGTCCCTCAACATTGCCAAATTCACGAATTAAGCGATCCAAGGAAACATCACGAAGACCCAAAAGACTATATATGCCTATTTTGTTTAATCTTAATCTAATCCGCTCTCCAATACCGCATATATCTGTAAGCTTTGCTTCTTTATAAACTCTCTCAACATCGTTTTTTTTAATTTCAAATACTCCGTCCGGCTTTCTCATACCCGATGCTAATTTTGCCAACAACTTGTTATAGGAAATTCCAACAGATGCTGTAATATATTCTCCAATCTCCTCTTTAATCCTTTTTTTAATAGTTTTGACAATGTTATAAACACCACCAAACAAATGCTCTGTTAACGTAATATCCATAAACAGCTCGTCAATTGAAAACATCTCAACATATGGGGAATAATCTTTGCAAATATTTAAAAATTTCTTTGAAACTTCAAAATATCTAACAAAATCAGCCTTAACCAGCTTAAGAGCAGGACAAACTTTAATAGCTTCATACGTTCTTGCTCCTGTTTTTATTCCAATTTTTTTTGCTTCACGGCTGGAGGCAATAATACAAGTCCTTCCGTTTGCAGCTGTAACTCCCAAAGGCTTGCCGCGAAGTAGGGGATCGTGTTGCTGCTCAACACTCGCGAAAAAAGAATCAAAGTCAATGTGGAGGACAGTTTTATTCATTACAATAAAATTGTAGAAAAAAAGTAGAATAAAATACAATAGGACAAAAACAGGCTTTCAGTATCTCTTTATAACAATATCTTTTGTTCTTGACAATTCAATCTAATATTTGATATATATGATTGTTATGACAGAAAATAAAATTCTACCATTTACGACTTTTCAAAGAGATCGTTGTTTTCAATTAGCTAACGCATTTAGAAAAATAAATTCCTACGATCAGATGCTTAGAAAAAGCAATGGTAGACCTGTAACTGTAGTTATTGATCAACAAAAAACATTAGAAATCGATGCTCAATACTTAAAAGGTATGAAGAAATGCGCTTCTTCCTTTTATTTTGACTTGAAAGACCAAGGCCTAAAAGGAGTTGCAGATGAAATTTTACAAAGAATCAAAAACCAAACAACTACAGCTAAATGACTCATGCTTCATAATCCATATTCAGACAAGGAAGCGTTGCCGACGCGATTTCTATGAAGAGTCATGATAAATGAATCGCATTGCCAAAAACCGGGGATTGTTGAAAATGCGCCCAAAACACCATCGTCTTTTAATGCTCTTATTGCCTCATTATTAAAAGATCCATAAGGATAGGTAAAAATATTAACGATTTGGTTGGTATGTTCTTCTAATTGCTTTCTCCCTGTTTGTATCTCGTACTTAGCCTTATCGTATCCGCCCTGATCTATCGGGTAATGTGACCATGTATGATTGCTAAAATAAACAAGTCCGCTTCTCCCCATTTCTTCAATCTCTCCCCATGATAAATAATCAGATCCGCCGACAAGGCCAGTGGCAATCATTAAGTTTGCAGTAATTCTATACTTTTGAAGAATTGGATAGACATAACTATATGCATCTTTGTACCCATCATCAAACGTTAATACTATGCTTTTTTGAGGAAGGGGAGTACGCAAAAGTAAGGCATCAATAAGCTGTTTTGCGGAAATAGCAGTATATCCTCGTGAAACCAAGTACGACACTTGTTGTTCAAAAATATCGCTGTCCACACTTAAGGCTGTTTGCCAAAGCCGTCTGGCCTCTGAATCGGGTTGAACATGATGGTACAAAAGAACAGGGACATTAACACAATAACCAAAGTTTTCTTCAACAATTTTTTCTTTCTTAGGAACAGGCGTAGGAGAGGGATTTAGAGCACTCGAACTCGAAGCAATTGACTTAGAAATACTATAGATAGAATCTATATTAACGATGTATAAATTTTTAGTCTGTGTAGTTTTGTCCTGACCCCTGGACAAATTAGGGACCAGAATCATCGATAATAAAACAGCGCCTAACATCATTCCCTGAAAAAACTTATTTCTATCTAATTTCATATAGTTAGCTGTAGTGAGTAACGATTCTAGCAAAATACGCATAATAAGTAAACCTACAGTATTTGTGGTATAATTTAGGATCGACTAAATATGGAACAATTTAAATCTCAAAATTTAAGAAATGTAGCTGTTATTGCCCATGTTGACCATGGCAAAACAACACTTATTGACTTTATGCTCAAACAGTCTCATACGTTTCGTGAAAATGAGGCTGAGATGCAGCAAACAACAATACTTGACTCCAATCCATTGGAAAGAGAACGGGGGATTACTATTCTTGCCAAAAATACGGCGATTAACTATAAAGACTACAAAATAAATATCATTGATACTCCCGGTCATGCAGATTTTTCAGGAGAAGTTGAACGAACGCTTAATATGGCAGACGGAGCTCTTCTTATTATCGACGCGCAGGAAGGTCCAATGCCCCAAACAAAATTTGTTTTAAAAAAGGCTTTGCAGATGGGGCTCAAAGTTATTGTTATCATTAACAAAGTAGATAAAAAGCTCGCGGATATAGAATCAACTTTTGAAAAAACAAACGATCTGTTTTTAGAACTCGCTACAGACACCGAGCAACTCAATTTTCCGGTTATCTATGCAATTGGTCGGGAAGGCAAAGCAGAAACAAAACTCGAGGCTATTTCTGATAATTCTACGTTAGACCCTATTATGATATCTATCATTGAACATATTCCCGCCCCTATTGTTGAAGAAGGACCGTTTCAAATGTTGGTAACAGCGCTCGATTATGATCCTCATAAAGGAAATCATGTTATTGGCCGTGTAAAACGGGGAAGTCTTGCAAAAGGACAAAACGTAATACTTATTCAGGCAAATGGCAAAACAGCACCTTCCAAAGTAGACGCAATTTATATAAATCATGGGCTTAAAAAAGTTGAAGTAGACAAAGTATTGGCCGGAGAAATCGCGGAATTTACCGGTGTTGCAAATGCTACTATTGGAGATACAATTTCTGATCCAACTGTTCAAAAACCTCTCCCAAGAATCGAATTTGAAGAGCCGACAATCAAAATTTCCTTGTACGCGAATACTTCGCCGTTCGCCGGAAAAGAAGGGAAATATTCAAACTCGCGCCAAATTCTGGAACGTCTGCAAAAGGAATTAGAAACAAACATAAGTCTTAGATTGGAAGCTTTTGAAGATAAATTTATCGTTTCGGGTCGGGGAGAACTCCATTTATCAATTCTTATTGAAACATTACGGCGCGAAGGGTATGAGTTTCAGGTAGGAAAACCGCAAGTTATTACAAAAACAGCAGATGGTGTTGTGATGGAACCGGCTGAGGATTTAACCATTGATGTTCCTGATGAATTTCAAGGCATAATAACCAAAAATCTGGGGGAACGGGGAGCACGAATGACAAATATGTTTTCAGATAGCAAAGGCACGACCCGATTTGAATACAAAATTCCGTCCCGCGCTCTTTTGGGGCTCCGAAATCTCTTGCTTACCAACACACGAGGAACTGTTGTTGTTAATAGTACATTCGATACATACGAACCGGTTACGGCATCTTTTGAGAATACACGAAATGGCGTGCTTATTGCCTCAGAAGCAGGAAACGCTCTCGCGTTTGGACTCCAAAATGCTCAAGGTCGAGGTATTACTTTTGTAGAACCGGGTACAAAAGTGTATGAAGGTATGATTGTCGGGCAGAATACCCGAAAGGAAGATATCGAAATAAATGTCACGAAAGAAAAGAAACAAACGAACATGCGTGCTTCAACGAGTGATACTTCGATAGTAATCATCCCTTCAGTAAAAATGAGTCTTGAGCAATGTCTGGATTTTCTGGAAGAAGACGAACTTCTGGAAGTTACACCGCTTAACCTAAGGCTTCGCAAGAAATATCTTACAAAACTTGAAAGAGTAAGACAGGAAAGAAAAAACGTGTTATAATTTAACTTATGATCGTAAATACTGTCTGGATTTTTGACATAGACGGGGTTGTTACCAGTCCTTCCGAAAAAAAAGTAAGCGAACCGCAAATCATCCTACATATAGCAAGCAAGCTTAAAAGCCAAGAGCCTGTTGCTTTTAACAGCGGAAGATCATTTTCTTGGATTATTGAGCGTGTAATTAATCCCCTTTTGGAAATGGTTGAAGATAAAAATATTTTACAAAATTTCATTGCAGTTTCGGAAAAAGGAGGTTGTTCGATTACCTTTGCCAATGATGGAACAATGCAGCAACATATAGACAACTCTATAACTGTACCTAAATCTCTGCGGGAGCAAATAAAAGAGCTCGTTGAGACAAATTATTCTGAATCTATGTTTTATGATAACAGCAAACAAACAATGATATCCGTAGAAATGAAAGACGGTTTTTCAATTGAAGAATTTAAAAAAGAACAAAACAAATTGGAAAATGATCTCACTAAAATCCTTCAAGAAAATAACCTATCGGATAAATTAAAAGTCGATCCGTCTACTATCTCTACAGACATAGAAAACAGTCATGTGGGAAAAGGCTTTGCTGTAGAGCAAATACTTGAATTGCTTAGGCAAAAAAATATAGAACCAAAACAGTTTATCGCATTTGGCGACAGTCCATCGGACATATCAATGGCAAAAAAACTTCATGAAAAAAATCTGGCATTTACGTTTATTTTTGTAGATGATAAAGGCCAATTAAAAGGCAGAGACCACCCATTTCCAATTGTTTACACAAAAAACAGATTTGACAAAGGTACATTGGAATATTTGAAAGAACACGCTGGAGGGTTATGAACCTTGCGTTTCGGATGCGGCCTCAAAATCTGGAAGAATTTGTCGGGCAGGAGCATTTGGTAGGAAAAGAAAAAATTCTCCAAAGAATGATTGAACAAAAAACCCTTTCTTCCATGATTTTTTGGGGCCCTCCCGGGTCTGGTAAAACTACTCTTGCCTATATTATTGCCAAAGAAAGCAACGCGGATTTTCATGCTATTTCTGGAGTAGATGCAGGCAAAGAAGATTTACGTAAGGTAATTAAGACTGCTAAGGATAACAATTTAACAATGAAGCAATTTAGCAATCGTCCTCGACGTAATATTCTCTTTATCGATGAAATTCACAGATGGAATAAAGCTCAGCAGGATGGTCTTCTACCGTATGTTGAGTCAGGACTTCTGACTTTAATCGGCGCAACTACTGAAAATCCTTCGTTTGAAGTAATCAGTCCTTTGCTTTCAAGATGCCGGGTTTTTGTCCTAAAGAGTTTGTCATACGAAAACCTTGAAGCAATTATAAATAAAGCTCTAAAAGACAAAGAAAAAGGAATTGGGAAATTTAAAAAGACAATATCTCCTGAAGCCAAAGAATTGATTGTCCGTCTTTCTGGCGGTGATGCTCGTATAGTGCTAAATGCTTTAGAAATTGCTGTAACAAGCTTTAAAGATAAAAAAATAACATCTGAAATTGTTAAAGAAGTTTTTCAGACTCGAAGCGCGGGATTATATGATAAAAAAGCTGACGAACATTACAATATTATAAGTGCTTTTATAAAATCTGTTCGGGGAAGCGATCCGGATGCTGCTTTATATTATTTAGTGAGGATGCTGGAAAACGGAGAAGACCCGAAATTTATTGCACGGCGTATGATAATTCTTGCCTCCGAAGATATTGGTCTTGCCGATAGAGGAGCCCTAATCCAAGCAAACGCAGGGTTTGAAGCGGTACATAAAATCGGCATGCCGGAAGCACAGTTAATTTTGGCCCACATTTGTCTTTATTTATCAACTGCCAAAAAATCCCGTGCTGTTGCTAATGCGCTTTCCGAAGCCAAAAACGCAGTCTATGAATTTCCCAACGAACCAATTCCATTACATCTTCGAAACGCGCCAACAAAACTAATGAAAAATTTGGGTTATGCAAAAGGATATACTTGGAGTGATAAGTACGTTGGCCCAAACTCCAGCCAATCCTTTCTACCGGAAAGACTAAAAGGAAGAAAATTTTTTGAAAAGATCAAGTAAAAAATTAGTGTATAATATCATTTTATGCCGCTAGAAAATGAGTATCGACCAATAATCATCCGGACCGAAGTTCAAGCTCCGCTAAACAAATGGCAGCTGTGCGGTACTCTCATAGCAAATCATTTAAGAAGCGGAAACAATCTTCTGCTTGATGGAGATGGAGTATTATTAAAACCAGACTCGCTAGATCGTCCGGAACTGACTACTCCCAAAATTATTACCCCAATAAAAACGCTGGAAAATCTGGGTATTAAAGTAGGGGTTGCCACAGCACGTGGTGGGCAAATCATTGATTACCTATGTAACGAATACGGTTTGCAAATGAAAGGACCTTCGATTATAGAAGATGGGCATGTTGTTGTAAGCGATGGAATAAGGAAAAATCTTGCTTCACCAAATCATTCTATATTTGTTGCTGATGTAAGGAAAAGACTTTTGCTTCACCCGGAATTCCAAACTTCATGGAATAACGTAAGAACATTATCTGAAGTTTTTGACATGTTTGCTTTTTGCCCAGGTGGGTTCCAATGGCAGGGAAAATTTAGAGCCTCATTCTGGTTTTTTGCTAATGGGGATAAAGATGATCACGAAATCCTATCAGAAGTATTTGAGCCTGTTTTACGCATTTTGGCTCAGGAGAATGGCTTAGGCTACGAAAATGATTTAGATGTCTCGGTAGGAAGAATGTCCGTTGGAAATTTGGGAATACTAAGTATAAAAGGAAAGATTAACGGAGAATCAATAACCAAAGGTACGGCAGCTCGCAGATTAATTCAACCCTGGGTACTTGCGGCGGATGGATTTGGAGATACTGCGCTTGCTACGGTAACTAAAAAATTCAAAGGAGCGATAATTGGCGTTGAAGGAAACTTGGATGTTTCAAACGAACCGCCTGAATTTCTAAATAGTGCCGACCTTGTGCTGCGTGATCCCGAAGAATTAGCCTTTGCTCTTTCCCACGCCGCAAATTGTTTAGAGTAATTGTGAAGTAGTATCAGCAAATTTTCCTGTCCATCGCTTGCTCCATTCAAACAGAACTTCCTCCGAAGGACTAAATTTAGCTTTTCTTTTTGTTGGATGATCAATTGTCGAACTAGCAACCAAATCATTAACCGCAAGTTCTATTTCGTTAGCTGCTGCAACAGCCGGCTTTCCGACTGTTCCATCATCCAAATCTTTGTACAAAAATTTAAGACGTTTCCTAACGCCATTCTCTGCATTGCTTATGTTTCTGTTTGTAGAATCTTGTTTCTCAAGATTAGCTCTATAAATAGAGCCAAAAACCTTAAATCTACCTGATACAATTTGCACGTTTGGATCCGACAGAAATAGTGAATTGTTGTAAGCCTCTAATTTCAAAAGTCTTATCCCTAAAAAAACAGTAAATAAATCCCTACTAAAATTACCTTTTAAACCAATTCTTTCTAAAAGATCGTGTTGCCTGATAATTTTCTGCGAATTTTTAACTTTCTCTTTAGGCAGAAAACCTAAAACCAGTTCTTGAATATGTAAGCCATCTTGCTTTTGCTCTTTCATAAAATAATTTTTATGGTACACTACCGCAGCCTCAACTCGGCTCGAGGAGTACCCAATTTTTCGATACATATGGTTCGGAACATAAGTTACGGTTAAAACAGCATGGTCTTCGCTCACCTTTTTTGAGCTTCGAGCAGGCAATCTCAATTCTTCGCTTACGCGTTTCAGGTTGTTTGGTTGCTCTTATCCAACGTATCCAGTCCCAGCGCGCGTTTGGCGTAATATCCATCCATACGGCATGTGCCTGTGGGGTACCCTCAAGAGCAATCTTTAAGTCCGTTGACATCTCAGGTTCTAGCCAATCGCGAGAAGGCTCAATCGCCAGCGATACAGTGTCGCCCGCGGCAGCGTTAGTGGCTTCGAGTATGGTCTTGTCTATCCTGAACCAGTGGCTTCCCTTACCATCTGGTTCCAGCGCTGCTTGAAAAGAGAAACCATTAATTGTTCCCTTAACCATTGTCAAGGCACGAGATGGAAGCTTCGCGCTTGCCATCTTAGGCAGCACAAGAAGAGTCCATGCCGCAGCCGCGTTTGACGCGGAGCCGATTTTAAATAGCTTAGCTTCAAAACGGATTATCGACATAAAGATATTATACCAAAAGTTCGAGCTCGGGTTCCTTGACGAGATTCGGGTCTAAATTTTGCCCGAGACAGCTAAATGGGTCCGAGTTGAGGGACGGTTGTCCCTAAAATGTTTAAAATGTTACTATTATTCACTGTTTTAACAGTAGAGATGTAGACACGTCTATTTTTAAGTAGTTTTTATCACCAACATTTCTCATTTTTTTTGTAATTGTCTTGATTAAAGAAGGTTTCATGCTAAAATTATTGTGCCCAGGAAGTATACCTTTAATAGTCTTAATTCTCAATAATTTCTTAATGCTCTGTAAATATTTTTTGTAATCAGACTCTTGAAAATGCAAGTATATCGGCCCTGGATATAAAGTGTCTCCGGCTAACAATAGCTTATGACTTTGCTCATATAAGCATATTGAATCAGGTGTATGTCCAGGAGTAAGAATAACCTTGAAAGAAAATGGACTAAGTTTAATAATTGTTCTTTTTTTAAAGGATAATACCTTAGAAAATAAATAATTTCCCCCTATATGATCAAAATGAGAATGTGAATTGACTACCGTTATTGGAAGTTTTGTAATCCTTTTAATTTCTAAGGATATATTTCCAATCCCCATTCCTGTATCAAATAGAAGAGCTTTTGTTTTACCCACAAAAAGATACGAAATAACTTTTTCGTTATGGTCAAATTCTCCGAATCCCCAAATATTGGGGTAGATTTTTTTTACGGTGAACCATTTTTTTTCCATAATAAACCCCACATATTTGATTCTATATAAACGGCAGTATTATTCTTTACATCAACATGCCATGTACCTACTTCTCCACATTCCCAAGTATTAGGATCAACTTCAATCCATTGCTCTAAATTATAGGATTTTTTATATTGATCAAATTCTTCTAAAGATACGGAAACAATCATAGCTTTTTTATCAACTTTTAAATGTTTCATGCCATTTCGAGAAAGATTCCTGAGCCACGCATCAACAGGTAAGCCATCGGGTCGATTTAATTCGCAATATTTTCTAAATGTTACGGCTTTTTTTCCATGACTCAGCTTGTGTTTTCCGTACTCGTTCGGGCGAAAGGAACCGATGATATATTCAACTCCGAATTTCTGTCCTAACTGTTTTGCACTTGCTATAAGGGATCGCGCATAACCTTGTCCCTGATATTCTGGATTTACATTCATTGACATTAAAGTTAAGGTATTTCCTGATGGGATATAGGTTTTCTCATATGTCGTTGGATCACCGGCAACATCATCCCAACTCGGTAATGCTTCAATATTACCATTCCAATTAATCCTATTCATAGAAAGATTAGCGCATAATTCACCGCTTGCGTTTTTGATCAAAAGCTGTCCTTCTGGAAAAACTTTGCATCTTCCTTCTAATGAACTTACGGGGGCAGCAAGCCACGGAGCCCAATTAGGCTTTTCCAAAGCCTGATAAATTGCCACTAGATCCTCATATATCCAATTACCAACTGATTGTGAATTATATATTTGAAATTCATTCATATCTTTTCCACTAAAAAACCGCCTCTTCGGCGGTCTGTTCTGGTTCTTATTTAGTCTAGTTAAACACAAGAAAGCACACCGCCTAAAAAGGAGGTGTTACGTCTTGTTGCAACTGAATTCAATATCTTCATTATTTTAAATATATCACAACTTACAGATCTATGCAAGTTGCTTTAATGTCCACACCGTATCGAGCTAAAATAGTTTTGGGTGGGCGACGGGAATTGAACCCGCAACTTTCAGCTCCACAAGCTGACGCTCTGACCGTTGAGCTACGCCCACCAAGCTCAGCTTGGTGATAGGCCATCTTAGCTGGCCCACCAAACTCGAATTCAGAATAAAGTATACCATAGGAATAATTTACATTCAATTATTCTGTGCTTGATAAAAATTTATAATTTGTTTATTATTACTGTAATGAGGTTTAAAATCTCGCGTTTTAATGCTTTTCTGCTAATTTGGCTTACTATAATTACTCTTTGGCTAATAATCTCTAACGGTTTAATATCTATAAACATCCCTAAAAACATGCAAGACATTTTTAGTAAAAAGGTTGCTTCCAACTCGGAAAAAAAACCTCAGGACATTCCTGAGTTAAAAACTATTCTGGAATCACCCGACCAAGCTACCCGCTTAACAGCTGGACGAAAACTGGTTGAGAGAGTTGATGTTGAAGAAGCTTTGGAAATTTTAGAAAAATCATCTTTGCCGCACACGGGAGAAGGACACTTGGTAGTCCATCAAATAGGTTTTTACGCTTATCAAAAATATGGAGTAGACTCGATCCTTAAATGCAAAGATTATTTTTTGTACGCTTGTTATCATGGAGCTATCATTGAAGCGGCATCGGACCAGGGATTTGAAGCAATTACGAAAATGACCGATAGGTGCAAAGCCTCTTCGGTCAGATATTTCCAATGTGTTCATGCTGCTGGTCATGCTATTTTAGCCATGTGGGATTACGATTTACCAAAGTCACTGGAGACTTGCGACCAGCTTTACGAGAAAGAAAAAAAATTTCCGGAAGCCTTGTCATCCTGCCACAACGGAGCTTTTATGGAAAACCTATTCGGAGTTCATGACTGGGGCACAAACAAAGAACAAAAAAGAGATTGGCTGTCTGACGATCCATATTTCCCTTGTAACTATTTCGAAGAAAAATACCAAAGAGGCTGCTGGCTAAACCAAGCTGCTAGAATTTATCAGATGAATAATGGTGATATTGTTAAAACTACCCAAATTTGCGAAGGTGCCGGAAATGAGCAATACACTGAATGGTGTATGGATAATATCGCAAGACAAATTCACCCTTTAACTATGGGCGATCCTGTAAAAACTTTTCAGCTTTGCCAGCAAGTAGGAGAAAAATGGTATAACAACTGTGTTATTGTAAATGCCGGAGCATTTTATTCGGTAGGGGGCAGAGAGGAAGCGATTTTTATTTGCTCGCAAGTTCCTCCGGAACTTAAAAACGAATGTTATCAACGCATTATTGGTCAAATAATTGCTGACCCAATTGAAAAAAATACGAAAGAGGAACTCTGCCAAAAAATAGAGATTCCCTTTAAAACTCAATGCGAATCAGGGCTTTCTTCAGTAAATTAGTTTATTTTGCCTCTTGACAAAGTTAATGCACTTGTTCAAATAATGTATCAATGCCGAAAATTGTCATTACTCGGAGAAAGGTTATAATTACTCTAGCGCTCCTAGTATTAGTCGTAGTAGGAGTTGTTCTTTTTTATGTACCATCTTCACCTCTCCAAAAAATTTATCAAAAACAATCTTCAGTCGAAATCAAAACCACCTATAAGAATCCTTTTGATAAAGGTACGCAATATGTGAATCCGTTTGAGAAGAACAAAAATCCCTTTGTAACAAATAGATAAAATTATGAGTAATTCTGTTTTAGTAAATAGATTAAGGCTGATGGTTTTCGCTATTGGCATGCTAATGCTATTATTTCTCGCAAACAAAATTGTTTTTTCTCAATCTCCCTCGCCGTCCGAAACGCCCGCCGCAACCGCAGAATTTAATTTTCCTGTAGAAGAACTGGGCAGTTGTGCCGACCTTGAGTCTTGTACAAATTATTGTGAGGATCCTGTTAATTACAATAGCTGCAGTGACTTTGCCAAGAAAAACGGGTTTTATAAAGATGATGAGACGCAATACGGAAATGAAGAGTTCTGGCAGGAAACCCAGAGTGAACTAGGATGTAATTCAACGGAGAGCTGCGCAACTTATTGTTCAAGTCCCGAAAACCACGAGAAGTGTGATGCTTTTGCTAAAAGAAGCGAAATCCCTGGTGGTTATACCGACCAGCCGGACAAGCCAGAGTATTTGCAAATCGCCCAAACCGTCTTAGGGTGTGATTCGCTTGAGAGTTGTTCTACATTTTGCGATAGTACTGCCAACGCTCAAAAATGTGATGAGTTTGCCGATCAAGTAGGATTATTGGGTGGAAATACAACTGGAGGTCCAGACGGATGCCAAACTCCAGAATCATGCAATGCTTATTGCAGCGATCCTGCTAATTTCGAAGAGTGTTCAGCTTTTAAAGTTGGCACAGGGAATTTTTCAGGTCCAGGCAACTGCAATAGCGAAGAATCGTGTAGGAGTTACTGCGATCAAAATCCTGCCGATTGCCGAAGCTATGCTCCTGGCTCAAGTGGGGTATATGGGACTTTTAATTGCGAACAAGGTCAGACTCATGGACCAGGAGGACTTTGTACCAACGTGAACCTTATGGCTTTGGCTGCAGCCTGCGTTGGAGATGCTAAATTTTGGAATGGAACTTCTTGTCAGGATACCGTTCCTGTAGGTATATCTCCAGAACTACCGAGCGCGCATTTTGAACAGAGACCGGAAATGGACAATTGTTCTACTCCGGGCGGATGTTATGATTATTGTAAGGATAATCTTGTGAATGGGGCGAGCGTCTGCCCTGGTTTTGATACTACCGCATCCAGACCAACCGACGGCTATACACCTTATCTGTATTATACCCCAGGAACTGACGTTAAATTTGAGCCAAAAGCTGATATGGGAAACTGCGATTCACCAGGCGCTTGTTATGAATACTGTAAGGAAAATCCTGATAAATGCCAAGGATTTGACCCTAAGGCTCCACAACCGGTTGATATTTGGATTCCAAATACTTACTATACTCCTCCTACAGATAGCATCTATTCTACTCCGCCAACAACCAATTTTTACACAACTCCTATGTATTACACCCCGCCTCAGGGCTCAAACTATACGACCCCTCAATATTACACTCCCGGTATGTATTCAACACCAAACTATTACACTCCTCCTACGGGCAGTAACTACACGACACCAAATTACTATACTCCTTGGGGCAATTACACAACTCCTACTGGTGAATATCCAACTCCAACATACTCAACTCCCACATACTATACTCCTCCGGGAGGTACCGGATATACAACTCCTTATTACTATACGCCACCAACCTATACTACACCTTTCTATTACACGCCTCCTCAAGGATCAAATTACACAACACCAAGCTATAGCACTCCTCCAACTTATACAACACCTCAATATTACACTCCTTACACAGGAGGAGGTTATACTACTCCTGTTTACTTTACTCCGCCTACCTATTCCACTCCTACCTACTATACCCCACCCCCAGGTAGTAATTATACGACTCCAAGCTATTACACACCCCCTCCACCTTACTCAACGCCAACATACTATACACCGGGCACGTATCCAACACCCGTACAATATTCAACACCCCCTCCATATACAACACCTAATTATAGTACCCCACCTCCGGGCAGTAACTATACGACACCCAATTACTACACACCGGCGCAATACTCTACGCCCTCTTATTACACTCCAACTCAATACGTTACTCCTTACTATTACACTCCTTACGCAAGTCCAAGTTATTACACGCCTCCGGAGGGATCAAACTACACAACGCCTACGTACTACACGCCATACAGCACGCCAAACTATTTGACCCCATCATATTACTCGCCAAGTTACTACACTCCGGGCGGAACCTACACCAGCCCGTACTATACACCGGGCAGCGGTTATACCACACCGGACACAAACTACATAACGCCAAGTACTGCGTACTCCAGCCCATACTACTACCCAACGCCCGGCTCGTCGTACACCTACCCAACACCGGGAATCACAGTCTATACATACCCTGCTCCTCCGGAAGGCAGTAGCTACACATCTCCTAGTTACCCGTACCCAACACCTTACTATCAAGGGTACACCTACCCGACACCGGGAGGAAGCGACCAATCACCTGTATATGGGTACCCAACTCCAGGATCAGGCTATTATTACCCAACACCAAACACTTATTACTATCCAACACCATCAAGCTCTTATGAAACTCCAGGTTCTTATGCGTATCCAACACCAGGTAGCTACACCTATCCCACCCCAGGATCCTATGGAACACCAAGCTATGGAACGCCATCCGAATCCTATGGAACACCTTCCTACAATACTCCATCGGAATACGGAACTCCCAGTTATGGTACTCCTGAATCCTATGGAACCCCTTCGTACGCAACACCTGTGCAAGGAGTTTCTACTCAAAAAAGCTTATTCCAGCAAATGTGGGACGCCCTCTTTGGCAATTAACGATTACATTCCTCTGCTAATTTTGTATAATGTAATAAAATGATAAAATTTATATGGACATTGCTTACCCTTCTTATCCTAACTTTACCTAAAACATCTTTTGCCCACTCTCAAACGCAAATTATTGAAATGACTTCAAATGGTTTTGAGCCGGAATCAGTAACTGTTGATGTAAATTCAACAATAATTTTTGTAAATAAAGATACCGAAAGCCGCTGGCCGGCAAGCAATGTTCATCCAACACACGAGCTATATTCTGAATTTGATCCAAAAAAACCAATCCTTCCCGGTGAATCCTGGCCATTTAATCCAAAAAGAGCAGGGGAGTGGAGGTACCACGACCATCTTTTTCCGCATATAAGGGGAGTTATAACTGTAATAGATGAGAACACGAACATTAAAAATGACTCTAAAAAAAACGATTCCAATTTTACAAACGACGTAAAAACAATTTTAAACAACATTTGGACACAGATTAAAAAAATGTTTTCATTTAATATAAAATCCAACAAACAAATAAAAATTTTAGATGCTAATGAATTTTTCAAACTTACATCCGATGAGCAAATTAACACAATCAAAGATATTGCGGAAAATGAAGGGGTAGAAAAAGCATGGAAGTACCTAAAAGATACTTTCAAAGGGCAGGGAGGATCATCAGGCAACATTCACGATCTAACTCACCTCGTAGGAAGCCTTAGCTTTAAGGAAAAAGGATTTAACGGTTTAATAATTTGCTCGGCGGAATTTGCTTTTGGCTGTTACCACGGTTTTTTAGACAACGCGTTTGCAAAAAGTCTCGACTCTCTTCTTGATGCCGAAAAAGCATGTATGCAATTAGGAAAAGGGAATTCAATTACAGGTCCGCAAGCAAGCTGCATTCATGGTATTGGACACGGTGTCGCAAGCTTTTATTCTACCAATGATATAAAATCATCGCTTAAAACATGCAGAAAACTTATTTCAGGTAAAGAATATTGCTTTGACGGTGTATTTATGGAATTTGCCCGAAACGCCAAAGACACTTTTTTCAAAAAAGAAGACCCTCTGTATCCTTGTAATCAGTTAGAGAAAGAATTCGGATACGCATATTCGTTTGCTTGCGGAAGAAATCAGCCCTCGCTTTTGATGGGAAGATTTAATATCGGGTTTGCTGAAATAGTTTCTATTTGCCTAACCTCTGATTCAAAACCATTTAAACAAGCTTGCTTTGACTCTCTCGGTTTTTCTTTAGCCTCGCAAGAGAACGTAGAGCAAGTTATTATTGGTTGTCAAAAAATAGGTGTTTCTGAATTTGTATCAAGATGCCTCAAATCTGCTGCAGGAGAAATGGTTTTCCAGGAAGTGCCGAATTGGACGGATAAATCTCAAGCACTATGCAATGCAGATTTAGAATCACGCGATGCGTGTCTTTCTCATGTAGACAGGATAATTTCTGAATATGGCAGGCAAAGAAAAATTAACTTTTCTCCTCTTAAAAATAACGAAGATTTAAATACATATATAAGAAACCAGCTAAAAACCTGTTATGAGACCGATGGCAGGGATGGATGCTATAAAAAGGCAGCTGATGTTTTATATAGTCAATTTGGACTTTCAAATACGCTTTCGCTTTTAAAAGTCAACGAATCTTATCCTGAAGTTTATGCCAGATGCCACGAAGTTACGCACTACCTTTCCCGAAATGAGTACGAAAAACAAAAAAGTATTGCCAAAGTGTACGCTCAGTGCGACTCTACATGCCATGGCGGTTGTTATCATGGAACCCTTGAAGCTTATCTTAAAGAACAAGAGGCTAAAACAAATTATGATATAAATGCTGAGTTCCCCAAAACATGTGGTAAAGAAAATAATTATCAAAAACCTTTGGAGTTTTATGAATGTCTGCATGGGTTAGGGCATGCGGCTATGTTTGTTACAGACATGGAGCTTATGCAATCCTTAAAGCTTTGCGATACATTAAATGACCAAATATACAAGGAAAAATGTTTTACCGGCGTATTTATGGAAAATTCCTCAAGCTCAACCAGTTTTGATCACAAAAGCATTTATATCAAAGCTGACGACCCATTTTTTCCTTGCAATATTTTAGATGAAAAGTACCAACCCCTCTGCTGGCAATATCAAAGCTCGTACTTTTCTATCATTACCCATCAAGATTGGGTAAAAATTGCGCAAATGTGTTCACAAATTCCAAAGCAATATCAAGACCGATGCGTTAGAACCATAGGCACCAACCAGGTAGGCTTTACATCGTCATTGCAAACAATGAAAGAAGATTGTAATTTGATGCCTAATCTTCACTTTAAAAATGTGTGCGTTGAAGGAGTAATTGCATCTTTATCTTATCGTTTTGTAGGAAATACTCAAAAAATGATTGATTTTTGTTCTATAGTTAATATAGATGACAAGGAATCATGTTTTAGGCAAATCGGAGCATCCATAATTGACTGGAACAAAGACCCCAAAGTAGCAATAAAGGAATGCAATAAAATCCCCGATCCACAGGGAGTATCATGGTGCGCAAGCGAGTTGCAATAATTTAAGCCTCAAATTTTTTAATTATCTTCCCAACAATTACTCCCGTTAAAAATCCGCCGACGTGGGCCCAGAAGGCAACGCCGCCGGAATCTCCTGAGAAGGGAAGCGATACTGCTCCGGAAATTACCTGAAGAACGAACCAATATCCTAGCATAAATGTGGCCGGAATTTCGGCTGTTGTAAAAAATCCAAAAAATGGAATCAGAGTTTTCACTTTGGAATCCTTAAATAACACAAAATAAGCGCCTAATACTCCCGCGACAGCTCCGGATGCTCCAAGCATTGGTATTGAAGAATTGGGCATTACAATATATTGAGCTATATTTCCCACAATACCGGACGAAAAATACAAAACAGGGAAGAGAAAAAATCCTAAATGTCCTTCTACATTGTCTCCAAAAACCCACAAGAACCACATATTTGAAATAATATGTAAAAATCCTCCGTGCAAGAAAATCGCTGTGATAAATGGCATTAAGGTAGAAAAATCATTAAAACTTACAAATGATGGAATTAATGAATATGTGCGAATAAATAAATCCTGATTTGGAGAAATTAACTGTTGAATAAAAACAACAACTGTTGTGGCAATAAATAAAATATTTACGAACGGAAATCTTCTTGCAGGAATTGAATCGGACAATGGAAACATAAACTATAACTTCTCAGGCAAATCCCAAAGCTTGAGTCCTATTTCTTCGTCTTGTGATTTTGCATGATTGCTATCAAAAACTGTAATAATAAGCTCAACAGTTGCCGATACCTTTCCTTTGACTAAATGTCCACCAAATGCCTTCATTTCTTCATCCGATAGAGTAACATGAACGTGAACCAAAGGCTCCCGTTTAAAAATACCAACTGTTCCGATAAGGCTTGTTAATTCAAATATCCCGTTAAGCACTTTTTCTTTGTACTTTTTGGTATCAACTCTATAGTGGGCAAGTGTTGGATTCTCAATTGACCCGATCCCGCTAAGACTTGCATTTTTAATATCTAACTTTTGACAAAACTTTTTAATCGATTCGCTAATCTCTTCTGCTTTTACAAGCCGAATAAGATATTTATCAGAAGAAACTTTTGAATAATACATATTGCCTATTTATTATAAACCAATTCATTAGCATCCACAATAAAACAAACTACCTGCTTGTGTTTTTGATCGTAATTTGCTATATTTTTGTCGTGAAAGAACGAGGCAACCCTAATGACTCTTGGGAACATCTTATCGCCGAAATGAGTCCCTCTGAATTAGAAGAAAGAAGACAGAGACTTTTCTCCGCATATATTCAATTTACACAACATACTGCTAGAAAATTAAATCAGCCAATAAGAAATGTTATAAATGAAGATTTCGCAAGGGCTTTATTACCAGAGAGTTTAAAAGATAAAGATCAACCAAAAGCAAAAGAGTATTGCGTAGTGACACCCTTTGGTAATCTTACATTGGATGTAAATAGACACACTGCGACTTCCCCATTTTTGGCAGAAGACGTTACAGCAACCTTATCAAAAGGAGAATGTAACATTTTAGAAGCCTTTGTCCGGCAACCACGTCATGTTTATACACCTGATCAGCTTATGGAAGTAATGACAGATGATCCTAATGATAACATTCTTCCAAAATCAAGAACATATAAAAACCATCTAACTAGATTGAGAAAGAAGCTTGATATAAGACCTACACCAGGCACAAACAATCATCCATTAATTAGAAATATTCGTGGAGTTGGATATGTTCTCTTGCCATAAGATCTTCTGAGGCTACGCATGGAGGATTATCATACATTGACATCTTATCTTCGTTATAATTTCATTAGCATTGATTTTGTGACATAACACGGGTACAATAAGAATACTTTTACTTCATAGGCTCAGAACAAGATACAGAGGAACGGTTATTGACACCAGCTCTTTAACAACTTAGAATATAAAGCAGTATGGCGGCAATAACTAAGATTAAGGGGGATTTAGGACAAGCCATGGTTATGGCTGACGCCCTAAAACGAGGATATAAAGTAGCATTGCCTCTGGGTGAAGATTGGCGATATGACCTAATCGTTTTAAAAAACAGAAAATTACTAAGAATTCAATGCAAATATGTTGAATCACATAAAGGAGTTGTGAAGGTAAGATGCGAAACTCATGACGGTCGAAATTATTATAGATACAAACAAGAAGACTTAGATTACATAGCGATATATGATAAAATCACGGATAAGTGTTACTATGTGGATTGCTCGTATTTGGGAAAAGGGCGTGGATCTCTAAGTTTGAGGACACAAGACACAAAAAATGGCCAGAAGAAAAAAATTTTAAAAGCAGAAAATTTCACAGAATTTTAAGCGCCTGTAGCTCAACGGATAGAGCGACTCTCTTCTAAAGAGTAGGTTGCAGGTTCGACTCCTACCAGGCGCACACACATTACTGCAAAAAGAGCGGGTGAAGGGAATCGAACCCTCGTATCGACTTTGGAAAAGTCGTGTTCTGCCATTAAACTACACCCGCGAGCACTCCACTCAGTATACCAAAAACCTATATATACATCAATTATAATAAGTCACTGTGATATACTGTTTCCATGAAGCCTGCGAATTTAAAAACTAGAATTTTTCTTGATAGCGGAGATCCTCAAGAGACAAAAGAAGTTATAAAACTTTTGGGTTTCTTAGATGGGCAAACAACTAACCCTACGCTTATTTCAAAAAATCCCAAAGCAAAAGAAAAATTAGTCAAAGGCGAAAAATTTACAAAGGAAGAGATTCTTAGTTTTTACAAAGAAATAGTTACAGAAATTTCCGGACTGATTCCCAATGGTTCTGTTTCTGTAGAAGTTTATTCTGATAAAAATACGACAGCAAAACAAATGTTAAAGCAAGGAAGGGAGATGTTTTCCTGGATTCCTAACGCGCATATAAAATTCCCTACGACTCACGAGGGCTTAAGTGCCGCAGAACAGGCAGTCAATGAGGGAATGCGCGTGAATATGACGCTTTGTTTTTCTCAAGAACAAGCAGCAGCTATCTACTCTTCAACAAAAGGTGCTAAAAAGGGCGAAGTTTTTGTATCTCCCTTTATTGGAAGACTTGACGACAGAGGTGAAAACGGCATGGATCTTATTAAAAACATCATTGAAATGCATAAAGTCTCTAACCATCATGTGAAAGTATTATCGGCAAGCGTTAGAAACTTAGATCAATTTCTGTATGCAATAAATTTAAAAAGCGATATTATTACTGCTCCATTTAAAGTCCTAAAAGAATGGGGAGATAAAAAATTGCCTATACCATCTACTGACTTTCTATATAACGCCCCATCTTTAAAACCCATATCTTATCAAGAAATTGATCTTAACAAACCATGGCAGGAATATAATATTGCACACGATCTAACAAACATTGGAATTGAAAAATTTTCTAGTGACTGGAATCAGCTACTTAAATAACCTCTCAAATAACCACTGAGCCTGTTGAACAATTGCTTGATTTAAGCTAAAATATAAATAAAGCCGGGGTGGTGGAATGGCAGACACGAAGGCCTTAAGAGCCTTTATCCGCAAGGATGTGTGGGTTCGACTCCCACCCTCGGTACTCGGGGACTAGCTCAGCTGGCTAGAGCGCTCGGTTTGGGACCGAGAGGTCAGAGGTTCAAATCCTCTGTCCCCGACTAGACAAGATTTTGCGATGTTTTAGCATAGTATCAAATGGTTCTTTGAGTTGATATGACGCCACTTTTGACTCATCAACAAAAAAGTTCAAGAAAATCTGACGACAAATTATATCTTTTGCCCTCTCATCAGCGGATTGGACGATGATGGAGGCGTTTTTTGATAAGTTCAAGAATTGTTCGATGGAGAGCTGATCTTCCTCTGGGGTTCTTAATTGTTTTTCCAGTTTTGTAATATCGTCAGTCAAATCCTTCTCCTCTTCTTCTAGTCCTGCTATACGATCCATGTTTTCCCTATAAGGTCTGCTTTCGGGATCAAGTTTTGTAATTCGCAAGCTCCGTTCTTTGATTTCGGATTTTATCATTTTTAGTAATCCCTGCCTGTTATGAAGACCAGCTCTAATTTTCTGGCGATTTTGGTCAGTCAGCTTTGTCATATTTTCATAGTATTCATTGTATTCTTTTTCTGTTAGATTGAGCCCCTCCTTGAGAAAATCATAAATAAAATCAAAAATAATCTTGGCACGAATGGATCGTTTTTTTCGAGCACAATCTGCGTTATCACATCGGTAATACAATAGTTTTTTACCACTCCCACCAGTGGATGGCGCAACTCTCATGGATTGCTGGCAAAACGTGCAAAAAACCATCATTCTCAAAGGGTAGAACCTATCTCTGTGAGGCTTTGAAGGCTTCATGCGGTGATATGATAAGCTCTGGATCGTGAAATAATCTTCTTCACTCACAGCTGGTTTGAAACCATAGAGTGCTCTCAAATCCACCTGTTGATTTGCTTGTACAAGGACGCCGTAGTAGAAGCTCTCCCGAAAAATGTCGCTAAGCATTTGTTTACTCATGCGAATTTTTCTACCTGTTTTTTTAATCATTCGATAATAACCATTCCTGTTTAAATATTCAGTTATTGACTCTATTGACTCGCCTGTTTTACGTCTGTGAAATGCCTCACAAATGAGTTCGTGGTTCTTGCCATCTGGATTATATGATCCACCTTCATTTATATATCCATGCTTCGGAATAGGAGTTTTCCCCTCTTTTGTTAACCTGCTTCTAACTCCTCGTGTTACATCTTGTGAGAGCTTGTCGGAATACTGCTTGGATAACACAAAAGCCATTCCTAAAAGCATTTTGCCGTTCGCGTCACTGGTGAAATGATGAGTAACGAACTTGAGGTCTTTAATTTGCTCTTGATCGACCATGTCAATAAGCGTACCCCCTTCAAGCATATTGCGAGCCAAACGGTCAGGATTCCATGCAAGAATAGCATCGTATACGCCAACTTTAAGGTCTTTTAGCATTTGAGTGAAAATTGGTCTTTGATGGGGAGATTTTGCCGATTTCGTTTCTTCTAATATCTTAACAACTGTCAACCCTAATCGCGCTGCAAGCTGCTTACATTCATTTATTTGATCTGGTACGGATCGTATCTGACGTTCGGGATCATCACTGGATTTTCGAGCGTACAAAACATATTTGAGATTTCTAAAATCGACCTCATTTTCCATATACTGCTATTTTACTACAATTTGAGGTTTATTATGGGTTAGGAAACCTAAAAGGAGAATAAATCTCTGACAGTAACTTTGAGTCCGCGCGCAATTTTTATTAAATACCGAATAGAAGTATTGACGTATCCATTTTCTATTTTTGCCAAATACGAAACATTTATACTGGCTAAATCGGCCAAATCCTCTTGAGTCATTTTTTTACCCTTTCTAAAGTCAGCGATCCTTCTCCCTAATATTTTTCGCTCTCTTGAGTAGGGCTTTGCGTCCTGACTACTTGCCATATAATGCAAGTATCTAAAAACAAACAGCAAATCACCATTCCATATATGGAAACTTTGTGCTATAATGCAACTACTATGGAAGAACAAACAAATCCTAAAAAGTCATTTTGGAAAAAATGGTGGGTATGGGTGATAGGAGTTTTTATTCTTTTTGGCCTTATTGGAAGTTTATCAGGCTCTAGCTCACCAGATCAATCCAATACACCACCAACACAAGCAGTTGCTACTCAAACGCCCAAACCCACAGAAGCCTTGCAATACACATTTGATATCCCCACACTTGTAGGCAAAAACATCGACCAAATAAAAACTGAGCTACAGCCTTACCTTACCAAGTCAGTCGAACCAAATGAGACTCAAATTAAGGCAGGAGTTAAGGATTGGGACGCGAGTTTCAAAAAAGACGGGAAGGAAGTACTTATCAACTACAGCATAGCGACTAAAAGGGTAAACGACTTTTTCATTAGCACCGATGATAAATCAGGTAAAACAAAGGATAAAAAACACCTATTAGAGCTTGGTAATCTTATGGAAAATGACTCACGCTACCGAGTAGAATTCGTAAAAGTAATTATTGATCCCTCCGCTTTTACTGGTGTCAAAGTTATTCCTAAATAAGGACGTGTCTACATTGTAAAACACTTTTTACCAAACGAGTTATCGCGACTTACGTCGCATTTTAATCTTCACTTTGCCTATCTCCCATAAAGTCCACCGCCATTGAGTAGGGCTTGACACCCTTCCGAAGCGATTGGATACGCTGTAGCTCGTGTAGTGCTCTGTAGAATTGCCTCTCACAGGTCGTTATGTATCTTGCAAACTTTGATTCTACGAGGTCAATCTCACCATAGGTTATTTTTGCCTTATGACCTTCTTTTACAATGACTACTTCCTTCTTGCCTTGTAGTCGGTCATAATCATCTTCTGGTTTTAGTAATGGTGGAATAATAACTTTCTCTTCCCAGACTGCTGGATTTAATACTTGAAGCATGAAGTCTTTTTCTGCCTTCACAGCTCTCTGCCTTCGGGTGTAGGCGATAGTCATGGTTTCAATCAATAATTCTTCTGTTAATGTCGACGGATTGTAGTCTGCCATGAATTGATCGTGAATGAATTGCGCTTCCTCGCTTTCTTCGCCTGTGAGCACTTGGACTAATACGCCATGACGAACCGCATTATACTTGCTGATTGCTTTGCCCTCTGGAGTCTTAACACCTGCCTGTGAAGTATTGGTAGACATAATAGTTCAATATACTACTCCTTATTATCCTCAACGCCTCTAAAAAAACCTTTTCTAGGTTCAACGCCTTTGAAAGTCTTGGTTAGCATATGGTCGTCCATAGTAATCCTCCCACCTTTCCCATCGCTGATAGTAGTTTTATTAAGTTCTGCTTCTGGCGTATCAGTCTTGACCGATTGCATGACTTTGACCAGAGTGGGGATGGGTTTTGCTTCAAATGGAACTGGTGGAGTCGCTGGTATTGGATCAGGTGCGACCGAAGGCGCACTTTTTGACCCTGTGATCGTACAGTTTGGGGTTATTATACGATCAGTATTCATACTTCATATTATACATCTTTTGAGCTTCCTTGAGTAGTGTCAAGTCAAGAAGTTTGGCGTCAAATGCTGTATAATCCCAGTTGAGAATGAGCGACTCTGTGAGGGGTTTGAAAAGTTCAATCCGCGTCGCTTCTTCTCGACTTAATTATACCAATGTGTTATATCTCTAACGATCCCGTACATTTAATATATCTGCCCCCGAACATTTTCTACTGCTGCATTGACAATGGAGCTTATAAAGGATTATAATGCAACCAATGAAGGGTAAATATCGCAGAAAACTTCTTTCAGTGTTTCTTTTAGCAAGTTCTTTATTTATAATGGTGTTGGTCGGGAACCAGATTAGATATAGAGCTCTGGCTGCAACAATTATATCTTTCTCTCCGGTTGCTGATGCGCGAGTCGAAGAGGGTAGCCCGGGAACAAACTTTGGAACATCTACCTATCTGCGTTCGGATAAACCCGCGGCCCAGTCGTATCTGCGTTTTGATGTCAGCGGTGTAACCGGTACTATCCAGCAGGCACTGCTTCGGCTCTACGTCCCGTCAGGATACAGCACGACAAATGGCCCTGCAGTGTACGGAACAGACAATCAATGGGAAGAGACGCTGATTACGTGGACAAACAAACCACCGCCCACGACCGCAGCCTCTGACAACAAAGGAAGTATCTTGGAAAATCAGTGGGTCGAGTACAACGTTACCCCTCTTGTCACGGGTAATGGATCCGTAAGCTTTATATTAATCGCCGACAGCAGTGACGGTGTTCGTTTCTCATCAAGAGAAGCAACAAACAAACCGCAACTTGTAATCACGCTCCAAGGAGAACCGACAAGTACTCCGTCACCATCACCTACCATAATTCCTTCTTCCACACCAACCATCTCACCTACACCGACACCCACACCCACCCAAAGTACCTCGACTCCCACTCCCACGCCTATTACCGGCATAATTAATTTTACTCCGGTGCGATTCCCGGAAAACCCATTGATAAGACCAAATATGCTTCCGGGAACTGATGGCAAAAATATAAATGGTCCATCTCTTATAAAAGTTCCCGATTGGATACCAAATAAGTTGGGAAACTATTATTTGTACTTTTCTCATCATAGCGGCAAGTATATTCGGCTTGCCTACTCTGATAACCTACACGGCCCTTGGAATATATATATACCAGGCACTCTGAGCGTAAGCCAGGCTACAGTTTGCGGCAGTCATATTGCGTCTCCTGATGTTCATGTTGACAGCATAAGGCAAGAAATTCGAATGTATTTTCACTGCCCAATATATGGCGGAACAACTCAGTATACGTTTGTAGCAACCTCCTCTGATGGTATAAACTTTACTCATCAAACCCAAAGGTTAGGTGCACCTTACTTTAGGGTTTTTGAATACGAAAGTTATTATTACGCAATCGGAAAAGGAGGCTCCTCATCAATTATTTATCGCTCAACCAATCCATATAATAGCTTCGCAAAGGGTAAAAGTATTCTTCCCAGTTCCCGCCATACTGCTGTATATCTTAACGGAAACATAGCATATATTTTCTATTCCAGAATCGGAGACGCGCCTGAGCGAATACTTCTTTCAACAATGGACATAAGCGGAGATTGGAGCACATGGACTCCGTCAGTCCCGATTGAAATATTGAGACCGGAATATGATTACGAAGGAGCTAATCTCCCTATTGCACCTTCAAAAGGCGGCAAGACGTCAGGACCCGTTCACCAACTAAGAGATCCGGGAATTTACGAAGAAGCGGGCAAATTATACTTATTGTATTCTGTCGCAGGCGAACAGGGAATCGGAGCGGCAGAACTAATCATGCAATAACCGGCCTTCGTTCTCAGCTTTTTTTCGATTTTTATGGACCGCTCTTGATGACTTCTTTAGAAGTAAAATAAGCTATAATAAGTTAATGATTATTTCGCATAGAGGACGTCCCCATGGTTTGATAGAAAATACTATCCCTGCTTTTGAGGCGGCTTTAAAAGCGGGTGCTGATGCAGTTGAGTGCGATCTTAGATTAACTTTAGATCACAAGATTGTTGTCAATCACGATAATGTTTCAAAAACTCACTCAAAAAATCTCAATTCTATTCTAAATATTGACGAATTATTTGAATATATCAAACAAAAGCGCGTACCATTTTTTTTGGAAGTTAAAAACAGGTCTCCAATACTTGTCGAGGCTATTGCTCAAAAAATCAAAGATAAGAAACTTTGGGACAGAGTTCACATTATGGGTTTTTCTATTTTTATCAAAAACGCTCTTCATGCTCAAGCAAAACACGAAAAACTAAGAGTTCTTCCGATAATAAACATTCCCTTATATTCTTATATTAGGAAACCAAAAAAAAGCTACGGAGTATTTGTCGGCTGGATTGACCAATGGTATGGCAGCGGCTTATTATTTAGAAAACTAATCTCAACCAAACGTTTAACAAAACTTAAGAATTTTTACGAAGGCAACGGATTTAAAGTAATGGCCGGAGTAATTAATAAAAAGGATGGTTTTGAATATTTCAAAAAAGCCGGAATTGAAGACATTGTGACCGATAATATTAAGGAAGCAGTGAATTATTTTAAAGAAGAACGGCGTCTAAACAAAAAATAACCAAGAGCGAGAAAAAATAGCATTGCAACAGCTATTGCTATGCTTTTCCCGAACACCCTTTTATATAATTCTTCACCAAAATAAAATATACCAATATCTGGAATGGATGCAATAATTGTCGCCAAAAAAAACTTCGCAAAACTGATTTTGGTTAACCCTGCAATATAACTTGAAAAATCCATAACCGGAACAGTAAAAAGTCTTAAGGCAACAATTGCGGCAAATCGTTTCTTGTGAGATAAACTGTCTTCCAATTTATGGATTTTTTGCAAAGGCAAAAATTTTGCAACGAGAGGCTCTCTAAATTTTCTGGCAAGCCAAAAACTGGTAGAGGTTCCGATTAAAATACCAATTAAGGTGTATACGTAAGTAAGCTGCCAGCCAAAAAGGGGAACTACCGCGAAAGAAACAACACCGGCAGGAATAGCAGGAACAACTATTCCTAAAATTCGCCATAGCACTAAAAAAAGTGGTCCATAAAACTTATGCTCTCTGGTAAATCTTACAATATTATCCGTGTAGGATGGATTAATAACTAAAAGAATAATAGAAAGCCCAAAGAAAAAAAACAAAATAGATACAATAGCAAAAATGTATTTTTTATTCATGCGCTGGGGGAATAATACCCTGCAAGTTTAGTGAATAATCCAAAAGTTGTTTCATTTCTTCTCTTCTTTTCTCACTTCCTAAAATTATACCAATTATTTCGTGACCTTCATAATCAAGATACGTCACAAGGCAAAAGCCAGCCTCTGGAGTATATCCTGTTTTAACACCCAAAACCCCAGGATAGCTTGTGAGAAGATTTGTTTCGTTTTGAAGGTAAAATGATTTATGATCTTGTGAGTACTCGATATTATATTCAAAAGTAGATGCAGCTTTTCTAAAAAGCGGAAATTGCATCGCGTATTTTGTAATTACTAACAAATCGAAGACAGTTGAATACTGATCTCCGTCTCCCTCAAGACCAGTTGGATTGGTAAAACTAGTATCCAAAGCTCCAATCGATCGTGCTTTGTTATTCATTGCTTTTATAAAGTTTTTCCTTCCTCCCATGTAATTAGAAGATAAAACTTCTGCAGCATCGTTTCCAGAAGGTAAAATCAAGCCATAAAGCAGTTCTTCAACTGTTAATACTTCGCCACTAGATAGTCCCATGGTATTTTCTCCAACTAAATTTTCCTTTCTGACTTTAAATTTTTCCTCTCTTTTATAATTCTCAAGCACTATTATTGAAGTCATAATTTTGGTAAGAGAAGCCATTGGAAGTTTTTCTTTAGGATTTTTTTCAAAAATAATCTTGTTGGTTGTCAAATCATAAGCCAACGCGGATTTGGCGGAAATTTCCGGCTTTTCTATTTTTTCATTTATGTTTTCTGCGTGGGCCGAGGAGGGAAACCACAATTCAAGTGTTTTGACCTGATTGTTTTTTGAAAACATTAAAAAATCAGGCAGAGGAGAAACTACACTTTTTTGTTTAATGAGATTTTGAACAACAAACATAATTATTATTATCGATGAAATAAATAACAAACCCACCTTCTTCATAACTAATTATTTTACCATAGAATATATTTTTAAAGGTTGACTTATAAATCAAGTTATGCAAAAATAACAATGTGAACAAAGATTTTAAATTCGTCCCCAAACACTACGCCGCAAGAACCCATGAGAAAATGCAGGAAGTTTTAATGGACCCAACAGCAACCGGACCCTCAATTCACTACTACATGATAAGAGGAAATATGAAAAATAATAGAGGAAACAATATAACTATCTGGGAACCGGGAATTGTAGGCAGGGAATACATAAAAACATATGGACATTACCATATAGGAAATCTTGATGAAACATATAAGTTTATTTCCGGAGAGGGGATTGCGCTTTTGCAAAAATTAGCGGTTGATCAAAACGGAAACATGATTAAAGATACTGTTGAGGAATTTAAAGCGATTCCTGTTAAGGTAGGCGATGAGCTCTTTATCCCGACGAGTTCCGGTCATTTGGTGGTTAATACGGGATTAGATTTTCTGGTTACGTCTGATGACAGCCCTGTTAATTTCGAAGAGGCCAATCCTGCAAGCCTGCCGGGACATGCGGATTACGAAATGGTTAAACAAATGCGCGGATTCGCGTATTATGTTGTAGAAAACAATGGAACCCCCGCGCTTGTTAAAAATAAATTATATAAAGAAATCCGAAAATCCGAATTAGCCAGCCTTCCTGTTATCGAATAATCTTGCTTATAGTTTTGATGTATTGATTTTTCTTGGGAAGTCGTTTATTATACTTGAGAATTAAAACTTAACATGGCAGAAAAAGATTTGGGGCATCAGTTTCCAGATAGACTTACGGAACTGACAGCAATTTCCCCTTTAGACGGTCGTTACCGTAAAGACGTTGAAGACTTAGCTCCTCATGCTTGCGAAATGGCCCTTATCCAGACTCGCGTAGAAGTAGAATCAAAATATCTGATTGGATTGTCCGATGTTGGACTGATAAGATCATTAGCAGGACGAGAAAGAGATGCTCTCGCAAACCTTGGGCCAAATATGACATATGCTCAAGTCGAAAGGGTAAAACAAATTGAAGATACTACACGGCATGACGTTAATGCGATGATCAGATCGCTTCGAGAAATACTATCAGGTACAAGTTTGGAAGACATAATTGAAATGACTCATTTTGCAATAACCTCAGAGGACATTAATAATCTTTCATACAGGTTAATGCTGCAAAGAGCGAAAACTAATATAGTTATCCCTACATTAGACCAAGTCGTAGACAAACTTGCTGAAGATGCTGACCGATACAAAAACCTACCTATGCTAGGAAGAACTCATGGACAACCAGCTGTCCCAACTACGCTTGGCAAAGAATATGCCATATTTGCAACCCGATTGAACACAGAAAATAGAAAATTAGAAAAAACACCATTAACAGGAAAACTTGACGGTGCGGTTGGTAACTACAACGCCCACGCCTTCTCTGTCCCCCATATTGATTGGATAATGTTTTCCAAGAAATTTGTCGGCGATCTTGGTTTCAGACCAAATTTATTCACTACGCAAATTAATCCCTATGAAGATGTAATTGAAAATTTTCAGGCACTTCAAAGAGCAAACGGGGTCGTATTTGATCTTGATCAAGACATGTGGAGATATATTAGCGATGAATGGCTTGCACAAGAAGCAGTCGAAGGAGAAGTTGGATCCTCAACTATGCCGCAAAAAGTCAATCCTAGACATTTTGAAAATAGCGAAGGAAACGAACAAATGGCAAATGGATTTTTGGAAACAATGGGTAGAATTCTTAGTACATCGCGATTACAAAGAGATTTATCAGATAGCACTGTTATTAGAAATACTGGAGTTGGATTAGCATATGGCTTGCTTGGTTATCGGAATACTCTTATTGGACTAGGTAGATCATATCCTGATAGAGAAGTCATTAGAGAATACTTGCATAAAGACTGGACAATTCTCTCTGAAGGGGTACAGACTTTCCTTAAGCTTAATGGTATAAAAGACCCTTATTCCATGATTTCGAATCTTACAAGAGGAAGACGAATGGGTCAAAGCGAATGGCAGGATTTGGTAGAAACTTTACCGGTAAATAATGCTTTAAAAGGAACTATAAGAAATTTAACACCTGAGAGTTATACAGGCTATGCGGAAAGACTAACTGATTTAGCAATTGGGGAAATAGCAGAATCAAGAAAAAAATAATGTCTTCAACAGAACGAGAAATTGTATTTACAAATGATTTAGACGGAATACACTTTAAAGCTTTGCCTCCAATCAAAACCACCTTACAACTTTTAAGAAAAGACATAAGTTTACCCCAAGTAAATCCTCCAATCGAAGAATATAATCTCCCCGAAGGGTGGAGAGGAAGTGTTTTTAGCAAGTGGTCTATTTTTTGCCACAGATTAAGTCCTATCAATAAAGAAGCTCTAGAAGGCCTTGAAGTGATTAGACAAGTAGCTATGGAGCATGAAAGACAATTAAAGTTTGCAGCATTATCCGGAAGAGAGATATATAAACACGAAATAACACAACGCAGATTGATAAAATCTGGACACATGGAATATTTTACTGACTTACATTTAAATCAAGGACGAAGCTCTTCTGGCTGGAAGGAGTCAGTAGTGAGACGTTTAGCTAAAGAAGGATTAAATGTAGTACATATCGATGACGACTTAAGATCGGGGCTGTGTGTCGCAAGAGTCAATAATGACTATCCAGATAAACAAAGAGTTTTAGTTTATATGATGCATAACATATCTAATCATCCGAGATTATTAAGAAGATCTGGAGTAGAAATACCCGATAATTTAGTATTTGTCCATTCCTTCAAAGAAGCAGCAATCGATTTTGCGGCACGATTGAGAAATAAAACAATTTAAGTATGGTAAAATTGGAAATATGAATAAGCCGAAGACTTCCTGGGGAAAGGTGGCTGGTTGGTACAATAAGCTTCTTGAACAGAAAGACGGTACATACCAAAAAACTCTGATTCTTCCAAATATTCTAAGACTTCTTGAAATAAAAAGGGGAGAGACAATTCTTGACTTGGCTTGCGGGCAGGGATTTTTTGCTCGTGAATTTTCAAAAATGGGAGCAAAAGTAATTGGAGTTGACGTATCTCAAGAATTGATTGAACTTGCAAAAAAACATCCGAGTCAATCAGTTGAATACCACGTTTCTTCTGCAGGCAACCTGAGTTTTTTAGGAAACAAAACTATTGATAAAGTCGTAATCATTTTAGCACTCCAAAATATCGAAAACGTTCACGGAGTTTTTAACGAATGCAATCGTGTTTTAAAACCAAATGGAAAGTTATATATCGTGTTAAGCCACCCATCCTTCAGAATTCCCAAACAAAGCTCCTGGGGATGGGATGAAGCGCAAAAATTTCAATATCGGCGAATTGATAGCTACTTAACCGAATCTAAAGTGAAAATCCAAATGCATCCCGGAGACAACCCGAAAGAAATAACGTGGTCTTTTCATCGACCTTTGCAGTTTTATTTCAAAATGCTTAATAAATATGGTTTTTCTATTTCGCGTTTGGAAGAGTGGAACTCAAACAAAGAAAGCGAACTTGGACCAAGAAAGTTGGCGGAAGATAAAGCCAGAAAAGAGATTCCTCTTTTTCTTTTTATGCAGGCTCTTCGTATATAGATAATTTGAGCCTCTTTCCATCGTAATCAAACTCAAACACAACTGAATTCTCTCTATCATTTGTAACATATATATTTTGCAAAGAATTTGCATAAATGTTTCCTGGCATACTGTATATCGACACTCCAAACTCTCTTTCTATTTCCGGAATTCTAGCAAAATTATGACTTGTCGGAGCGTAAGCATCAAGCCCCGCCTGGTTCGAAACCCAATAAATAAGTGACGCCAAATGACACACCCCATCTCCTACTAAATATCCATCGGACTTAAACCCTTCTTGATAGTTAAAATGAGCCTTAGTTGTAGCTGAAAGTGTATTTTTATATTTTGATAAAACATCCTCATGGAAAGCAAATGTCGTATTAGGGGAAAGGGTGAGGCTATATTTAAATTCCTGCCTGACATTATCCCAACTGATCTTATATTTGTCATCAATCATACCTCTCATATAAGCCAAACTTAACAGAATATTGTCTTTAAAAACATCGTTTACATACTTATTTTCATGGCGATTTTCAAGCGAAATTGATCCTGAAAACAAAAGTTGGCTATAGGACTTACTAGCCGGTTGTACGTTAGTTTGTAATATGAATGGAAATAACATGGGTAAAACTAAACTCATCCACATAAGATGAGTATTTTATCATACTATAAGATAGAAAGTCAAGGCAAGAAGCGCTTTTTTGACTATTTACTTTGCAAAGAACAAAGTATTATGATAAATCTGTGAGCAAAAATAAATCTTACAACAGGAAAGTTCAATCAATTCTAAAAAAATTTATCTTTATAGTTGGTGTCCCTCTGATGTCATTTTTAATAGTTTCTCTTGTCGCTATATCTTGGTGGAACAAAAATACATCCTGCGCAAACTCAATAAGCTGCGTTAAAAACCTCTCAGGAGCCTACAACGGTAGCCAAACCTACGGAGTCTTTGAAGACAAAACCTTTTCTGTTCCTGCGTATTTAGCAGAAACCACTATTAATAACACAAATGTTTTGGGAAATTCAACCTCGGATAAAAGAATAGAGATTGATCTAACAAATCAACGGCTTTACGCATACGAAGGAGATACGAAAATATATGATTTTCTTGTCTCAACCGGTAAATGGGGCCGAACGCCTACAGGAACTTTTGAGATATGGATCAAACTGCGCTATACAACGATGTCCGGCGGCAATAAAGACTGGGGAACGTATTATTATTTACCAAATGTTCCTTATACCATGTTTTTTTATAACGCCCAAATTCCCAAATGGCGAGGTTATGGAATTCATGGAACATATTGGCACAGTAATTTCGGGCATCCGATGTCTCATGGATGTATCAATATGAAAACAGAAGAAGTTGAACAGCTTTATTATTGGGCAAACCCTCCAAGCATAAAAAATACAACTTACTCAACTGCAGATAATCCGGGAACCAAAATCATAATTTACGGAGAAGCCCCAAACGAGTAGTTTCTTTTGTCGATTTTTTTGCCTTTACCACTAATCTTTTCTCATCAAACCACCCATCGCAAGTAAATAATGTAATTGTGTCTTTTAGATTTGTTGCGATCTTGTCCATTTGATTGGCTCTGATGTATTCTTTTGAATAAATATCAAAACTGTATGTTTTACCGTTTGAATCATTAAGAACGATCGTGTCTCCAATAGATGTTTTTTTAAGATTACCGAATAATTTATCTGTATTGTGGGCGTAAAGAATTGTGTTTCCGCCTTCCCCTAATTTATAACTTGTTGACAGGAATAAAGCGCGGTCGCTGTCGAGTATCCATTTCTGATCTTTGTATCCTCCGCGAGCAACTTCAGCCTTAAGCGAAACGCTTTTAATTTTAATACTTTTGGGCCATAGCGGTGAACTAGCGTCTATAAAAGTTTTACTTAATGGCAAATTTGATGTATTAAATCTTACCAATAATGAAAATCCAATTACTATAAACAATAACCCAACTGCTAAAAGAACATTGCCAAATTTCATATTGACTTGGTATTATACACAAATATCGATTTTGAGTCAAAACTATGGGTTAAATAGCTGGAAGATGTTAAATTGAGAAGACTTACCGCTTTCAACAGCGCTAAGCGAATCTGAAATTTTCTTTTCATCGGACACCGCCTGCCGTAAATTTTGGCGGCTTTTTTGCAATTTGCTTCTTGCGTCAAGTAAAATAGATCTATCTTTTCTTGAATCCAAAGCAAACAAAGGAAAAACTCTCGTCATGGCTACTTCCGCCTTATTTTCAGCATCTCCCATCATAAAGAGTATGTGCCCAAGCGTTTTTTCAACAGAAGCTACATCTTTTTTAGAATTGCGAAGATCATCTGTTTTTTTTATGAGTTTGTTGGCTGTATCTGTAAAAGAATCACCTAATACGTTAATCTTATCCGCAATAACAATTATAGATATTTTTGGGACAATAATTGAATAGAATTTGTACGACTCCGAAAGCGTATTTACGCTTGCAACTATGGCTTGAAAATCTGTCTGTTTGAGAATTGTCTCTTTTAAAGCTGAAGCGCTTGAAGCCTGAGCGGCAACTTCATTAACAAGCTGGGATTTCTGTATCGTTGACAATTTCTTTGTAGAATTAATTTTAGGAACAAGCTTGTTAAGAGCCGAAACTCTACGTGTGAGTTCAAGCTCCGCGCGGGCTTTTGCAATTTCGGTTTTCTGCTTTTGCCACTCTGCGGTTTGGGGTGGAGTAGGAGTGAGAATGTCGGAAAAAACAACAGATTTATCCCTAAAAATTTGATCCAACACTTTCATGTCATTATCTATTGCGCTTAAGCTTGCTCTTTGTTCGCTTATTTCTATCGCGACTAATTGATATAGGCTTGGTGTAGGAGTAGGCGTTATTTTGGCGGAACCATTTTCTTGCTGATTCGGTTCAGCAGTCTTGGTGTCCGATCTTCCCCTAAAGAAAAAAAATATAACTATCCCGATAATTACAATTATTACCAATATAATTCCTACTATCAATGGCGTGTTTCTTTTTTTCGGAGGGGGAATTCTTGATCTGTGAGTCAGAGTTGAACTCTTTTCATCAACTAAAACTTTTTCATCTGTAACTTTGGGTTCCATTCTCAAATTGTATCACATCAAGGAATTACCTGGTAAAAGATATTTGTCTTTGTGCTAGTAGTTGATGCGAATGCAGACTCAGTAAAGTCTCCAAACCTAAGCCAATCGGGCTCTAATCTATACATGACAAGATCGCCCATACTCTTAAGCTTGGAGATGGGCGGGGGCCAATAGAATCCGCCCTTTTTGGAATTTTCTTCAGCAATTCTTTTTAGCATATAACTATAAATGTCCGGATCCTGAACTTTCCTTGCTGTTCCGGTTGCTTGTATAGTTTTTGGATTTTCCGGGTCAAGTATGGTAATAGCCGCGTTATTATTTTTTTCCAAATTTTGAGCTTTCTTTGTATCGGATTTTGTAATGAAAAAAAAGTTGAGGTTATGGTCGGCAACAAAGTAAATAACTGAAGCGTATGGTTTCCCCCGATCCGAAACGGTAGATAATATTCCTATCGTTAACCTTTTAAGGTAAGAATATACTTCGTCTTTGCTTTTACGAGCATTAACATCCATGTTAATTTAAACTATAGCAAACAATTCAACGATTTTCAAGATGCAATAAGTAAATTCAATAGCTCTTTGTGAAGAAGCTTATCTCTAGCTGCTAAAACGCTTGTTGAACTCAGAGTCCAGGGAAATCCTTGGATATCAGTTACAATTCCGCCCGATTGTTCGGCTAGAAAATTTGCCGCAGCCATATCCCAAAGGCGAATATTCGGGTTAAGGTACGCATCGATTCTTCCCAAAGATACATAAGCAAAACCCAGGGATGTTGCATAAGTTATAGGCGAGTATTTAGTCTCCGATATCAATCTGTGAATAAAACCCGAATATATTTCTTTAACTTCTTTAGAGTTCTCATGTAACCCTGACAAATCCACTTCAATTTTTACACCCGGAGCGGTGCTGTTAATTCTAACCTTATTTTGGTTTATAAATATAGCATTTCCTCCTACAGACCAGATGTATTCATTTTGCGAATGGTCCACGACACAAGAAGCAACAAGTTTGCCATTTTGCGCCAAAGCAATATTGGTTACAAACAGTTTAATCTTTTTAGCAAAATTAGAAGTTCCGCAAATCGGGTCAATAATCCAAACCCGTCCCTTGCCGTTAGGTTTGATATCTGAAAAACCCTCCTCTGCTATTATTTGATCATCCGGAAATCGGGTTTTTAGTTCTTTGACTATAATATTTTCAACCTCCACGTCTGACTCGGTTACAAAATCTATATCATTACTTTGACCTTTTTGTTTTATAACATGTGGAATATTAAAACGCCTGGCTACTAATTTCAAGATCTTTGGGGATATTTCATGGAAAAAAAGCGATACTTCATCTAAATTAACCATTTTTTATTTTTAAATAAAGTATGCTTGAAGCTAAACATAAAGTAACTGCGTTAGCCAGATATATAGCAGCATTATTTAGATAAATTCCGTATACAAGCCATAGCAATACACCTGTTACCATGATTAAATACATTGGTAAAGAAATATCTTTAGTTTGCTTAGTTTTCCATGTTTGAATGACTTGTGGCAGAAAAGATACTGTTGTAAAAACAGCGGCAATATAACCTATGAAACTCAAATCCATTATCAGATTATGAACTATAACTATTTAAAAATCAACCTATCCAAACGTGAATGCGAAGAGCTGGGCGTTGCTGTCTTCAAATTCCAGTCTTAATATATGCATCCCCGGATTTGGAAGATTAATAATCTTATAAAGCCTGTCTGAATCAACAGTAACAATCCCGTCTTTATTGTCTTCTCCAAAATACTGCATTTTATCATTAATATAAACTTTTACTCTTGCAGGACTACCAGTTGTTCGCATAACTAAGAATACTTCTTTTGCTTCAAAATTAAGATATAATTTTGCTCCTTTTTGGGGATTGGCATATTCCTCCATAACAGTCCATTTGCCTTCGAAGCTAACTTTATTATCCGGCAATATTGACGGTGAAGTATAGGAAGAAATTTTATCCGCAACAATTTGTTCGGGCGATGCGAAATTATTAATCCGCCCGTATCCTAAATAAATTTCCGCAGTTTCTGCATAAATTTGATAGGAAGGATTACTAATGTTGGATGTTATGTCCTTCACTCCTGTTTCTTTGAGAAGCTCTTGAATTACTTTTTCGCTTTCATCATAAGCGCCCTCTCCGAAATGGGTATAGCGGATATATCCTTCTTTATCGATAAAATATTTTGCCGGCCAGTAGCGATTGTTATATGCTCTCCAAGTAGCAAAATCGTTATCTTGAACAATAGGGTAGGAGAGTTTGAAGTCAGAAATTGCTTTTGCAACATTTTCCTTATTCTTTTCAAACTCAAATTCTGGCGAATGCACCCCAATAATTACCAGACCTTTATCTTTGTATTTATCCCACCAATTTCTTAGATAGGGGAGAGTTCTTTGGCAATTTATACAAGAATATGTCCAAAAATCAATTACAACAACTTTGCCCTTTAATTGCTCCAATGTTTTTGGATCAGAATTAAACCACACGCCTCCAGGAATAATTGCCGGAGCTTTGACTCCCTTTGGTTCAACAAGATCAAACATGGGCTTTCCTTTATCTTCATCTTTCATTTCCGCTGCGTTTTTTTTCTCAAGCTGTTTTTTGATCATTTCATTATCTTCGAATTTAGTTAATCCAACACCATATTGGGGAAACGTTTCTAAAATATATGTTTGAAACCGTCTGTCAACATTAAAATAAATGCCTATCGCTGTAATTATCATAAGCACCCCAAATGCCTTTTGAATTTTCCCAGTGTTTGCGAGCAGCCAGGGGACACGCCGCAGAGCGCTTTGGCCGCCAAGCATTATCAAAAACATTGGAATTGCAGTGCCTAAGGAATAAGCAAATGTAATTAGAAACGCATCGAAAGTAACAGTTCCAGTAATTGCAAGAGAAATTACAGACGCCAAAATAGGACCAACGCAAGGTGTCCAGAGAAGTCCTACAGAGAGACCTATCAACAGTCCTCCGCCAAATCCGGTTCTGTTTTGGCTGCTTGGCATGAATCCTGATAATTTTGAAAAGAGTTTTTCAAGAAATACTTGAAATTTCGGAATGAGAAGCGATACGCCAAATCCTGCTATAACCAATATTGAAAAAAGCCTAAGGCTATCTGCCGGAATACCGCTTATTCGAACTATTGTTGAGAGAAAAAGAGTAAAAAACGTAAAGCTTAAGATAAATCCAATTACAACACCAAAAGGGCGTGACTTTCCGATATTTTGACCTCCGATTGTCGAAGAAAGAATAATAGGCAGTATCGGTAAAATACAGGGGGATAAAATTGTAACTATCCCTGCTAAAAAAGCAAACGCTACCAGCAACAACATATAATTAGTAATCAGCCACTTATAACATCTTACGACAAACTACTTAATTTTATTCAATAACTCATTTGTCTGTCCACCGTTCCACTTGGTAACTTCTTTACCATCCGAATCAATCTGTACAAATGTATGCTGATAAGTAATTCCGTACTTTTTGGCTAGATCTTTTTCTTCCTGAGTTGTTTCTGAATCGTTAAAATTTACCCGTATGACTGTTACATCTTCAGGAATTTTACTTATGTTCTCCTTAAAATTTGCATCTGTTGGCCTACAGGTTGAACACCAGTTAGCGTAGAAAAAAAGCACTCTTCTATTCCCAATAGCCTGATCAAGAGCAGCTTTTGAGTATTCAACGTAGCGAGAACTTGAGTTTTTAGTCATCGCTTTTCCGTCATTTGTTTTCTCCATCATGGCTTTTTTTTCTCTTTCTGTAGCTATCTGCTCTTGTGTTAACGTAACTATTGGATAATTTCGTTGTGCCATTTTTGCCTCTTCTGTTTTTTGAGATTGCTGATTGGCAGCAAATATTACTCCACCAACAAGTACAATACCTACTCCTGCAATTATTATTCCCTTATTCATTTATTTCACCTCCTCGTTCTTTCATACTTCAAATACTTCAGTATGACCCTGAGCGTAGTCGCACATTCGGCTTCGCTCAGTGCGATACTGAGTTTACCGAACGTATCGAATGGGTCACGATTGAATTATATCAAATTCAAATTGTCTATACGACCATTGAAATACTAACCGATATCTTGATACAATAAATTTTATGGCTGACCGCAAAACTATTATCTTACTCCTGGTGGTTTTTATAGATTTACTGGGATTTGGAATAGTAATTCCAATCCTGCCAATACTTATAGAAAGAATTGGCGCAGGAATTTTCATGGTTGGAGTCGCAATTGCTCTTTTTTCGTTATTTCAATTCATCTTTTCCCCAATTTTAGGCAGACTTTCAGATAAATATGGACGAAAACCGATTCTAATCATCAGCTCTTTTGTAAATGCTGTATCTTACTTTTTAATTTTCTTCTCTCAAAATCTTCTTATTATTTTAGTAGCAAGAATAATTGCCGGCATTGGGAGTGCCAATATTTCGGTTGCTCAGGCGTATATAGCAGACACGTCTTCTCTTCATGAAAGAACAAAAAGAATGGGACTTCTCGGAGCAGCTTTAAGTCTGGGTTTTATAATAGGACCATTTTTGGGAGGCATTGTATCGGAAAAATTTGGAATAGGCGCGCCATTTCTTATGACAGGTATCCTTGCATTGGTAAATACGCTCCTGATTTTTATTATTCTCCCGGAGTCAAATAAAATACTTCAAAAGCATATCAAAATCGAACTTTTCAACATAAAAGTGACGCGGGAGGTTTTGCGTCCCAAAAATATGTCTTTTCTTTTGTTTCTTTTCTTTTTCGTAAACTTTGCTCTTGGTTTAATAATAGGAGTTTTTCCGATATTTTCTCAAGCAAGATTTGGATGGCATGAAGCCCAAAATGGATATTTTTTCGCCCTTATCGGCATTGGATCTCTTGTTACACAAGCTTTTCTAATAAATTTGCTCCTAAAAAAAATTAATGAAACACAAATGATAAAATTAGGTCTGGTTATTTTTGGCATTACAATATTTTTGGTTGGCGTTTCTCCAGTTGGATGGCTAACTCTTATTGCCGGGCCTTTAAACGCGGTCGGCTTTAGTCTTCTTAATGTAAATATCCAATCCCTTATCTCGCTTGAATCTAAAGCAGATGAGCAGGGAATAGTTATGGGAGTCGCGCAATCTTTTGGCGCTTTGGCTCGGGTTTTTGGCCCGCTGACTGGCGGTACTGTAGCTACTTTAAATATAGCTTTGCCGTATGTAACTTCAGGAATATTTACAATCGTTATACTTATTGTTGGAAAAAATTCTCTTAAATTATTCAAAAGTGCACGAACAACCTCTTGATACGAAACAAGGAAGGGTTAAATGTTAGTGAAGAGTAGGATTTTTTATTTCTAATAAATCTTTGTACTTTTCTA
>Ga0209542_10001984_pt1 | contig 46902 bp, 45 predicted proteins | sample RifCSPhighO2_01_FD_184028 | JGI IMG/M metagenome (GOLD analysis project Ga0209542, IMG submission 184028) | Soil microbial communities from Rifle, Colorado - Rifle CSP2_plank highO2_0.1 (SPAdes) (version 2) | ecosystem: Environmental > Terrestrial > Deep subsurface > Rock core/Sediment ...
CAGCCCCCGTTTTGTTCGTGATGAATTACCTCCAGTGGAGTCGGAGGGTTTCTGAGGATGTCGAGAGTAAGTTCGCCAGAACTTGCATCATCAATCGCAATGCAAGTCACTTTGACGCCAAGCTTTTCGATGAAAGGAATAGTTTCTCTTAATTCCATGAGAAATCCTCTCAACAACTCTCCAGTGTTATAAACTGGAAAAGCAATCAAAAATCTTCCATTCATATTCACCACCTCCAAAAATCAGAGAACATTTAGCTACAGAACGCCCGTAACTCAATAAAACAGTATCATTTTGCATTGGAACATTGGCATTGTCAAATAAAAGGTCTTTCTAATTTCACAGAACGACCAATGAGCCCTTCATTTTTGAAACTCATATACTAAGCCATCTTCTCCAGCCCAAATCACATGAATTTTGCCAAATTCTCCCAGATCAGCATCTCCATGAGGAGGGTGATTATATGGCAATGTTGCTTTCACGGGAGGATAGTTCATCCAGAAGACTCCGTCTTCTTGCTGAAACCCTCGGCAAAAAAGGATATAGTTTCCAACCTTTTCGTAACCAACAAATGAGAGCATTACATCACAGTCTTTTGCCTTAGGAAGTTTGTTACCAAGAAAATCCATTTCTTGTTTTACGGTTATTTTCTTACCAACAAATACAAACTGTTTTGCCTTAATCCATGGACCAGGATGATCATCAACATAGTGATCGTATCTAGACGCGTGAATTGTGTAAAGAAAGTAATTAAGGACTTCCACTGCACCGGTTCCCAGTATTACTGCAAATATACATATTGCAGAAAAATACAGGACTGTGTTTATAATGTTCTTCAGTCTGATCCACATGATGTAATTCCTCCACCGTAAGAAAAGAACTGTTCCAGACCTCCTGAAACTAAATAGAACAATATCATTTCAATTCATTGATGTCAAATTAAAATGGCCCTGTTCGGTAACTATTTTAACTATGAGGCAGATAATATAGACGTCGGGCGTCTATATTATCTGCTATCGTTTGGATGCAGTGGTTACCGAACAGTGTCACTTAAAATTGCACAATCGAAAACCCCTGCTCGTTTTGCGAGCAGGGGCAATTGGAAAGCTTTACTGTGCTCCTCCCATGGCTATCGGATTAAACACCGTCACATTGAGGGTTGATTCTTGTTTAACATCGTCTTGTTTCAGCGTGAAGGTGAGTCTTGTGTCTGATATGTAGACGGTGGGCCTCTCTTGTCCGTTGACCATGATTATTGAAGTGGGCAAGAAGTTATTTCCCGAGACGGCCACTATGATGGAGTTAGTGCCTACTTGTATGGTGCCTGGAGTGACAGAGATAATGGTAGGAGTGAGATCTTTAGGTTTTGCTTCAACGACAAAAGAAGATGTGTTGGAAGTGGTATTTGTGTCTTGGTTATAGACTATTATTTCGTAGGCTCCTGTTTTTGAAAGGAAGGTGGCAATGAGTGTGGCTTTGAGCTCGGTGGATGAAACGTACTGCGTTTGGCTTAGTCCATAGGTATCGTAAACAGCGCTCTGCGAGGCAAAGTTACTTTGAATTTGCGAAGTTTGGTTGAATCCTGTTCCCTTAACCGTGATTTGAGTTGATTGAGAGTTCTGGATAGCGGAGTTTGGGGTTATGGAGGTTATATATGGAACAACTTTGTCAACAGGGAGTATTGTAAACTGTATTTTGTTGGAAGTTTGGCTGGTGTCTGTGTTGGTGACGGTGATATCGTAGCCGCCTGCTATTGAGTAATCTACTTCTTTGAGGACCGCCATGAGCTTTGTGTCTGAGACATAGGTGGTAACTCTGTTTTGACCTTGGAATTGGATAATGGAAGTTTGATTGAAGTTTTGTCCGTTGACGGTGAGCACTAGCAGACTTGTGTCTCCTGTGATGACAGATGTGGGAGAGATGGTTTCTATTACCGGAGATGTGGGCGATGGCGGAGGTGGAGTAACTACTGTCTTTTCGTTTGTGACGTAACATTCAGTGATTTGACCTGGTATTACGGTGACGGTGGTTGGAGTTGCAACACTAACGACACCGGGGGGCAGGACACCGGGCAAAGAGTCGATTTTACCTGACATTGGAGTTGCAGCCGTGCTCTGACTTGCGGCACTAACGACACCGGGCACGGACAAAGGAAGAATAGGAAAAGAAAATATTACACCTCCATATGCGCCGCTTGTGCTTCCTCCCAGATAGGTCATGCCGTATATAGTGGAGTTTAGAATAGTAAGGTATCCGTATCCAAAGGGAGACGATCCATCGTTTGCGTTTGTAGTGAACGAGTGCAGAAGGGTGAAGCTTGAGCCATAGGTGTTCACGGAAAAGAGCGTGCCCTTGTCTGCCGTTCCGCCCTTGTTTGTCATGCCATAGAGAGTGGAGCCATCAAGCGTGAGCGAGCCGTATGGATTAGCTCCGTCATTTGTGCCACCCGTGAATGTATGAAGGAGAGCAAATCCTGTGCCGTCGGTATTCATTGAAAATATTACTCCTTTGTTTTGCACTCCGCCACGGTAGGTCATGCCATAGAGCTTGTTTCTTGAAAGAGTAAGTGAATCCCGTGGATCACCTCCGTCACTCAACGAGAATGGTCGCAATATTACAAATTCTGTGCCATCGGTGTTAATTGAGAAAACTGTACCGTGAGACGTAGCTCCTCCACCATCTCGAGTCATTCCATAAAGTTTGTTTCCTGAAAGAACTAGTGAGCCATATGGATTATTTCCATTTTTTTTACTCAAAAATTCAAATTTATGGATTATAGTGAATCCGGTGCCATCGGTGTTAATTGAGAAAATACCTCCCTGGTTTGCATTAAACATTCCGTAAAGCTTGCTGCCTGAGATGGCAAGAGAGTTGGTGTAAGGTGACGTTGTTTGATCAAATGAATGAAGCAGGGCAAATCCCGTACCGTCGGTGTTAATTGAGAAAATAGTTCCGTAGCCAAAGTTTCCTCCAGAATGAGTCATGCCATAGAGTTTGCTATCTGATGCAGTAAGAAAACCAAGTGGCCCAACGCCGTCGCTTTTTACATTGCCAAATGAATGAATGACTTTAAAACCGGTGCCATCTGTGTTAAGTGAAAAAATTGTGCCTGATCCTCCGTATTGTTGTCCTCCTGACTCTGTCATTCCGTAGAACTTGTCTCCCACCAGAGTCAGAGCACTCCAGGGATTGATTCCGTCGTTTGTGCCCCCTGTGAAGGAATGGATTAAAGATAGAGTTCCAGAAGAGCTATTATTATTGTTACTATTTTGTTTTCCGCCTATATTTTTTTCTAAAAAAGTGCAGGTGGTGACTTGACCGGCAGTTATTATAATTGAGTCAATTGTCCCGTTTGTGCAAGTGGCGCTGGTATTGTTCCAGACGCTTAAAGGAATAATTTCTTGCGCTATTTTATACGATCCCGGACTCAACGAAACTACCTGTTGGCCGGTTCCAGAGGATGTAGTAACTGAAGTAATTCCTGTGTCACCTGTAAAGTTAAATATACTGTCGCCTCCAGTTGTATTGATTACTAATTTCAGCGTCCCTGCGGAAGAATTTGATGGGCTATTGCAACTTATGTTGCTCTGCGCCCAGCCCGCTGGCAAAACTTGATTAATAGAATATGTGCCGGAAGCAAGACCTGTTTGTAAGTCTGATCCTGAACCATTTTTTGTTGTAATTGAAAAATCTTTGTAATCTTTGCCGGTGGCTTCAAAGTTGAATGTATCATCTCCGCCTACGGTGGTCAGATTAATTCTAATTCCCGTTGGATTGTTGAGTGGCGGCGGGCCTCCACCGCCTCCACCTCCACCCCCGCCTGCTACCCAATATGGTGAATCATTGTCTGCGTCACTGCCTGTGCCTGTGGAAACAGATGAGCACAAGGCTCCAGAAGCCTTGTTGTCACACACAAACGCATACCAGTCGTAGGCACCCGGTGCATCTGAACTGGTTACTCCATATATGGCGGTGGCTTGAGCCGCTGAAGCTATGGAATCAGAAACAGCCAGCTGGGTGGCTCCCGATGGGCAGGTCGGAGCGGCGCTTGTTCCGGGAGTAGCTGATCCGGTTTTGTTGCAAACAAGCAGGTAGTAGTTATCTCCTTCTGTGTCTGTGGCTGTGGCGGTAAAAGTGATGTTTTGACCTATTCCTGCTTTATTACCCGATGAACTGTTGTTGTCAGAGGGGCCAGTGGAAATAGAAGGAACGGTATTTGAAGAACTAGGCGTCGCGGGCGATCCTGTTGGGGTGGTTCCTCCAGAAGACCAGTTGCCATTTGTGTCTACGGCAAATATCTTGTAGTAGTAGGCGGTTCCGTTAGTGAGACTGGTGACTGTTGCTGAGGTTGAGCTTCCTGAATAAACTACTGTGCTTGAACCAATGGTATCATTGGCGCTGTAGCTTGAACCTTCAGTTGGAGTGTCAGATACGACTCCGCCCGTCTTTTGCAAAACTATGACTGATGAAAAATCCGAGTCTGTAGGATTGGTCCATAACAGGGAGACCTGGGCATTGCCTGATGTGGCGGTGGCTGAGGTAACATCACTTGGAGAAGCATTGTCTACGGTTATGGTGGCTGATCCTGAATCAGTGCCTGCTGTGGTGTTTGTGGCTGTAATTGATGTGACTGTGGCAGTGGTGGCGTATGATGCTCCCGGAACAGCGGGCATATTAGCATGACTGTAGGGAGTTATCTTGATTACATATTCTGTGGAAGATGTGGTAACAGATATGCCGCAACTTGTAAGCAGAACCGTATTGGAACTTGGGGTGGCTGAACACTTGGAACTGCCTCCGGTGGTTTGCACATCAACAGTATTAATATTGGCATAGGCGTTGCTATCTCCCGCTAGGGTAACTGTCATACCTGTTACTGTGTCTGTTCCTGTATCGGTAACAAGTGAAAATCTGTCTATCTCGGTGGCAGAGGCTCCCGGGGCTATGGTGCTATTACTGCCGTCGGTGCCATTGCCGAGAGTGGTGGTGGCTGAACTTACTGTGCCCACTATAGCTGTGCCGTAGTTACTGTTGCCTCCGTCTTCATAAACCGCCACCACGTGGGTGGAGTCTAGGGCGGAGACGGAGGTGTAATGTGAAGCACCACTATTGAATACAGATTCAGAACCAAAAGAGATACTAGTGCCAGATACTGTGCCTACTACAGCTGTGCCGTAATTACTATTGTCGAAGTCTTTATACACCGCCACCACATATGTGGAGTCTAAGGTGGTGACGAAAGTAAAAAGCGAATCACCACTATTGAATACAGACTCAGAGCCAAAGGAGATACTGGTGCCAGATACTGTGCCCACTATAGCTGTGCCGTAATTATTGTTGCTTCCGTCTCTATAAACCGCCACCACGTGGGTGGAGTCTAGGGCGGAGACAGAGGTGTAAATTGAAGCACCACTATTGAATACAGACTCAGAACCAAAAGAGATACTAGTGCCAGATACTGTGCCTACTATAGCTGTGCCGTAGGTGCTGATTCCTTCTTGATAAACCGCCACCACGTGGGTGGAGTCTAGGGCGGAGACGGAGGTGTAATGTGAAGCACCACTATTGAATACAGACTCAGAGCCAAAGGAGATACTGGTGCCAGATACTGTGCCTACTACAGCTGTGCCGTAGTTACTGTTGCCTGCGTCTTCATAAACCGCCACCACGTGGGTAGAGTCTAGGGCGGTGACGGAGGTGTAAAGCGACTCACCACTATTGAATACAGACTCAGAACCAAAAGAGATACTAGTGCCAGATACTGTGCCTACTATAGCTGTGCCGTAGGCACTGTTACCTATGTCTTGATACACCGCCACCACATGTGTAGAGTCTAGAGCGGAGACAGAGGTGTAAATTGAAGCACCACTATTGAATACAGACTCAGAGCCAAAGGAGATACTGGTGCCAGATACTGTGCCTACTATAGCTGTGGCAAAAAGGCCGTTGCCTGCGTCTTCATAAACCGCCACCACATGTGTAGAGTCTAGGGCGGTGACTGAGGTGTAACCAGAAGTAGCACTATTAAAAACAGCTTCAGAGCCAAAGGAGATATCTGCATCCGTGTATATTGGGAAGACAGCATTGTTAATCCATTGTTGGGGTATTTGCTTTGTGACAGTAACTGATTTACCGTCTGCGCCTGTATCATCTTTAACGGCAAGTGTAAAGGTAATATTTGTTTCACTTCCACTTGAGTCCCATGCCTTGCCGGGCAGTATATAGGCGACTGTGTCTTGGTTGGATATTTTAATTGAGCTTTTTGTTGAAACGGATCGAGCTTGTGTTAATGTTCCAAAATCTCCCGATAGGATTGTTGCCTGTTGAGTTTGAAGGATAAACGGAATGTTAACGGAGTCAGTGGCTTGATCCTTGGTAAAGATGCTGTTTAGAGCTTCTATGTTGTCTATCTTAATTACTTTTTTAAGATCGGTTGGATCTGCGATAATACCCAGAGATGTTCCTGCGCCGTAAGCATTCTTGTATGTTATTCCTTTTCCGTTAAGGGAGGGGTTGTCTTTACCCGTTACCTGGCTTTGGTTGGAGATTAATTCTCCTTGCTCCTGCTTGCCATTTGCCTCGTTATTTGGAAAAATTGAAATAGAAAGATTTTCGTATTGAACATTTAAAGGAGTATTTTGGTTAATGACGTTTGGAACTTTTAATGAGTATCTGGCTTTGCTCATTAAATAAGGGTAGTCTTTTCTAAGGGAGGCTAGATTAGGCACAAACTTAGTATCTACAGGAGTAAGATTTCCAGATGAAGGATCTTGATAGAAATACGTGTTAGCTATGTATTTTTCTTGGTTGAAAGAAATGGATGAAGTTGATATATCTTTAGATATTCCCGCATTAGATATTTCTACATTTGAAGATATTAAATTTTCAATTATTAAAAAAGAAAGAGTTGCCAATGTTAATACAATTAGCGCCAAAAGCACTCTTTCCTTTTTTAAATTTAACGAAGAGTAGCTAAATCTGCTTTGCAGGTAAATTTCCTTAATCGCTTCAGATTTATTCGCTTTTAATATCTGTTTTGCTAAAATCATTCGTTCATTATACAAAAACAAAAGAGTAAAGTATAGATGTAAAGATGTGGATAAGTTACTGATAAGTTTTAACGCGCATTGTTTCTAAAATCTTCAGCTCTAACTTCCCTGTCTGCGTATCGTAAACCGCAAAAGTCGGCTTGAAACGCTGACCGGCAAGCTCGCCGGGATTTACCAATTTGCATTTGCCTATTTGCTCAACCCAGGGTTTGTGCGTGTGACCGTGAAAAACCAGGTCGTATTTGCCAGACTCGGCTTCTTTTTTTGCAACGTCTGGGTAATGATTAAAAAAAATCCGCTTGCCATCTAGTTCCAGATCCATCTGTTCAGGAATTTCTTCTAAGTAATAGTCTGCATTTCCCCTTACCCATTTTATTTCACCTTTAAATTTTTTAGTCGCCTCACTGATCGTTTCCTGCCTTGAAATATCTCCGCAATGCAAAACAAGCTCAATATTTTCACTATTGAGCCAGTTAATTGCCTTATTAAAATTGTTTATATTGTCATGAGTATCAGAGACAATTGCAAACTTCATGATTCGTCGAGGATTATTTTATTTTTAAATTTACCTTTTTCTTCTGCTTTTTTGTTTTTTATTATTCCAAACGATTTTTTATCAAAATTTTTAAAATCAAAAATTGCATCAATAACCTCTAAAATATCCGCCATCTCTTCCATGCTTTCAGCTTCAAAAAACTCTGCGACCTCTTCATTAGACTGACTGATTCAAGATTTCCGTAGGCGGAATGCGAAAATTTCAGAACGAAAATGTGATAGAATTTTTTCTCGTAGCTAGAAGCTACGTGAAAAAATTATAGCACGTTTGCAGTTGAAATTTTCGCATTACAGTAGGAAAATCTTTAATCAGTCAGTCTATTAAGTTTTTCTTTTAACTTTTGCCAATATTCTTTATCATTTGCAATGTGAAAAACTGCCTCACCTCCTTTGGTTTTTATGTGTTCGGGAATCTTATCTCTAATTAACTTGTTATATTTCATACTCTGGCACAGTACTTTTAAATAAACATTCCGCATTTAAATAACATTTCCACATTCTCACATTCTCGAGAATGTGAGAATGTCACTTCCTGCTCTTTTCCCACTTAACTGATTTTATAAGCGGCGCGTAGATATCTTTATCTTTATCCATTATCAAAAGATCTTTTTGCCCAAAATTTCCAAATTTTATGTTTCCCAAATCTTCAATTACTGCAAAAGGTTTTTGTTCATTCCCTTCCCCCATTTCAAAAACGGCCGCTGTAACCAATGAATCTATAATATTGGTTTGGGTCATTTTCAATACTCTGCCGAAAATATCTTTTAACCCCCTGTAATCTCTTAATGGGTAAAAACCGTAATATGCCATGCCAATTCCCGTGATTCCGTTTCTCAGGGGAGCTGTGTGGCTGTCTGAAATTATAACTCCAAAATCTTTTAGATTGTACTCTTTTTTTATAAAATTGTGCAATTTTTTTGCAGCAGAAAACGGATCCCTTGGCCACAAAACATAGTAGCCGTTGGCATTGCTTTCATCAATTCCGGCCGTTGGAATTAAAATACCGTCTTTTATGGTAAGCCTCACCCAGGGTTGCGCAACCTTTTTCTTATCAAGGTAAAAATCTGCTTCTTTTTCAATAAGCTTGTCTTTATTGATTTTATTGATTTTATCGCTTTTTTCCACGCACCTGCCCTGCCAAATAGAAACTATTTTTGAAGTGACAACTATTATTGATCTTTCTTTTATGTCTTTTTTCTTGAAGCTTTCTTTTATTAAAGAAAACAGATCGTCTTTTGGAGGCAGAAATTTCCTAGTTTTAACAGCTCTAACTTTCATCTTTACAATTTTTAAAATTAAAAACGAAGCTCAAATTACGCCGAATTTCACCGTATTACGCTTACTGCACATTCTCACATTCTCGAGAATGTGAGAATGTTTCTATTGCGCAGATTAGCTCAAAACGCAAAGCTTCCTATACTTTCTGGAAATCAGATATAAATTTTACAAAAATTCTTCCGTATGGAGAAAGCGAATGCAGTATCGCGCGTCCCTTGTAATTTTTATCAACCAATCCAGAGTTAACAAGTTTTATGGTATGGCCGGATATTGTTTTAAAATTACAGTTTAAGCTTTCTGAAATTTGTTCAAGCGTTACACCGTGGCTTTCTGAAATTAAAAGCAGTATGTCAATGCGTCTATGATTTGCAATGCCCTTTAAATGTTTTTCAACTTGCTTTGAGTTTTTCATAAATCCATGATACCACATTCTCACATTCTCGAGAATGTGAGAATGTGGTTACGCCGTGTTGTAGTGTTTGTTTGCGATATAATTAGCGTTTACTGTGCGGTCTTGTAACCCTTATAACCATTATAATAAAACCCAACTTGGCTTTTATTAACTTCCCGATACACAAGTATTGAATGCATTAACCTCGTCGTTGTATTGCAAAATGATGCTTTTGGTTGTTTGAGCCAAGTCGTTGTATTGGACAACAAGCTGGTTATATTGATCTACTAATTGAGAGTACTTTGGCGAATTTTTGTTGGTGCTGTCAATTTCAGTCTTTAAGCTGACGATTTGCGCCGACATTTGGTCCAGTTGAGCCTTATCTGAATCAATTTTCGTCTTTAAACCCGAGTCTGGCTGCTGACAGGCAGAAAGAGGCAGCCCAAACTCTTGCACTCCAATCCATACAGTCTGCCCGTTATAAGTGCCTTTAACGACGGCTACTCCAATATCCACAAATCTGTCATTTAAAATATTTGCCCTGTGCCCCGGACTGTCCATCCAGTGTTGCACCACATCGGCCTCATCTTTAAAGTTTCCCAATATCAGGTTTTCCCCTTCTAAAATATAGTCGTACCCGTATTTTTTTGCCAAGTCCCCCGGTCCAGTACCAGTTGGAGAGACATGCTCAAAATACTGCTTTTCAAACATATCATTGGCTTTGGCCAAGGCAGCTTGATCCAGTTTTGAGTTAGTAATCAACGGCAACAAAGTGCCGTTGTTGTATCTTTGAATATTGGTTTGGGCAACTATTTTTTCTTTCGTTAAAACAACATTATTTGAGCTGCCCCCAATTTTAAGAGGAGTTGGAGCTGAAATTTCTTTGGCAACTTGGCTCAAAATACTGCCTACATTAGTGCTTTTAAAGCCCTGCAGGTTTTCTGTTGCTTTGTTAAAAATATTTAAAATATCGTTTCTAAAATACGACCCGAGTGCCGTAACTAATATTATGGCTCCCAAGGCCAATGCCGCTTTTAATCCTTTGCTCATATTATTTTTTTAACACTTTAAAGTCTTCCATCATCTGCCCCTTTAAACTGTTTTGATACAAGGCAACAGCCGGATGATATAAAGGGACTACTTTTATATTTCCAAAAGATGATTTTACGTCAAAAACTTTTCCGTGAATTTGACTTATACTTTTTAAATCGTTTTGCAAGCCGAATTTTTCCATAACATATGCCATTGAATATCTGCCCAATGTGGCAATAATTTTCGGCTGAATAATATCAATTTGCCTGTCTAAAAAAGGCGCGTAAATTTTAATTTCCCCTGGTAATGGGTCGCGATTATCTTTAGGCCGGTCTTTAACGATATTGGTAATATAGACGTCTTCTCGAGTTAAACCAATTGACTCAATAAGTTCTGTCAAAACCCTGCCCGCCGCCCCGCAAAATGGCTTGCCCGTGGCTGCTTCGTTTTTGCCGGGAGCCTCCCCAACAAACATAATTTTGGCATCATGGCTGCCTTCTCCAATTACAGGAAAAACTTTATTGCGTATTCTTTCTTTATACAACGGCGACTGCTTTAAGCCAACTACTTCGTCTTTTATTTGCTTTAACAACTCGTATTTTTTATCTTTTTCCATAATTAAATAAAAAGCATGTGGCGTAATTTACGCAATTGCGTAAATTACGCCACAAACCAACCTGACATTTTACTAAAATGAAATTACTTGTAAGCCTTTTTCTTTTATTTCCGCTTCCTGTCCGAACTTATTTAAATCAAACTTTAAAACAAATTTTACCGTCTTTTCAATCTGCCTGCCTGTGTATTCTTTAGCGTTTGGATCCCATTCTTTTAAAACCAATATGTCTCCCTCTCCTACGTCAAAATCATTTAACCTCAAGTCAAACTTCTTCTTCCCTGAAGAGATGATATCAAAAAATTCAGGCCAAATTTTCTTTTCAATTTTTGCCATGTTTTTTCATTTTAGAATTTTAGCACTTGCTTATCAAAGCCGAAATGCTTTTCATTTATTAAATCAATCTTTTTTGGTTTAAAAACATACCAATAACTGCCATGCAGCACATCCTCATCTTCTTTTGGTTCAGGTTTTTTTCTTTTTGCATAGTGTTTCTTTGCCAAATCATGCCTAGCACCTTCAATTTTTTCAGCAACTCCCTCAAACTGAATTCCCAAATTGTCTTCTTCCTGCCTGCTTATTGTAATAGTTCCAGCCACCTTCGGCTCTTTTTCAAGAGCCAAAGAATGTCGCCTGTCTGGTTTTGACATCCAGTAAATGTTAAAGTCCTCATCAAAAATGTAAATGACATCGCAAACCCAAACACCGCCTTCGTCTAAAGTAGCTAAACTCATCAGGTAGCCTTTTTCTAAAACTTCCTTAATTAATTCTTTGATTTCATGTTCCATTTTATTTCTTTGACATGTTTTGTTGGTGTTCTTGCGTATTTAACATCCCACAGCGCTTCCATTTTTTTCCAGAACCGCAGGGGCACGTGTCGTTCCTTCCAATTTGGGTGTTAGGTGATATATTTTGGATATTGGACGATTTTCCGCGTGTTTCTGCGTGAATTTCCGCGCTACTCCGCAGATTTTGTGACGCAGGCGTAGCCTGCGTGCGCAAAATATTGTCAGCCACCTCAAAGTCAATCTGGTCCAAAAGCCCTTTGAATAATTTTCTGCCCTCGCTTTTGTATTCAACCAGAGGATCTTTCCCTCCGTAAGCTCGTAATCGGACGGCATCGCGCATATAATCCATATTTGAAAGGTGTTCCTGCCAAAGCATATCCAATACTCTCAAGTTAATAAACCTTGCCGCCTGCAAAAACTGATCTTCGCCCAACTCCTGCCTTTTGTGTTCAAAGTCTTCCGCTTTAAATCCAAGGGATTCATAGTGAGTCATATCAAACTGAAAGTTTTCCAAAATTTCTCGGCGTTTTTTGTAAATTATTTCTCGGTGCTTATTCATTACGTCGTCGTACTCAAGCAGATGTTTTCTGGTATCAAAGTTAAATCCTTCAATTTTTGCCTGGGCAGATTCTAAGGCATTTGAAATTATTTTTGCCTGAATCGGTTCGTCTTCAGGAACCTTTAAAGCTGACATGACACCTTTTATTCTGTCTCCTCCAAAAACCCTCATTAGATCATCCTCAACAGAAACAAAAAACTGGGTTGACCCAGGATCCCCTTGCCTGCCAGACCTGCCTCGAAGCTGGTCATCAATTCTGCGGGCTTCATGTCTTTCTGTTCCAATTACATGCAATCCTCCAAGATTTTTAACTGTTTCTGCCTCTTCTTTTGTTGACGGATTTCCCCCAAGCACAATGTCTACTCCACGGCCGGCCATGTTTGTGGCAATAGTCACAGCTCCTTTTCTGCCCGCTTGAGCAATAATTTCTCCTTCCCTTTCATGGTTTTTAGCATTTAAAATTTCATGGGGAACTCCTTGCATTGAAAGCAATCTTCCCACATACTCGTTTTTTTCAACAGATCTTGTTCCAACCAAGATCGGCTGGCCTTTCTCGTGAAGCTCTTTTATTTCCCTGACAACTGCTTTGTATTTGCCCGCCTCGGTGCTAAAAATTTTATCATCTAAATCTTTTCTTATCACGGACTTGTTCGTAGGAATTACAGCAACCTCAAGTTTGTAAACTTTATCAAACTCTTCAGCTGAAGTGACGGCCGTTCCAGTCATGCCGGATAACTTTTTGTAAAGGCGGAAATAATTTTGAAAAGTAATTGTTGCCAGAGTTGTGGCTTCAGGCTGAATTTTAACTCCTTCTTTTGCTTCAACGGCCTGATGCAAACCTTGCGACCACCTGCGCCCCGGCAGCATTCTCCCAGTGAACTCGTCAATAATTATGACCTCTCCGTTTTTTACGACATAGTCGCGGTCGCGCAAAAACAAAGTTTTGGCTCTTAGGGCAGATTCTAACTGATGTGTCTGCTGAATGTCGTTTTCAGCCCAAGGGTCTGCGCCCAATCTTTTTATAACTTTTTCTTGCCCCGCCTCCGTAAAACTTACCGTTTTTAGTTTTTCGTCAATTGCGTAATCTTCTTCTTTTTGCAAAGGTTCCACTATTTTTGTAAATTGCCTGTATTTTTCTGTTGGATCATCAGATTGCCCTGAAATAATTAAGGGAACCCTTGCCTCGTCAATTAAAATTGAGTCAACCTCGTCAACTACGGCAAAGTTAAATCCCCTTTGCGCTTGCTGATTTAAATCAAAAACCATGTTGTCCCGCAAATAGTCAAAGCCAAACTCGTGGTTAGTGCCATAGGTAATGTCAGCGGCATAAGCTTCTTTTTTTGAGACGGGCCTCAAAAAATCTTCAACAACTTTAAATCCTCCAACAATATCTCTTTCCTTGTCCAAAGCGTCATTTTCTGAATTATCATTACTGTAATTTGTATTTTGTAATTTGGAACTTCGATGCAAAGCATCGTAGATATAGCCTCCCTCATGGGTAATACAACCGACTGACATGCCAAGTTTATCGTAAATTTGCCCCATCCAAATCATGTCTCTCTTTGCCAGGTAATCGTTTACCGTAACCAAGTGCACTCCTTTGCCCTCTAAGGCATTAAGGAAAGCCGGCAAAGTTGAAGTTAAAGTTTTTCCTTCTCCTGTGCGCATTTGGGTAATTTTACCCTGATGCAAGGCAATTCCTCCAATTAACTGAACGTCAAAATGACGCTGATTTAAAACGCGCTTAGATGCTTCCCTTACCAAAGCAAAAGCCTCAGGTAAAATATCGTCAAGGATTTCTCCCCTACCGATTCTCTCTTTGAATTCTTTTGTTTTTTCTTTTAGTTGTCCATTTGATAGCTGTTTAATAGAGTCCTCAAGAGAATTGATTTTTTCAACTAAAGGCTGAAGATTTTTTGCAAACTTTTCGTTTGAATTCCCAAAAATTTTATTAAAAATAGACATAGTTTTATACTTAACTCTACCTAAAAATCACTCATTTAGCAACCAAAAAGCCCCGCTCAAGGCGTGACTTAAATATATTTTATCTTTTTGCCTTTTTAGCTTTTCGGCGGGGCATATCAATAATTTTGGTTTTATACTTTCTGATTTCGCGTTGCATTTCATCTCGCGCTTTTGTAATGGCCAAAAGCATATCATCTTGGCATGCTTGCGCCACAAGCTTTTTACCGGGCAAACGTATTATGACATCAGCCCAAAACAGGTCTCCTTTTCTGTGATGCCTGGTTTCTTTTTTTATTTCAACTAAAAACTCAGGCATTATTTTTCCAAAATGCTCTTCTTTTTGAACTAAGGAAATAATAAACTTATTGAGCTTTATAAGCCTTTTGTTTATCAAAGCTTCCAGAGAATCCGTCAGCTCAATATTTTTTGTTTTTATTATGATATTCATTTCACATTAATTGTAACTCAATTCCGCAAAAATTGCACCCATTTAAGTTGTATGACGTCCGACGCCATACAATCTTACATACAAAACCACAACTACAACATTCAAACATTCTCAAGAATGTTGGAATACTTAGTTATGGAACTTAGCGTAAAACTCCCTATTGGACACTTCCAACGTCCCCCAAACTCGTCACTCAAACTTATCGCCAAACTTTTCTTATTACAAAATAAGTCAAACTAGAAACCTACCGCTTGTATTTCTGCTTCTAAAATTATACCGTATTTTTCTTTGACGCTATTTTTTGCAAATTCAATTAATTCCAAAACATCTTTTGCCGTGGCTCCCCCAAGGTTTACTATATAGTTTGAGTGCTTTTGTGAAATTTGAGCCTTTCCTATTTGTTTTCCCGTCAAACCTGCTCCAATAATAAACCAAGCAGCCGGCACAATTTCAAAGGGATCTTGCTTTACTTTGTCCTTGAATTCATCTTTAAATTTTTCAGGAACTTCTTTAAAGTCAATGTTTTTGAATATGCTTCCCGCATTAGGATACTCTAGGGGATGCCTTTCTTTTCTGTAATCAATTCTTGAATTTGCAATATCTCTTAATTCTTTTTTGTCTCCCTTTTCCAATTTAAGCTGAGCTGAAACGACAATCCAATTTTTTTGCTTGAAAATGGAATTCCGATAGGAAAAATCACATTCTTTGTTTGAAAGAGTCTTTTCTTCAAAATTGTTATCCAAGGCTTCTACTTGAAAAAGCGTGTCTTTTATTTCCCCGCCGAATGCTCCGGCGTTCCCGCGTATTGCCCCGCCAAAAGTACCCGGTAGTCCACCCGCCCATTCAATGCCTTTTAAGGAGTTTTTAATGGCAAAATCCACTACCTCTCCCAAAACAACTCCGCAGGGAGCTTCAATAATATCGCTTTCTTTTAATTCAATTGGTTTTTCAATTTGATTTTTGACAACCAATCCCTTAACCCCTTCGCTTGAAACTAGCAAGTTACTTCCTCCGCCAAAAACAAAAACGGGCAGTCCAATTTCTTTTGCCAGCTTCACTGACTTTATTAATTGGTCTTTGGTTTTGGCAGAAAAAAAGTACTCGGCTGGCCCGCCGATTTTAAATGTAGTTTGTTTACTCATCAAGACATCTATTTGAATGCCTGGCAGCTTATCATTAAGATCTTTGAATATATCCTCGTTCATAAGATACAATTATCAAGAAACAATCACCAAACAATATTAAAATGTGTTTGTTGTTTTGAAAATTGGTTATTGTGATTTATTTGGTTATTGCCTGTCCGCCGTAACTTTAGCGAAGACGGGCTATCTTGTGTATTGGTTATTGAGACCCCATTAACTGATTTATTTTAACCCTTGTTGCGCTCCCCACATATCCTGTGCCATAGCTTAGCCCCAGCGGAGTCAATATTTCACTCTTATATTTTTCTTGAAATCTTACCACAGCTTGAGTTGTCAAACTGCCAAAGTAGCCCGTCACCAGGCCTTCGGGATAAACATCTACTCCCTGGGACTTTAAAAACTGCTGAAGACAAGCAATCTGGCCATCCCTCATGCCAACTGTCATGTTTTCAGTTAAAACGCAAGACCTGGCGCTCGTTCCCTTTTGATCAGCTAATGTTTGCAAATCCGCCAGTTGCTTCGTTAAAGAAGCAATCTGGTTTAAAAGCTGCTGTATTAAAGCAGTATCACCACCTGTCAAAGTGTTTCCTGTAATCGTAGCTTTAAAGCTATATGGGTAAGTAAACTCAAAGCCGTCAAAATCCGATGTTTTACTTTGCAAAGAAGGAATTAAAATCAAAGAGATATAATTTGTACCAAAATTTTTAATGTCAATTGCACCCTTTTGACTTGAATCAAGCTTAATATAATTTATAGAATATGTTCCATCAGAAGCAAAAATAATATACGGCACTTTAAAATCGAGTCCCGATAGACTTTCAAAAGAAAGCTTTAATTCTCCGTTGCCACCGATTATTTTCTGCCAATTTCCCGCCCAATTTTTTGTGGCATTAGTCACAGATAAAGAACTGTCGCCGGATGTAGGTAAAAAATTTAAAGTCGGGCTGATTTTAATACTAGAGAGGTTTTTATTCAGGTAGCAGTACTTTGTGTCTTGTGTGCAGTCATTCAAAGCCACAGCTATTGTCCAGTTAGTAAAGACTTGACTGAAGTCATCTGTAAACCCATTTTTGACCAAAGCATCATTTATGGCGGTAATTCCCGTATCTTTTGATTTTACAATATCAGACAAAACCCCTATTCCGTAATGGTCTACCAGATAGCTAATAAACATGTGGACAGAGGCAAAGTCATATTTTGAATTCAAAAACTCAACAAGTGAGTTTGAGGGGCTTTGCACAAAGTCATAAACTCTCGACTGTAGGTTGCTTCCTGCATAGTTATTGTCGTATCCCAAAACAGTTGAAGTGTAGTCGGAAATTGCCTCATCGAGCCACTGGTCTTCCTGGACATCCTGTAATCTGTTTTTCTGGTTGAAAATTATCATGTGCATGAACTCATGAGCCAAAACTTCTTTAAGCTCGCTTGGATTATTTATGTAAGAAAGAGAAATATACATCATTTCCCGTTCGTTTGAATCTGGCACTTGCAGCTTTACATATTCATCGTTCTGCCTGAAGTATCCCCCCATCCCCTGGTTCATTGACTGAAAAAGAACGGTCATCTTCGTGTCGCCGTCAACCCCCGGTCTCCATTCAGAGCCGAAAATTGATGTCAAATTCGGATAAATTTTCAGGTCAAACTCGCTTGAAAGTTTATCCAAATCGGCTAGGTCGGCTTCTTGTTGCTGGAAAGTCTGGCCATCCCACCATGATTTTTCAACGTAAAAGTAAAGATTAGGCTCTGTCTTGACCAATACCGCCTGAACTTGCGTGCGCTGGCTCAGGTCAAAATTCTTGTCAACATTAAAACTTATCTCATTTGTGGTTTGAGCATGGGCTTGGTTAAAGCTGAAAGCTACAAAAAAAGCAGCTACCAGAAAAAAAGTTGACTTTATTATTTTTTTAAAAGCCATTAGAATTCACTTTATATTCTAAACTTTAACACAAAATAGCCAGAGTCTACAAGTTTGCTTTAAGATTATCAGATTACTACTTATAGTAAGGAGTTATACTTTTTAGTTCTTGGACAATTTGAGCATTACTCCCCCCATTTACTATACTTGCCAGCTTGTCTAAATGTTCCTTAATTAAGTCTTGGGCAACATCGGACATTTTTGCCATGAATATTTTTTGGTTCTGAGTAACAACTGTTCCCTCCTCGGCTGTCAAAATTTCTTCAAACATTTTTTCGCCGGGCCTCATGCCCACAAAAGTGATAACTATGTCTTTGTCCGGCTCGTATCCTGATAATCTAATCATGTCTTTTGCCAATTCTAAAATTTTAATTGGTTTTCCCATATCCAAAACAAAAACCTCTCCGCCGTTTCCCATGGCTCCTGCCTGCAAAACCAAAAGGCAGGCTTCTGAAGTAAGCATAAAGTATCTCTGCATGTCTTTGTGAGTTACCGTCACATTTTCTCTTTTTCTTATCTGCTCCCTGAAAATTGGTATGACGCTGCCACGACTGTCTAAAACGTTTCCGAATCTTACAGAAATAAATTTTGTTTTTTCCTGCTTGTTGTAAGCCTGGCAAATCATTTCGCACACCCTTTTTGTGGCTCCCATCACAGAGCTTGGATTAACTGCTTTGTCTGTTGAAATAAAAATAAATTTTTCCGCGCCGTTTTCCATGCTTAACTCCACTAAAATTTTTGTGCCAAAAATGTTATTTTTTACTGCTTGGTCTGGTTCTGCTTCCATTAGAGGCACGTGCTTGTAGGCGGCCGCGTGAAAAACTACATTGGGTAAAATATCTGAAAAAGTTTTTTGCATTTTTTGCTTGTCAGTAATATCTGCCACAAACGATTCTACTTTACTTGCTGGGTATCTGGATTTTATTTCGCCTTCAATATTAAAGATTCCCGTTTCGTCCTGGTCAAGCAAAACCAAGAGCTCTGGGTTGAAATCGGCAACTTGGCGCGATAGCTCAGATCCAATTGAACCAGCCGCCCCTGTTATTAAGACCTTTTTTCCCTTAATGAAATTTTCTATTTGTTTTTGGTCCAGATTTATTGAGTCCCTGCCAAGCAAATCTTCTGCGTCAACATTTTTTAAGCCAGAAAACATTGCTCCTCCCCTTATCATCTCTGAAAAAGTCGGGGCAACTTTAATATTCTTTACTCCTGCCTCGCGTGCCAGATCCACGGCTTCTTTAACCGATTTTGGACTGGTTTGAGGGAGAGCCACAATAACTTTTTTTACTTTGTATTTTTTAATAACATTATTTATATCAGAAATTTTTCCCAGCACTTTTACTCCGTGTATTGCCACTCCCTGTTTTAAAGGGTTGTTGTCTAAAAATCCAACCGGAAAATATAAAGATTTTCCAAAAGAAGAGATGTTTCTTAAAATCTGCTCTCCTGTATCACCCGCCCCAACAATTAAAGTTCTGTCTTTTTCGGCCGCAGAATGCGCGACAAAAATATCCAAATAAATTCTTTTTGAAAGGCGCACAGCTCCCGTCAGCAAAAAAACCAGGATATAGCTGATTAAAATTGTAGAACGCGGAAACTGACTAAATTGCGGAGAAAAACGAAACAGGTAGACGACAATGCCAAAAAAGATGAAGGCAAGAGAAGTTGCCTTGAATAAAGATACCAGCTCGTTGGTTGATACATACGACCAGGAAAAAAAGTACAATCTGTTAAAGTAGAATATAGGTATTAAGAATATAGTTATAACTGCAAAAGCAATAAAAATAAAAGATGTGTATTGCATGGGTATTTGGTAATCAAACCTCAGCACAAAAGCTATCCATACAGAAAAAAGCACAGACAAAATATCTGTTAAAACAAAAAATGCCAATCTTTTTGCTGCTGTTCTTTTAAAAATATCCATTTAAAATTTCTTTTAAGGTTTTCACAACAAAGTCAATTTCTTTTTCTTTTAAATCTCCAAAAAATGGCAAAGCCAAAGTCCGGCTTCCAATGTCTTCAGCAACAGGAAAATCCCCTTCTTTATAACCAAAGCTTTCTCTGTAAAAAGACTGTAGATGTATGGGCCAAAAATAATTACTGCATGCAATGCCCTCATCTGCCATTTTTTTTATCACTTTGTCTCTTTTTTCTCCTGAAAACTTTTTCTGGAGCTTTACAACAAAAACAAACCAACTGGGCTTTGAGTTTTTATCAAAAAACTGTATTTCAACATCTGCAATATTTTTCAACTTTTCACTATAAAGATCAGCCGCCCTTTTTCTTTTTTCTAAAATTTCATCTATTCTTTTTAACTGCTCAATCCCCAGGGCACAGCTCATCTCATCAATTCTGTAGTTGTATCCGAGCATTACATGCTCCAGCCACTTTCCGTTTTCAACTTTTCTGCCTTGATTTGAGGCGCTTCTGCAAAAATCCGCAATTTCTTTGCTGTTTGTCAAAACTGCTCCGCCTTCTCCCGTTGTAATTTGCTTGTTTGGATAAAAAGCAAAAACCCCTGCATCCCCAAAGCTTCCGCATCTTTTTCCTTTGTATTCAGATCCCAAAGCTTCAGCTGAATCTTCAATTAAAAATAAGCTGTGTTTCTGTGCAATTTTTTGCAGAGCATCCCAGTCAGCCGGGTTTGAAAAAACATCCACAGCTAAAATTGCTTTAGTGTCTTTTGTTATTTTTTCTTCTATTTTTGTAATATCAATATTTAAGGTTTTTTCATCAATATCAACAAAAACGGGCTTTGCCCCCTCAAATAGCATGCAGTTTGAAGAAGCCACAAAAGAAAATGGCGTAGTGATTACTTCGTCCCCTTTGCCAATTCCCAATGCTCTCACAATCAGGTGCAGAGCGCTGGTACCCGAGTTTACAGCAACAGCATATTTTACGCCGGAAAACTCCGCCAGCATGTTTTCAAATTCCTGGTATTTTTTTCCCAAGCTTAAAGACAAGGAATTTAAAACTTCCATGACAGCTTCCTTTTCTTTATCTGTGATATCCGGCTTTGCCAGGGGAATTTTAGGCATAAGTTAATATAAATACTCCGATTAAAACTGATATAATTTGAATAGCCCAGCAGACAAAAAGAGTTTTCCAAGAAGAGAGGCCTCCTTGGAGCAGGCGGTCGTAAAAATGGGACCTGTCTCCCAAAAATATGGATTTGCCGCTTATAATTCTCCGCATATTAGTGAAAACTCCGTCAAACAAGGGTAATCCGACTATAAAAACAACCCCTAAAACAGTTAGTAGATTATATGGCTTTACAAAGGCAATGGCAATAGCAGACAAGGCAAATCCCAAAAGATAAGCCCCAGAGTCTCCCATGAATATTTTAGCTGGAGGCAAGTTATATATCAAAAATCCTAAAGTTGAAGCCAAGACAACCATAGATATTGAAAGAATAAAATAGTTTTGGAAAATTAAGGATGAGGCAACAAGCCCCAGCATAGATATAAAAACAAGGCTTCCGGCCAAACCGTCCATGCCATCTTGGTAATTTATTGCGTTTATCATCACAAAAACCCAGCAAAATGACAGAATTAAGGAAACCCATATAATCGGCACAAAGTTAACACTCATTAAAAAGACTGTCAAAGCCAGAGCAGATAAAAAGCATGACAAAATCAACAAAACAAATTTAAACCTTGGCTTTATAGTTGTAACGTGCTTCCACTTAAAGTCATCCCACAATCCAAGCAGGAAAACAGGCAAAAGACCTAAAACAAAAGCTACAGCTTTTATATCATAAATCATAAAAAAACCTTCTGATATTGATAAAGCCAATGCCAATCCTCCCATCAATGAAGTTGGTTTATTGTGAATTTTTAATTCGTCTCCCTCTGCCCGGTCAATAAGCTTTTTGCTTTTTTTTGAAATACTTATCAAGTAAGGCATTAAGGCAAAGCTGATTAAAAAGGGAACTACTATTGAGGATAAACTAAACATTGTAAATGTATATTCGTGAATTTTTATTTTCGTGAAGCTCGGTATTTTTTAAAAACTGCAATCCCATTTTTTCATAAAAACCGATAGCAGGTTTTAATTCTTCGCCGACCAAAACTTTAAAATTTTTTATACCTCTTTTGCGAAACTCCTCTACCAATTTTTCAAACATTAAACTGGCAATTCCCCTGCTCTGAAATTCCTTTTTCACTGCTAATGTTAAAAGCTCTGCTCTTGGAAGATGTTGATCTTTGCTGGGATAAAGCAAGGTTTCAAATATTTTCTTTACGAAAGAGAAATGAAAAAACTTTTTATACAGAATAACAATAGATTTTAAAAAATATTTTTTAATAAAATAATCATACAGTTCGCCCAAATCAAAAACGCCACAAATAAATCCTACAGTTTCACCATTTTCTTTTGCCACAAGGCAAAATCCTTGCCCTGACTCAATAATCGCCTGATAAAAATTTGCCAAAAAAGAAACCCCAAGACTGCTTAAAAAACCTTGCTTTATTTCTTCTTTGTGAATTTTGGCTATTACCATCGCGTCCTCTTTTTTTGCCAATACAATATTCATTATTTTTCTTTTAACAATCTACTATAAGCTTCTTTTAGTTCTAAAAACACTGCTTCTTCACTAAAGTTATTAAAGGCTTTTTCCCTGGCTCTCTCTGCAAATATTTTGGATTTTTCTGGGTTATCCAATAAATCAATTATGGCCCCCGCAAGAGATACCGGATTTTTAACGGGTACAATCAACCCGTTTTCCTGGTCGTCAATTTCTTCCCTGCAACCCCTGATATTTGTGACAACAATTGGTCTTTGCATTGCCATTGCCTCAATAACCGACCTTGGAAATCCTTCTCTATGAGAGGCTAAAACAAAAACATCCATTAGGCACAACAATTCGTTGACGTCTTTCCTTTCACCCAAAAACTTAGCATTGTTTTCAATGCCAAATTCTTTTGCAACAGACGAATTAAATTTGTCTTTTTTGTATGGCTCCCCAGGCCCTATTGCTATTAGCACCGCCTCTGGGTATTTTTTTAAAACTTCTTTCATTGCTGAAAACAAATCAAAATATCCTTTTTCTCTTACCAATCTGCCTATGGTTCCCACAACTTTTACATCAGGACCAATTCCAAGTTCTTTCTTTTTCTCCTCAATAAAATCTTTTGAAAATTTTTCGGGGTTAAATCTCTTCATGTCAATTCCGTTGCCAAGATACTTTAAAAGATAGTGGGGCGCAATTTTTTCTTTAATCATCGTATCAATATCTTCTTTGTTTTGAGAAAAAATCAAGGTAGAACATTTGGCAGCAATTTTTTCTATTAAAATGTAAAACTTTCTTTTAAGATACGAAGAGTCCTCTGTAAAATAAAGGCCGTGTATTGTGTTTATAATCACAGGAACCCCCGCCCATTTTGCCGCCAACTGGCCCAGTAATCCGGGTTTTGGAGCGTGAACATGCACAATATCAAACTTTTCCTTCTTAAAATAAAAATACAATCTCCATAACGCAATTATGTCTGCAACCGGACTGAATGCTTTTCTCTTTATTTCTATAGTTTTTACTTTAATACCCTGTTTTCTAATATCTTCAACAAGTTTTCCGGGAGCGCAAACAGCATAAACAGAATAACCTTGACTCATCAAAAATTTAAGCTGAGGCATCAACAAAAAACCCACCGTAATATCAATTGAGGCAATGTGGCAAACTTTTACTTGTTTATTTTCCATAGAAAATTAATTACAAAATTTAAAATCCCAAATACTAAACAAATGCAACATACAAATTTTCAAAAACTAAAATACTATTTACTCTTTTCAAGAATTGACCCAAATATCTTCATTAGCTGCAAACACTCTTCTATCAGATATTCTTTTTCTTCTTCCTGTTCCTGCATTGGTTCTGATAGCTTTAACCACAATCTACTTTCTTTAGACTCTTTTCGGCAAATTTTTATTCTCATCAAAAAATCTTTTTTACCAAGAGACTCATTGGCTTCTATGTAATTTGCCGCCTGTGAGCCAGATGATCTAGCAAGCTGCCTGCCATACTCTATATTTGTAATTGTTCTTGGTAATTTCTTAACATAATCCCTCGCCCTTTTAGCGAAAAAATATGTCCTCTCTTCTAAATCGTAAATTGGTTTTGGATTTTGCATTTTGGAAATTAGTATTTGTTTAGAATTTAGAGCTTTGAATTTAAGATTTAAGTCTCATGTTGGATTTTGCCTCAGCCATTCTACAGTTTTTTCCAAACCTTCTTTAATTGTAATCTTTGGCTCGTACCCCAATATTTTTTGGGCTTTTCCAATGTCAGCCAATGAGTCCTTTACATCCCCTGGCCTTGGGTTTTTGTACTCCGGCTGCGCAGCAGATCCTGTAATCTCCTGCAACGTCTTCACTAGTTCGTTTAAGCTAATTCGTCCTCCGCAAGCAATATTAACTACTTCTCCGTTTCCCTCTATTGCTTTTGCAGCCAACAGGTTGGCCTCCACAACATTATCCACAAAAGTAAAATCTCTTGTTTGTTCTCCGTCTCCCAAGATAACCGGACTTTGGTTTTTTAACAAAGCTGTAATGAATTTTGGAATAACAGCGGAATACTGCGAGGTTGGGTCTTGCTTTGGCCCAAAAACATTAAAATACCTAAGACAAATTGTGGGTAATCCATATATATTCCAAAAAATCTGACAGTACCTTTCGCCAATATATTTTGTCAAAGCATAAGGAGAAATTGGCATAATAGGAAAACCTTCTTGCTTTGGAAGTTTTGGGTTATTACCGTAAATTGACGAAGACGAGGCATAAACAACCTTTTTTACTTTTTCGTCACGAGCGGCAATCAAAAGATTCAATGTAGCGTTTGCATTTGCATTATGAGACCTTAGCGGATCCTCAATTGACCTTGGTACAGACGGCACAGCCGCCTGGTGTAAAACATAATCAACTCCTTTTACGGCCTTTTTGGCAACTTCCAGGTCAGTCAAATCTCCTTCCAAAAAATAAAAATTAGGATTGCCAAAAAACTCTTCATTGTTTTCTTTTTTCCCGGTAGAAAAATTATCTACAGCCCGCACCCATTCTCCATTTTCTAAAAGTTTTTTTACTATATTGGAGCCTATAAACCCGGCTCCCCCGGTTACAAGATATTTCATACTTTTTTATTATTTAATTTTATTTTTAAAAAATTTGGTAAATTTTCTTCTTTAATTAACAAAGACATTGCGATAATTAAGCAAATAAACATTGGAATTCTTATTCTTGAAATAATGCCATAATTGTTTATAAAAAGCGACAAAGCCCCCAAAGCTAAAATAGCAAAAGACCAAAGGGGAGCCGTATCTTTTAAAAATTTTGCGAGACCAGATAATTTTTCTCTTTTGATAAATTTTGTCAATGAATAAACAAAAACTATCAAAAGCAAATACCAAGGCACAGTTTCCATTAAAGAAACCATTTGTCTTTTATTTTTCAGTTGCCAAGGAAAAGGCCCTACCGCCGCGTAGATGAAAGATTTCATCGAATTTACCGTAAAACTTAAAATTCCCTGATTTAGTCCTGTTTTAACAACAAATGAAGAGCCCGTTCCGTTTACCTGTTTTTCATTTACGATTATCTGGGTTCCATATTCTGCATCAAAATTATCGGCTTCCTGCGCTATTGCATTTGGATTATCTAATTCTTGCACTTTTGCATTTGGATTATCTAATTCTTGCACTTTTGCATTTGGATTATCTAATTCTTGCACTTTTGCATTTGGATTATAAGATATCTCTCTATATTGAGTAATTTTTTCCTGGTTTAAAAATTCAGTAAAGGAATTTAATCCAAAATATCCCTGCCCTATTGCAAATGGCGAATATCCAATTAAAAGCGTTAGTATCAGCCCAAGAAAAATTTTTCTTTTATAATTTGGCAAGCAATAAACAAACCAAGTAATAATGAAAGTAAGTATTAATGCATAGCCCACGTAAAATCTTAAATGTGAAACCGCCATTGTTATGAAGAAAAAAATGATAAAATTCATAAGTGAAAATCTTCTTACTAGTTTGATTATCAAAAATACTCCAAACAGCAAAAGAGGAATAACAATTGTATCTTTCAATAATATGCTGCCAAAGTATGCATAACTCGGGTAAAAATTCAAAAATAAGCCAATTAAAAAGGCTTTTTTTTCACTTCCTCCTATTTCACGAATAACCATATAAGCAAAAAGTACAGCCATTATAAAAAACCATACCAAAAGAAATCTCCCGACCAATGGGTCGGATCCAAAAATATAGTAAATAACTGCAATAACAACAGTAAAATCATGACCGTAATGAGCTCCATCCAAAGAAAAATTTCCCATTCTAAAATTTTCTGAAGTTTGTTGCGCTATTTTTTGGTAACCCTCGTAATCTGCCCCTCCGCCGAAAGGTCTAATATCGAAGTTGTAAATTAAAATAACTAAAATAAAATGTAATATGAAACTAATAAGCAAAATGGTCTTTAAATTTTTAGTAAGTATATTGTACTTTTTTAAAACAAAAAATGTTGAATATAATAATATTATTAAAAGCAAAAATGCTGAAAACATACCTTTGTTTATAAAAAAGGTGAAAACCATTAATACAACCAATAAAGCATAAGACCAAAGTAAAAAGTTTTTTTTATTTAGCATTTAACATTTCTTTAAACACTTTTTTATAATTACCCACACTTTTTTCCACAGAAAATTCCAATGATCTTTCTTTGCCTGCCTCTGAAATTCTGCTTGAAAGTTCCTTACTCTGTAAAACCTCTATAATTTTTTCTGCCAGAGTATTTTTGTCTCCTACGGGAACTAAAATTCCGTTTTTCTTGTCGGTTATAATTTCAGATGGACCCTCTGAGGCAGTAGAAACAACTGGCAAACCGCAAAACATCGCTTCCACAATCGTGTTCGAGAATCCTTCCCTTTTTGATGAAGAAACAAAAACATCGGCTTTCGAAAGATATTTATAGTGATTTCTCTGAAAAGGCAAAAACAAAACGCTTTCTGAAATTTTAAGATCCTTTGTTAATTCCTGTATTCTTTCTTTTTCTTCTCCTTCTCCTATGATAACCAGCCGAACAGGCATTTTTTTCAAAACCAAACTAAAGGCCTTAACTAGAGTTATGTAATCCTTAGCACCAACAATTCTGCCAGATGAGATTATAATCGGCAAATTTTTCTTTAAAAACCATGAATGGCCTACAGTTTCATTCATTAAAACAGATAAATCCTCTGAAACAACCGGATTGTAAATAACTTCTACTTCCTTTTTTAGGCCTATTTTTTCTTTTAAATCTTTTTTTACTACCTCTGAAACTGCAATAACCTTATTTGAAAAGAGATAAATGATCCTAATTAGGTAAGGCAAAAAAAATCTCGCACTTATTTGGTGGCTAATGCCACAGGCTGTGGCATAAACCTTTGAAGGAGTAGTTTGCTCAATTGCAACAAACTTACCATGCCTGCCAGATAAAACATACGCCATTAAATTTATAATATTAAATCTTGGAAAAGTAGAGACAAAAATATCAGGTTTTTTTTGTTTAAAGTACTTAAAAACTCTCAAGAGAACAAAAAAAGTATTAACGGTTCCAATATTTAACACTTCAACTCTTCCGGATAATCTGCTTAAAAGCTCTCCTTCTTTTTTGCACAACAAAAGAGTTGGACAGGATTCCTCCGGTAAGTTACCTAAAATATATACCAGATTTTTTTCCGCTCCACCAAATCTCAAAGATGGCATAAAAAAAGTGATCCTGGGTTTCATGGGTTGAATCTATCACAAAATTGACTAAATTTCAAATTCTTTATAAGCTTAACTATGATTAATAATCTCTACTTAGTCTGTTCAAAATCTCTATATAAAAACGAGATTTTTAACATAAAAAGCCACCACAACCGCGACAACTGCCTTTACCACTATTACCTGTTTAAAGAAAAACTGAAGGAAAAAGGCATCTCAATTGATACTTTTGACTATTTTGACAAAAACAAAAACGAAGAGTATGCTTTAGTTTTTTTTGACTTTCCCAGAAACTTTGATGTCTTTCTAAAAGACCATCCGCACTCCAAAAAATTCTTGCTTGTTTACGAGTCGCCCATTAAGGTGCCTCAATCCCAGAACACAGGAAACTTCAAGTATTTTGAAAAAGTCTTCACCTGGAATACAAAATTAGTAAACAATATTAATATTTTTCGCCTAAGTTACGCCCAAAAAATTGATGTTCCACATACCGGCGCTTCAAAAAAACAAAAGCTTCTGGCAATGATCGCGGGTCACAAGCTTCAAACAAGCAAAATAGAGCTGTATTCTCAAAGAATAGAAGCCATCAGGTGGTTTGAGAAAAACCACCCGAACGACTTTGACCTCTATGGAGAAGGTTGGAACGAGCATTATTTTAAAGATTCACTTTACCAACTCAATAGAGTAAAATTCTTAAAAAAATTATTCAAGCCGAACTTCCCTTCTTATAAAGGAATGGTAAAAGACAAAAAAACTGTTTACGAAAATTATAAGTTTGCCCTGTGCTATGAAAATGCAGAATATCCAGATTACATTACTGAAAAAATACTTGATTGCCTTATAGCAGGCATCGTTCCAATTTATCTTGGAGCTCCAAATATAGCCAACTACGTTCCAAAAGAAGCTTTCATAGACAAAAGGAAATTTAAAACCTACGAAAATCTTTATAGTTTCATAAAAAACATGCCGAAAGAGGAATACATAAAATATGTTGAGGCAATTAAAAATTATGTCGAAAGCGACAAAATCTACCCCTTTTCAGCACAATACTTCGCCAAAACCCTATCTGAAGAAATCTCAAAATCTATTTTGTAGTTAGACGAAATAAAAAAGGGTAACGCCAGTGACGTTGCCCATAATTTGCTACAACTCTATTGAATCCGCAGATTTGACGGATCTCTTTTTATCTATTTTAACAAAAGTGCGGTTCTCTTGAAGAGTCACTACTTTCAATACTTCCAAAGAACGCATAACCCATCCAAGCCACCTGGCAGCTTTTTCTCTGTCCGTGAATATTTCCAGTTCCTGGAGCATCCAAAGAAGATAGGCAGGAAATTGTTCATTTTCGTACTTCCCTGCAAGGAATAAATCCTTGTTGGCTAATTGAAGCTCGTCCTTCGCGCTAGGATAATGATTGAGAATATATGCAGAAAGAGTTGCTACAGTAAAATCGTACTTCATTGTAATCCCCTTTGAAAGGATGATTTCCTTAAACAACTTTACCTATATATTACACATATTTTGAAAAATATCAACCCAAAAATAACCTGTCTGAGAAGCGGTTTGGCAATAATAATTAATACGAAACGCGAAAGCCGCAAAACGCGAAAGCCGGGCTTTCGCGCATTATTGATTTGGTGAAAATCTATTTACTTTTGTTGTAGGCGGTTCTTCCAAATAGAAATTTCTTAACAGAGGCTGCAAATGGGAGTAATACATCTTTAAATGGAATAAAAGAATATATGTAATAAGAAAGGTGGATTAAATATGCTTTTTGGAAATTCGAATAAGTCTCTTTGTATTTTTTAATCAAGCCCAGGTTATATTTTAAGTTTGCCCGGCGGTTGAAGTTTGACCTGTTTTGGCTTCCCTGCAAGTAGGCCACAAAATAATCTTGAAAATTGTAAAACTTGCCCATTTGGCCAAGTTGCATAAAAAGTTCCCAGTCCTCTGACAAGTCGGACTTTTCATTAAACCCGCCCAATTTTCGCCAATGTTCTCTCTTAAACATTGCCCCAGATGGCGCAAAAAGGCACGAGAAAAGCATTGATTGTCTTATATCCTCGTCATTTTCTGGATTTTTTACTTTTGAAATTTCTCGTCCCTGCTCGTCAACTCTTATAATTCCCCCACTGATTAAAACATAATCTTTGTTTTTTTCAAAAAAATTAACCTGCTTTTCTAGTTTTTTAAAGTCCAGCCAAAAGTCATCAGCATCTAAAAGCGCTATGTATTTACCTTCAGATTGCCTTATTCCGTTGTTGCGCGCCTTGCTGACCCGTTGGTTTTGCTGAAAAACATATTTTACTCTTTGATCTTTTAAATAGGGTTCTAGAACTTCTTTAGTATTGTCTGTTGAACCGTCGTCAACAATTATAATTTCAAAGTCCTGCAATGACTGCAAAAAAACGCTATCAAGCGCCCCTTTAATGTATTTTTCCCGATTATACGTTGGAATTATAACAGAAACTAATAGGTTCATTGTTTAATGAAAAGCCATGGGTATTTTGATTCTTTCATACCCAATGAAACAAGATAATTTTTATCAAAATCTATTTTATTGTGCATTGGATGAATTGTAGAATTCTCATTAATAGTTAAAGCTGTAATAATAAGTTTTCCGTCTTTGTTTAAATGGGATATTAATTTAGTTACAACCTTTTTCGGATTATTTAGGTGCTCTATCACATCCACGCAAAAAATAGTATCGTATGAATCTGAGATATCATATGTATATAAATCTATCATCTTTATATTTGCTGAATTCTTTTGAAAAAGCCATTTTGCAAAGTCAAAAGTTCTACCTCCCACATCAGCATAGTCCGTTGACAGGTCTTGTTTGTAAATATTTAAAGTAAAATCCCCGATTCCCGCCCCATAGTCTAAAACTTTTCCAGAGGCCAAAGAGGAAAGTTGGTTTCTGAATTTCATCTGGACTCTAGTCATATGCCAGTACGCCAGATCAAAAATATAAAATGGGGTTAATTGATAAAACTCATCTTTTTCTTTGTCTGTCTTTGGATTATATATATGCCACAAGTCCGAATTAAGCCTACCTCCTGATTTTAAAAGCCAAACAACTTCTTTTTTCTGAACATTAAAGTACTCTGCAAGATCATCAACCATTTTTTCATCAAGAGTAATTATGTCATTCCACCTCCTGTAAGACTCTTTTATGGCTAATTGCAAAAAATTTGGTAGTTTTTTGTATATTTTTTTTATACTAGAGCTCATTATATAAGATCCATTGTTCTGAATATTTGGTTAAACTTTTTTTCATAGGTATAATTATTTATAGTCCTATCATAAGCTGCTTTTGTAATCTTTTCCCTTTCATTCTCATGAGCAAGATAGTACTTTATTTTTTCTATTAAATCTTTGTCATTTTTAAAACAAATAAGTTCTTTTCCTAGCTCGTAATAGCTTTCCAACCCTTTAGCATAGCCTGATAAAATAAAGGCATTGCATCCTGGTATTTCAAAATTCCTGCCTTTAATTTCATTTTGCTGCCTTGCTAAAAATGTTTTAAAATTAGTTATCCATTCTGCGGGACTATGAAGTTTTCCACCGCTGAAAAATACCCTCGTAATTCCCTTAACGATGCCCACCCTCCCAGAGCACGCTGAAAAATTAAGATTTATTTTAGACTGGCTGAAAATCTTTATCATATCTTCTTGTGAAACTTTTCCATTAGGCCAACCTCTGCCAAAACATTCTATTTTGATTCCAGCATTTTTCAATTTTTCTACTACCTTTTTTCTATCTCCGTGAGGTTGCCCTATGAATGTTACATCATAAACTTTCTCAACGTTCATTGGTTTGTATAAGTAGTCATTGCATCCCCAGCCTCCAACTATTACATTTTTATAGCCAATTTTATTGTAATCTTTTACTCTTAGAGGATCATCTGTTGAAATCCAGCTGAAAAGAGGTGCCCAGTATTTGCTAAAACTATCAAATCTCCACTTATCATCAGCAAACCAGTTTATAGTTTTGATACCCGATTCGGTAATTTTCATGACAGTTTCTTCCTTAATTTGATTTTCAAACAAAAAGAAAAAGCACAAATCAGGTTTTTCTCTTTCTACAGCACCTAAAAGCTGCTGATTCATTGTGTCTCTCCCAATTTTTAAATTTATCTCGTCAAAGGGAAATAAAATAACCTGGTGTTCGCCATTGTTCATTTTTGCTAAGGGTTCATAGAGGTTATAGTATTCATAACTAAACCCTAACTCAGGATTTCCATAGTCATATTTGCATCCAATAAAAAGTATCTTCATGATTTAGTAAAAAATTCTTTAATTGATCTGCAAATATATTCTATATCTTCATCTTTCAAAAAAGATGAAGAAGGCAGCCAAAGACCCCTACTTGATATATCTTCAGAATTTTTAAATTCTCCCTTTACCCAACTATAAGGAGGTTGTGTGTGAATAGCAGGATAAAAAGGTCTTGACCCAACTCCTTTTTCTTCTAAAAATTTTACGAAGCTTTCCCGTTTTTCAGGCTCTGTTAAAACATCAATAAACCAGGGAGAAGTATTTTGAAAATTAGTTTCTATTAATTCTAGCCCATCAATTCCTTGTAATAAATCATAATACAGCTTAGCCATTTCTTTTTTCCTTTGGACTCTCCATTTCAATTTTTTCATCTGTTCAATGCCAATCACCGCCTGCAAGTCTGTAAACTTGAAATTGTACCCCATTTCTTCATGATAATCTACTCCTGCTTTCTCCCTGCCAAAATCCTTTACTTTTAAAATCTTTTTATAAATTTCTTCATCATCAGTAACCAAAGCTCCTCCCTGTCCTGTAGTAATAACTTTTGGCATTGATAAAGAAAAACTGCCCACTACTCCAAATGTCCCCAAATGCCTTCCCTTGTACTTTGATCCCAAAGATTGAGCTGCATCTTCAATAAGAAAAATGTTTTTTTCTTTGCAAAATTCAACAAATTTTTCTACTTCAGGATATCTGCCATTTATTGTGACAAGAATTATTGCCTTTGTTTTTTCTGTAAAAGCTTTTTTTACAAGTTCCAAGTCCAAACACAAATTTTGACTATTAATATCAACCAAAACAGGCCTAGCCCCCGCCAGTACTACAGCATTGGCGGAAGCTATCATTGTGTAATCAGGCACAATAACCTCTTCATCCTTTTTAAGACCCAAAGCCATGATAGCCGCCGTCAAAGTAAGCGTGCCATTGGTCATTACAGAACAATATTTTGAGCCAACATAATCTGCAATCATTTTCTCAAATTCTTTTGTTTTTTTAAATTCTGTCAGCCATCCGCCAGACTTCATATATTCAGAAACTGAATTCTGTTCTTCTTGGCCCAACCAGGGCTCCATTTGGCTTATCTTTTTTCTCATTTTATTTTCTTTTAAAAACTATTAGAAGATTTTTATAAATTCCTTCTATTTTAAATCCTTTGATATGCCTTGGTGCGTAATAGTAATCCAATAATATGTATTCAAGGTTTGGATTATTTAATTCTTTATTTATAATATCTTTATCGATCTTCTGCCAATAATAACATATACAACTTATGATATTACTTTTTAATAATAATGCCTTTTCTTTTGACAGTAATAAATCTTGGGCACCTCCCACAGTTTTCAGAAAATTTTCTATTGTCTCTTTTTTAATCTGGGAAAAATTATCATAGCCAAAAGAATTACTAAAACCCATTTTCTTCAAATAAATAATTAAATTAGAGAGACCGCATCCATAATCCAATAAATTAGATTCTTTTTTTATATTTTTGATCAGAAAGTCTATAACTGCAACATTCGGAGGATAAATATACAAAGGATTATCAGATAAAAATTTATTTGCCCCAACCCAGCTTAACTGGGTATCAAAATATTCTTTATTGTCAGAAGTCTGGAGTTTTAAATTATTATATGAATTTTCAAGAAGATTTGTAGTTTCTTTAAGGTTGAACTTACTTATTGTCTCATTTAACAAAATCTTGTCTATCTCAAATTTCGGCAAAAATAATTCGTATGTTTTAAAAAAAAGCCTTTTTATTCTGCCTCCTATGCCATAAAGAATGACATTTTTGACAGTATAGTTTGTCATATTCTTTTTCTGTCTTGCTCTGGACCAACATAGGGTCCGTTTTTTACTTCTAAGACTTGCGTACCCTCTTCTAAAATCTCGTAGCCATGTCCGCCATTTAAAAAAATTCCAGTATCTCCTTTTTTAAGTTCTATCGATTTATACAATTTACCTTCTTGGGTAAAAATATCGGCTTTTAAAGATCCTTTTTTAACAAAAATAACTTCTTGAGTTTTCAAAACTTCTCTTTTTGCTTCTAAATGCATATGAGACAACAGTCGTTTCCCTTTTTTATAATACCAAAATCCAACCTGTACAAAGTCAACATCTGATGAAATAAAGTTAAGACCTTCTTGCCAATCTTCGTCCCGGGCAATCACAGCTAAAAGTAGATTATTATGAATTATTTTTTCAGTATTCATTTCAATTAACCAGATATAGACACAAAAACCTATAATCTAGAAGCCAAATATTAGAAGCTACGTTAGTCTTTTTTCCACCACCTATTTGGAAACTTTTCTGCTAAAATTTTATCTCCTTCTCCACTCGGAGTAAGTCCCAAAGCCCTCATATCAGCGTCTACCATAATTTTAACTAAATCTTTAAAAGTTATCTTAGGCTCCCAGTTTAACCTTTCTTTGGCTTTTTTAGGGTCTGAAACAAGCAAATCAACTTCTGTGGGCCTTAAGTAAAATTTATCAATCTCAAGATGCTGGCTTATATCTAAACCAGCGTAAGCAAAAGCTTCTTTGGCAAATTCTTCAACTGAATGAGTTTCGCCCGTACCTATTACATAATCTTCGGGATTGGCCTGTTGCATCATCTTCCACATTGACTCTACATACTCGGGAGCAAAACCCCAATCTCTTTTTGCATAAAGATTTCCTAGATAAATCTTTTTTTCCTTGCCAACTAAAATATTGGCAATTCCGCGGGTGATTTTTCTTGTGACAAAAGTTTCTCCTCGCCTAGGTGACTCGTGGTTAAATAAAATTCCGTTAACTCCGAAGATGTTATAAGCCTCCCTGTAATTTTTTGTTATCCAATAAGCATAGAGTTTTGCTGCTCCATAGGGAGATCTTGGATAAAAAGGAGTATCTTCTGTTTGGGGAATTTCAACAACTTTTCCGTAAAGCTCACTGGTTGAGGCCTGGTAAAACTTTGTTTTCTTTTCCAATCCAAGAAGCCTTATTGCTTCCACAATTCTCAACGGTCCCAGAGCATCGGCGTTAGCTGTGTATTCGGGTATCTCAAAAGAAACTTTAACGTGGCTTTGCGCCGCCAAGTTGTAAATTTCGTCGGGCTGTATTTTTTGAATAAGAGAAATTAAACTGGTGGCGTCAGCCATGTCTCCGTGATAAAACAAAAACTTGGCCCCGGGCGTGTGCTGTTCATCCACAATAATATGGTCAATTCTGCCCGTATTAAAAGAGCTTGACCTACGCACGACCGCGTGAACCTCATATCCTTTTGACAGCAAAAACTCGGCAAGATATGATCCGTCTTGCCCTGTTACTCCAAATATTAGTGCTTTTTTTGTTTGCTTTTCCATTTTATAGATAATATTAGGTTGGATTTGCCTCATACCACTCAATTGTTTTTTTAAGCCCTTCTATAAAATCTGTTTTTGCTTCAAAACCAAATTCTTGTTTTGCCCTTTTTGTGTCTAGCATTCTTCGCGGCTGGCCATCTGGCTTTGTTGAATTCCATTTTATTTCTCCTTTAAAGTCCATTAATTTTGCAATTTTATCTGCTAAATCTTGTATTGTAATTTCGCTTCCCACTCCAATGTTTACGGGGTCTGGTTTATCATATTTTTCAGCTGCGAACAAAATTCCTTCCACGCCATCTTCAACATATAAAAATTCTCTTGAAACTTTACCTGTGCCCCATGCTTCAATAAAATCTTTTCCATCCTTTTTTGCATCATAAAACTTTTTAATTAAAGCAGCTATTACATGAGACTTTGACTGGTCGAATGTGTCCCCCGGACCATACATATTAACAGGCAACAACGAAATCGCATTAAGTCCGTACTGCTTTCTGTAAGCTTGAGCCTGCACCAATAGCATTTTTTTTGCCAACCCATAAGGCGCATTTGTTTCTTCCGGGTATCCTGACCATAAATCATCTTCTTTAAAAGGAACATCTGTAAACTTTGGATAGGCGCAAATAGTTATAACGGCTATAAATTTTTCTATTCCTTCTTGCCGGGCGGCCTCCATTAAGTGTGCTCCCATAATTAAGTTATCGTAAAACAATTCTCCGGGTTTTTCTAAGTTGTATCCAATGCCTCCCACTTTGGCTGCCAAATGAATAACAACTTCCTGACCCTTAACTGCTTTTTGGCAATCTTCCCATTTTCTCAAATCAAGCTCGCTTGAAGTCGGCAAAAATAAATTTTCTTTAAGAACTTTTCTTTTTTTCAGTAAATTTTTAACCAAATACTGGCCCACAAACCCGTGTGCCCCCGTAACTAAAATTTTCTTTGCTGCCAAGTTGATCATTTTATTTGATAATAATACATTACCCTATTTAACCTTTTTTTTCAATAAGTAAATTTGACAATCCAAAAATCAGTGATATATTACGCTTAGTCCTGGCAGATTGGTAACATGTGCTACCCTGCCTTGATCACAACCTAACGGAGAATTAAAATGAGCTCCACAGAAAAAGTGGTGATTGTTACCGGTGGCAACGGAGGCATTGGTTTTGCAACCGGAAACGAATTTTTGGGAAACGACTATCAAGTCATTCTTGCCGATACGGCCGATAATATTGAAATCAAAAAAACCGGGATTTCGTACTTTTCTTGTAACCTCAACGACCTTGGCGCCTTAGAATCGCTTTTCCGATTTTGCAAGGAAAAATTCGGACGTCTTGATGTGTTGATAACTGCTCATGGTGTACACAACTCCGTCAAGTGTATTGACGCAACCGAGTCAGACTTTGACATTGTAATGAATACTAACTTCAAATCCATTTTCTTCTGCTGCCGTGAGGCACTTAAGCTTATGGACAAGGGGATTATCATTAACATTGGTTCAAGCGTGGGAATTGCTGCGGATAAAGATGCACCGGTTTACTCGGCCTCCAAAGCTGCCTTGCACCAATTGACCAAATGCCTTGCTCAAGAGTATGGACGGCGAATTAGAGTCAATGCTATTGCTCCCGGCCCCATTGAAACGCCGCTGTTACGGCGCGCGTTTAACAACGATCCTGTAACCATGGAGGCGGTCCGAAAGATGAACGTACGAGGCATCGCCCAACCAGAAGAAGTTGCTAAAATGATCTTTTTCATGGCAAGTGACACGTGCCAGTTTATGAATGGCTCCATTGTGCCATTTGACGGCGGAGAAAGTATCACCTATTCAGGCGAACCACCAAAATGAAATTTGCTAAAAAATATGCGTTAGTATGTGAACAGCCCTAACAGCGAGCATTTCAATGGCTTGCATCACAAACGGTATTGTCTTCAAGGCTCAAAAAGCAACCGAAGACACACAAACCCATAGCCAGTTTCATCTGAAACTGGTTCTTTTTTAGTCTAAAATTTATTTTACGACTTTCGCCACTGTTTTTATCCAAATACGTTGACAATCTTCAAAATCAGTGATATATTACGCTTAGTCCTGGCAGATTGGTAACACGTGCTACCCTGCCTTGAATCGTATTTAGCAAGGGAGAAAAAAATGACACGCAGTAAGTGGGACTCCATGTGGAACACATATTCAGATCTCGTACAGGCAGTCCGTGCTGATCATGAGACACAGTGTGCACTTGTGGCCGGTGCGCACAACTTTGATCATGCGCTTATAGTGGCTCAATACTGTTTGCATATTGCCCCTACCGGAGAAGATTCCAGTACTTCATGGGTTGCAGCTATATGCCACAACACCGACCGCCTTCATCCAGAAGAATCAGAAGCCCAGATTCATGAACGTGTTTGTAAGCTAGTCAGACTCGCCAACTTGTCGCCATACGAAAGCAGAATAGCAGTCGAAGCTATAATGGATCATTCCAAAAAACCACATCCCCTAGATGGTCTCACTACCAAAATCCTCAAAGATGCAGACAAACTTGCAAATCTTGACCCTCTAACTTTGGCTGTTCGTTCGGCCAACGCCTATCCCAGTTATCCTCCCGTAAACTTAGTCCATCTGACAAATTATCCTCCAGGTTGCAATTACAAAGAACCTGGCAGCGTTTTAAGAGACCTTTACTCTTCCTTGGAATGGGAAGGAATTTGCGAATACCACCAAATGGGCACGCACATAAAAGTTCCTTGGTTTAGAATGGAAAAGGCAATAGAGTTAGCAAAACCAAGATTTACGCTCCTGCGAACTCTGATTGAATTTACCATTCAAAGCTATAAGTCTGTGGGGCTGATCCCCTATCCATTCCCAGATGACTTCAAGTAACTTAAAAACCCGCTGACGTTTTTACGCACAGCGGGCTTTTTTATTGTAAAAAGCAATTTTAAACCAAAGTCTCTTTTACAACCTACCACCGTTTCTATTTCTTCTTTTCTTTTGAGTCCCAAGTCTCTTGGCAAATATAAGCCATATTTTGCAATTCTTTCAGCTGCGAGTCTAATGTTTTATTTTGACAATAGTTCTTGGTTATTTTCTATTTTCTTAAAACCGCTTAAAGGAATATGTGAGATAATTAGAGGTATCTTTTTATTTGTAGTATAAAAATACAGATTTTTCCAAGGTAAATTTTGTGAATTAAACAACTCTTTAATATCTTTAATATAATCTCTTCTGTCCCAGTTTTCCACTAAAACAACAATTTTATTAGTGCTAGAGAAAATATTTTTTAAAGCCTGAATATAAAATTTCCTTCTTTCAATATGCATTAAAACCGCCTGCGTGAATACTAGGTCCGCTTTAACATTTTTATAATTAAAAGAGGTTAAATCTTGCACAAATACATCTACTACTTCCTTTAATTGCGGATGCCTGTTAAATAAAAAAGACAATTGTTTTTGCGAAAGGTCAAAACCTTTCAATTTCACAGTTGGCATTAACTTTCTAATGTTCGTCAAATGATCTCCTCCTCCGCAACCTACCTCAAGAATAGAATTAGGCTGTAAATTTAAGAATAATTCATATAAATCTTTGTGGTTTTCATGAAGAGGCAAAACACCGTTGTCTAAAATAATGCTTCCGTCAATAATGTTGTATTTTCCATCCGGCAAAACAAGTGAATGCTGTTTTTCTAAATCAAAAATTTGTTTTGAGTATTCATCCTCATAGTAATTAGACCATTCAAAATCATCCATTATCCCAACTCTTTTACCTATTCCCCTTATCTTTTTTTTAATTGTTTTTATAATTGACATAATTTATTATTTAATAATATTCTTTATGATACTGCAAACTTTCTTTATTTCCTCTTTTTTAAGTCCCAGTCCGCTTGGTAAATACAATCCGTATTTTGCAATCTTTTCTGAAACGGGAAACTTGCCCTTTTTATATTTTTTAAAAACAGGCTGCAGGTGCATTGGGTAAAAAAATGGTCTAGTTTGAATGCCCTCTTTTAAGAGCTTTTCGGCAAATGCTTCGGCGATCATATTGATAGACTTCTCCCCGCTTGCTTTACTATGCAGAACATTGCGGGCAAGTAAAACAACTCCGTACATCCAGTAAATATTTTTGGCATAATTTTTTTCAACTGGCAATTGAATTCCTTTTACACCTTCTAATAATTTTGTGTATTCTTTTGCATTTTCTCTTTTAATCTTAACTAGTTTTTCAATATTTTTTAATTGAGCTACGCCAAGAGCTGCCTGCATATTAGTCATTCTATAGTTTCTGGCAAGTTCTTGGTGGTGAAATCTCTGATCCTTATCAAATCCCAAGTTCCTTAGTAATCTAGCTCTATCAGCATATTTTTTATCATTCGTTAAAACCATCCCTCCCTCTCCAGTGGAAATTACTTTATTTCCATAAAAACTGAAAATAGAAATATCTCCAAAACTTCCACACCTTCGACCATTGTATTCTGCTCCATGGGCTTCAGCGGCATCCTCAATTAAAAAAAGCTTATGTTTTTTTGCAATTTTTAAAATCCTGTCCATATCACAAGGGTGGCCATAGGTATGAACTACCATTATGGCTTTTGTTTTCCTGGTAATCTTTTTTTCAATTTCATCTGCATTAATATTCCATGTTTCTTCTTCTGCATCAACAAAAACAGGCACGCCTCCATAAGCAACAATTGCCAAGGCGCAAGAAATAATTGTAAATGTTGGCATTAGCACTTCGTCTCCAGGCCTTAATCCTAAAGTGCCAACAGCAACCTCCAAGGCAGCCGTTCCAGAAGAAACTGCTACTCCAAAATCCCTGTCAACATATTTGGCAAATTTTTCCTCAAATTCTTTGACATACGGCCCATTAGAAGAAACCCAACCTGAGTCAATACATTCAGTTAAGTATTTTTTTTCATTACTTATAAAAAGCGGCCTATTTACTGGAATCATATATTCTCTATGCCTTTAAACATTTGTTTATAGCTATCATCAATATAGGGACCTTGTTTTGCCTCAATTAACTCTGCATCTGATAAAAATTCAAATCCGTGCCCGCCAGATGCCAACAAGATTGTATCTCCCCTATTTAACATTTTAGATTCAATATATTTTTTCTTATCATCATATAAATTAACCTTCACTTTACCTTTCCTGACAAAAAGCGTCTCTTGAGTCAGCTTAATGTTAACCTTCAGCTTTTTATGGGTATGAGCTCCAATCGTACTGCCTTTTTTTCTAGAAATAAAACCTAGCTGCTGGGAAAAATCAGCAGGCGTAAAAAATGCACTGCCTTCTTTGAAAAAACTGCTATAGATGACTATGGCAATCACATTACCCGATGAGTCCTTAATTGTCTCTGTTGATTTTTTCATTTTCTAAAGCTTTCTTAACAGCTGCAATCCATTGATCAGCATAGATTTCAAAGGTGAAGTTTTCTACTTTTTCGTATCCTTTTTGAATCATTTGTTGCCTTAAAATTTCATCCTGCCAGACTTTTGAAATTTTTTCAGCCATATCGTCTGGGTTGAAAGGGTCAAAAAACACTCCTGCCACTCCTGTCTGCTCTGGCATGGCAAATAAGTTTGGACATACAACCGGTGTTCCCAAAAACATTGCCTCAACTATAGGTATATTAGTAGGACCACCGACGCTGGCAAAAACAAGAGCTGTCGCTTTCTTATATAATGCTACAATCTCCTCGTCTGAAACATATCCTAAATGAATTATCCTGTCTTTAATGCCAAAGGATTTAGCAAGGTCCATAAGTTCCTTATAGTTTTCTGCATTTGCCTTATCATCACCTACTAACACAAGTTGGATTTTTTGACCATGTTTTTCCTCCGCAGCTTTTATTGATTTGATTAAATTGATGTGGTTTTTGTGGGCCCAGAATTGAGCAGGATAAAATACGAATTTTTCTGGCAACTTGAATTTTTTTAAAATGTAATCTGCCTCTTCTTTTGTCATATTTTTATAGTTATGCACGTAACCCGCAGGCAAAAAAGGAATTACATTAATTTGATCATCTGACTTATTTAAAAACTTTTTAATATCATTCTTTCCCCAAGTAGAGTCAGCTATGCAGAGAGCGGCGTATTTTGCCGAATATTTAAATACTATTTGACTAATAATCCTATTCCAAAATGAGTACTCTGGAAAATTAGGATAATATTTATACATCATATCTGGAATTGGCACTATGTAGGGTATGTTATTCTCAAAGCCAAACAAAAGTGGTGAGGGCGTGATCAATAGATCTATTTTGTTCTTTTTTAAAGTTTCTTTATTACTCTTCTTGATGACGAAAATTGGCCTGCTTATTAGAATATTGGCTATTGTTTTTAATTTTCCGATTATATTATTTGGCTTTCCGTCAATAGACAGAAATTTAACTACCTCCATATTATTAACCTTCAAATAATTCTTTGGGGAATTACTGCCAAAGTACAAAACTGTATAATCAAAATCAATGCAATAGTTAGCCATCGCCTCTGTAATGCTAAGCATATATTGGAAAATACCCATTTTCCTGGAAACAGGAAATATGAAAGCTATGTTTTTTTTCATTTTTTAATTTTTAAAAAAAATCCTTTTAAGTCCCCTACATTCAACTCTTCTGATAAATCATAATAACTTAAAAATAGATGTTTTAGCTCATCCTTATTCCTTAAGTATCCAGCAAAACTTAATTTGCTTCTCTTTATGATAACTTGATACCACCTTCCTATTATTGCTTTTGCCAAAGATTTTAGAGTGTCTACGGCGCATGGCACAAACAAAATGCTTTCTACGCCTGAATCACTTGCTCTTTTAAAAATATCTTTCCACTGTCTATTGCCAAAGTCCGCATCCAGCCTGTGAAATAAATAAAGTAATCCATTTTCATTTTTAAAGCCGTCTTTTAACATATCAAAAGTATATATTTTTTCAGATTCAATAAAAATTTCTTTAAGCCTTCTTACTGAATTAGGGCTAAAATCTGAGCATTCTAAAACAATATTTGGATATTGTTTTTTTAAATTGTATTCCATAAAACAAGCTCCACAACCAAAAGAAATTATTTTTTTAAAACCTTTTTTATTAGCAAACTGACCTATGGCCTCAGCTCTTTTTACCATCTGCTCGTGGCCAACGCATTTTTTAATCCAATCTTCCCTCTTTTCAGGAATAGAAAAGGGCGTTTCGTTGTTTTCGTCATTTATTCTGACGGCATCCCAGGAGCTTTCCGATAAAAGATTTCTACCAACCTCTTTCGCCTTTTTGCCAAAATGGTAATAATGCTTAACCGTTAACTTCATATCCTGTTTTTTTGATTAAATTTTTATATTTTTTATTTATCAGCCACAATTCAAATTTTGAAAACTTGTTTTTATGGTCACCCGATATTCCCTTTCTAAACTCCGGATTATTTTTATCTTCCTGCCCAGGCTTTCTACCTGTTATTTTTTCAAAAGAAAAATTATCAATTGCTTCTATTATCGTTTTTTCTTCAGCCAAAACACCAAGATATATCATGATGCCTTCTAATTCTTTCTTTGGATTTTTAAGTAAATCTTCATATCTTACTAAAAAAGATGGTATCTTGTGCCAAAATACGTAATGCCTTGACCAGCCACTAATTGTCTGCAAGTAATCGAAAATTTTAAAGTATTTATTAAACAAAAGAATAAGTTTCGCCCTTGGATGATTCCAGTTAACACTTTTTTCCTGAATCAAGTGAAGATTATGCATTGAGACAGCAACATCTCTTGGGTCTCTTATTAAAAAAATCACCTTATCAGTCAAATTAAATTCAACTGAAGGATAGTTGTGCGTCTTTACAACTAAATTATACTTTGTCTTCTCTCTGCCTGGCAGATTTCCTGATGTTAAACTAATAACCTCTTTTGAGGCAGAGTATTTTTTGCCATTCAAAAAGTTATAAGGTTCTACAAATTGCGCGTTCAAAATATAGCAGAGCATGTAGCTCAGCCACCCCTGCCCCGACCTTCCAAAGTCAGAAACCAATATTATATTAGATTTTTGCTCCATTCTTTTCCATTAATTGTAGTATTTTTTCTATTGATTCACCAACACCCAATTTATCCGTTCTTAATTCAAGATCAGGATTTTTGGGTATTTCATAGGGAGAGGTTTCAGAGAATCCTATCATATTTTTTATTTCTCCCTTCTTAGCTTGTGCATATAAGCCCTTATTGTCATTTTTAACCAAGGCTTCCAGAGGAGGATTTAAAAATATTTCCAAATAATTTTTCCCAAAAAGTTTTCTGGCAACATCTCTTGTTTCTTGATATGGAGAAATTACGGCAACTATTAAAAAATCGTAGTCTTTCTCAAATTCTTTGCAATAAGATATTATCCTTAGATTATTTTCTATTATATCTTCTCTTGAAAATTTATGCTTTTTTTTGCTTTTTTGCCTGAATATATCTCCATCAACCTGCAATACAGAAAAACCATCTTTTTCTAAAGCCGTTTTTAAATAATCAGAAAGAGTAGATTTTCCAGCTCCAGATAATCCTGTAAACCAAATTATCATTTATTTAGTTTTCAAATAATTTTTCTTTTTCGTTTTTATACATTTCAGTTAACATATTGGCAATTTCCTCCCTCATAAGATAGTGTGGCACCTTCTGCTTATCCAACAGTGAAGTTCTAGCTTTGGTGCCGCTTATTTTTATCTTATCACCTTCAGTATGAGAACATTCAGTTGTAGCTTCACCACATTTATTGCACCAATAGGCTTCTGCGAACATTAAAGGTTCAATTCCCAAGTTTTTTACTTTTTTAAAAATTTCCTGAGAAGCATTGGGATGGTAAAAATTTCCCACGCCGGTATGATCCCTGCCAATTACAAAATGGCTGCAGCCAAAATTCTTTCTGCATAAAGCCGTAAAAATAGCTTCTCTTGGACCAGAATATCTTGAATAGGTGGCAAATGGCCCAATGACTGCAGGAAAAGGATCGTAATGTCCGTTTTTTACCATTAATTCGTAAGCTGCCATAATAGGTTTGGCTTTAAAATCATTTTTCTTTTTGGGACCGATGACCGGACTAATAAATAAAGCATCGGCCCCAGCCAGCTTTAAAGCTTCTTTCTGTATTCTTTCGTGGCCCCTGTGAATTACATTTCTGGTGTGAAATCCCACTATTTTTCTCCAGCCAAAGTTTCTGAATATTTCTCTTGTTTGGCGGGGAGTCAAGCTGAAATTCTCTGAAAAGAAAGGTGGCTTTTTAATCAGCCAGACTTTTCCAGCAACAATATAATCTCCTGAATTCATGAATTTATTTACCCCGGGATGAGACTCATCATTAGTGCCAAACCACTTTTTAGCTGTATTTGTTAAATCTATTTTTTTGATTTCAGAAACCTGCATTAAACCATAAACATCATTTCCTTTTTCTGCTTGCAAAAGAATCTGTTGGCCTTCTTTAAAATTCACCCCGTTAAATTGCTTCTCACCGCCTTTAGCGGATTTAACAGGGTAAACTTTCTCTTTTGGGAGTTGTAAGATTACTGGCAGTGTCCAGGCAACGCCATTTGGCAGCTTGTAATTATCCAAAACTGAATTCATTTCTTTTGAATTCATAAACCCTTCCAAAGGAGAATATACTCCTTCGGCAATTTGAACAACATCAAGCAGTAAGTTATCTGAAACCCTTAACTTCGGCAATTTGGAAAAGTTTTTTATTTCTTCTTTTTTGATAAAATTTTGAACTAATTTTCCGCCGTGAGGCTCAATTAGACTATGTTCGTAAATAGAATCCAAATAATTTCCATTGCTTTTATAATTTGAAACTTCCTGAATTATTCCGTGAATCATTTTAATTGAATCAACCGGATGCTTACCGATAGCCGTTTCGGCCGCTAATACAAGTCCCTCGGCTCCCGAAAGTAAAGTATTGGTAATATCGTTTATTTCGGCTCTGGTGGGCTGAAAGTTCTCCATCATGCTTTCTAACAAATTAGTGGCCACATAAACCGGTTTTTTCATTTCTTTGGCAACCTCTAAAATATGCTTCTGGGCCAATCCTATTTTTTGTAAAGGCACATCTCTGGAAAGATCTCCCCTGTCTATCAAAAGGGCATCGGAAGCTTTTGCAATGCCCCTTAAATTCTGTACTCCCCTTTTGCATTCTATTTTGCTTATTACAAAAACCTTATAGGGAAATAGACTTCTTAATTTTTCAACATCTTCTTTGGATTGAGCAAAAGACAAAGCCACATGGCTTGCTTTTTCTTTGGCCGCCATTTTAAATATTTTGAGATCTTTTGGAGTAAATGGAGGCAAATCAATAACCCTGTTTACATTTGCGCCCTTGTTGGATCCAACCTGACCGCCTTCCAAAACCAATGCCTTCACAGTATTGCCTTTTATGTGTGTGACTTGAATTATCACCCTGTGAAAATCCAAATACAAAATATCTCCTTCCTGTAACACCTTCTCTGGTTGTATTGGATACAATGGAATATGAATTTCATCGCCATGGTTTTTTGAAGAAGTTAAAAATACTTCTTCGTGTTTTTTAACAACAACTGCTCCCTTTTTGAAGGTTCCTGTGCGTATTTGTGCCCCTTCTGAATCAACGCATATTATCTTGTTAGTGCCAGATTTTATTTTTTTATATACGCTCAAAAAATCCTCAGTTTTTGTGTGGGATAAATTAATCCTGAAAATATCGACTCCTGCTGAATCCATTCTTTCCAGTGTAGATTTTTCTATGGAAGCAGGCCCAACAGTAGCTAAAATTTTAATATTACTCTGGTTTGATTTTTTCATTATTTTGGGCGTGAACATTCTTAAAATGAACCCTGATATAAAGGTAGAGACAGGCAAAAAGGAAAATTAAAGCCAAAGAGTATTTTATCTGCAAAGGCGGCTGTTCAATCATTGTAGCGTAAATTAAGGCCACAATGTTGGCAATAAAAGAAATAAAAAGAAGCCAAAAACTAAGTCCGTCTATAGTTTTACTTCTATAAGTTTTGGTTATTTGGGGTATATAACAAACTGTAAATAATACAGTAGCTATCCATCCTAATGTTTGAGCTAAATCCATATAATAGCTTTATACAACAAATTTCACCTAAAGTCCAGAGAAATTACTTGATTATTTTGCCACTTTCAACAACAAAGAAAGAGTCTGCTTAAGGCTATCCCTGTTTATTAAGTAAAGAGTTCCTACATAAGTTGAAATTCCCAAAATAATTGCCATCAAAAGTTTCGCTATGCCCAAAATACCAACGAAAGAACCGCCAAAATGAATTGCAGAATAAATTAAAAAAGCCATTGGAATTACCGACAATATTGGCATTTTCAAGGAATTAAAGATGTAAAAAGGTTTTAGATTTATTAACTTATTCATCACAAATAAATGTATAGCAGTTGTAATAAAAGCAACCAGAATTCTACCTACGCAAAAAATAAATAGCCCATATTGAGCAAAAGATATGTAAACCAAAGCATAAATAGGTATTGAAACTAATCCAATTTTAAAATTAATATCAGGCCTTCCAAGAGCTCTATAAATTGTTGGATTCAATCCAACAAGCCATGCAACCATTTGTACAAGAGCCAATAAAGAAATCACAATTTGTATTCCTGACCAACTATCTTTAAAAAAGATAGAATATATGGGAGCGGAAATTAGAATTAGCCCAATTCCCATTGGGATTATTAATACTGCCAGTAAGTTGCTTATTTTGACAAAATAACTTTTTAAATTATCAATATCATCTTGTAACTTTGAAAAAGAAGAATAAGCCACTGAAAGCAAAGGATTAAAAGCTGTACCAAAAATCAAGGAAGTAAGCGTTAACCCAATGTAATAAATTCCCACAT
>Ga0209542_10001985_pt1 | contig 46892 bp, 47 predicted proteins | sample RifCSPhighO2_01_FD_184028 | JGI IMG/M metagenome (GOLD analysis project Ga0209542, IMG submission 184028) | Soil microbial communities from Rifle, Colorado - Rifle CSP2_plank highO2_0.1 (SPAdes) (version 2) | ecosystem: Environmental > Terrestrial > Deep subsurface > Rock core/Sediment ...
ACGCAGAAGTGAAAACACAATTTTGGAAAGTAGCACATTCTTGCTGCGCTTGCACCCGATCGATATCAGTACAATGAAAAGGACTTTCCAGATAAAAGAAGCAGCCATTTTCTGCTGCAGCTAGAGGCATAGTTAATATTATTATAAATGCAATAAACAATTTCATGGTTTATTATCACTACTCATCGGGTCAAGTAAAATACATTGTTTTGTATCTGGGTGTATCTGATTTGGACTAACACAGCGACAATTGTCTGCTCTTTCACCAGGATTACATTCTCTAGTCTTGCAAACACCATCATCATCAACTTCATTAGGATCTAAACATTCGCAATTATCAACCAGTGGTTTTTGATCAATTTGACATTCAATGGATTGATAGATGCAAGTTTGGATCAAATTTAATTCGACGGCATCAGGATTAACACAGTTTGCATTGGGGTTTAAGGTACCTGATCTTGTTCGTTTACTTGCAGGAGGACAGACTGCTGGTTCGTATTCTGTAAAAGTAAAATCATCAACAGTACACTTTAATAAAGGTTGAGATGGAGGAGGAGGTCTTGGAGCTGCAGGAGGCTGACACATTCTTCCAGAACAAGTTCCATCAAAGTAACCATCATAATTAGAATCACAAAATTTTCCATCATCACTTTCACTATTAGAACCACAGCCACATTTGAATAAGAATGAATTCCTAAATAATTGGTTGTTTTCATCAGTAACTTTATTATTAGTTGCTTGCTGGTTAATGTAATCGGAACTAAAATCCCTTCTCGGACCAGGCCCTCTTCTGAAAGCTGCATTAGCTGGTGCTTGTCTAAACACTACTCCGCCGCTACCAGTACAAAAATTCTGACAACCCATCCTTCCACTACACCAGCCATCGTTTGTTCCATCTTCATTAGAATCTACAAAAGAAAATGAATTTTCATTTTCGCAATATTGATGAATATTATCGCTGCAAAAAGCATCACTCCTAGTTCCACAATGCATTGGTCCTTCCGGTAATTTAGCTTCAGTTCCACCTAAGCAGGCATTACCCCTTAAGCCATCACAAACTTTTACTTGTTCAGTTACAATATACCCAGAAATAAATCCGGGGAAATTTCTAACTCCGCCATAGCATCCTTTGATTGGATTTTCAAAACAAGTTGTTCCTTCCGCTTTTATCCCCCATGTACTTGGGTAAGCAGGATCACCACTACAACAAACATGTTCTGCTAGCAATGGATTAATTGGTTCTGTTTCAATAACACCCCTGTTATTTGGATCAACAAGAATTTCATGGTCTGGATAAGCAAACGGATGATTGGGATTTTTGTGAGGATAACATCCTTTAATCTCAACTTTAGCTTCACTTACTGAAAATATTGTATTTTCTTGACAATAGTTTCCAGTAGCACTTAAGCTGAACTTTCCACTTTCTGTTCTGTAAAATCCTAAAGGTGATTGTAATTGATCTTCGAAATTCCAACTAGATACTAAGTTTGAATCATAATAATTTAGTGATGTTAAAGATGGATCGGCGGATGCACATCCAACTAATGTAGAATCTCTTCCTTGATCTTTTGATACCGGTAAAACAAAACAATCCGTGGTCTGACCAGGACTAAATTCAAACCCAAATTTATTACCTCGCGTACTGCTGTATTTTAAAGTTATAAATTTATTACGATTTAAGTTTGCTGAGGCGCTAGGATAATCTACAGACAGCAAATAAGGATCTTCCCTAGACACTATATACACCCCCTTTTCTGTATCAAAATTGACCGGACCAGTGCCGCCAATACCGAACTTTGAAGGATCATAGTCCGGATGAGAGTCTAAAACAATACCAGTAGTTAATGGCTCATCGATAAATATTTTCACATCCTGCCAATCCTCTTGGTTATTGAATCGATTGTTATCAGAAGCCGTTGACTTCAAAGTATAACTCCCTGACTGAATGGAACTAGATTTAATGGTTTCTCCGTCCAACACATACTGGCTGCCATCCAGAGGTAAATGAGGCAGAGAACTTGGACTAGTTATTTGAGAAAAAGAGTAAGTAATATCACCACTGTCCTCATCAGCATCTTTAGCTGATAATTGAATATCAATATCACCATTTATAGTACTTCCCTTAATTACCAAATAATCATAGCCAGCAGCTGGACATTCTAGGCGTCCCACATAATCTAAGGCAGGAGGTCTGTTTTCACGAAGAACTCTAAAGACAAAATCCCCAGAAGTTCCTGGAATAATATTAGCTCTTGGCACTACAAATTCGAATAAGTCATCGCCAGTTGAAACTTCTTTAATCTCGGTTCTAGTCAATAAAGCAGCGTGTTGTGAAGCCCTAGTATTTTGTATGCAGGTCCCATCCTCCGAGCAGAAACCAGGAGTTATGATTTCGCTTTTAAAATTAAAAGTTGGTTGAGTTAGAGTCTCCTGATTTAAGTTAAAATCTAAATATTTTTGATCTTGTTCTATGGAAAAAACTACAACGGAATCAACTAGCTGGCTAAACTGGGAAGGATAAGTAAAGTCAAAGTTAGTGATATGAAAAAATTCTTCTTTTCCAGCCTGTAATTTTATCGGATAATGCACCTTAACTCTAATCACGTCTGACTGTAAACTCACTGCCAAATTCATATCGGGAGAGGTTTCAACTCTAGCTGCGTCTCTAATCTCACTCCTGACAAACTCTTCAACACACTTTGTAGAATAATCTTTAAGATATCTCTGTAAATCTGCCGCGATAAATCTCCTATCTAACTTTATTTCCCCAAAACCTACATTCGTATTCGGAAAACTGTATTGGCAGAAAGCAGTTGGATCGCGATCATCATTGCAGGGAAAAGCATTCTGAAAATTTACATATTTTTCATCTTTTAGGGCATAAAAGATTCGATCGCCTTCGGCTTCAGCGCCGGTTTTACCTTCTTCAAATAGCACCCTCCCTCCTGGTTGATCAGTCCATAGCCTCCCTTGTCGACCAATCAAAGTCAATCCTTCCTCCATCCCTTCTCTTAAACACTCATCCACGAATAATCTAATTGCATCCTTAGTAAAAATCTTATCAAAAATATCTTTCTGATCCAAAGACAGCTGCCTTCTCTGAATGTCTGCAGCTAATTGAAATAATAAAATAAAAATAAGAAAAATAACTAGGCCTGCAGTAATAAATATAGTAATTTGTGCTTTCTTAAAATAACTTCTAGTTCTATCTCCTCTTTTTTGGTACATTCTTAGTTATTAGAATCAGTTTAGCCTTATAAAGCTTATTCCTTGCTTGTTCTCAATTTTGCTGTTAAGTGAGGCCATAAAAAGTCAGCATCCATCGTTGCTTCAACTCTTTGAATTCCATTTTCTTCTTGACAAGTAATTATCTGCATACCGGAAGCCTGCTGCAGCAATTCTAATTCGAAAGCTGCGCGGTTTAGCCTGCTCGGCTGGAAATACTCGCAGACTGGCGTGTCAAAATTTTCAAATTCCACTAACAAAGTTTCATTTCTTCTGCTAAGCTGCTCCTTCAAGCCTAAAACTCTTTTATCGCTTTGCTTAAATGAATAAATTTCTCTGAAATTCTCAACTTTGGAAAAAAAGTTTTCACCAGTTAATTGCCCTTCTTTTTCTAAGATTGACCGAAACAATTCTACTATTTGTTGAAATACGCCTGGATTCGGATTAAAATTATCTTTACTAAACCAGACCGCTCTTAGCCTTTCGTTGTAAAATAAACCATCCTGGCAATCTTGGAAGTCATCAGTGCCAGAACAAGTAGGAGTGCTTCTGCCTAAAGCACCAGTGAAAGAGTTTGGATCATCCAATTTTTTATTTAAAGTAGTAGCGAAAGCGGTATTTTGCCCAACTTTAACTACGCAGGCATTATTTATGCAAGTATTCTCTTGATCTGAAATTAAGCGCCGGCCTTCTCCGCTGCTAACTTGCGGGAAACAAACCACGGCTTGTTCTTCACCGAAATCGGGCGTAGATAATGAAACGTCTACTCCCTCTAGCTTTCCCAGCTGATCATCATTCAAATTAGTAAAAACGTCCCTAAAATCAGTGCAATATAAAGTGTGATCGGTATTTTCGCCAACCTTTTCTAACAATTGTGAAGCCAGAAACTTTGTTCTGCTAGTCCATTGGCCTTCGTTGCAATAATTATCGAAAATGTATTCGCCACTATTGATGCAAGTAGGGTAATTTCCTTGATAGAAGTTACTGGCATTATTAGCCGGGTCACCGCCTTTTCTTGACGACAAAACATAACAGTCAGTATCTTCATTGCAGAATCCAGCTTCATCATTAACCCAATCAGTTTTTTGTTCCTGGAAAGTCCATTGCCCTCCAATACAGCGATAATTTTTACCATTGCCAGCATCTTCAGAAATGGTAGTGAAAGCAGTCATTGGAGCAGAACAAGCATAGCCATTCCAGCAGTAATTTTCTGGACAACAAGCTGCTGCTGCTCTTGGTTTATCTTTAGGATCTTTGAAGCCAAATTGCGAAGAGCCTTGTTCATCAATATACTGAATTGTTGGTTGGCTAAATTCACATCCTCTTATTTCGAAAATGAAATAGGCTGCGTTAGCAGTATTAACTATGTCCACTTCATTTAATAACGCCGCTGGTTTAATGACACCGTCTTGATCTACAAAAGTTATATCAGCACTGCAACCGCCAGTAGAATTGATATCAAAATACAAGTCCATATTTTCTCCTACGGAAATTCTTTCGGTTCTCAATCTTTCGCCGCCTAAAATACTTAATACCTCTGCTGGTTTATTTCTCTGGATAAACCCAGGTTCGCTTGGTATTGGTACGCCATTAGCATCTAAAATTTCCCAGCCAATTAAATCTCCTGTAGTAAATTGATCAAATTCGGCATTAGTCAACAAGTTTTTAGCCGGCACCACTAAGCTTGGATTAGTTAAACTTTTTGCTGGAACGCCAGCTAACGAAACATAACCAGCTCCTTCACCTTGCACAGTGTCAACACCATATGTTTCTGATAACGGCTGATCAGTCCAAGCATTAATAGTAGTGATTCCGTCTAGATCAGTTTTGCTATAAGCGCAAACATGTTCGCCTTTTACCTGGCAATGCTGGACGTTGTTTTGAGATTCCACCATCCCTGATGCAACAACGAAATCGGTGGCGCTGCAGCCAAAGAATCCAGGATTTGCATCATCGTTATAAAATAATACTTGCTGCGAGACTTTCCTTGCTCTTATGTTACCTTCCTCGTTAAAGTTTTTCCCTTCTGATGGAATTAATTCTTCTCCTCCCGGTGCTTTTTTCACGAAGTATAAATCATATAGTCCTGGACGGCGGTTGGTGATTCTATATTGTGATGACGATTTTCCAGGTAAGGGATATAAGCATTCTTCTTGGTTGCAAGTATATCTTTGTGTTGTTGATTGCGCCGGTAAAGGAACTGGTTGAGATGCTGGAGTATACTTTGACTGATCTAATTCAATCATCAATTTTAATTCTTTAAGGCTTCTGACATCTGGTACATCTGGTTCCCTTCTTGCCCCATTTCTATCCAGCCAGTAGGCTTCAGTGTTAGGATTATTATTTATGATTTTGTATTCCGACGATACACCAATAGGACAATTAGAATTAAGAAATCTATCATCATTGAACTTTGCCATAACTGGATTTTTATTACTCTCTATTGTTTCCGTTAAACTAATTTTATATTTAGTCAAAGTATCGCTAACTTGGTTCAAAGATAGAGTTTGTTCATCATGACAATCTAATTGCAAAGTTACCGGGATAACACTAGTACCTTCAGAATAAACTAAATTAAAATTGAATTGATCCTTGGTTACCTTACTTACTGGTGAACGATCGCCGCTTGGCGACAGAAAAAAAGTTCCAGGAGTTAAAGTTTCCACTGTTTCTGGCGTTCTACCGCCTGGACAAACTATATTGGCAAAGTCTTGAACATTTCCAACACGAGTAGGTCTCGGAACGGTAGGAGTATCTGGATCAACTGGAGCACCAGAATCAGATCGAAGAGCTGGGGTAAAAGTATGCCGATAAGAATATCTACAACTCTGCATAATATTAATATCAATATCCTCCATTGGGTAACTTACACTAAAATCTTCATCATCATAAACAACATTAAACTCTACATCCATAATTGTTTCACCAGAAGCTACCGGCTGGCCGTTCCAGCAAGAATATTTTTTAGGATTCTCTTCACCAATTAATTTACTATCTCCACCATAATACTCATTATCCGCATTGCCGCAGCAATTTGCACTGGCGGAACTAACTTCAAGATCGTTGCCTAGCCATGCCTTTGGTCCATAAAGCGCGCGACAGAGATCCTCTCCTCTAACTGCCGTTGGCGTTGGATCACCTTCATCTATATCAGTTAACCAAGCATATTGTCCAGTAACTTCGCGTTCCTGGCCAGAACAAAGAAAGTTATTAGCAGCTGAACTTAGATAAACATTCCTCATAGTCATGAAATTAGTACTTTCAAATAATAGTTGTTTTACTCCTCTAAGTTCAGGGGTTTTTGGTAAAGCCACCTGGATATGCATATAATTGTCTTGAGAAAATAAAGGATTGTTAATTACATCGCCTAAAACATTCTTTTCAAAATATTTAGTTAGTCCTCCAGTTGTTCTATCGCCTGGACCGGATATAGTTAATTTAATGTTAGCTGGAGGAACAAAATCTGGCTTAAACTTCACCATAAAATTCAAATAATCATAGCCGCTAAAATCGAACAAAAACCCATTACCATAATGTTTTTCATATAGTTGAGTGTCTGCGCTTATTTGAATAACTGCTTGCTCTTTAATTTCTTCCCTAATTTGACCGCCTTCAGTTAGAGGTAAAGTATACAATCCTTCACCAGGACTTCTTCCTTTAATTCCAATATTATGATGCGTAGAAGTTCTCGGTTGCTCATTACTCCCGGCAGTAAGACCACATTCAGCCCAGGCCCAAGTATTACCAGCTTGATAGCATTGGAACCGACTGCTGCCTTTCTTTAAAGCAGGTAAATCTCCGCCTGCGACAGGTGAATCTAAATTTGTAACTTGATTGTTTTCGCTGCATTCCACCCAATTATGTCCATTAGAAACAATATCGTAAGGTTTAGCTGGATCTTTTCTAATCGTAACAACTTTAAATTGTGAGTTAGTGCTTTCGGCAGCAACCCAGCACCAATCATCTTTACACTCTGGTCGCCAGCCAGGTGGATCAGGACTTTCGTCATCATAACCGATTACATCTTTATTACGGTTCAAACAAGCATAATCATCACCGACATTGTTTGATAATATTTCTCCGTGATCATCTAATCCACCATAACCACAACAATAACCACCTGTTGGATCATTAATCTCCAGCCAAGAAAACTGTTTACCATAGATATTAGTTTGCGATGCTGATACTGCCTCGGGATCTTCTGGATCTATCGGATTTCTAGGGCTGGTTCCTTCACAAGCAAACTCGTTGGCATGGCATAAATCAGGTGTATTACCTCCCTGTTCTTCCAGTCTGCCGTAAGAATCAGCAGTATTGCCTTTACAGTCATTGTTCAACTGGTCGCCGCAAACCTCAACTGCTCCAGGATTAATACAGATAGCGCATTTTGATGTTTGATAATTGCAGCCATCTGGAATAGTTGGGCATTCATCTCCTACTTGTTCGGCTGTAAGTGGATCGTCATAACAGTCCATTCCGGGAGTACTTCCTTCGACATACCTGTCATGATCTTTGTCTTTGCCTTGAATTGACCAAACAGGGTTGCCGTTTTGCATTTCACATAAATATAAATCATCACCAGCCCAAATAAAAGTATTCAAGGTTGTATCTTTACATGCATGCCAGTGATGATCATAGGAACAAATATATTCAAAACCATCACCGCTTCTATAATCCGCAATACTTGGGCTTGTTTTATGTAGAGGATCATCGACCTTTTTGTTAATATCATATAACGCGCATAGCCAATTGGCACTGCCATCACTACCTTCTGCACCAGATGCTTCTATCAAATGTGGTGCTCCAAAAGTATTTGGGGTATATTCTGGCTTCAAGAAAGTGCCTTCTTTAACTGTGGCTTGTCCGCAACCATCTTCATCTGGTCCATGACCATCATAACACCCATTATCTGGATCAACAATAAACACGCGGCATCCTTGGCGGGGTACAGTTGTAGGGAATATGCATTTATTATTTACTCTTGCATCTTCTGGACTATCTACTATGCCGCTGCATTCGCTGGCATACCCATCAACCACAGTATATTGGCCGTTATTCTCCTGATCAGAACAATCTACCTCCGATTCTGCAACATCCCCGATAATTCCTCCAGCAATACAGGAAGCACCGGATGTAACAACCCCTAACAAAACACAACCAATAACAAATCCAGCTATGACGCCCCCCACACCAGGCTCTGTTCCATCAATAACTGCCCTGATTGCAAAATGTTTGTCGTTGTTTTCAGTTCTTTTTTCTAAAGATTCAGCAACTGCAAAAACAGCATTAATTACTAACAAAATCACAACTACGGCAATCAGTCCTCTTTTTTGGTACATCCGATAGAAATTAATCTCTATAACTTTATAAAGTTACTCCTAACAAAAAAAATCTAATCTGGGCAAATTAATCCTGTTACGACAGCATAAGTGCAGTCTCCGGCGATAGCACATTCGATGATATCTCTTTTAGTTCCATATTCTTTTGGAATATTAGGTAGAGGCTCGTCTAAACCAGTGTTAAGTTTTTCAACATCACAATCTTCTAAGCACCAGCCATATTCTTTTTCGAGTTTTTCTTTCCCTCTAAATAAACCGTATCTTCCGCATTCTTTTACAGCCGCTTCGCAAAATTCTTCACAAGTATATCTATCTCGCCTAGCGCCACTAAAATCTGGAAACTTTCCGCCATTTGAACCGGGACTATCTTCCCCGCCACAAGCTAGAATAGCTAACAGGCCAGTTACTGGCGCATACTTTTTAAGTTTTTCAAACATTTTATTACTCAAAAGTAGTATTTATATATAAAGCTTGCTTTTTTTGGAACTTAAAGCCTCCCAAAAAGCAGTTAAATCTCTAGCTGACCTCATCTCATTTTTATGGCTAGAAAAGTTACTAAAAATTGTTTTAACCCCATATTTTTGGCATAAGCTAATATTAAAAATTATCCTATTTAAAATACCCGCATTCTTCATTATTTCAGCCAAAGAAACCCCGAATATTTTCCCTTTTTCGGCAGCAATTTTGCAGGAAACCTGATCCAATCCGCCGCGGATATAGTGCAAAGAATCTTTTTTATGAATTTTTTCCATGCCCATGATTATTTTTACTGGTGTTTTTTCTAATACAAATCTCAGCATCTCTTCTGATGACGTTTCAAAAATAGTAATCTTCCCTTTTGCTTGGTGAATTTCGCTAAGGATCTCTTTTTTATTCTCACCTTTAATTATTATAAAATCTTGATTTATAAAATAAGTTTTAGAGAAGCCTAAAGCACTGCTTAGCTCCTCTAATTCTTTGTTCTCCTCCATTAACAAATAATTATCCATTTTAGATAAAAATTAAGCAACCTTTATAAAAACAACCCCTTAAAAAAGACCTAGCCATTGCCCTATTTGGAGACACAAGGAATAAAGAAAAATACTTTATTCCTGTGCAGAAAATGATACATTTTCTCACATTGGAAAAAATGCAAATAACCATAAAAAACGAAAAAGATAGTACTATCCATAATATTGACTTTAACGGCAGTTCGGTTGGGCAGCTTCTGAAACAATTAAAGATTAATCCAGAAACAGTCTTAGTCGTGAGAAATAACGAAGTAATTACTGAAAAAGAAAATTTACGGGATAAAGACGCAGTAGAAATTCTTAGTGTGATTTCTGGAGGATGAAATGAGCTGTTTAAATTGCGATAAGAAGGCCGTAATTGAATTGCAGCATGGAAATTTATGCAGAACCCACTTTTTGGCTTACTTTGAAGATAAAGTTTTCAAAACTATTAAAAAATATAATTTAATCATTCCTAAAGATAAGATCTGCATAGCAACGTCTGGAGGGAAGGATTCTTTAACGGTTTTGTATTTGGCAAAGAAATACTGCGAACTAAACAATCTATCTCTGGATTGTTTATTTGCTTTAGCTATCGATGAAGGGATTGAAAACTATCGAAGCAAAACTTTAGAAGACCTAAAACAATTTTGTAAAGAACATAAAATAATTTTAAACATCATCTCTAATAAAGAAGAATTTGGCAAAACTTTAGATGAAGCCTACCCTGTAATCAACGAAGGCACAAAAAAGAAACCTTGTAATGTTTGCGGAGTTTGGAGACGCTACCTCTTAAACAAATATGCTAGAAATTACGGCGCTAACAAAGTTGTAACCGGCCACAATTTAGATGATGAAGCCCAAGCTATCATGATGAACATCTTTAAAGCCAACACTAAACTAGCCGGCAGGCTCGGGCCTGTTTCTGGCGAAATGGAACATGACCTTTTTGTTCAAAGAGTTAAACCACTTTACTTCTGCACAGATAAAGAAGTTAGATTATATACTTTATTAAAAGGTTTCAAAATTCAGTTTGCTGAATGCCCTTATTCTCATTCTGGGTATAGATACCAAATTCAAAAAATGTTGAATGATTTTGAAAGTAAGTTCAAGGGCACAAAACAAGGTATCATCAAATCTTTTTTATCATTATTGCCTCATTTGGAAAATAGTGACGGTCAAGAAATCAAAGTATGTGTGCTTTGTCATGAAGCAGCAAATCAAGATATTTGCAATGCCTGTAAAATGAAGGAGGTTATTCAAAATGATTGATTTTACCCGGCAAATAACTCTAATCGGTAAAGAAGCTCAAGAAAAAATATCACAAGCCAAGGCAGCTATTGTTGGAATTGGGGCTTTGGGAACGGTAGTATCTGAGCTGTTAGTTCGTTCAGGGATTAAAGATTTTATTTTAATCGACAGGGATATCATCGAGGAAAGCAATCTGCAAAGACAGTTTATGTTTACCATAGAAGATATCAACAAAAGCAAAGCAGCCATAGCTAAGCGGGCTTTGGAAAAAATAAATCCTTCTATAAATATCAGGAGTGAAGCTATCCACTTATCACCGCAAAACATAGATATTTTGAAAGATAGAACTATAATCATCGACTGTACTGACAACCTTAAGACTAGGTTTCTTATCAATGACTTTTGCAAAAAAAATGAAATACCCTGGGTGTATGGAGCTGCAATTAAAACAAAAGGATACGCCATGTTATTAAGAGGCAAAGGACCTTGTTTAGCTTGCTTTTTAGCGGAAACATCTCTGGAAACTTGTTCTATAGCTGGAGTAATTAACACTAATACGACTGCGATTGCCTCATTACAAGTAAATTTGGCGCTAAAGTATATTATTGGTGAAACACAGCTTCCAGAACTTCTTTACCTAGACCTTTGGAAAGGAGATTTTAAGAGGATAAAAGTAAACCAGCAAGATGAATGTCCTGCTTGCCATGGTGAATATCATTATTTAGTTGCTTCTGAACAGCCCGAATCATTAAAATTCTGCTCAGAAAGCCGATTCCAGGTACTGGGGAAGCCGCAGAACCTAAACTTATTAAATAAAAAATTAAAGAACTCTAGTTTTGACGGCCATATTTTAAGTTTTAAAAGCATTATTTTGTTTAAAGACGGCCGGGCTATAATCAAAGCTAAGAGTCAAGAAGAGGCAGAAGGAATTTACTCTAAATGCCTTGGCAACTAGACTTAGTATCAGCCAAGTTCCATAGGAAACGAAGGGGGGTCTGAAAGGATTCATTTAAAAAGTAATATTTAAATAGTCCTCCCTTCTTTATAAAGAAAAACCTAATCAGGGGGTAACTTAAATGGTAAAGAAAGAAGCAAAGAAAAAGATAAGAATAGTAAACATCGTCGTTTCTACTGGACTCGAAAAAGACATTCCACTAGAAAAAATGGCTGCCACTTTACCTAATACCGAATATAATCCCGAACAATTTCCCGGACTAGTCCTCAGGATAAAAGAACCTAAAACCTCTGCTTTAATCTTCTCTAGTGGAAAAGTAGTATGCACTGGGGCCAGAACTTTAGATGAAGTCGATAAAAGTATACAAGGAATAATTAAAAGTTTAAAAAAACTAAACATACATGTTACCATCAAACCAGAAATTACTGTCCAGAATATTGTGGCTTCTGGAAGTATTGGGATGGATTTGAATCTTAATGTCCTAGGGATAAAACTACCAAATACTGAATATGAGCCGGAACAATTCCCAGGGTTAGTGCACAAACTTAAAGGGACTAACGCTACGTTTCTATTATTTAGTAATGGTAAGATAGTTTGCACCGGAACTAAAACTGAAGAAGAAGTTAATAAAGCTACTGATACTCTTATCGAGAATCTTAAAAAGATTCTTGAAAAGTAGAGTTTTGATTAGAGAAATCTTTAAATGATTCTAAACTTTTTGTTTTTATTCTTTATATAATAGGTTGTGTGGGGGAAATTTTTTATGGATGTAGAGGAACAGATAAAGACATTCCGGGAATTCATTGAACAAAATTATTACCCGCAACTGCTTGAGGCTGTTCGGAAAGGTGAAGAGCATCTATCATTAGACTTTTCAGAATTAATAAAATTTAACACCGAAATCTCTGAAGAAGTATTAGACGCCCCAGAAGAGTTATTGAAAGCTGCGGAAATTGCCGTCAAGGATTTCGATCTGCCTAAAAAAATATCTAAATTCACGATTAGGTTATGTAACCTTCCTATCTCGCAAAAAATACAGATTAGTGAAATACGAAGCAAACACCTTAACAAACTAATTTTAGTGGAGGGTATAGTTAGGAATAAAACAGATGTTAGGCCGCATGTTACTGCAGCTAAGTTTGAATGTCCTTCTTGTGGCAACATCCTAAATGTCCTTCAATTAGATAAAAAATACAAAGAGCCCAGCCGGTGCGGGTGCGGAAGAAAAGGAAAATTTAAAGAGATATCAAAACAGCTAGTTGACGGCCAGGGATTAATTTTAGAGGAATCTCCTGACGACCTGGAAGGATCTCAGCCTAAGCGCATTAATGTATTTCTTAAAGACGATTTAGTTTCACCGCTATCGGAAAGACGAAGCAGCCCCGGCTCTAGAGTAAAACTATGCGGCTGGGTTACTGAAGTGCCGATTACTTTAAAATCAGGAGGACAAGCTACCAAATACGACCTAATCATAGATGCTAACAATTTAGAACCAGTAGAGGATGATTTCTCTGATTTACAAGTCACGGAAGAAGAGCTTAAGAAGATTAAAGAAATTGCATATTCGGACGATCCAATTAGAATTTTAACTAATAGTATTGCTCCTTCTATTTACGGACACGATAAAGTAAAAGAAGCATTAGTCTTGCAGTTAGCTGGCGGCTGTAGAAAAGTTAGACCAGATGGAGTTATAACTAGGGGAGACATGCATACTTTGCTGATAGGAGATCCTGGAAGCGGCAAAAGCCAATTATTAAAGCGAATCCAAACAGTAGCTCCTAGAGCTAGATTTGCCAGTGGTAAGGGCGCTACTGCTGCTGGCTTGACTGCCAGCGTTGTTAAAGATGAATTCCTAGGCGGCTGGAGCTTAGAAGCTGGAACTTTAGTCCTGGCCAACCATGGTTTTGCTATTATAGATGAAATGGATAAAATGGGTAAGGAAGATCGTTCTGCCTTGCACGAGGCTTTAGAACAGCAAACAGTTAGCATAGCTAAAGCTAACATCCAGGCAACTTTACGCTGTGAAACAACCGTCTTAGCTGCCGCGAACCCAAAATTTGGACGGTTTGATCCTTACGACCTTATCGCCAATCAGATAGATATGCCTCCTACTTTAATTAACAGGTTTGATTTGATTTTTCCTATTAAAGATATGCCTAATCGTGAAAAAGACGAAAAAACAGCTTCTTTCATTTTAAGCCTCCATAAAGACCCGGAGAGTGCAGTTTCTGAAATCTCTTCCGCCATCTTAAAAAAATATTTTGCTTATATCAGACAAAGAATACACCCCAAGATGAGTGATGAAGCTATTGAGGAGTTGAAAGAGTATTACATCTCGATGAGAAACAGTTCTTCTTCGGAAGGTGGTGGTGTGAAAAGCATACCAATTACCGCTAGGCAGTTGGAAGGATTAGTTAGGCTTTCAGAAGCAGCAGCTAAGATTAGGTTTGCTGAAGCTGTTACAAAAAAAGATGCACAAAAAGCAATAGAGTTAACAGATTACTGCTTAAACCAAATAGCTAAAGACTCAGAAACCGGACAAATAGATATTGATAGGCTAGGCGGCAGAATTACTGCCAGCCAAAGAAGCAGTATTGGGATTGTGAAAGAAATAATCAATAATATGGAAGAAGACCTTAATATTAAAATAATCCCTATTGAACACATCATAGAAGCTGCTGAAAAAAAGAATTTAAGCAAGGAAACTGTTGAAGACACTCTAGAAAAGTTAAGGCGATCGGGGGATATTTTTGAGCCAAAAAGAGGATTTATTCAGAAATTATGACAGAGAATAAACCTTTTCTTCGACAAACTGCAATTAAAACGAATATACAAGACTTAACTAATTCAATCTTCGTTGAAACTAGCGAAAATGAACAAAATTATTTACTGCTAAAAGACCAGAGGGTTTATAGGATTAACATACTTGGTATAGTTATTAAAAAGGAAAAAAATGGATCTATGCTTAATTTACTAATAGATGATAAAACTGGCTTAATAACAGTTAGATTTTTTGAAGAAAACGACGCAGCTAATCGAACAGAAGTGGAGGATTGTATAAGTGTAATTGGGAAATTAAGGAAATACAACAACGAAAAATATATTTCACCAGAAATATTTAAAAAAGTTGATCCTCTTTGGCTAAAAACAAGAATCAAAGAATTAAACGCTTTGAAAAAAGATAATATAGTAGAGCAAAGAGCAGGTAGTGAAGTCACTGAATCTCAACAAGATAAACTAGCAGCTTCTGATAATTGTTTTAATGATATCCCACTGGTAGAAAAAATAACTAATTTAATTAAAGAACTGGATCAAGGATCTGGAGTACAGATAGAAGAACTAATTGACAAATCTGTTGTTGAAAACATTGAAAAAGTTATCAATCAAATGTTGGAAAGAGGAGACATCTTTCAAAACCAGCCTGGAAGAGTTAAAGTTCTTTAAATATAGATAACAGTTGGAACAAGTGTATTCAACCAAACAATAATGGAGTGATATAAACTTCCACAAAACCAGCCAGTATTAGAAAGCCAAAACTAATCCCAATCAAGCTTAAAGAATCCACTAATACTTGATGCTCTTTTAAATTGTGTTTAATCAATGCGATAGAAATTATTCCACCAGCTAATCCCGCTATAAAATAAGCCGCAATTTCAAGTATTCCGTGAGTCATATAACGAAAGAAACTAAAAGTAGTTACGCTAAAATAAGCAGAGAACGTGGTAAACCCAATCAAAGAAGCGGTCTTGGCTAACTCTGTTTTAACCAAAATCCCTATAGCAGTAGCGATAACCGAAGCATTCCAAGCTAAAATAAACATTGCGCCTGCACCATACAATAAAGAAAAAAGTAGGCAGAAAAACAGCACCTTAATGTTGTTGAATATAATTTTTCCAAATAATGATAATTTAGTTATTTGGCCTGTAACATTAGATTGAATTGCATTGTTTACATTAACAATTGCAGTTTTTTGTAATTCAAAAATAACATCCGTAACAGAATGAGGCAAGATTATATAAGCCAGCATTAAAGCCACAGTAATACCAATAAATAAAAACATCAAATAAACTAGCACCTTAGTGTGCTCTTTGAGCAAAAACCACTCTTTATCTATCTTTAATTCTAGTTCTTCTTCATTTTTTATAGCGGTATATATTATAGGTATTGTTGATAGTACTATTAAAAACACCATTAAAATTCCAGCTATTTCTCTAAAAACAAGATAAGATAGCATTAGAGCAACAACAGAATAAAAAAAACCACCAACCAACATTTCCCATGGCCGTTTTTTTAAGCTAAAAGGATTAAATAATAATTCCAGAACCATCAAAATTTGTATTTTTGATATGTATTTAAACCTTCTTGTAGGTCAATAATTACTTGTTTCGACATCAAAAAATGAGATAAAGTACAATGTTAGATGGATAATATATTAGAAAGACTTACCCCTTTGTTTCCACTGGAGAGTCTTTTTTATAAATTTGTAAACTATAATACTTAAAGGTTCAGGTGTTTGAAATACAAACAAAAACAACATAACTAATAAAAAATCTAATTTTTCGTTATATTTTAAATTTCTCTTGGAAAAAATCATCTTTAACATTTTTTATTTTCTTTGATTAAAATAACAAAATTTAAGATTATCTTTATTTAGGATTATATATTATATTATTATTTATTTTCTATATAGAAAATAAATATAGATGTAATTTTTAAGCCAAATATTAAAAAAAATCTGATTTTTTCAATCTCTTCTTGAATTAATTTTATAGTATCTGCATTTATTTCTTTTACCACTAAGTAATATAAAGATAAATATTTATACCAAATCTCCATTTGCAATATAGGGGTGTAAGATATGTTTGTTGATAGTTGCGACAGAAATTAATACTTTTTATATATGATCTATCATGAAAGTAAAAACAATATTAAGTTTTTAATGTTTCCAAAAGAAACGAAGGGGTGGCTATGGTTAAAATAGGTAGTTTTTTCGAGAATTTTTTAAAGCAAGAGTCTATCTTTAAGGACAAGTCTATACTATTGTCATCTTATGTACCGGATGAAGTATTATATCGAGAAGAACAACTACAAGAAGTAGCTAATATCCTTGCTCCTGCTTTACGTTTGGAGAAGCCATCTAATTTGTTTATCTACGGAAAAACCGGAAGTGGAAAAACTTTAACAGTTAAGCACATCATCAAGTCGATGGAAAGTGTCGCTGGTAATAATGGCATAAAACTCAAAGTTATATATATAAATTGTAAGTTAAAAAGAGTTGCCGATACGGAATATAGATTAATCGCGCAGCTAACTAAAGATTTTGGGGAAGAGATTCCTCCAACAGGATTACCAACAGACGAAGTCTATAATATATTCTATGGTTTGTTAGATAGACAAACCCAAGTGATTTTACTTGTTTTAGATGAGATTGATCAGTTAACTAAAAAGATAGGTGATGAAGTGCTCTACAACTTAACAAGAATAAATTCTGAATTAAAGAGATCACAAATTTGCCTTATTGGTATCTCTAATAATCTTGTATTTTCAGAAAATCTTGATCCGAGAGTAAAAAGTAGTCTTTCGGAAGAAGAGATAATATTTCCCCCTTATAATGCTTTACAAATACAAGACATTCTTCGTAAAAGGTCTACTCAATCTTTTGCTTTGGGTGCTGTTTCTCCTGGGGTAATTGAAAAATGTTCAGCTTATGCTGCTAGGGAGCACGGTGATGCTAGGCGGGCTATCGATTTATTAAGAGTAGCTGGAGAAATAGCAGAAAGAAACGGTTCCAATATTGTTGAGATTCAACATTTAGATGACGCTGAAAGAAAAGTTGAATCTGATAAAGTAATTAATGCAGTTGTTGGTCAGCCAAAACAATTTCAAGCGGTTCTTTACTCTATATTATTATTATATCCGCAAAAGAAAAATTTCTTTACAGGTGAAATTTACGAGATTTATATGTCTATATGTAAAAAGACAGGCAGTAACATATTAACACAAAGAAGAATATCAGATATTTTAGCTGAATTAGATATGTTAGGGATCATTAATGCTAAAATCATCTCTAAAGGAAGATACGGCCGCACGAGAGAAATTTCTCTTTCTATTGAAGAAAACATCACTATTAAAATTAAAGAATTAATTGAAAAATCGTTAAATATATCATAAAAAATGATCAATAAAAAAAACGAAGAAATAGTCAGTAAATTTTTTGAAAAAGGCATTTTATTAAACGAAGAGATACTTCAAAAGAATTTAGACCTTGGTCTATTAGATAAAATAGAAACAGAAGAAGATTTACTAGTTTTAAATCAAGACTACGCTGAAGTAATCACTCGCCAATCGAACTTAGTGGATTGGTACGATGTTGATCGCTATCGTGTACGTGCAGAAAAAGATAGAGATGATGATTTGTACCAATCGCAGCTCCAGGATTTCAAAAGTAGCACTATAACTCTAAAAGAGAAAAAATCTGAAATTAAACAAGTAATTGCTTCAATTGAAACTGCTTTAGTTGATAACGCAAGTGAGTTTACAGTTGAAGGTTGTGGAAGTAGAGAAGATGATGCATCTCTAGGCCTTACTAATGACAACTTGCCTTTACAAAGTCCAAGAAAAGTAACTATTGTCCTTTCTTATCAAAATTTGCCAAAAAAGTATGTTGTCAGAGATTTTTCTAAGATCTTTGTTTCAAGATACAAGTTTTTAGAAAAAATATTACAAAACCATCAAGAGTTAAAGAATCCACTAACTATAACTCGCTTAATTTTAAAACAAGATAAAGAACAAGTTTCAATTATCGGGATTATCTCTGATATCGCTGAAACCAAAAATGGTAACATCATTGTAACGCTTGAAGATACTACAGGGGATGTTAAAGTATTAATCTCAAAAAATAAGAGTGAGTTATATCATCAAGGAAAAGATTTAGTTTTAGATGAAGTAATTGGTGTCACTGGTGTTTGCGGTGATAAAATTATTTTTGCTGAAAGAATAATTTGGCCGGATATCCCCCAAAATCACGACTTGAAAAGGAGTCTAGAGGAAGAATATGCGGTGTTTTTGTCAGATATCCATGTTGGATCAACCTTTTTTCTAAAAAAAGAATTTGAAAGGTTTCTTAAATGGATCGGAGGGGACTTCGGCAATGATGTACAAAAAACAATTGCCAAAAAAGTAAAATATATCTTTATTGCTGGCGATCTAGTAGATGGAGTTGGAATTTATCCTTCACAGGAGACTGAATTAGAGATTAAAGATATTAAGGGGCAGTATGGGGAATTTGCTAGGTTAATTAAGAAGATACCTAACAACATTTCTATAATTATTTGTCCTGGTAATCATGATGTAGTGCATCTTGCAGAGCCACAACCGGCTTTTTATCAAGAATTTTCTCCTGGCTTATTTGAACTGTCTAATGTTAAATTAGTTACAAACCCTTCTGTAATCAACATTGGCAAAACAGAGACCTTCGAAGGCTTCGATGTTCTAATGTACCACGGGTATAGTTTTGATTATTATGTGGCTAATGTCGAGTCGATCAGAGCCTCCGGAGGATATCATCGCTCTGACCTAATTATGAAATTCTTGCTTAAGCGTCGCCACTTAGCTCCTTCCTTTAGATCGACTCCTTACTTCCCGGCCTATCCAGAAGATCCACTATTGATTAAAACCATTCCAGACTTTTTCTTAACAGGACACATACACTATTCTTGTGTAGCCAATTATCGAGGTATAACTATGATCAGTGGCAGTTGTTGGCAGGCAAAAACCGATTTTCAAGAGAAACTTGGCCATGAACCTGAACCCGCTAGGGTTCCGGTCGTAAATCTTAGGACAAGAGAAATTAAGGTATTGAGGTTCGGATAAATTATGGTTGTGGCTTCTCCGCAGATAATGGAATATTTTAAGCAAATAGAAAAGCAAGTAGAAGATTGTTATAAGGTGGCTAAGCAAGCTAGGGCTAAAGGCCTAGATCCGGAGAGAGATGTAGCAATACCAATCGCTAAGAACATGGCTGAACGAGTAGTCGGGTTAATTTCAGTTGTATCACCGCAGATAATTAACACTACAGTCACTCAAAGAATTACCGAACTTGAAAGAGAATATGGTCAGCTTGACTGGAGGGTTGGTTTTAAAATAGCTGAAGAAGTAGCAAAAGAAAAGTTCTACCAATTTAGTTCTAAACAAGAGGCTATTGAAGTTGGTATCAGGGTCGGTTTTGCATACCTTACTTTAGGAATTGTTTCTGCTCCGCTAGAAGGGTTTATTGGATTAAAAATAAAAAAAAGGAGAGACGGCAAAGAATATTTTGCACTTCAATATGCTGGGCCTATTAGGGGTGCTGGTGGGACAGCTGCTTCCACTTCTGTTATTCTTTCTGATTATGTTAGAGTAAAAATGGGGTATTTTCCTTATGACCCAGAAGAGGTCGAAATTAATCGTTATACTGTAGAAGTCCATGATTATCATGAGCGTGTCACTAATTTACAATATCATCCCTCAGATGAAGAACTAAAATTCATACTATCTCATCTTCCAGTCGAAGTTGATGGAGATCCGACGGAGAAAATTGAAGTTTCTAATTACAAAGACTTACCTCGGATAGAAACTAATCTTATTAGGGGAGGGGTGGCTTTAGTTCTGGCCGAGGGATTAACACAAAAAGCTCCAAAACTATGGAAAAAGCTGTCTAAATGGGGCAAGGAAATGGAATTAGAATGGGACTGGCTGCAAGAATTCATAAAGATTAAAGAAAGAATTCACGCAGCTCATACTAAACAAAATCAAGATAATGAAGAAGAAGTAAAGCTTAAACCAAATAACACCTACATTATGGATTTAGTTGCTGGTCGGCCAATATTAACGCATCCATTAAGGGAAGGCGGTTTTAGATTAAGATACGGCCGGAGTCGTACTTCTGGATTTTCGGCTACGGCAGTCCACCCAGCTACTTTGGTAGTCCTTAACCAATACATCGCCATAGGTACACAGCTTAAAATGGAACGGCCTGGTAAAGCGGCAACTGTAACATTATGCGATACTTTAGACGGTCCAATAGTCCTTTTAGAAAGTGGTGAAGTGGTACATCTATCTACAGAGCAACAGGCTAAACATTATTCCAGTACTGTTAAAGAAATACTTTTTTTAGGCGATATCTTGTTTAACTATGGTGACTTTTCAGAAAACGGACATCGCCTAGTTCCATCAGGTTATTGCCCAGAGTGGTGGGCTTTAGAAGTAGAAAAAGCGTTGGAATCAAAACCTAATTCTGTGCCTTTGGTGTCTGAGCGGTTAAAGGAGTTAATTTCCTTACCTCTATTCAACTTTCCAACTCTCAATGAAGCAGTTTTACTCTCTCAGAAACTCAAAGTCCCTCTTCATCCAGAGTATGTCTTTTATTGGAAGCTACTTTCTATACAACAAATTTCTTACTTAATATCTTGGTTGAAAGAGTCAAAAATAAAAATTGATGATAAAGGGATTCAAAAAATAATTTTACCCTACTACGAAAAAAAAGAACTTTATGAAAGAGCTAAAAGGGCCTTAGAAGAATTAGGTGTCCCTCACAAAGTAATCAATAAAGAAAACGTAATCTTGGAGAGAAAAGAAGCTCAATCTATCAGCCTTTCATTAAATTTTTATGATCAACAAGAGCTGCAGTCCCTTGAAGTTCAAGATCAAAGCAATTTTAAGAATGGATTAGATTTGATTAATTCAATCTGTAAAATCAAAATTGTTGATAAAGCTGGCACGTTCATTGGATCTAGAATGGGTCGACCTGAGAAAGCTAAAATGAGGCAGCTTACCGGGTCTCCACAAGTAATGTTTCCAGTAGGTGATGAAGGAGACAGATTAAGAAGTTTCCAGGCTGCTATTGAAACAGGTAAGATCCACGGCACCTTCCCTTTATTTTTCTGTGAGGACTGCAAAATTGATACTATCTATCATTCCTGTCAACGCTGCTTTAAGCCTGCAACAAAGAAATTTCATTGCCGGTTTTGCGGAGATCTTGATTCTAACCGTTGCCGTCATGGTGAAGGTGTTTGTTACAAAACTTTTGATTTGGACATACGTAAATATTTTAACGAAGCTCAAGAATATTTAAAGGAGAAAATAGTTCCTGATTTGATAAAAGGCGTGAGAGGCACTTCAAATAAAGAACATATAGTAGAGCATCTCTGTAAAGGTATTTTGAGAGCGAAACATGGCATTTATGTCAATAAAGACGGTACTACTCGGTACGACTGTACTGAACTTCCCATTACTCACTTTAAACCAAAAGAAGTAAAGACTTCGGTGACTAAATTAAGGGAGTGCGGCTATTTAAAAGATATGGAAGGGGAGGATTTAACTGATGAAAATCAAATTTTGGAATTAAAACCTCAAGATGTAATTGTTCCTGGATTCGAATCATTTGAAAGTTCAGGTCCTAAAGTATTAAACCGCATTGCTAATTTTGTTGACGATTTATTAGTTAAATTTTATAAACAAGAACCATTCTATAACATCAAAAAATCTGAAGACTTGGTTGGGCAGTTAGTTATTGGTTTGGCTCCACATATTTCTGCTGGAATGATTGGTAGGATTATTGGATTCTCCGAAACACAAGGGCTGATCACCAGTCCAATGTATCACGCAGGTATGAGGCGTGATTGCGATGGCGATGAAGCGTGTGTAATGTTACTGTTAGATGCCTTACTTAACTTTTCGCGTCAGTACCTTCCTGAAAGAAGAGGAGCTAAAACCATGGACGCGCCTCTAGTCTTAACCTCCATTCTTGATCCGGCTGAAGTTGACGACCAAGTTCATGGCATGGATGTTGTTTGGAAATATCCATTAGAATTTTATGAAGCAGCAGTTGAAATGAAAAATCCTTGGGAAGTTAAATGGGGCGCTGAAAAAAAGAAAATAGAACAGTTAGGCGATAGATTAGGGACGCCTTTACAATACGAGAACTTTGGATTCACTCACCATGTAGATAATTTCAATAAAGGCGTGCAGTGTTCAGCTTATAAGACCTTGCCTTCTATGGAAGAAAAATTATTTGGTCAAATGGAAATTGCCCAAAAGATTCGGGCAGTTGATTTAGATGATGTTGCCAAATTGGTGATTCAAAAACACTTCCTTAAAGACATCAAGGGTAATCTTAGAAAGTTTTCAATGCAGCAATTTCGTTGTGTCAAGTGCAACGAAAAATATCGTCGGCCGCCGCTAACTGCAATTTGTTCTAAATGCAGCGGTAAATTAATTTTCACTATCTCGGAGGGTTCGGTAGTAAAATATCTGGACCATTCGTTAAAACTGGCGGAAAAGTATGACTTTTCAGAATATTTGAAGCAGACTCTAAAGATTCTCCAAACCAATGTTGATAACATCTTCGGCAAGGAAAAAGAAAAACAAGTGGGTCTTGGAAGTTTCATCTGCTAGATATTTATGAAGGATAGTATTTCTTAGTGAGAGATTGGCTAAACAACAAAGAAATTAAGATGAAAGATACATTTTTTTATTATTAATAAACTTAAAAGAGTCTCAGCTCGTTTCGCTACACTAGAAGAAGACAGTGGTTTTCATAAAGCTGGTATTGTAATAACTTATAATCATCTAAAGATTTATCTCCAAGTTTTACATACTCCAAAATCTCAAAAAGAGAAACTAAAACTTCTTAAACGCGGAACTTTTAGCGTAAGCACTCATCGTTTTTTAGACATATTTTGGAGATCTCTCTATGATTTTAGCCTACTACTATTTCTGCATGGGGAACGTTATTAATGTACAAAATCCTGTTAGGATCAATAAATTTTAAACTAAGTGCCATTGCAACAATAACCTTACCGGTAAGATGCAGGTCTTTGGCCTTGGTTATTATCTTTCTAACATCTTCTTCACTAACTTCTTCACCTTGATAAAAGCCTTTGGAGAGATCTAATTGCAGATTTTTTTCTTCAAATTTTTTGCCTATTATATCACTATCTGTAATAACCAGCAAAGCTCCATGTGGTCCTTTCTTTTCAGAAACAATAAATTTCATTTTAAATATTCTTTACTGGTTTCTTGGCACCGCAAGCCAAACATTTCAAATTGCTTATCCCTTTTTCTTCAACTAACTTAGTGTCTGGCTTACCGCATTCTGAGCATTGTACAAACTCACTAACATATTTCTTTACTTTTTTATTGATAGCAGAAGCTGAAATCTTAGTTCCTAAAATAACTCTTTCCTTAACAAATTTTCCCGGTGCAGCCAACTCCCGGAGCAGATACTTCAAAAAATGGTTGGGATCTCGGCTTAGGTCCTTAGCGATTTTCTTAAGATTCACTAAGACTGTTTTATTTCCTTCCAAATGACCTTTAATTTTTTCTATTACAAATCTATCTGACCTTACTGCTTGTTCTGGTAATTCTTCCTCAGCCTTATTCAATAGATCTTCATATTTTTTCATTCTATCTAGCTGTATTCGAGCTGTTTTATAAATATTTACCTTGATTTGGCTCTGTAGAAAAAATAGTCACTATCATTTTGCGAAGCACTATTGATTAATATTTCTAGCTGAGAATGGGGTTGTTCCCAACAGAAATTAAACATTTCCAGGGGTTCCGGAAAATCTTTGTTTTCCGGCACATTACGGGAACATGAAAATGAAAAAAGACAGTCAATCAATCTATTGATTTTCATTTCTGAAATTAAGCAGCTCCCATGATTTCATGAAATCTCGGCTTTCAAGTTAAATTCTCTAGTGCTAAGCCAGATAGTAACCGAGCGAAGCGAGATTTTCTACAGAGCCAGATTTGCCAGAAAGTTTATATATTTAAAAGCAATTGTTAGAACATTATAAAAAGAGGTGTAATAAAATGCCATCATTAGAACTAGCTGAAGTTATTTTGGCTGTAATCATTGGTACATTAGCAGCAATAGTATATTCTTTAAGGGTCTTGATTCTGTTGGAAAGAAGAGTAGCTTCGATGGAGATGCATATCGAAAGGATGGCTTCAAAAACCATGGGTAAAAGTCTTCCTGCATTAAAAAAGAAGAAATAACTGTTACTGTTTATTTAATTTTTTAGAAACTGTCTTTTTGATTTTTTTAGATGAACTCTTTGCAGAATTTTTAACCGTTAAGTTGGCGTTTTTTTTCCTAGTTTTAATTTCGGTATGGGTTGCTTTAATTTCGTTTTTCTTAATTTTTCCCTGCTCTTTTAACTTACTTAACTCAATTTCCACTTCAATAACTTTCTTCTTTAATTCTTTTATCTTCCCTTCACTATCATCTTGGGTAATCAGTTCTCCACATTCAGGGCAGTGGAATTCAAAGTCTATAGCTTGGTCGAAGTTTAATCTTACACAATTTTGTGGACAAACAAAAAATAATTCTTTTTTCTCGACGTCTAGTTGGCTTTTTAGTCTGTCTAATAATTCTTGCTTCATCTTATAATAATTAAATTTTATGCTTTCAGGAATAAGCGTCCAATAGTAAATATACCATCCTTTTTGCTTATCTTTTTTCCTAGTAAAACCCACCAAATTATGATTATAAAGAATATAAAGCATCTTTCGGATTAGCTTAATGTCCTTTTTAGTCTTATTAGCTAAGTCAAATTCAGATACATTTTCTCGACCTCCTAAGTATCTTATTAAAGACCGACCTTCTTCACCTAACAGATTCACTAGAATTTCCTCGATTTTATTTTGAGTTAGGCGCATTTTATTCTGCAAATCCATCTTGAAGGAGTGATAACACTTTTAAACCTTTCGCTTTCATCTATCTTTCTCCATTAACTCTAGCATTGTTAGGCCTCGGCGTTTAGCTGATTCTAAAGAAGCCATCCAATGTCCGCCTGTATCGTGTAGATCCTCCAGTATCAAAAAATACCATTGCTCTCGTCCAAATTTAATACCTACCCACCCTTCTGCTCCAAACATTCTAGAAAACGTCCTAAGCTGTTCAATTTCGGCACTCTGAAAATATTTTTTGTGGTCCTTGGTTACCTTACATTCAATAGCTAATCTCCTTAAGGCATTCCCCGCCAGGATGTCTGGTGCTGGGTATCTTGACGAACCGCTGCCTGCACTTCTAATTGCACTCCATCCATTTTCATTGAAAAACTTTATTAATTCTCTTTCCCCTTTACTGCCTTTAGCTTTTGTATTCATATATTGTTACACAAGGAACACTCATTCTTATTGTTTTCGTCTGGGAGTATGTATCAGGTTGGGGGTTGTTGTTTATTAGGGTTCTAGAGTAGATCTTTACTAGTAAATTTTCATCTCTTAGATTTTAATAGTCATAAAATCTTCAGCTACTTTAGAATTATCAAAATAGATCTTAGCTTCAGCTAAAGCTTCGCTAGGGGCTTTGTACCTCGGACTGATATGAGTAATAATTAGCTTTTTAGCATTATTCTCAGAGGCAATTAAAGCGGCCTGTTTAACAGTTAGATGCATGACTTTGGCAGTTTTTTCTTTAATATCATCTAAATGAGTGCCTTCGGATATTAGTAAATCAGCATCTCTGGCCAGCTTATCGGCTCCATCACAAGGAAGAGTATCAGAAATATAACTTATTTTTTTTCCAATAACTCTGTAAGTTAAATCTTTACTTTTAATTTTCTTTCCATCTATGATAACATCCTCGCCTTGCTGGAGTTTTCCTAGAATTGGTCCTCTTAATCCAAGCTTCTCAGCAGTCCCAACTATTATTCTTCTCCTATCTTTTTCAATGAAGCTAAATCCAATACAATGTACAGAATGTTTTAATGGTTGCACTTCAAGGATAAACTCGTTACTTTCAAAAAAAATCCCTTTAGTCACTTCTATAACTTCATGTCCTATTATCTCTTTGGCAGCGAAGGACTTAAACATATGTTCTATATAATTTTTCGAGCCAACCGGGCCGTAAATTTTTAATGTTTTGTCTGCTTTGTCTGCTCCCATTGCACTCAACAAACCAGGAATACCAAAAACATGGTCGCCATGCCAGTGCGTGATTAAAAGTTTAGAGATTTTAGCTGGTTTTACCCCCGCAAATCTCATTTGTCTCTGTATACCTTCACCGCAGTCCATTAGAATATTTTCATTCTTATAACTTAGTAGGATCCCGGCGTGATTTCTGTTTTTAGTTGGTTGCATACACCCAGTGCCTAGAAAAGTTACTCTAATCATAATAACTTATTATTTAAGTCCTTTAAGTTATTAATCTTTGGGTCAAAATCTCTAGTCCCTCTTCTGTCTACCAGAATAGCTTTCAATCCAATTTTTTTTGCGGCAGCCATATCACTTTCCAAGCTGTCCCCTATTAGAACACAGTCTTTAACATCTTGGCCTATTTCGTTTAGAACTATCCTTAAAAAGTCATCGTCGGTCTTAATCCTATTTAATTCAAATGAGAGAAATGTCTTCTCAAAATATTTACCAATATCAAACTTTTCTAATACTTTAGGTATGGAAATACTATCGGTATTGGACACTAATATTAATTTATATCTGCTTTTTAAGCGTTCTAAAACTACTCCCGTTTCAGGATAAGGCTTAGCTAGCATCCAAGACTTATTCCATAATCCAATCAGTTCATCCATCTGTTCATTGGAAGGTTCAATCGCAAATTCCTTACAAACACTTTCGAAGGCTTCTTTTAAAGTATCAAACGGTCTAGTCATCATAGCCTTCTCCATCCGAATAACATATTCAGAGAAAGGCACCTTAATATTCAAAATGTTTCTTACTTGTTTAGTAGGACTCCAAACCCCATTTTCTACTAACGTACCCCAGAAATCAAAAATAATTGTTTTAACCACCAGTTAATCCACCCTAACTGATTATTTAAAGATTCTATTTATACTTTGCTATGGAAAAAGCTATTTATAGAAAAGGCATTAAATTATCGAACTGATTAATAGTCCTTTTCTAAATAGTTCGGGCAAAATTTATTCGATTATTTGCTGCCCTCACTATACAATTATCTAAAATATGGTTTTGTTGAACAAATAACTCTGGCGGCGCTAAAAGACGCAAAACTACTGGAAGTCCTCATTGCTGGTTTTTTACTTTATCTAATAAAAATTAATGTTCACCAAATACTACTGGGGGGGTCAACAACTAATAAATAGTAGTCTTTAATATTAACTTTTATGTTTGAAGAACATGATGATAGACGAGCCGCGGAAAAAATATTTTTGAGTATACTAAAAGGAAGTGAGGATACCAAAAATAATCCGAGACTAGACCCGAGACTAAACAAAGAGCTGCTAAAAAAGCAAGTTCCTTTTTTCATAAAAGGCTTTTTTTTTGCTTATAGAAAAGCAATGTCATCAATCAAATTAGCTAAGGTAAGGGATAAACCTGCCTTTTTTAAAACTGTTGTACGTGTTTTTCTAAATGCAGATGAGGCAATGGGTAATTACAAATATATTCATTTTAGAAAGAACGATGATGAAAACAATATCATATCGGTCGGGCAAGCGTTAGGGTACTTTTTAGCTGGCGTTGAAGGGATTATTAATCCCTACTTTGAATTAGGGGAAAAAGGTGAAGAGGCAATTCTGTCTGAGGTTAAGAAAATTAAATCCAGTATGATTTTTAAGAGAATAAGAATATCATTCATTTTAAAAAGGGTTAATAAAATTGCAAGAAAACATGGAAAGAACCTCACCAATGACCAAAAAGAACTTCTTGCAGCTATAGCTGCCATTTTATCAGAGTAAAAATAGGTTTAGTTAAATTAAGGCAAGTTATGTTTTAAAACAGTTGTTGTATACTAAATAAATGCATTAGTTCTTCCTCATCCTGAACCATTAATTATATATAATCCGCTCCATTTTTCTTTATCATGAACATTGAACAACGCTTTCAATTAATTAAACGTAATACACAAGAGATAATTACTGAAGAAGAATTAAGGAATCTCCTCAAAAATAAAAAGAAACCATCAGTTTATTTAGGCTGGTCGATTACTGGCCGGCCGCATATTGGTTATTTCGTTCCAGTTATCAAATTAGCTGATTTTCTTAAGGCTGGATTTAAAGTTAAATTACTATTAGCAGATTTACATGGTGCTCTTGACAATACTCCGTGGGATGTTTTAGAGAAGAGATTTGAGCATTACAAGAACACCATTCCATTAATGTTTAAATCAATTGGAGCTGATATCAAGAATTTCGAAATAATTAAAGGTTCAGATTTTCAGCTTAAAAAAGATTACTTTACAGATTTACTAAAATTAGCGACTTACACTACAATTAATGATGCCAAGCGGGCTGGTTCAGAAGTAGTTAAGTTTGGTGATAACCCTAAATTAAGCGGTTTAATGTACCCGTTAATGCAAGCTCTGGACGAAGAATATCTGGAGGTCGATGTTCAATATGGGGGAATAGATCAAAGAAAGATTCTGATGTTTGCTAGAGAAAATTTAGGGAGATTAGGTTACAAATCTCGAGTAGAAGTAATGACTTCTTTAATTCCGGGGTTAGTCGGAAAGAAAATGTCAGCTTCAGACCATAAGTCAAAAATAGATCTGCTTGATGATGAAGAAACAGTTCAAGGTAAAATTAAAGGTGCTCATTGTGAAGCGGGTATAACCGAAGATAATGGCCTACTTGCTTTTCTTAGATATGTTATTATGGTAGTTAAAGAAGATAGAAAAGAAAGTTTTGTTGTTGAGCGGCTAGAAAAGTTTGGCGGTAATCTTTCTTTCAATAATTATTTAGAAGTAGAAAATGCTTTTGTTGGTAAAAAATTACATCCTCTAGATTTAAAAAATGCCGTAACCAGAGAGATTAATCTATTATTAGAGCCTTTAAGAAACCAAAAAGATAAATTAGAGCAAGCAGCTAAAGAAGGGTATTTTAGTAGTTAAGTATGAAAAGTGAAAAATTATTTCCAAACGAAGTCGTCTTGGAAACAAAATTCTGGAAGGTTGCACAGGATTATGAAGTAGCTATCGTTGGTTTTTTTATTATTAGCTCTAAAAGAAACATCCATTCTATACTCGATTTAACCGATACGGAATGTATAGATCTTATTAGGACTATGCGAAAAGTTCGTAAGGCTATACACTCTGTTTTAAAAATAAAAGACGTTTACATCTTTCAAAACGAAGATTCTTCTTATGGCTTTCACATCTGGATGTTGCCTTACCATCGCTGGATGAAAAAGTTTGGCAGTGGTCCTGGAATTTTAATTCCAGCTTGGCAGTATGCAAAAGATAATTTCAAAGATAGTTTTTATCTTAAAAAAGTAAGAAAAGCTATTATCAAGGTAAGGAAGTATCTTATGGATAAATAAGATTATTTTCCTTCTAAAACTACAAAAGTTCCATTCTTCAAATATTTGTCAACAACTCGCTTAACATCATCGGCTGTAACTTTTCTAATTTCTTTAACAAAAGTATTGGCTAAATTAGCATCTTTAACTTGCTCCCAAAATAATAATTGGTCTGCAACTTTTTGTGTTTCCTCCAGCTCCAGAAGATAGTCTCCTTCTATAAAATCTTTTGACTCTTGCAGGTCTATTTTAGTTATTATTTTTAATTTTCGAATCTCTTCCTCGATTAGTTTTTTAACTAATTTAACATTTTTACGGTCAATTGTAGCGTAAACGGCAAAGTAGCCAAAACTTACTTCTCCGACATTTTGTGTTCCGACATCGTAGGCTAAACCATGCTTACTTCTTATTTCTGCAAACATTCTGCCGCTCTGCCCCCTGCCTAAGATACCATTGATTACTTCTAAGACATAAGCATCAGGATGTGCTCTGGGGACTGTTTTAAACCCCAAAATAGTGTAAGTGTTAGCAATTTTTCTTCTCTCTTTTTTGAATTTTTCTGTCTTATCTTTAGGTTCAAATGGTGAAGGTTTTTCAAGAACTTTCCCTTTTTTCATTAAGAATAATTTTTCAATCTCCTTGCGCCAATTCTTAACATCCCCAACGATAGAGAGTACCATATTGTTTGGTAAATAATGTTTCTGAAAATATTGGATTATTTTATCTCTAGTTAAGTTCCTGATTATTTCCTTCTTCCCATAAGTAGGATACCGGCAAGGATGCTTGTTGAACAGAGTCCTTTGCAGGAGCAACCATTGATAAAATCTAGGTTCATCATTAATCATGTCTATTTCCTTCACTACCACATTTTTTTCTCTTTTGATATGCTCATCTTTGAATAAAGAGTCTTGTATTACATCGCTGAGGATATCTACCGCCTTATGGAAATGTTTCTTTAATACTTTAACATAGAAGCAGGTTCTTTCATTAGTAGTATAAGCATTGAAATCCCCCCCAATACTTTCGATCTCGTTGGTGATTAGTTGATTAGTAGGTCGGTTGGTGGTGCCTTCAAATAAAATATGTTCTAAAAAATGGGATATTCCATGTTCATCTTCCAACTCATCATTACTTCCTACATTTATCATTAATTCTACGACTACTGAATTGCCTGATTTATGCTCAAAGATAACCTTTAGCCCGTTGGCTAACTTAATTTTTTGCATGGTAAGAGCATTATCTAATGGTTTATAAGGGTTATGCAGGCAGTCTCTGGCAAGATTATTAAACTAATCTAGATTCATGTTAATCATGAAACTAAAAGAATTGCAGGCTTATTTAAGAGTTGTTTCTATAGATTTAGTGTTTTTAATTCATCCTGATCCAAACATAATTTATTTTTCACAGATGCAACCTTCTTATGCCTTATTGTTAATCTCATCTAAAAAAGTTGATTTCTTCTTAACCAAACTAGACCTGAAGCCTAAGATTTCAGGTGTTAACGTTCAAGAAATATCTCCTGATTGGGATAAAAAGCTTAAAAATTCTGAAATAAAAAAAGTTGGTATAAATAAGAACTCGCTTACTTTAGCTGACTTAGATCGGTTGAAAAAAATTTATCCCAATGCAAAATTTGTAGATGTTTCAAGTAAATTATCAAAGCTGAGATCTTGTAAAACTGGTTTAGAGATCTCCAGAATTAAAAAAGCCTGCCAAATTACTTCCAAGGCTTTTGATTTAGTAGTTAAAGAATTAGGTAAAAACACACTTAAAACTGAGCAGGATGTTGCTGATTTTTTGGAGAAGAGTATAAAAAGTCAAGGGGGTAGCCTGGCTTTTCCAACAATAACAGCTATGGGTGAGAATTCAGCAATCCCACATCATAAAACTAGTAAGTATAAACTAAAGAGAGGATTCTTATTAATTGATTTTGGTGCATCTTATAACAATTATTGTGCTGATATGACTAGGGTTGTTTTCATAGGTAAACCTAATGCCGCAGAGAAAAGATACTACGCCTTGCTTTTAGAAACACAAAAAAGTATTATAGACAAAGCGGCTAAAGATTTAAAATTTAAACAGCTGGATGAATACGCTAGAAAATCTTTAGGGGAGTATTCATCAAAGTTTATTCACTCGCTAGGCCATGGAATTGGAATTGAAGTTCACGAAGCGCCTGTCTTTTCTGATGCTAAACAGACTATCAAAGATAATTGCGTGTTTACTATTGAACCGGGAATATATTTTCCTGGAAGATTTGGGTTGAGAATTGAAGATACTTTGTTCTTCAAAGATAGACCCAAGATACTAACTACAGCTACTAAGAAACTGATTGAAATCAGAAATAAACCATAAACTTTTTAAATTGACCAGAATTATACACAATGTTTATAAAGGGGCTGTAGTGTAGCTTGGAAGTAGTGATATAGATCGCACTGAGTAATTCATCACTAGTGGTTTGGGTGAGCTTCGGCGATGACCGGAAATACAAAAAAACCACTGAACCCCGGTTCAAATCCGGGCAGCCCCATGTTTTAACTCAAAGGAACTAAAAAATGCCAACAAAAAGATTTGGAGCAAGATACGGTAGAAAAACAAAAGCTAAGTTTGCGCAGGTTGAATCTATACAACATTCAAAACACAAATGCCCTAACTGCAACAAACTTAGCGTCAAACGTTTAGCCATGGGTATTTGGTATTGTCCTAAATGTGATAAAAAATTTGCAGGCAAGGCCTACACCATATAAAAATGCATTACATCTGTTTCGATTGCGGTAAAAAAATTGAAGACGAATACGTCAGAACTAAGGTAAGATGTCCTTATTGCGGTGGTAAAATACTTTATAAAGATCGTAGAATACCAAACAAAGTTAAAGCTAGGTAATTTCTTTTAATATGGGCTCAACAAAAGTACAGCAATTACAACTCACTCAGCAAAATTTACAGACTATTCTTATCCAAAAGCAGCAGATTGAATCACAGCTAGCTGAATTTAGTTCAGCTTTAATGGAACTTAGCACTACCGATAGTGCTTATAAGGTTCTTGGAAAAATCATGGTCGCCATGCCTGCGGAGAGACTTAAGAAAGAACTTCAAGAAAAAAAAGAAGTTGTCGAAATTAGGTTCCAAAATTTTATTCAGCAGGAGAAAAAAATACAAAAAACTCTGGAGATGCTCCAAAAAGAAGCTCTGGAAGAAATGAAAGGTCAAAATTTATAGGAGGGATAAGGATGTCTAACTGTCAAGAAGCCATTGATCATCTTCTGATATTGGGAAATGACGCCGATGCCAGTAAAAGTTTTAAAATTAAAACTGAAGCTGCTGTTAAAATCCTTCAAAGCGATACTGATATGGCTATTGACAAGGCCTTGTTAGAATTAGAAGAATTAAATTCATTAGATCTGTCATCTTATCATAGAACACAGATTTGGGATGTGATAAGTTTATTAGAGAGTCTGAAGTAATGAGAATTAACAGAAGAAAGTTTCTTGGCAATGGTTTAACTGCTTTAGGTAGTGCTGTAGTTTTGGGATGTTCCACCATAAAGCCTGCAGATAGTGGAACTAGAAAATTCTGGAGACCATCGTCTTTTCAAAAAATAGAACAGGTTTTAATAGAAGATAGGAATGTTAAGTTAAGACACAAGCACTTTATTTCTCAAGATTACCCAACCTTAATCGTAATTGGAGAATTCCATCGTAAGAAAGACGTACAGGTTGATCAATATGCGGTTTTAGAAAACATTGCAAGAAACACAGAGGTATCTCTTTTGCTACGTGAAAACCATCCTAGAAAGAAAAGAATAGATAGAGGAAGGATAAAACCAATATTTGAACTTTATGGCAGAGTTAACTCCGCTGCGGATCTCTCAAGGTTTTATGGTGATAATGAAGGAATTGGCAAACTGTATTTAGCTGATAGAAAATTAGTGCGAAGATATTCGTCGTCTCTGCCACCGCCTTCAGACTTCTATGCTTCGACACTTACAAAAGCATATAATCTCTTGGTCTCTGAAAGAAAACTTTCTAGTTTAGAGAAAGGTATTCTTGAAGCTCTTGAGAAAATTAGAATTCCTACAATTGAGGAAAAGAATTATATTGAATCCCAAGACGGAATCAGAGTCGACCAAGCTGCAGCTTCTGTCTTTGTCTACACTCATCCAGAAATACTTTCCTTTGGAGTAGATTCTGACGTAAATGAAGATGAGGCGATAGATACTTTAGATGGTTTGTTTTATGCACTTCATAGAATTAAAAAGACAAGAATACTAACATCCGATGAAGAACACTTATTCTCTGCCCTTGATAGATACGAACATGAATTTGTAATTGAAGGTAGATCTAGAGAAATAGTAAATGAAGCAACCAATTTGATAAAATGTGTAGGCTCAAACACCAGCGTGCTGATTATCGGACATTCCCATGAGAAAAGTACGGTTGAAGCTTTGAAAGATAAAGCTGTGAATTCTTTTTATCTAACTGTTCCGTCTATGGATACCTATAGCCAAGAAGATCTATTCACAATTATTAAAAAGTAAATTACTCCAATAATCAATTCTTAACCCAAAACTTACTTTTTAAGAATAGGGAGTTTGGTACATACAACAAATCGCCGTTCTCAGTTCTGATTTCTGTTTCTAGAAAACCAAACTTTTCAACCTGGCCGGCAATTTCTCTAACATTAATATGGTGGCCTTCAATTACTCGACCCTTTCTCTGTAAGAGGATCCACGCTACAAAGTTTGGTATAACATCTTTTAAACCAACCAGTAAAGTTAGAATTGCCAGCATCATCAAGCCGCCAACAACTATATAAAGTACAATGGAAGTAATTCCAAGCTGGTTAAGTGCAAAAACAATAGTAATCAGGTAAATTAAATAAGAAATTATCGCGCTAACCCATTTTTCTAGATCGTAGGTCACACCTACTTTATTCATAATTTTGTTAAGTTCAATTTCCTTAAGTATTCTGTAAATTAATTTTTTAGCTAACATTCCCAGAGCAAAACCAATTAGCAAAATCCCAATTCCTGCAACTATACTGTAGAGATACTCTTTAGCTAATTCAAATACCTTAATAACCATAGGGCTGTTTTTCGCATTTCGATATATAAACATTGCGGAAAGAATATTTATACTGGTCTCTTTAAAATTAAATTTATGCTCTGGATAGTTTTAGCTTTACTTGGACCAATTCAACATGGTTTGGCTAATATTATAGATAACCATTTGACCAACAATATTTTCAAAAAAATTTCTACTTTGGTTTTTTATGCTGTAATGATCAACATCATATTTTTACCCATTGTTTTTTTAATAGCACGCCCAGCTTTCATTTCATTTAAAATTATGTCAGTCCTATTACTTATATCCCTAACTGATATATTATATTTATATCCTTACTTTAAAGCTCTGCAGTCTGATGACACCTCTACTGTTGGCTCTCTTTGGTCTTTAGGAAGGATTTTTGTTCCACTACTGGCTTTTATTTTTGTAGGGGAAATTTTAACTATTACAAAATATCTTGGCTTTTTTATTATAATTGTTAGCGCATCTTTGTTAACATGGGAAGGCAGGTTAAAATTTAATCGATCGATATTATACATGACTATCAGTTCTTTTTTGATTTCCCTTCAAGGCGTATTATATAAATACGTTTTTATTTCTGTCAGCTGGGGCACTGGCTTCTTTTGGTCTACTTTAATGACCGTGATCTTGATCTCCTTATCTGTTTTGGTTAAAAACATCCGCTTAGGTGTTATGAGTGAATGGCCGGCTTTTTATAAAAATATTAAGATTTTTTTCTTGGAAGAATTATTAACTTTTGGTGGTTCAGCTGCTTTCACTCTGGCTATTTCGTTAACATCAGTTACTTTAGTTAATGCTATTTCAGCATTTCAGCCGTTTTTTGTTCTTGTGTATGCTGCTATTTTTAAAAGATATTTTCCGCGAATTTTTAAAGAAAAACTAGATAGTATGACTATCACCAAAAAAATATTGTTATTTATGGTTATGTCCATAGGTGTAGTTTTGCTGTTTATGTAGGATAAAATTTTTACGAATAATTGTATAGGTAGCAACTTTACTTAACAAATAATGTATGTATTTAGTTTGGCGATTTAGCATCAAGATGCGAGCCTTAGTGTAATTAACATCCAGCAAAAAGGGAACACGAAAATAAACAACCAATTTATTTTCGGTTCTGAAAAACCATGTTTTTCATGAATTGCAATAGGAATTTTTGCCCTAATGTTAACATTTCGATAGGCGAGCTGATGCTAAAGCCATAAGAAAACTAAATACATACTAAATAACAAAACCTTAAAAATGCCAGCAACTAATTAGCTAAAATGGTGGACTATTCCAAAAAAATCAAAGAACTAGAAGACGAATTAAAAAAGACAAAATATAACAAAGCTACTCAGGGCCACATTGGAATAGTTAAGGCTAAGATAGCCCAATTAAAGGACAGACAAGATCAAAGAATTTCTCAAAAAACTGGAAGATCTGAGCATGGGTATTCAGTAAGAAGATCAGGAGATGCAACTGTGTTATTACTTGGTTTTCCTTCTGCTGGTAAGTCTACTTTGTTGAATAAGTTAACCAGCTCTGATTCTGAAGTTGGTGCGTATGATTTCACAACTTTATCAGTGATACCGGGAATGTTAGAATATAACCAGGCCAAGATCCAGATTCTTGACGTTCCTGGAATAGTTTCTGGAGCAGCTTCAGGTAAGGGCAGGGGTAAAGAAGTCCTAGCTGTGATTCAAAATGCCGACCTTGTTTTAATTGTAGTTGATATCAATCACCCTGAGCATTATCCAGCTATTCTCAAAGAAGTCTGGGAAGCTAGAATTAGATTAAACAAAACAAAACCCGAGGTTTTTATCAAGAAAAAAGCCAGTGGCGGAATCAAGATAGGTAAGACTGTCAACATTGATATCGATGATGAAACTCTGATGAAAGTTTTAAGAGAGTTTAGGACTATGAATGCTGATGTCTTAATTAGGAGCATTATCGATGTTGACGATTTTATAGATTGTATTGAGAGCAATAAAAAATATCTTCCGGCTATAACCTGTCTCACTAAGGCTGATTTAGCTTCAGCTGCTACAATCAGTCAGGTAAAAATAGCACTTAATGCGGATTTAGTAATCTCGGCTGAGAAAGATTTAAATTTGGATTCGCTTAAAGAGCTAATCTTTAAAAAATTGGATTTTATCAGAATCTATATGAAGGAACCGCGTAAAGAGGCTGATATGGAAGAACCATTGATTATGCAAAGAAATTCTACTATCAAAGATGTTTGTGAAAAAACTCATCAAGATTTTATCAAGAAATTCAAATTTGCCAGAGTCTGGGGGAAATCAGCTAAGCACCCGGCGCAAAGAGTAATGACTAAGCATGTCCTGATAGATGGCGATATTTTAGAAATACACCTACGGTGATTTCTAAAGCCCAAAAATTTTCAAATTTTGATGTATTAGAAATCCATTTAAGGTAATAATTTCTTAATTTCTGTCCATCTTTCCCAGCCTGTAGGTCTACAATCTTCTAGTTTCTCATTGCCTTTAATGAAAGGGTATTTCTGACAAATCCTTGGCCTGTGATCATAAATTGAACAAATGAATTCATCTCCGCTTCTCTTAAGAAACATACAAACACCATTCTTTTGTTTTAGAACTTTACTATTAAGTTTACCATCATCTTCTGTGAAATTCTCTCTCTTTAACCCTAAAGACTCTATTCGTTTAATCTCATTATCAGAAATCTTCACGATTGGTCGGCAACATTCTCCACATTTAGTACATTTAAAGGTTTTTGGATTTAACATAGTAATCAATTTAATATACTTACTCGTATAAACTTTTCCTTCTAAATATTTATAAAACCCCACTTTAATTAGGCACTGATGTGTGGTATAATCGGTATCTTTAACCATAGACAAGCTAGAGAACTAGTTCAGCAAGCTTTAGCTTTATTAAAGAACAGAGGCAAAGATGGGTCTAAATTTATAGAAATAAATAATAACGCAGTTATTGGCCACAATTTACACGCATTAGTTAACCATATACAGCAACCGCTACAAGGAGAAGGAATTTTAACTTCAAACTGTGAGGTTTACAATTGGCAGGAATTAAACAAAAAATACGGATTTAAAGCCAAAAACGATTCAGAATTATTACTGAATCTATTGGATAAATTTGGAGTTGAAAAACTTGATGAACTGGATGGGGTTTTTGCTTTTGGCTATTACAGAGACAATAAATTAACTCTGATTCGGGATATTATTGGTGAAAAACCATTGTGGTTTTCAAATAATTCTGGCATTTTTGCTTTCGCTTCAGAGAAAAAAGTATTAGAAAAACTTGGCTTTATTGATATTCAAGAATTAAATCCAAGACAAATTTTAATCTACAATATTTTAACCAAAGAATTAGAAATAAAGCAAAGAACTTTTTTTACTTTTGAACCAGAACATTCAGAAGATTATGAACTAATTAAAGAAAAAACAAAACAATTATTAGATGAATCAATAAAAAAAAGAATAACTAATAAAAAATTTGGCTTATTATTTTCAGGAGGTATCGATTCTACTTACCTTGCAAAATATTTTAAAGATAACGGCCATGAATTCACTTGTTATACGGCGGTTTTAGATACAGACAGCAAAGAACCTTCTGACTTAACCTATGCTAAAAAAATTGCAGCAGAATTAGGATTAAATCTAAAGATCAAAAAAATAAAACTAGAAGAAATTCCAGGCTATCTTAAAAAAATAGTCCCCCTAATTGAGGATTCCAATGTCATTAAAGTTGGAGTAGCTTTACCTTTCTATCTAGCAGGTGGGATGGCGAAAGAAGACGAGTGTAAAGTTATTTTTTCAGGATTAGGAAGTGAAGAGATTTTTGCAGGATATGAGCGGCATAAAAATTCTCAAAATATCAACAAGGAATGTGTTTCTGGTTTACTAAAAATGTATGAGCGCGATCTTTATCGCGATGACGTTATCACTATGGATAATAATTTAGAGTTACGGCTACCATTCCTGGATAAAAAATTAATAGATTTTGCCTTAAAAATAAATCCTCAGTTCAAAATAAGAAATGACACCACTAAATTAATACTTAGAGAAATAGCCTTTGAAAAAGGTATTCCTGAAAAATTTGCTTTCAGGAAAAAAACAGCAGCCCAGTACGGTTCGAAGTTCGATTATGCTCTAGGAAAACTGGCTAAGTCGCAATCAAAATCTGAATATTTGATACAATTTTACCCCACCCCTAATCTTAGATTAGGTGTTCTTTTCTCTTCAGGAAAAGATTCAACTTCAGCCGCTTATATTATGAAAAAACAGAACTATGGAATAACTTGTTTAATTAATCTAAAGTCAAAGAATCCAGACTCTTATATGTTTCAAAGTGCTGGAAATGAGTTAGTGGAGTTACAGGCAGAAGCTATGGAGATACCTTTAATAGTACAAGAAACTGATGGAAACAAAGAACACGAATTAGAAGAATTGAAATTAGCAATCAAAAAGGCTAAAGAGGAATACAACATCGATGGGATTATCACCGGGGCGTTATTCTCAAATTATCAGAGGGATAGGATCGAAAAAATTTGTGATAAATTTGGATTAAAAATATTCTCACCATTGTGGCATAAACCGCAAGATGTTCATATGCAAGAAGTGGTTGATAACAGTTTTAAAGCTATTATAACGGCAATTGCAGCGGATGGTTTAGATGAATCGTGGTTAGGAAGAAATATCGATGAAACATTTCTAAAAGATATTAAAATTAAAACTATCACTAACATTGCAGGTGAAGGTGGAGAATTTGAATCATCAGTTTTAGATTGCCCTCTATTTAAGAAAAAAATAAATATTATCATGTCAAGAAAAGAAATGGATTCTGAAAATTCTGGAAGATTAATTATAGAAAAGGCAGAATTAATCGAAAAATGAGATTATATTTATCTAGGCATGGGGAAACTGAAGATAACATAACCCAAATAGTTATTACAGGCAAGCCTTTGGAAGAAATTGAACGACAACCTAATGCTGCCTTAAGCATTTTTGAAATTAATAAAGATAGTGCACTGAGAATAATTCTTGAAAATGGAGTTGAACACTTACTATGAAAAAAGTAATGTGTTTCGGTACTTTTGATTTATTGCATTTGGGCCATTTAGATTATTTTAAACAGGCTAAAAACTGCGGTGATTATCTCATTGTTGTAATTGCCAGAGATAAAACCAAGCTGGACCAGCAAAAACTACCTGTCTTTAATGAAGATGAACGGTTAGAGTTAATTCAAAGTTTAAAAATAGTTGATGAAGCTGTTTTAGGCTATCCTATAGATCATCTTAAAATAATTCAAGAGAAAAAACCTGATATTATTTTTTTAGGTTACGATCATCAAATTAAGGAAAATGAATTGAGAGATACATTACTGAAATTTCGATTGTATCCTGAAATTAGACGTGCTAAACCTTATAAGTCAGACAGCCAAAAGAGCTCAAAACTTCGTGAAGCTGTCTTAGGAAAATCATAAGTTTTAAATAACTATATTTGTTCTTAAATATTGAATTCAAACATGTTCAATCTAAAAATATCTATGACATTTCTTATAATCCTAACTGGGTTAACTCTTATTGGATGTTCTGAGCAGGAATCAGAAGCAACATTGCGTGTTCCTGCTTCTGGCAATGAAAACATTGATGAAATGGTGGTGCAGGATGATCAAGGTAACGTAGTAGGTGATCTTGATGAAGGATCGAATAATGCAAAAGATTTTGTGATAAAGGCTAAGCAATGGGAATTTAAACCATCTGTTATCACTGTCAATGAAGGTGATATGGTTAGGCTTTTAATTACTAGCGAGGATGTTACTCATGGGTTTAGATTACCTGAATTTGGTGTAAGTGAAATTTTAAAACCAGGACAAACAGTAAATATTGAATTCATAGCAGATAAGAAAGGGACTTTCAGCTTCTTTTGCACAGTTTCTTGTGGAGCTGGCCACTTTGACATGAAAGGAACTTTAATTGTGATATAAAATGAACAAAAAATTATCAAAAGAGAAATGTATTCCTTGTGAAGGAAATATAAAATCGTTGCAGAATCTGCAACTTTTAAGTTATATGGATGGGGCTAAAAAATGGCTCTTAATAGATCGGAAAAAAATAGAGCGTGAAGTAGTTTTGAAAAACTTTAAAGAAGCTCTGCATTTCGTTAATAAAGTCGGCAAGATTGCAGAAGATCAGGGCCATCATCCAGAGATTTACCTTCACAGTTTTAAAAAAGTTAAACTAACTCTTTATACACATGCAATCAATGGGTTATCTAAAAATGATTTTATTATTGCAGCTAAGATAGATGAGTTAGTTAAGAAGGGACCATGAAATTAATGATCACCGTCTTAATCTTTGTAGTGTTGCTGATAGCAGGTTGCTCCAGCAAAGCCACACCAGAAGAATTAGAGTTTGCTACTTGTTTGAGCGATAATGATGCTATAATGTTTGGTGCTTATTGGTGCCCTCACTGCCAAGAACAGAAAAGACAATTTGGTGGAGCTTGGGAGAACATCAATTATATTGAATGTTCATTGCCTAATGGCCAAGGCCAAACTGAAGTGTGTAACTTAGCAAAGATTGAGTCTTATCCTACTTGGGAGTTTAAGGATGGTTCTAGATTAGTAGGGGTTCAAAGTTTTGGACAATTAGCCGCTAAAACTGATTGCAAATTACCTTAATCATCTTACCGAACAAGTCTGTGCCATAACTTTCCTTGATGTTATAAATATTGAAATTATTATTGCTATAATCCCTATAACCCCTAATTCTATTCCTTTAAAAGGCAGAATTGTAAGAAATCCCCCCAGCCCTAGTAACCCCAAAACACCTAAGGCACAGGATGAGCAACCTGGCGCTAGAATACTCATAATTATTCCTACTCCTCCTGCATAGGCACTAGAACTAACTTGTCTCTTAATTAAATAATAACTCATTGATAATAATATACCTGTTAATAATGATATCATGACTAAATAGAAAATTGAATAAACTGCCATAGTATGGTGGAATCCTTTAATTAGGGAGAAAACAATGGGCCATGAAACATTTTTTGAGAAAACTAACTTATAATTATGGAATAAAGCATTTGCAGAATAAATTAAAAGACCGGAGATAACAGTTATAGCATAATATCTTTTTTCACTATAGACTTCCAGCAAAGCACTTTTTAAATTACTGATCATTTAATAAGTATAATAAAAAATAAAATATAAATGTTTAGCTGCTTAAAGCAGCTTCAATCACTTGTTGGAAAACTGTAAATGGTTGTGCCCCGCTTATTATCTGGCCATTAACAACGAATCCAGGAGTACCTTGTATTCCAGATTGCCCGCCTAAAGCCATGTCAGCTTGGATTTCTGAAGCTGTCTTTCCTGAATCTAAGCAACTGTCAAAGTCACTGGCCTTCAAATCTAATTCCTTAGCATAAGCCTTAAAGCTGGCCGTTCCTCCTGCCACTCCTCTTTCAAACAACAAGTCGTGCATCTCCCAAAACTTACCTTGATCTGCAGCACATTCAGCTGCTTCAGCTGCTTTTTGAGCGTTTGGATGGAAACTTAAGGGAAAATCTTTGTAAACTAATTTAACTTTTCCAGTTTTGATATATTGTTCATTTATTAACCCTAATGTTTCAGTATAGAATCTTGCACAAAATGGGCATTCAAAATCACTCCATTCAACGATAGTTACTGGCGCATCTTTATCTCCTTTAACATGATCATCTGAAGTAACTAACCCTGCCATATCTACAATTGGTGTAGGGGCGGGTAATCCTCCATTATCAACAACTGTTGGTTGTGCAACTGTTCCTCCAGTCAAATTTCCACTTCTAAAAGCAAAAAACCCTAAAACTACAATCAAAACGATTGTTGTAACTTTCCAAAATTTATCAGGACTGGTAGAAGATCCAGTAGATTTTGTTTCATGAACTCTGTTTCTAACTCTCTGCTCGTTATGTGAATTACTCTCATTAGCAGACTCATTCTTATTTTCAGAATATTGTTCTTCCATCAAAATTCCCTCCGCTTTTTTGATAATTACGCGTGTGATGAGGAAGTATATAAGTATTATGATTTATTTGAGGCTATCATTTCAAAATAACTTGATTAGAAATGGTGTTAGGTTTAAGACCCCATATCAAGTTCGTGGACAGCTCAGAATGAACTTGTTTTTCTTATTTTAATGCTTCGAATTCGTCATCGTTATCAATATCTGCTGCGATGTCTGCTGCTCCTACTACAATATCAATACTTATCCCGTTTCTTTTTGCAATATATCTTATAAACTCGTCTCGGCTAATTTTTCCAAAAATGTTGCCCATTGGGCTAAGCTTAACCAAATTCCAGAAGCCAAAAACCTTAACTGCCGTTTTTATTGGCGTTTCTTTGCCCTTTCTTAGATTGTAGCTGCTGCGAATGGCTTCTGCATGCTGAAGCATATTTCCAACATGAGCATAGGCAAAATTACTTAGCCTGTAATCTCCATCATTAAACCTTACCGCAGAACGATGTTTCTTGGTAAAACCTTTAAAAAACTTTAAGTCTTCTTCTAATTTAACTAATGCTTGAATATAATCAACAATAATTCCCCGTTCAAGATTCTGTTCGACTAAACATCTAGCATCACTGATAAATCTTTCGACAGACCAACTATTAATTCTCGGAATATCGCAAGTTGAAAAGTGGACATAGGGATAAGTAGAAGTGCGTGCTTTAAGACCTTTCATAAGATTCGCAGCAAATCCGTTTCCTTCGTCATCTCTATCTTTAGCTTCATCAACAAAAGTAACCAGATCTATATATCCTGGCAAAGTTTTTAAAAATCGGTTTCTTGGTCCAACCACATATACCTTTTCGACATAGGCTGATTCTAAATGTGCATCAATAACTGGTTGAACCAATGGTTTACCATTATAATCTATTAAGGCCTTACAAGCCTCTCCTTTGACTGGCCTTCTTTTGTTAGTGCCGGCCATAATTATTGCTTCAACCATCTTATTAGCCTTTTTTTTTAATCATCTTTGATAAAATTTTCCTAAGAAATCGTTTAATCTTATCTTTTCTAGAAACCTTTATATTAGTTATACTTAATTTCCTTAACAATGGTTTCTGCTGTCTCTATTAAGAACCTAAAGAAGGATTACCATAATATTAGGGCTATTAAAGACATAAATTTAGAAATCATGAAAGGTGATTTTTTTGCCTTATTAGGGCCAAATGGCGCAGGTAAGTCTACTACTATCAATATTCTAACTGGTTTAACTAATAAAACATCTGGTGAAGTTAAATTATTTGGCAAAGATGTCGTTAAAGATTACCGGGAAGCTCGTTCGTTCATTGGTTTGGTGCCGCAAGAGTTTAACTTCGATATCTTTGAAAAAGTTTACAATATCTTATACTACAATGCTGGCTATTTTGAAATACCGGCAAAAGAAAGACCACTTAAGATAGAGAAAATTCTAAAAGATCTAGGTTTATGGGAAAAAAAGAATGAACAAGCTCAGAATTTGTCAGGGGGTATGAAGCGTAAACTAATGATCTGTAGGGCCTTGATACATGATCCTAAAATACTTATTTTAGATGAGCCAACAGCAGGGGTTGATGTTGAAACTAGAAAATCAATGTATCAGTTTTTCAGAAGGTTGAATGAAGGCGGAACTACTATACTCCTAACAACACATTATTTAGAAGAAGCCGAAGAACTTTGCAATCGCATTGCAATAATAAATAAAGGGGAAATCATCAAGTTAGAAAATAAAGATAAATTGTTGAAAGATTTTGGTGGCAATAAAAAATTAGAAGAAATTTTCATAGAACTTACAAGGGATGGAGTATGAGCTTTATACCAATGCTGGCGATTAGCAGGAGAGAAATAACAAGAATCTTAAGAATTTGGTCTCAAACTATTGTTCCACAAATTCTAACCTCAGTTTTATTCATTATCGAGAACTTTGAATAACCCTATTTTTCTGGAAGAAAAATAAACTTTTTTAAGAATTCTTTAGACAGTTATCAAATCTTGATATTTCTGCTTCATATTCATTCACTTTTTTACAATTTTCCTCATTTCTCATAGAGCTTTCGCTAGTTCTCTACGTTTTAGCGTAACAAGTTGGTATAGGTTGAACGCAATAAATTTGAACATTTCTTTGATGGAAACTCTCGTGAGATTTTTCACGAATGTTTCCCCTCCGTGAAATACACGCTTCACGACACTAAATGGTCTCTCTCCTGGTGCTCGTATTCTTGATATTGCTTTGTTACGTTTTAGTTCTCCGCCATTAAGCTTCTTTGCCTTTGTTGCACGCTTCATGGTCATGTCTATCACCTCAGGAGACATGAGCTTACCAACGTAGCCCTTATCTCGGAAAGCCGAAATATCACCTGCTTTAACAAGGTCAATTTCTCCATCATGTAGGGATGCAGTCGTAACTTCATATTCTCTGATAAGGTGATGACCCACGTCAAGTTTGACATGGTCTTTATATCCAAAGTGAACTTGTCCATGTTTGACAGAAAATGTTGCATCTTTGTCTATGTGCTGTTCTTGTTTTTTGGTGTAGGTAATCTCTTCTCCTTTTTCTTTTGCTTTCTTTTCTTTGTAATACCTCTTTCGTCCTAAATCTGCTTCGATAAACGACGCATCTTGAATCACGCCCTTCTTAATGGTATACCCTTTTGTGTCGAGCTGTCTTTGAAGTTCTTTCCATATTTTTGGCTCGATGCCAGCCAAAATTAGCCTTTCTCTGATTTTCCAGATTGTTGAAAAATCAGGAATACTCTCTGGAAAACCCAAAAAGTTACGGAATGAAAGTCGATCATGAACTTGAAATTCAAGTTCTTGGTCGCTAAGCCCATAACAAGATTGAAGAACCATTATTCTCACTATCAGCACTTCATTAGTATGTGGTCTTCCTCCAATATCCTTATCGTCGTAGAAAACACTTTTGACTAGTGGCTTGAAACATTCCCAATCAATTTGTTCCTTCATGAGTGAAAGCCTATCGCCTAATCCTTTAACTTTAACATATTGTTCTTTAAGAATGAATTGGTTAAAACTCATAGATATCACCTCTATGACGAGAAAGAAGAATGTTATAGGCTATAAATTTTGTGAAACGGGTGGTTATTCAAAACTCTCTATCATCTTTGGCTATTCTTTAGGCTCTAAAATAACTGACATTGCTGGCGTGTCCTATTTAGAATTCATTATTCCAGGATTACTGATGATGGCAGTAATAATGAGTTCTTATATGAACACTTCTTCATCTTTGTATTTTGCTAAATGGTCTAAAATGATGCAGGAATGGTTAGTAGCACCAATATCCTATTGGCAGGTCATAATTTCTTTAACATTAGCGGGTATGTTCAGAGCTTTACTAGTTGGTTTTGGTATTTTGTTAATTAGTTTAATCTTTACTTCCATACAAGTTCATAGCTACTTAATCCTAATTTATTTTATCTTAATGAATGCTTTGCTATTTTCTTTTGCAGGTATAGCCACAGCTTTATGGGCTACCAATTTTGACAGACTAAATGTTTTCTCGACTTTTATAATAACGCCATTAACTTATTTGGGCGGAGTTTTTTATTCCATAAAAATGCTACCTGAATTTTGGAGAAATATAGCTAAATTTAATCCGATTTTTTACCTGGTTGACGGGTTCCGGTTTGCGTTTTTAGGCGTAAGTGATGTTTCTGTTGTATACTCTATCTTAATCGCGTTGGTTCTTACATTTTTGTTTTTTGGACTTTGTATTCACTTATTTAGAATTGGATACAAGTTTAGAACTTAAATGAAATAAAAT
>Ga0209542_10001986_pt1 | contig 46797 bp, 55 predicted proteins | sample RifCSPhighO2_01_FD_184028 | JGI IMG/M metagenome (GOLD analysis project Ga0209542, IMG submission 184028) | Soil microbial communities from Rifle, Colorado - Rifle CSP2_plank highO2_0.1 (SPAdes) (version 2) | ecosystem: Environmental > Terrestrial > Deep subsurface > Rock core/Sediment ...
CTCCAAGGGCTTCTAACTTCTGTAACATCACGATAGATTTCTGGAAAGTTTTCCCTTGTGTATTTCAAGAACTCAACAAATTCTAGAGGTATTAACATTCTTTTTCCTTGTTCTTGAAGTGCTTTATGAGAATCAAACCAATTCTTGCCATGAAGAGTTTTTTCTTTCGCAACATAAATTCCTGATGGAAGTTTGATAAAGTCTTTTTCTAAATTGAGGGAAGTTTCATTTTGTTCGTTTCTTTGAGTTGGTTCCGCTCTTTCAAGTTCGTAAGCCACTCTAAGATTGTCAAGTCCTTTCAGAACTTCATCACTTACCTTAATTATTGGTGCCATGAATTTCACAGAATTTTGGGGTTTATAAATATTGTGGTTTTGTCACCACTATGAAATTATAGTGAAATGCGCCGGCCGGGATTCGAACCCGGGCCATCTGCTTGGAAGGCAGAAATACTACCATTATACTACCAGCGCATATGTCTAAACATCAAATTTTGTTTAATAAAGTTTTCTAAAATTTATTTTTAATAATTTAGTTTCAGTAATTAAAATGCCCTCGACAGGATTTGAACCATGAGGGGCAACTACGTTTCCCCTTACACTAACCCCTTCCTAATTCGTTTAAACCGATTTATTAGTTCAAATCTGAAATGCCCTCGACAGGATTTGAACCATGAGGGGCAACTACGTTTCCCCTTACACTAACCCCTTCCTAATTCGTTTAAACCGATTTATTAGTTCAAATCTGAAATGCCCTCGACAGGATTTGAACCTGCGACCCTCAGGTTAGGAACCTGATGCTCTATCCAGCTGAGCTACGAGGGCACATTAATCTTTATTTGGCATAGAAAAAATCAGGGATTTTTTCAGCGCGTGTTTCTTCGAAACATGCGGGAGAAAGGATTTGAACCTTCGCAGGCACTAAGCCACTGGAGCCTTAATCCAGCCCATTTGACCACTCTGGCACTCCCGCAGATTTTAAACTTATTAGAATAAGAGTATATAAATATTAAAACCTTTAGAATTATTCCTTAGAAATTTTTTTTGAAACACCAGTTAACTCTTTTTTCAATTCAGAAATTGATTTTGTGAAAATATCTTTAGCATTAATCTGGCCAAATGATTCGACAGTTATTACAAGGTCTTTTTTCACATCAATCTCTGCGCTCTTTCCAGCTTTTTTAGAGATTGACTCACAGACATCTGCTATTTCCCTTTTTTTATTATCTAAAATAATTATCTTATCTCCTTTTTCTTTTACTTCGTTTTCTTTTACAAAACTTTTTATCTTGTCTTGAAGGTCTTTATTGATGGTTATTTCAACAACATTCCTATAAAACATTATCCCAGGAGAAAATTTTGCATGTTCGACTCCGACTCCTGATTTAGATTCCATAACTATCTCTAATTCCTGGTCTTTGTTCAAAAAAGTGATGGGAATATCTTTATGAACAACTTCTACACCTTTTATTTCTCCTGAATGAACTATACCCTCTTTTTTGACATTTAATTTTGCTTTTTGATTTTCACTTTTTCCTGGTTTTAATGGAATAAGGCCAATTCTATGAGCAACTGTTTCATCATATGTTGGAGAATCATTTTTTAAGATTTCAACTTCATCAATAGCCATTATTGGTATATGGTTAACATACCTTCTTATTGAATTAGCTAAACTATCTTCTATTTCAGCAACAAAAGTAATTTGGTTTTCGTTTTTTTCTATGAGTTTCATGGTAATTTTTGTGTGAATTTATACTCTTCTTCCACGCCTTCCACCCTTAACTTTTGGCCCTCCACGCGGGAATCTTGTTGTGTCTAAAATGTTTAGTATTTTAAATCCTTCCCTTGAAAGACTTTTTATTATTGAATTTGCTCCGGGGCCAGGGGCAGGGTTTCTTGTCTTAGCCCTTATCTTAATGTAAAGGTTTTTTACTCCAGTATCTTTTATCTCTTCCGCCAATCTTTTTGCAATAAACATTGCTATCGTAGGATTTGCTTTCAACCTATCATGTTTAGTTACCATTCCACCGCTAATTTTTGATAGAGTTTTTCCTGAAAGATCTGTTGTATGAACTAAAGTGTTGTTAAATGAAGTATAAATATTTACTATAGCTTCAAATTCTTTTTTTGGAGATTTTGTAATTTTTTGTTCTGCTTCGGTCATTTTACTGTTTTGTGTTTTCTATTTTTTGTTTATTTTTAAGCGAGACTTTATTTTCCATTTCAACAGGAACTATGTATGATGGGCTGTCAATAACACTTCCATTAACTAAGACTTTTTTGTGAGTTATTAATTGCCTCGCGCTTTTCATTGTTGGAACTATTTTTTTCTGGACAATAATTGTCTGCAATCTTCTTTTCAAATATGCTATCTTGTCCAGAGACAAAACATCTGCAACTGAATTAACATTGAATCCAACTTTTCTTAATCTTACAAATAAATCTTGCTGTTGTTTTGCGTCTTTTGAGATAAGACTTTTCGCCCTTTCTCTTATCTCCTTAATTCTTGATTCAGCTCTCCAAATTTCCTGCTTATTTTTTAGTCCAAATTCTTTTTTTATTTGCTCTTCTTCAAGTATTCTTGCTTTGTTGAAGGGCCTTTTCGGCCTCGAATATTTTTTATGTTTTCTCTTCATTTTACTGTCTTAATTTTCTTTTTAATTCCAACACTCTTAACTTTATTCCTCCTAAAATTTCCTCTTGTTCTTTGTCCTCTTACCGGCAAACCCGCTATATGCCTGATTCCTTTGTAGCTTTTTATTTTTTTCATTCTTTTTATGTCAAAATCTTTTCTAAGCTCTAAACCTGATGTAACTAAATGTCTGTTCTCGCCTGTTTCAAGATCTCTTCTCCTGTTTAAAAGATAAGCTGGAATATTTTGCCCACTAGCGTGCTCAGAAATTTTTTTGATTTCTTCTTGGCTTAGACTACTTATTTTTCTTTTTCTGTCTAATTTTAATATGTTACAAATTGCATTGGAAAGACTCCAAGATATTCCTTTTATTTTAGTCAGTCCAGGATAAATTTTCATTTTTCCCTCTATGTCTGTGGAGAGGATTCTTACAATTCCTTCATCATATGCTTCTGACTTTTCTTGTATTTTTTGCTCCATTTTGTTCTTAATTCGTGAAAAGATTATGTCTTTCGTCTTCTGTCAACTCCAGGAAAATTCTTTTCTCAATTGCTTTTTCCGGAAAGGGAAGATTTGAGATTCTTTTCTTGATGTCTTCAAATGATTCAAATAGCTTTATATTTCTTTGCTCTAATATTTCGTGCATGTATTTTTTACCCATTCCAGGAAGAAGTTCTATCTGATGAACTCGCTTACTTATCGCACCTGCGTTGTTGAAAAAATCAACGAACTCTTTTTCCCTTTGCTTAACTGCGATTTCAACGAACTTTTTTAGATTCTCTTTTGCAGTTTCTGTGATTTTATCTTTTCTAATTCTGCCAAGAATATAATATATTTTGTCCCTTTTTCCTTCACCTATGTAAACTTTCTCTCCAAGTTCAAGAGAAATTCCCTTTCTCGGAGCTAATTCCAAAAGTATCAATGTTGACTCGCCTACTGCCTGCGCTAAAGGCATCATCTTCCCTTCCAATGGGTACCCGTGTGGTAAATAGTCTATGACTATCGCGTTTTCTTCCTTTTTCATTTTCTTTAACTAAATTCTTTAATTGTGTCGAGAATTTTATTTGTTTCATCTTCGTTAGGACTCACCCCAATGAAGATTTTATTTAAATCTTCTTTGTCTTGAGGGAGTATGTCAATTACTTTTACAATATGTTCCTTTTTCATTTTCATCATATTCAAGTCTTCAAGTTTTTTTCTCAACTCTGCAACTTCTTTTGGTTTTAATTTTGTAAAATTCTTTACAAATTTTTCCAATTCTTTGTTTTCTTCTAAGTATTGGACTACTTCAATCATACTTAGTGATTCTTTATTTTTTATCATTTTCTTTAATATTTTCTATTTTTTTTAAATGTATTGGCTCAATGATAAACCTTTTTTCTTTGTCGTTGTCTTTTACAATCACAATATACGCTCTGCCTCTCTTTTTTTCAACAACACCTGTTCGACCTTGGAACCTTCCTGGAAAATTAGCTTTCAACGACAATTCGCGGACTATTGAAACCCTGTCTCCTTCATTTAATTCCTGAAAGTACCTACTAAATTTGAGTTTTCCTTTTTCCCTGATATTTTTCTGTTTCATATTTTACTCAGAAAGAATTGATTTAAAAAAGTATCTTTATCAGGCATGTCTTAGGGCTTCTGCTGGTTTTAGGCTTGCTGCTTGCATTGCAGGCAATACTCCTGAAAGTGCTCCGATAATAAATGAAAAAGTCATCGCTCCGATTATAAGCTGCCAACCAAAAATAGCTTGTAGATAATTTGTACCAAGTTGTACTGTCGCGACATATTCTACAGATTTTCCTATTCCTGCACCAAGTAAAATTCCAATAATTCCTCCAACTAAACCCAGAAGTCCTGATTCAAATAAGAATATAAAGAGAATATCTGAATTTTTTGCTCCGACAGCTTTCATAGTTCCTATCTCTTTTGTCCTTTCTAAAACAGAGGTGTACATCGTGTTCATGATTCCAATACCTCCAACGACGAGAGAAATCGCAGCGATACCAACAAAAACAGCTTGAATAACTGTAAATATTGTCGAGAAAGTTTCAAGAAGTTGTGCGGAAGTCTGAACACTAAAAGTTTCCTCTCCTTCCTCTTGGTCTTTTTCGTTTCTTAATTCATTTCTTATACCTTCTGCAATTACTTCAACATCAAACCCACTATCAGCTTTAGCAACAATTATTCCTTCTTCATTTCCAATTTCAAATATGTTCCTAAGTGTTTCCTTTTCAATCCAGATAGAATTATCATCAAAAGGATTTCCTTGTTTTCTTAGAACTCCAACAATGTCAAATTTTTTGCCTTTGATTTCAATGCTACTTCCAACTCTCAATTCATTTTCCCAAATATTTCCATAAACATGATTGTAACCAACAACTGTTTTTGAGTTATCTGAATTTTTTATTTGTCTTCCTTCAATAACTTCCACGAAATCAGAACCATCAAACAAATTAATGTATTCTTCGCTAACTCCATTAATAAAAACAACTTCCTGTTCTTTTTTGTTTTCAATAACTCCTGTCCTTGTCAAAATACTTTCAGCACTTTCAACTCCCCTAAAATTTTGTATAGTTTTTAAGTCTCCATCATCCAAAATTAATTGTTCATCTGAAACAGAACCCGGAGGTCCAAAACTTTCCGGCTCTATTATTATTTTATCTGCCCCTAGCTGCTCAAATTGTGTATCAATGAAATTTTGTAATCCTTGACCTAAAGAAATCAATGAAACAACAGCTGCAATACCTATGAAAATTCCGAGAATTGTAAGCCAAGACCTCAATTTTCTCCTTTTAAGATTTGTAAAGGCCAGGAACAAATGATTTTTCATTCTACTCCTTCTTCTTTTTTCTTTTTTTCACAATTCTATAGATTATAAATGCAACAACCAATATTCCAATCACTATGTAAATAATATAGCTTTGTTGTTGAATCAAACCGAGGCTTAGTGCCTCTTCCTTTGTATAGACTTTTAGGTTAAAATTTGCATTTTCAGTTTGGTCTTTATTATCAAAATCTTTGTAGGTTATTACTGCTGAAAAACTTGGATTTTGAGAATTATAGATAACATCAAAGGTTGCAGTGTCTGAATCATCTGACGTGATTGTTCCAACAAATATTTTGTCTTTTGACAACAGCTCAAAACCATTTGGAATTATTTGTACTGAGACTGACTTTATTTCTCCTAGACCTTTGTTGACAACTTCTATTGTTATTCTTCCTTCATCTCCAATGATTGCGTTTTCATTTGTTTCTGCAGAAAAATCCAAATCTGTTTTTGCCGAAACCCTTATACCAAAGTTTCCTTCTTTCTCGAATGTTTCAGAAGTATTTTCAGCGTTTGTGTATTTTAATACATAAGGAATATCATAATCTCCGGGAATTATGTTTGTTGAGGATTTTAACGTGAAGCTTGTTGAGTCTTCATCATTTTCGTCAATATCATCAAAACTTTTTTCAGAGCTTCCTACAGTTATGAATGGTAAATCGCTTAACTCTAAAGCTAGTGAAACTCCCTCGATATCAAAGTTCTCATTGTTTTCTATTTCAATTGTGACTCTTCCGTCTGCTCCTGGAAAAATTGTTACATAGCTTGGATTGATTATTACTGCTGAAACAAAGTTTAAAGCCAAGACTAAAAAAATCATTCCAAAAACTATTTTGTTTGTTTTCATAATTATCGTTGGAGATTTTCACTTATAAATTTTTCTGTATGTAACTATTGTAAAGTTAAGACTGCTTCTCGAGTCTTCCATCTTTTATTTTAAGAATCTTTTTCGCATGTTTTGCAAGGGCTAAATCATGAGTTACTAAGATTATTGTTTTGCCTTTTTTGTTTAAGTCTGTGAAAATTTTCATTATTTCTTTTCCTGTTTTACTATCAAGATTTCCTGTTGGTTCGTCGGCTAGAATAACATCAGGATTATTTGCTAAAGCCCTTGCAATTGCGACCCTTTGCCTTTCTCCTCCAGAAAGTTCGCCGGGAAGATGACCTGTCCTGTGTCCCAAACCTACTTTTTTCAATATTTTTGTTCCTTTTTCAATTCTTTTTTCAGTTTCAACACCTTGAAATATCATCGGAATCATGACGTTTTCTAATGCAGTGAGTGTTGGAATCAAATTAAAAGTCTGAAAAACAAATCCTATTTTTCTTCCGCGAATTTGCGCCAGTTCAGACTCTGTAAAATTTTCAATATTTTCTCCGTCAAGATAAATACTTCCTTTTGTTGCCAAATCCAAAGCACCAACCATATTCATCATAGTTGATTTTCCACTTCCAGAAGGCCCGAGAATGACAATAAAGTCTCCTTTATTGATTTCCGTTGAAACTCCATCTAAAGCTTTTATTATAGAGTCTCCCATTTGATAATGCTTTTCAACATTCTTTAGTTCAATTATAGTGTTTTTTCCCATGTCATGTCTCAATTTTTTTATATTAAAAACCTATTGGTGCATAAGGTTTAAAAACAATATTTAAGGTTTATAATTATGATAATTCCTGTTCGTTGCTTTTCATGTGGGAAACCAATTGCACACCTTTGGGAAGAATACAAAAAAAGAGTTTCTCAAGGAGAATCTTCAAAAAAAATCCTTGATGAACTTGGTTTGGAAAGATATTGCTGCCGTGCAGTTTTCATCGGCCAAACTGATTTGATTGAATTAGTTGGAAAATTCAAAAAATCTTAATTATCACAGTAACTCTTATAAAAATAGCTTTTGATTGATTTTAACGTATGTTGCAATAATGGTTGATTATTATGAAATTTGGAACGTGCGTCATAGAAATTTTTATCCTATGTTCTTTAATGCAGAAAATTATGAAAATGCCATAAAAATCATGAAAAGAATTTGTGAAGAAAAAACAATATCTATTTCTTTAAGTGTAAATAGTGTATCGTCAAGTACAGACATCTCTTGTTTAGAAATCATAACTGCAAAGGAATTCAACAACAATCACCTTGAGAGATATATCTTATACCAAAATCCATTTCTTTTTTAAATTTCCAGCGATTAATAAAACCGCAGTTTTCGCAGACTATTGTTATGAAACCATCTTTTATGCTAATGCTTGAATTTTTGTGAGGATTCAAACATTTTTTACAGAATAATTTTCTTTTGTCACCAAGTTTTATGTTGTGGCTCATAGCCAATTTTTTTATCTTTTTAACTTGCTCAGGAGTTTTATGTTTGATGTGACTAAAGAATTCAATTATCTCTTCCTTTGCCTGAGTTTTTGACATTTTTTTATTTATCATTCTGGTATTATGTAAAAAGATTTTATAAAATTAGGCAAGACAGCTTGATAGGTTCGCATCTCTTCAGACACTAGCACTACCAACGTGGAAAGCTTAACTTCTGTGTTCGGAAAGGGAACAGGTGTTTCCAATCCACTATGGCCGTCTTATTTTTTTGAAATCGAGAGGATTTTTAAATCTTTGTTTTTTACTAAACTCAAGCAGGAGTAGCGAAGTGGTCAAACGCGCGGGACTCAAGATCCCGTCCTTTAGTAGGTTCAGAGGTTCGAATCCTCTCTCCTGCATTACTATGAATGTAACATTAATTGGGATGCCCGGAGTTGGAAAAAGTTTTTTGGGAGAAAAGCTAGCTAGAAAACTAAATCTTTCTTTTTTGGATATAGACAAAATAATGGAAGGAAATAATTCTAAAAGCCTTCAGGAATTGTTAGATTCATTAGGCCCTGAAAAGTTTATTGATTTGGAAGAAAAAGAGATTATAAAATTAAAAGATGTGAAAAATTCTGTGATATCTCCCGGAGGTAGTGTGATTTATTCGGAAAAGGCAATGGCCCTGTTAAAAGAAATTTCTGTAGTTATTTTTTTAGAGGCAAATTTGAATGTGGTGATGAATGGGCTCAGTAATCTCAAGGTAAGAGGGATTGTTGGCCTGCAGGACAAAAGTATTCAAGACATTTTTTTAGAAAGAGAAGGTCTTTTTAAAAAACACGCAAACATTGTCGTTAATACAGATGATTCAAATCCAGAGAGAATGATTGATGAGATGTTGTTTAAAATTATGGAGATTAGGAAACAAAACATTTTATAAATTGCTATATTTTTGCACCACCAGATACATAAATTTATAAAGATATATTGGGAATTTTTAAAATGCGTTCTGTGAAAAGAAGAACTAAATTGAAAGCGTTTATTAGCAAGGCTACTGAAAGAAACAATAAAATAAGTGATTTAATACAATACTTTGAGAGATTAATAAGTTTATCAGATAAAGATAATAGGCTTTTAGCCGCTAATGGATATTTTGAGGGTAAGGGCATAATCATTGTCGGTGGCGACACTAGCGCCGAATATGGTAATATAGAAAAGGATCAAGTATATGCAAAAATAAAAGATGCTGAAAAAATCCTGTGGGATAAATTTAGGAAGTTTAATGTCGGTAGAAATAATTTTACAGCTCGGATATATAGGTGGGCATTAGAGCCACAAAAATGGCTGTCTAAAATGAGAGATAGGTCCATGACTGAAAAAGAATATAGTATTTTCTCAAAATTAGATGTAGAAGGAGTTGCTAATCTAATTTACAATATGTATTATGACTCAAAGGGTAACTACACAAGCAATGCTAGAAATTTAGAAGGAGTTATTCAGCAAGAACTTGTAGGATAATCATTTTATTAATCATAACTTTTATAAAGCACTTTTATCTTGAAATTCCAACTGCGAGTTAACGCGTTTAGCAGGGAATAATATTTCTCTGCCTAATTTAAGGGAAGTTGATGGTCAAGAAACCACAGGTGTCTTACCATGAAAAGTAAAACAAAAATTGCAAGGCAAGTTAAAAGAAAGACAAATCCAGAAGTAGTTGAAACTGTTTTGAATGCAAAAAGAAATGATGGCTGGAGAGAAGTTGCAGAAATTCTTTCATCTCCAAGAAGAATTAGAATCGCTGTGAACCTAGACAAAATAAATAAAGAGTCAAAAGATGGTGAAAATGTTTTAATTCCAGGAAAAGTTCTTTCACAGGGAGAAATCAGCAAAAAAATAAAAATAATCGCATTAAACTTTTCAAAAACTACAGAGGAAAAATTGTTAAAAACAAAAACTGACTTTTCAAGAATTAGTGATGAAATTAAAAAAAATCCTAGTGCAAAGGGAATAAAAATTTTAAGATGACAAAAATAATCGACGGTAAAGACGCTGTTTTGGGAAGGTTGGCAACTTATGTGGCAAAAGAGGCCATGAAGGGAGAAGAAATAGTAATATTAAACAGTGAACAAGTTATTATAACTGGAAATAAAACACAAATAAAAAAAGATTTCCTGGAAAAAAGAACAAAAATCGGAAGCGGACAAAAAGGTCCAAAGTATTCAAGAAGCAGCGACAAAATTGTGAAAAGAGCTATAAGGGGGATGCTTCCAAATCATCGCCATGGAAGAGGAAGAGATGCATTCAACAGAATAAGATGTTATGTCGGAATTCCTGAAAAATTCAAGGAATCAAAAAAAATAACTTTTGAAGAAAATGAAAATAAACATATAAAAATTGGAGAAATATTCAAATAAAATGGAAAGTAAAATAGTCACATCAGGAAAAAGAAAAAGAGCTATTGCAAGAGCTGTATTGATAGGGGGTTCTGGAAAAGTAAAAATCAACAGAATTGATTACAACACTCTGCATTTCTTTGACAAACTTAAAATTGAGGAGCCGTTAAGAATTGCAAAAAATATTATTGGGAATACTGATTTTGATGTTAATATAAATGTGAAGGGAGGAGGAAATAAAAGCCAGATTGAAGCGGCAAGGCTTGCTTTGGCTAGAGCAATAGTAAAATTTTCAAATTCAAAAGATTTGATAGAGGCTTTTTTAAGATATGATAGAAGTTTGTTAGTTGCAGATGTTAGAAGAAAGGAAACTTACAAGCCAGGAGATAGTAAGGCAAGAAGGAAGCGTCAAAAGTCATTTAGATAAATAAACGCTGTGGTGATGTCGTCCGAAAGAAAGAGGCAGAAGTCATTAAGGTAGTTTTAAAAATTATTTTTGTATATCATAATCATGGGAGAAAGAATAGAAGCATTGATGAGGATTATTGTTACAATCGTATCTGGAATTATTTTATCTGTTTGGAAATGGTTTGTAACAGTCTTAATCGTGATAAATTTCTTCTTCACTTTGTTTGCTGGAAGAAGATTGAAAGAAGTTGCGGAACTAAGTGAAATCTGGAACACTCAATGGTATATTTTCCAGAGATATATAATATTTGTATCTAACAAAAGACCTTTCCCATTTAGAAAATTGGAAAAAAGCATGAGCAAGTATGAGCATAACCTACATAGCAAACATAGTAAGAATTAAAGAGAAAGCTTTTTGAATAGGGAAAAATGTCTTATTCTATGAAAAAAATAAGCGATTCTGTTTTAATAACATTAATAATTGTTTCAGGAATTGTTTTAGTATCACTTATCGGAATTCTTTACATGAATTCTACCGGTTTATCTAATACAATAAGCTCAAATGGTTTTGCATCGATAAAAGTCATGCCTGATTTAGTTTCTGTTTATTTCACAGTACAGACTTATGGAGAAACAAGTTCTGAAGCAAGCAGTAAAAACGCAGACATTGTTACCTCAATGAAGAATATTTTTGAGACAGAAGGCTACGAGAAAGATGAAATAAAAACGCAGAGCTTCAGCATTTATCCAGAGTATGATTATTCAGGTTCAACTCCTAAGGTAACGAGATATGTTGCTTATCATTTGATAAAAATTGAAGTTTCTGCAGAAGATAAAAGTAAAATCGGCAGGGTCATTGACGCAGGAGTAAATGCTGGAGCCGGAATCAGCTATATAAATTTCGAGTTGAGCCAAGGAAATGAAAATTTCTACAAGGCCGAAGCAATAAAGATGGCGACGCAGGATGCAAAGGCAAAAGCAGAAGCTCTTGCTGAGGGTTCTGGAAATGAATTAGGAAATTTGGTTTCAATTTCAACGAGTGATTTCTACTACCAACCATGGCAAGTTTTTGTTTCTGAAACAGGAAGAGACGTGGGTGCAGCGAAGGAATCCACGAGCATAACCCCAACTGACCAAGAAGTCACAGCGAGTGTAACAGCTGTTTTTAGGATGAAGTAAGTTTTATTTAATCCTTAATTTCTCCAACTTATTCTGAACATGATTGAAAAGTGTTGGGGAAAGAAGAGGTTGGTGCGTTCCTGGGTGAGTTTGACCGTCGAATTTTATTTTCCCGAGATATGTTTGATTTGTTAGAACTTTTTTCAAACCATTGACACTTAAATTGTATTTTTTTGCCAATTGTGTTAGACTTGTGTTGTTGTTTAAAAAATCCTGGAAAATTTCCTGAACCATGTAGGAATCTTCTTTTGGAATTAGTTTTTTGTCCTCGATTTTGTATCCTAAAGGTGCACGAGAAACCAAACCTCCGTCGCGGGCTTTTTTGTCCATTGAAAATTTAGTTCTTTCTCCTGTTACGTTTCTTTCAAATTCAGCGAAAGCAGAAATAATGTGAAACATTAGCTTTCCTGACGCAGATGTTGTTTCAATTTTATCCTGAAGGGAAACAAAATCAATTCCCCAATCTTTCAATAACGCGATTGTTTCAATCAAATCCTTTAAACTTCTCGAAAATCTATCAAGCTTGTATGTGAAAATCGCCTGAAATTTTCTCACTTTTGCGTCTTCAAGCATTTCTTTCATTGCCTGCCGACCTTTGATGTCTTTTGCGGATTTTCCTTCATCTTTGTAAATTTTCAAAACTTCGTAACCCAATGCAGAGGCGTAGTTTTTCAGCGCTTCTTCTTGGGCTGAAAGCGAGATTCCCTGTTTCGCTTGATCTTCTGTCGAAACACGAATGTAAATTGCTGCGAGTGGTTTTGTCATTTTAGAAACTCCTTGTATCTTGGATCATCTCCAGGAATTTGCAAAATTTCTTCAAGATGCTGGACAATTTTTTCCAATGCCTTATCGCGCGCTGTTCCCCTTGTCATTTTCCCTCTTTAAACGTGAACTTAGGGCTTACCTGGGTAGGTTCACGTTCTTTTAGGGTGCCCTAAGTTAATAAATATTTCGGCTTTTTAGAAGGTTGAAGGTAATTTATAGGAATTAATTCAAATAAGTCTTGTATTTCTTCGGACAGGAAGCCCGTAATATCTATCTCCTGCAAAGAAAAGTTTAACTGTAATAGAATGACCACTATCAATTGGAGAAAACCTTGCATTAACAAATGCCAAAATATTTTCAGATTGCATTTTTTCTGTTATGTCATATTATTGACTTCCTGAATTAGCACAAATTATCCCTCCTCTATAAACAAAAATCCCATAATCACTAGTTCTATCAGGACTTTCTCTTAAAAAATCTAAATCTAAAATTTCTGTTTCAAAGCCTTTCAGGTCTTCATAATCCTTTTTTGTTCTAGGAAATATTTCTATCATAAAAATCCAAGAAAAAATTAGTTTTTAAATTTTGTAAATCTTTGTGCACTTAGCTTACCTTAGTTAATATTTTTGTTCTTGGATTTCACGGAGGATTTCTTCTTTTTTTGGGGTCCATCTACTTAAAACAACTATACCCACAACTGCTATAAAAGTTGTGAGGATTGTTGTGTAAAGGATTCCTAAAATTTCCGGGGCTGGGAACTTAAAAAAATCAACGATATGTGAAGCATAGTTTACGATTGTGTCTCGCCAGACTAATGCAAGTAGGAAACCAAACGCAGCCATCACTGCAGTCATAACTTGTTTCCTAGCCTCCTGTTCAAAAACCTTTATTGATTTAAGAGAAAGATCTACGGCGAACCTCGTTTTTTCTTTCTCCTTATCCAACTCTTTTTTCAGTTTGTTTATTTGCTGTTCCTGAATTTCATCTACAACAGACTGTTTTACAAGTTCATGCTTCAATTCTGTGATTTGTTTTTTTTCAGACGCCATTTTTAAGGGGAAAGGGAATTTAGGTTTATTATTAAACATTAATAATAATTTTTGAGGAGTAATTTTAAGAAAAATGTAAAAAATTTTCCAATTTTTGGAAAACATTCACTTATCTACCCTTAATTCAAAGTCAGAAATTTATGCAGTTTTACAATTTATCGACGTTTTAAAGGTGTTTAAGTTGTTTAAATCAGTTTTAAACAGCTGTTCAAAGTCATTTTTTAGCAAAAAATCAGGAAATTTGGCTTAATTTTTAAGGTATTTTTTAACGGCTTTTTACTATTAAAAATGATTTTTTAGCGTCGAAGACAAAAGATTTTTAAATAACGTTTCATAAAAAACACTATGTTTTGGCCGTTTTCTGGAAAAAAAGAAGTAAAGAAAGTTAGGGATGAAATTAAAAATAGTTTTGATTTAGTGAAAAAAGACATTAATGATATGGGAAATTGGATTAAACACCTGAATTCTGAGAAAGAGTCTCATAAAAATGAGATCTCTGAAATAAAAGATGTTTTATCGACGATAGAAGAAGAGTTGGAATCAATAAAAGACCATCTATCGCTGACAAACAATCTTCCAAAAAAGAGGTTGTTTAAAACAGGTGAACAGATATTTGGTAAACAAACAGGTGTTCATGCTGTTCAAACAGCTGTTCAAACAGCTGTTCAAACACCAAATTTTAATGATTTTTCATCAAATGAAAGATTGATACTCTGGACTTTAATAAACACAGACTTAAAATTAAGTTATGAGGACATTGCTTCTTTATTAGGTAAAGAAAAGTCAACTATAAGGGGGCAGATAAACTCTATAAAACAGAAAAGTGAAGATATTTTAGAGGAAATAGCAGAGAAAAATGGTAAAAAGAGGATGTTTATACCTGAAGAAATCAAAAATAAACTCCTGAAAAAGCCAAAAGTGAGAGTTAGAAATAAAAGAAAAGATTAAAAAATGGATTAAAAATGAATGCTAGAAAACTAAAGTGAGTGAATAATAAAAAAGCCTTTTTTAAAGCTTAAAAATGAGAAATTTTGGCTTTTAAACAAAATGAGATATAGTGAAAACTTTATTCGGTTAAACGGTTAATTTGTAAGAATCTCGTTATAAATCCCTTAATTGGAGGATTGTTTGAAGAGTTGTGACTTTCTTGAGGTTTTGTGCTATAGAGAGTCTTATGTTCTTGTTATTTATCCTTTGTTTTTCAATAGGAATTCCTTTTTTTATGAGTTTGCCGATGTAGTCTCTTATCGAACTTTCTGTTAACCCAAGCTCGGTTGAAATCGTTTTGTAGTCGACAAAGCCTATTTCTTCATCTAATTTGTATAGTGTCGAGAAAATGAGAAATTCTTGATCTGTAAGCCGTTTGAATTTTAGTCTTATTTCCTTTTTTACAGAGTCCAGAGAGTCTAAAATCTCTGCGGCAGAGTCAATTATATTGGTATTTTTTATGTGTCTGTCTGTCTGTTGGTTTGTCTGTCTGTCTGTTGGAACCCCTTCGTTTCCTATGGAAATCCCTATATTTTTGGTTTTAAAAGGCTTAAAAGACTGTCGATGTGTTGGAATATGTGTTGGAGATGCTGGATTTTTAGAGTTTTGTGTTGAGTCTAAAAAATCCTTTATTTGACTTATTTCTCCCATAATACTAGATAATTCTGAGTTTATTGAGGACAATTCTAACATAAGAAAATCAATGTCTTCTTTGACTTTTTTAAAAGCGTCTTTGATTTGATCCATTTTCGTTTTTTATCAGATTAAAAGACTATAAAAATTTGTTGGCTTGGTGTTGCTTATATATTTTGTAGGCAGAGTCACTTAACCTCCATCTAGACCTTTTGATATATTCAACTCCCTTTGGATTTTTTTTTATTTCAATCACAAGTTTTCTTTTTTTTAAATCTTCAAGAATTTTCTTTATGAACTCTTCGTCCCTCGCAATCTCCTCTGCAACATGTGATGTAAACATTGGCTTATGTGAAGAAAAAAGCAAGGCAAGGATTTGTTCTGCTATCTTATCTCTTTTTTTGTCAGATATTTTCATAAATGAATATCCAAACAAAGTTATATAAATTTTAGGTTAGAGGTGCTCTTTCGCTACAAGAAGGTACATTAATTTCTCAAACGATGTTGAAAGCTTGTAATTTTTCTCTTTCCAATTTTTATTTATCCAAAGGGACTCATAAACAGAATCTCTGGGATTTATCTTTGGCTCTCCAACAAGATCTGCAAAATAACATCTTAGTTCAATATTTCCAGGGATATCATCTCTTTGGGCATTTATAGTGGCAAAATATCATAAGGTCTTATTTTGGATTCCATATTTATATTTGGATATTAGAAAAATTATTTGCTATCCCTTGCAGTAGGAAGAGGGATATGTATTGGAATGTTCAACTCGTCTTCAAGCTGGACTGCGCGAAGGTTTGATTTTTTAAGTATAACATTAAATATCAATATTTTGTATTCTTCAGGGACTTTTTTATTTTTCCACCTTTTCATAAACTCTTTTGTCACTTTTTGTTCAACCATGAGAATCATTGTTCCAGAAAGGGAAATTTTTGCAATGTCTGGAGAGTAAGTCAAGTCATAATTAAAACCCAGCTCTAAAATGTCGTCTTTTGTCTGAAATGGGCTTTGCGACTTTATTTGCTTAACACTGGCTATAGAGATATCGTTATGTATCTTCATATTCTCAAACTTATCTGACTTCTTCTCAACACTGATTTTGTTAAAGTTGAAACCTATTACTTTCATTTTACTTATTAAGAAAAGGCATTTTTAAATTTTTGTTTATTAGTTGTTTCTGGGTGGAAGAAGAAGCACTTTCTTTTGTTGATTTACCTATTAATTCACCTATTAATTCACCTATTAATTCACCTATTAATTCACCTATTAATTCATAATACCTTACATTAAGTCTTGCGTCATTTTCAACCATTTTGATAAGAATTCTCCCTTTATATTAAATCTTCCTCTGAAACAACTATAAAATCGCCAACAGCAATTATTGAATTGTAGGGAATAAGCATCTCGTTTGAGTTTGTTTTTTCCAAATTAAGGTTCTTTGTGTAGAGTGTTGAATCTTTAACAATAATATTTATCACTTCTCCAGAACCTGTTTCAAAAGTAAGGTCTTTAACAAACCCCATTCTTTTACCTTCTTTTGTTACAATCATTTTCCCTGCAAGCGATGTATATGGGTTCCTTTCTGGCATTTTGTAAAAATCACCTTGTTTTTATTTAATTTTAGAGATATCTTGCTTATAAATTTTTCTGTAAAAATGAATATACATTAAAAAAGAGACATAAAGTAAAAATTTAAGTGGTTTGAAAGAAAGAGTTAATTCCCTTTATACTCTCTCTTTCCGGTTATATTCTCTCTCCTTTGTTTCTTGTAGAAAGATTTAAAAAGAAAATCACAAATTTTTTATATTTATTATTTATTTATAAAATTATATATACTATACTATATACTATACTATACTATATACTATACTATATATTATATTTTTTATATATCATAACACCCAATCTAAATATATTTTTGTATTTTATATATTATATATGAGTATCTTTCTAGGTTGTAGTATTTATATCTAAAAACATTTTAAAATATCTTATAACAAAAATACTAACCCATAAAAACAGTTTTTACTGACCTACACCTCTTCTACTAACCCATAAAAACAGTTTTCCACAAACTAGTTTTCTGTAGGTCTACAAAAACAAGTTTCACAAAAACAAATTTCCATAGGAAAAACAGGTTTATTCTTTGTTAGTAGTTATAACCTTTTTTATACTTAATTCATTCTAAACCGTCTGAAAGTTTTTTATTTTATGTACCTCTATAGGAAATAGAGGTGATAGTTTAAGTAAAAACTTCAACTCAACTAAAATTTAATAAGTAAAATGTTTAAAAACAAAGTTGAGGTGAAAAGCGAGAAAAAATTTCAAATAAAAAGGAGGAAAATTTATATTCAAAATGGAATTAGACAGTATCTTCGAATCTTTTAGTAAAAATGTAATATTTAGAGACAAATCAATTCTTCAGACGAACTATGTACCAAAGGAAATTCTGTACAGGGATAATGAGATTAAACAAATAGCTTCTATATTGGCGCCAGTTCTTAGGGGCGAAAAACCAAGTAATTTATTCCTTTATGGAAAAACAGGAACAGGAAAAACTCTTTCAATACAATACATACAAAAAAATTTAATAAATCGTGTAAAGGAAGGGTCTGATTTTAAATTGAGGATAGAATATGTCAACTGCAAATTGAAAAAAGTTTCTGATACAGAGTACAGAATTTTAGCTGAGTTGATAAAAAAGCTTGGAGGAAATATTCCTGCGACAGGTTTACCTACAGAGTCAGTTTATAACAAATTCATAGAACTGATTGATTCTGAAAAACAACTGGTTGTGTTAATCTTAGATGAAATAGATCAAACAGTCAAGAAAATATCTGATAATTTTTTGTATAACCTAACAAGACTCAATTCAGAGCTTTCAAAAACAAGATTAAGCGTTGTTGGGATAAGCAATGATTTAACTTTTCTTGATAATATAGACCCTAGGGTTAAAAGTTCTTTGTCAGAGGAAGAGATAGTTTTTCCCCCTTATAATGCAGTCCAGCTTAGGGAAATTTTGAAAATGAGGTCTAAAGAGGTTTTTAAACAGGGCGTTATGCAAGAAGGTGTTATTGAAAAATGTGCGGGATTTGCAGCGAGAGAACATGGTGATGCTAGGCGTGCATTGGACTTGTTAAGAATTGCCGGGGAATTATCTGAAAGGGACGGTTCCAAAAAAATTACAATAAAACATATTGATGAAGCAAACAGTAAGATTGAACGTGATAAAATATTGGAAACTATAAGTACAAGCCCGAAACAATTCCAAATCGTCCTCTACTCCATAATCAATTTAGCCGAAAGGAAAAACAAACCACAGAAATCTTTGTTGAATAACAATAGGGAGGGAACAGTTTTCACTGGTGAAGTTTATGGACATTACCAAAAGCTTTGTAGCCAAAATAATTTTGAAGTCCTTACTTCGAGGAGAGTTAATGATATCATACATGAATTTATGATGTTGGGAATAATTGATGTCAAAATTATCTCGAAAGGTCGTGGAGGACGAATGAGTGAGATTAAACTTACTATAACTGAAAGCCTCATTAATAAAGCAAAGAAACTAATAGAAGATTCTTTGAATTTTAAAAAATAAAAATTATAATTTAAAATGAAATCTGAAGAAATCTCAAATTTTTGCATTGGGAAAGGAATTTTAATAGATAAGGGTCTCCTTACGATTTTTAATGATGCAAACGACTTTGAGTCTGTGAAACTTATTATAGAAAGAATTAAAGAACAAACAGGTCAGAGGTTTATAACTAAAACTTTTTTCGAAAACGAAAAAGTTGCGAAGAAGTTTTTATCATCCTTTCCTCAAGAAAACCAAACAATAAAAAAATTGAAGATACAACTAGGGTTGAGTATTGAAATTTCAAATGAAAATACCAGAGAAAATATAGAAATTTCTGAGCTAGATAAGGAGAAAATGAAGATTGATGACAAAGTTAAAGTATACCCTTTTTTTTCCCCACATAATAAAAAGATTGAAGTTGATGACTTTACAAATTATTTCAAAAATAGAGTTATAGAAATGAAGAAATTCTTACAGGATAAAAACGAATTGGAAAATTTAGTTTCTATAAGTAAGCTGTCTGGCATGAGGCAAGCTGCTTCAATTATAGGTTTGGTTTATGGTAAAAATATTACAAAAAATGGAAACATAATTTTGGAAGTGGAAGATATCACTGGAAGATTAAAAGTCTTGATAAACAAAAATAAAGAAGATACTTACTCTAAAGCGGAAGATATTTCTTTGGATTCTGTAATCGGATTTAAAGGTTTCAGCAACAAAGAGATTTTTTTTGCAAATGATGTTATTTTTCCCGACGCCTCTCTTCCTATAAGGAAAAAATCCCCCATAGATGAATCAGTTGTTTTTATCAGTGATGTGCATGTGGGAAGCAGACTTTTTCTTGAAAAGAATCTTTTGAAATTCATAGATTATCTAAATTTGGAAACACCTGAATTTGAAGAAGCAAAAAAAATAAAATATCTTTTTATTGTTGGTGATTTAGTTGCAGGAGTTGGTGTTTATCCAAATCAGGAAAAAGAGTTGGCCATAGTTGATTTAAAAAGACAATACGAAAAAGCCGCTGAATTGCTAGGGAAAATAAGAAAAGACATAAAGATAATAATCATTCCGGGAAATCACGATTGCGTCAGGTTGATGGAGCCGCAACCAATTCTCGACGAGAAATATGCAAAACCACTATATGAAATGGAGAATGTGATTCATGCTTCAAATCCATCTCTGATAAATATTGGGGAAAGAGGAGATTTTCCTGGATTTAATATCCTTACCTATCATGGTTTTTCATATCCTTATTATGTAAATACAATCCCAAGTTTAATGACTCGAGGCTCCCCATTAAACCCCGAAAAAATAATGGCTTACTTGCTAAAAAACAGGCATTTAGGTCCTACACATAATACTTTCGTTCAAACATTACCATTTACAGATAATGATTTAATAATTAAAGTAGTTCCGGATATTTTTGTCTCGGGACATACTCATAAAGGGGGGGTTTTATATTACAAAAATATCTTACTTTTATCAACAACCTGTTGGGAAGAGTTAATGCCTTATCAGGAAAAAATGGGGTTTGAATCAGATTATTGTAAAGTTCCAATGTTTAATTTGAAGACAGGGCAGGTAAAAATCTTAGATTTTTATGATGAAGAAGACAGCTTGAAGAAAAAAGAAAATAAGAAAGATGTTTTGGAGATTTATAATTAAAAATTAAAAACTGAAATGAAAAAAATAGGGATTGATATTGATGGTGTTTTAGCGGAAAACATGGGTCCTTTGATGGATTTTCATAATCACAATTATGGCACGAACTTAACTGTGGAAAATGTTTTTTGTTTTAATTTGGAGAAAATTTGGAAAGTTGATAGGGAAGAGGTAGTCCATAGATTATTGGATTATTATGACTCTATGTTTTTTGATGATGTGTCTCCTATTGAAGACTCTGTTGATGCCGTCAGGTTATTAGCAAAAGAAAATAAATTTGTAGCAATAACTGGCAGACCAGATTTAATTAGGACGAAGACCACTTCATGGCTGGAAAAATTTTTTCCCGGTTATTTTTCAGAAGTACACTTTTCTAATTATGTATCAAAACACGGCTACGGTTTTGGAACAAATAAGTCAGATTTATGTTTGAAAAATGAGTGTGAAATTTTAATTGATGATCATATGGATTTTGCTCTCGATTGCGCTAGTAGGGGAATTAAAGTTTTTCTTTTGAATAAACCTTGGAATAATAGTTATAATGGCCATCAGAATATATCGAGAATAAATAATCTTAAAGAAGTTAGACAATATTTAGTTTAAATGAACACTCAAGAATATTTTCAGGATTTGGAAAAAAACGTGAAGCACGTTTATGATATTATGAATGAAGCAAGAAAAAAAGGTTATGATCCTGCTGATAAAGTTGAAATACCTTTGGCAAGAAGCCTTGCTGAAAAAGTTGAAGGATTAATAGCTTCTGTTTACCCTCAAATTTCTGGCTCTGGGATTGCTGCAAGGATTCTTGCATTAGAAAAAGAATATGGTAAATTAGATCCTGGGGTTTCAATGAAGATTGCAGAGGAAGTTGCGAAAGAAAAATTCTGTAAATTTTCAAACGTCGTTGAAGCGATTGAAGCAGGTGTTAGAGTCGGATTTGCATACAGTACACTTGGTGTTGTGTCAAGCCCTATCGAGGGATTTACTAGAATAAAAATTTTAAAAACAAAAGAAGGAAAAGGATATTTCTCACCCTATTTTTCAGGACCAATACGAAGTGCAGGGGGAACAGGGGCCGCATTTTCATTATTAATAGTTGATTATTTGAGAGAAATGTTCGGTTTTGAAAAATACGATCCTACAGAAGAGGAAATAAAAAGAAGCTATATCGAGTTGGTTAATTATCATGAAAGAGTAACTAATTTACAGTATATGCCGACGGAAGAGGAAGCTTTATTCTTGGCTAAGAATATTCCTGTTCAGATAAATGGGGACGCTACCGAGAAATCAGAAGTATCGAATTACAAAAATCTTGCTAGAATTGAGACGAATTCTATACGTGGTGGATTTTGTTTGACTCTTGCAGAGGGGGTTGCACAAAAAGCCCAGAAAATAAAAAGATATATTTCCGACTTAAAGAAAAAAGGATTTAAAATAAGCTCTTGGGATTTTTTAGATGAATATATTGAAATACACAAAAGAAGAGATTCTGGAAGTGACAAGAATGCAGGTCCAACTTATCTTAATGATTTAGTTGCCGGCAGACCTGTTTTCGGACATCCTTCTGCGTCAGGAGCATTTAGATTTAGGTATGGTAGGAGCAGAGTTAGTGGTTTCAGTGCTACTTCTATGCATCCTGCAACAATGGCGATAACAGACTCATTTATAGCAACAGGAACTCAGTTAAAAATAGAAAAGCCAACTAAAGGCTGTGTGATTACTTCCAGCGACGATTTAGAAGGGCCAACTGTAAAACTTTTTAATGGAAGTGTAAAAAAAATAAAAAGCAAAGAAGAGGCGAAAAAATTTTATCCAGATGTTGAAGAAATAATCTATTTAGGTGATATTTTATTTTCGTTAGGAGATTTAAGTAACAGAAATCATGAGTTGATAAAACCAGGTTATGTTGAAGAATGGTGGAAATTAGAATTAATGGAAAAGAATCTGGATTTAAAAACCGATCATTTTAATCTTTCTTTTGAAGAAGCTGTTGATTTAAGTAAAAATCACAAAATACCTCTTCATCCAAAATTTATTTTTTATTGGACACAAATTTCCAAAGAGGATTTACTTGGTTTGATTGAATGGTTGTTGCATTCGAGGGCGGACGGAAAAATAATTTTCCCATACGATAAACACTCACAAGAAAAATTTGCTAAAGGAAAGAGAGCGCTTGAACTTCTGGGTGTTGAGCATGATGTTACAATAGAAAATGTTATCCTTACAAAAGAAATGAGTAAAGCGCTGTTTGTTAATTTAGGAATTGATTTTAATTTACTTGAGAAAGAAAGTTTTGAATTAAAGGATAAAATAAATATAAATGACTTCAAACAGAATTTAAAAGTTCTCGAAATTATAAATTCTGTTTCTGAATTTGAAATAAAAGACAAGGCAGGTGATTTTATTGGGGCGAGAATGGGAAGGCCGGAGAAGGCAAAATTAAGAAAACTTGTTGGAAGCCCAAATATATTATTTCCTGTCGGTGCTGAAGGGGGAAGGTTTAGGAGTATTAATGATGCTTGCAGTATAGGGAAGATAAGAAGCGATTTTCCAATTTTTTACTGTGAAAAATGCAATAAAGAAACAATATTCTCTGTTTGTGAAGAATGTAATTCCAGAACAAGAAAAAAATTTTATTGTCCACAATGTGGGAAAAGTTTTTTTGAAAGATGTAGTGAACATGAAAAATCATTTCAATATTCAAATAAAACCATAGACATAAATCACTATTTTGAAAAAACACTTTTGAAGCTTGGAATCAAAAAAAATGATGTACCAATCTTGATTAAAGGTGTTAAAGGAACTTCTTCTGCAGAACATAAGATAGAACATTTAGCAAAAGGAATTTTGCGTGCGATGTATAATTTACAGGTAAATAAAGACGGGACGATTAGGTTTGATGCAACAGAACTTCCAATAACTCATTTTAAACCGAAAGAAATTTCAGTAAGTATTGAAAGGTTGATGGAACTTGGTTATGAAAAAGATTATTTGGGAAAAAAACTTTTGGATAAAGAACAAATTCTTGAACTGAAGCCTCATGATGTTATTCTTCCATCATGCCCAGAGTCGGGAGATGAAAAAGCTGATGATGTTTTTATTAGGGTTTGCAATTTTATTGATTCTTTGCTTGTAAGATTCTATGAGATGGAACCTTTTTACAACGTTAGAAAAAAAGATGATTTAATTGGGCAGTTAGGGGTTTGCATGGCCCCACATAATTGTGCAGGGGTTATTTGCAGGTTTATAGGTTTTTCAAATACGCAAGGACTATTTGCAAGCCCTTACATGCACGCGGCAATGAGGCGTGATTGCGACGGAGATGAAGCAGCAGTGATGTTATTAACAGATGTTTTATTAAATTTCTCTCTTGAATTTCTTCCAAAACATCGAGGAGGAACACAAGATGCTCCATTAGTCTTGAATGCAAAAATCAGCGCAGGAGAAGTTGATGACCAGATACTTGATTTCGAGTTTACAAATGAGCATGGATCTTATCCTTTGGAACTTTACAGACTCGCAGAAAAGAGAAAGCATTCTTCAGAAGTAAAAATATACAATGTTAGAAAAGCATTGAAGGAAGATAAAGACCCTTTCACAAATATTGGTTTTACTCATAACACTTTAAATATAAACGAAGGGGTTTTATGTTCCTCATACAAATCACTTGTAACAATGTCTGATAAACTTCAACATCAGATGAATCTTGTGGAAAAAATACGTGCGGCAGATACCGCTGATACAGCTAGATTAGTAGTTGATAAACATTTCATAAAAGACATAAGGGGAAATTTGAGGAAATTCTCGACGCAGAGTTTTAGGTGTGTTGTTTGCAACGAATCAATAAGGAGGATTCCTTTAACAGGAGTTTGCCCTGCTTGCAACGGCAAAATAATTTTTACTGTGAATGAAGGTGGGATTAAAAAATATCTTGAGCCTGCTATTGAGTTAGTTGAGAAATATAGTAATTCTCCTTACTTAAAACAGAACCTAGATTTAATAAAAAGGCATATTGAAAGTATTTTTGGAAAAGAGACAGAGAAACAGGAAGCATTGAAAAAGTGGTTTTAAACTTTTAAGTTCTAACAAACTTTTAAAAATGAAATTTTATTTTTTCTCTGAAAATCTATAAAAGGGTGTTAAAAGAATAATATGTACAGGCAACTTGAACTTAATTTATATGGTGGAATAAATACAAATATGGTTCTACTTAATGAAATTAATAATAATGGTGATGTAGGGCATCTTGAGGGGATGTTGGAAGAAATTAATTCAAATAATAATATGTCACAGCAAGAGAGGGGGTATTTTTATAATAAAATACGTAACAGGGTTAAAGAATTAAAATGGGAAGTAGATTTAGGTAATGGTTTATTAAGCAAATAAGTAAAATAAAATAACAGGGACTATCAAACATCCCATCATGTTTGTTCTTCTGACTTTTAGGGATATTGAGTAAATTCCTGTAAGCGTTGAAATTATCAAAACTGCTAAGCCAAAAAATCCTGAGACAAGAAAAACAATAATCACAAGTAAAATTAGTGTTACTATTGAGATTTTTGTATAGTTTACTTTTTCCATTTTTTGAGAGAAAAAAATTGTGATATATTTGACAATAAAGAAAGAGATTATACCACTAATTATAATCGCTACAATTATCAAAATAAGTATGTTTTCCGTGATGCTTCCTAAAATTTCCTGAACAGCAACGGCAGCGCCTGTACGAGTACGAGAGATTATGTAAAGAGTTATGAATGAAAATCCCATAACTAAAGTGTTTGTTGCTCCGAGCAAAACTAAAAATCCTTTAATGTCTGTTTGTGAAATGCTGTTTCCAATAATTGCTGCTTGTCCTGAACCTAATCCCGGTAAGAAACTGCAAATCGGCGACGCGATTACTGCACCAAGCAAAGGTTTTAATATTTTTGTTTTAGGTTTAGTAATCTTTTGTTTAGGAATCTTGGTTTTATTTCTTATGCTGATTAAAAGCATCGAGCTTCCAAAAAGTCCTGTTAGAAGAGGTAGTAAAAATTTATCTGAATTTTCAAAAGTATTCAAAACACTAAAACCCAGAAAGCCAGAAATCAAAAAAACAAATAATGCTTTAAATTTGTATTTTTCAGAGAACACTAAAGCAAAAGAAACAGCAACTAAAAGAAAAGGTATTATTTCTTTTATGATATCAAATGTTTTTGAAATTAAAATTATTGAAGGATATGAAATCAACGCGAGAATAAAAACAGCTGCTAAACTCCCGTAATTTGTGAGCATTACTGCTTCGTAGCCTTTTCCTTTAATTAACAATTCATGTCCTGGTAAAATACTTAATTCTGTATCTGTATCTGGGCAACCTAAAAACACAGAAGGAATAAAATCAACAAACGTGTGCGTAATTGCCATTGAGACAATAAAAACAGCAATGTAAATCGGATTTATCTGATAAAGGGTACTTGTTGCTGTCAAGGAAATTAAAATCGCACCAATAAGATTAACATGAATCCCGGGGATTAAGCCTGTGAAAGTTCCAGCGATAACCCCGGCAAATAATATAACAAGTATTTCAATGAGCATAATTAATCTTAATTTTGAATTTTAAAACTATTCTTGTGTTGTAGAATATACTCCTTTTGAACTATGTTGTCAAAATCAGAAATTTTTATAAACTCATTTTGTTTATTTGAAGGGTTTAAAAGAGGGATTCATGAATAAAATAATTTCTTACAATAAAAATTTTTTTCTTAGTTTTACATTCATTTTTTTAATTTTTGTTATGTCAATTTTTTCTGTCTCATTAGTTTATTCGAAAGATATTTCTGGTCAATCAATTAATGATGTTATAAGTGTTGAACTAAAACATATGGGGCTTTTTGATGGTATTTTCAGTTCAATAAGAGATGCGTTCAGAAAAATAACTAGGGAATCACCGCCTCCAACTGAGCCTATACCCATTCCGACTTCCCCAAGTTTAGTATATCCTGCAGCACGAATCTCTCCAGTTTCTCTTTCTAAAGATGAATTTATTTCAATTTTAAGTGAGAATGGTCCTAATACTCCTTATCACACTGCATCTCAGGTTCTTAGTTCTGGTGTAAGTGCGGATGTTTTAAAAATAATTCAGACAACTAATACAGAATATCCTTACATAGGTCTTTTCCATAATTATATTGGTAATGGATTATTTGAAGTCAATCTTGCGCATTCTCCTGACCTTAAAACTTGGACAACACTTTCTCAAATAGAAACAGCAGCGGGTATGCCGGATACAGTAATAATGCCGGATAACAGCGTAATTTATGCACATGAGCGTAATCCGTCGGGAAATCGCCCTTACATTGAAGTAAGATATTACCAAACTCTTTCAGGATTTTTATCAAATCCAAAATCACCTACGAAAAGTATTAACTTACCCTTCACAGCTGATGCATCTGCCGATGGAACACCCCAATTTGCTCGCATAGGTTATAATGGAAATATCTCTAATTCAGTGATTGAAATTTCATATCATTATTTTGAAGGAAGTATAAAGGATCAACAAGGATTTGGTACTTTGACAAATTTTAATAGTTGGTCCGGAAGTCCTGATGCGCAATTAAACACTGCGATGGCAAATCTTGGATATAATCATGTTGGAGATAGAGAATGGTTTAAAATTGATTCAAATGTTTATGAACTATTTGAAGCACGTCCATCCATATCTTCCGGTTGGGATTCTTGGAGAATTTTTTTGCTTGACAAAAATACAAATCAAATAACTCCACTTTCCCCAAATATTTCAGGAGGAGCTTATTCTCTTGGAAATCCTTCGGGTTCTTTCATAAAACTTCCCGACGGCAAATCTGCATTGGTATTTGGATATTGTCTTTTTAGTGAAGGAGCCCAGAACACACTTCCAGGTCAGCATGTTTATGTTTATCCCCTTGTCGCTAATGAAACATCTCCTACTGAACCTATACCACAACCCCCACAAAATGAAACACCAACAGAACCTGCACCAACCCCGGAGCCTCCACCATCCACACAGACAGGGTTACCCTCATGCATTATCACAACAGATAAACAAACATATATTGTTGGTGAAAAAGTTATTCTTACTTGGACTAGCCAAAATGCAGTAGACATAAGTTGGGTAAGAAATAGTGCTACAACTGTTCTCAAGCTTTATGCCTTTGAAGATTTAGAGTTAAGCGGATCAAAGGAAGGAATAGCGCGCATTGCAAGAACAATTTCACCGACGTTAAAGGTTGAAGGTAGTGGTGGACAAACTTCTACATGTTCCACAACAATTACAATAAACAAAAATTAATTTCGAAAATTTCAGTTTTAAAATTAATTTTATGATATGATGTGCATTTATGATATACATTTAATTTAGTTCAGAGATTTTAAGCATAGGATAGAAATCAGAAATTTTTATAAACTCATTTTGTTTAAGTATTAAATTAAAAGAGGCGAAGGGAATGTATTTTGAGCACAGTAAATTTTTTTTAGTTTCACAGTTGTTTTTTTTAACCTTGGTTATGCTTGTTTTTTCTGTTTCAATTGTCCTTTCTCAAGAAGATGCAGTTGATTCTGTTATAAGTGACTCTATTGACGAAGAATTAGTGTGTGTGTCTTGTGGGAATAGCTGTATATCATCTGATGTTGCTGCAGTATCATTTTGTTCCCCACCGACGAATGGAGAGCCAATTTGTGGTGCTGAAAATGGGGAATGTATTGTTCTAGGTTACGAAGAAGTCGAACTTGAAGAAGGATCTTGCGCAGATGGTGAAGTTTATGATTTTTTTACAGATAGTTGCTCTCTTGCTGAAGAAATTGAATTGAATGTTGAGCCTCCAGGATTTCTTGATTTTTTTACAGATAGAATAAAGATTATACTTGCCGACGAGAATACAAAAGCAGAACTTGTAGCAGAAGTAACTGCTAAGAGGATTGTGGCTTTTGAGGATGCTATTGAAGCAGGAGATTATGCTGCAGCCAGGAATGCCGCTGAAGATATCAGACAAGGACTTGGTGAAGGGGGAAGATACATAGAAGAATTTGGTCCTGGGCCAGAAAGTTATAGCTATGAAGATTTACAAAACGGAAGAGGCGCATATTATGATTTCTATCACACAAAAGGACTTTGGGTTCAGACAATAGATATGGTTTCTGAAGGAAAAAATATGCTCCTAGCAAAAGTTGAATCTGGTGAAATTTCACAAGAAGATGCAGATAGAATTTTAAGAGAAATTTCCGAAGGTGAAGTCTCTCCAATAATTGCATTTGAAAAAAAACAAGATGAGATAATTGATTATATATATGAAAATTCTCAAGGTGAAGTAACAAAACTAGAAATAGAAATGGGCATTGCAAGCAATAATGAAAAGACAGGACTTGAGACATATTACCAAGTTCCATTTTCAGATATTGCTTATGATAAATATGTGCTTGATGCATATTATGATGAAATTTCTAATAGTCCTGATTTGGAATTCAGGGATGTTACAGACTATTATGAAACAGCAAGATTGAATCTGCAGTTTGCAGAAAATGCAATGGTTAATGGAGATTACGAAGATGCGTATACTTACTATCATGAATGCTCTTATTTGATTGACGCTATTGGGAATTATGTTGATGATGGAACTGCAGGATTGCAGGAATTCGATGAGGATGTAGCAAACATTGAAGAAATAAACAGGGAAATTGAGGAAGAAAGTTTGGAGTTGTTTAATGATTACACTACACTTAAAGAAGAAGGAAAACTAGATGATTTAGAAGAAGAAAATCCAGGTCTTGTTGCAGAGTTGGAAGCACAATATTCTCAAGCAGAAGAAATCGTCAATCTTCAAGAAAAAATCGATAGCGAGTTTTATGATGCTCGATATGAAAGTTTAATCCAAGATGGAATGAGTGAAGAGGAAGCAAAAGCAAAGATGGAAGAAGTGATTTCTGAATCTTATTATTATATAAGCGGCGGAAAATATTTTCCTGTTGGTTATGTTGATATTTCTGAAAACGAAGAAGGGGGTCTTGTCTATGAGTACAGTGGCGGATTTCCAAAAAGCATGAATATTAGAGATGATGCAAATGAAATAACTTTTAGATTTGGTAATAATGGTTATAGTTGGACAGACCCATTAACTGGAGAGAGATATACAAACTCTCATCCTGGGGATTATGATCCTATGAGAATTCAGCATGGGGATGAAGTTTTCACAAATAATGTAGAAACATCTGATGGAACATACACTTATGAATACACAATGTTTGGCTACAAAATTACAGAGCCAGATGGAACAGAAACAGAAATAGTTTATGGTAACACTGCAGCAAGCACCCAATTTGTCGGCGGATCTATTGTAACGTTTTCTCCTTTTGGCGCAGATATAACATCTCAAGGACAAACAACGCGTTGGACCGGAAATCCTGTATTTGGAAATATGATTGATATTGCAACTGGAAAATATTTCAATCCAGATGTTTCTCACATGGAAAATGCGGTTTATAATGAAGAGGAAGGAGTTTATGAGTATGCTGTTGGTCCTAATCTTTGGAAATTTAATCCTGAGACAAATGTTTTCAGCAACGAAGATGGAACTGTAGAAACTTCTATCCCTACAATTCCTGAAATGCCTATCGGAAAAGAAAGTGAAGAAATAATTTTGGATGATGGAACAGAATGGAATTTCAATGATGCAGATGAAACCTGGGAAAAAACCACTGCCGACGGAACTGTTGAAGAATTTGTTCCTGCTCCAAATAATTATTATATAAGTTCTTTAGTTGATCCATTGTTTATTGCTGACGAAGAAGGTAGTAGTTATGTTGATGTATATGGAAAAGTGGTCGAAGAAGTTATATTTGATGATAGAGGCTGGAAGCAGAATGAATTAGGAAATTGGGTTTCAGAGGAGGGCTACACATATTATCCTCAATCAACAGAAGTTGTTGGAAGTGGTTTGAATTACGGAAAAGTTTATGATAATGAAGGAAATATTATAAAAGAAAACACGGTAAGTGGAGGTAAATATATTTGGGATCCTGCAACAAGAGCTAATAGATGGGTTCCTATAGAAGGACTTTTAACTTATGATCCTGCAAATCCATCAAAGTATGAAGTAGCTGATGCCGACGGAGGTATTTTGGCAACATGGATTCAGAATAAAGATGGAAGATGGCAGATAGAAGGTTCTGGAGAAGGAGAAGGATATTATGGTTATGAAAATTACAGAAGAGATTTCACAGATTATTCAGGAGTTAGTACTCCTACTGGAACAACTTTCACTGCTCCAGGTAGAGAAGGCGGTGGTGTTTATACAAAGACAGAAGATGGATGGCTGAGTCCTTATGGTTATACAGTCGGAACCCCTCCAGGATATGGAAGTAATTATGGATATTATTCAAGTTATTATTCAGGAGGAAATTTGGCATCTATTGGGACTAGTGTTGTTGTCGAAGGAAAAACATATACAGTTACTGCAGAAAAAGGCTGGACAGATGAAAACGGAAATGCTGTTCCACCTCCTCCAGGACACCCAAGCTCAGTCGTTGGTGTTATGGGATATGATTATCGTGCACCAGGAGATTATGGTTATGGATATGAATATACTCCTCATTCTGGAGGGTATAACAATGAATATTATGGCTACGGTGCTAACAAGAACTATAATTATATTGAAAATGGAGAAGCATATTATTTCCCTCCAGGAGTAGACCCATTAAGTGTTGTGAATAAAGAATCTTACAAAATAACTGATGCATATGGTTATGACCCTGCATTTGGAACAGACTTCGGAGCACCAACAACACAAGGAAGAGATTATTATAGTTATTATGGTGGAAGTTATGGGCATGTAAAAGATTCTACGACAGGAGAGTGGAGACAAGCAACAAAAGAAGAAGCAGAAGTAGCAATGACATCTAATGATCCTAACTTCTCTCCTCCAGGAGGATGGACTACTGCTTATTCAGGAGGATATAATAATTTTGCAGGAGGTTATTATTCCTATTCCAGCGCAGGAGGTTATTTTGATTCAAGTGGAAATTATGTAAGCGGAGGTGATTATACCGGAGGTGGGGGGTATGATTCATCAGGAAATTACGTCGGTGGTGAATATGGAGGTTATGATTCATCAGGAAATTACGTCGGTGGTGAAAGTTATACTTATAACGCCGAGACAGGAACTTATTCTTATACAGGAGGAAGTACAGGAAGTGGAAGTGGTTATGGATACACAGGAGGAAGCTATCCAGGTAGTTATGGAGGTTACTATGATTCATCAGGAAACTATGTAAGTGGAGGAAGCTATCCAGGATATTATGGAGGGTATTATGATTCGTCAACGGGAAGTTATGTTGGAGCAACAGGTTGTACTGGTGGTGCATGTCCTGTTACCGGAGAACCTTATGGAAGTTATAGCGGAGGATATTATGACTCTTCAGGAAATTATGTAAGTAGTGGAAGTTATAGCGGAGGATATTATGACTCTTCAGGAAATTATGTAAGCGGAGGAAGTTATAGCGGAGGATATTATGACTCTTCAGGAAATTATGTAAGCGGAGGAAGTTATAGCGGAGGATATGATTCTGCAACAGGAACTTATGGATATTATTCTGGAGGAAGTTACTATACTGGGGGAGGAGGTTATGATTCTTCAGGAAACTACGTCGGTGGTGAATATGGAGGTTATGATTCAAGTGGAACTTATACTGGTGGAGAAACTTATAGTGGAAGTGAAAGCACAACAACAAGCGATGGCAGTACAAGTAGTAGCACAACAACAAGCGATAGTGGGGGAGGCGATAGTAGTGGTGGAACAACAGGGGGAGTAGTTGCTGAAATTCAAAAAGAGGAGCAATTGTCTCTCGGAGATTTTTTAAGAGATTTTTTCAACAATTTTTTTAGTGAGTGATAAAATTTAAGATTTTAAAGATAAATTTAACAAAATTGCTTTGTTTAATTCACACATTGTCTTACCATTACATGATAAAATTTTCAAGTTAATATATTCATGTTCAGATATTAATATTATTTTTAATGTATAAAACAAAAGTTTATGTTAACAATCTACACTAATTTCAAACGAGTTTACGAGTGGGAAATTTTTGAATAACACAGTGAGTAAGGGGGATTTAAACAGGTATTAATTTTCAAAATCTTCTTTTACAAAACTTTTATAAATAAGTTTTTATTTATTATAAAATGAAAAGAGTTGGAAATGTTTTATTTTTTTATCTATTTTTTATGTTTTTTAGTATTTTTGCTTCAAGTTTCATAATAGTTTCTGCTCAAGAAAATGATTCTGGACTAGGGGGCGTTGAAGTTGAGGATGACGATAGTGATTCTGATGCAGTGTCTGAAAGTGATGTTAGTGCTGATATTGAAACTGATGTAGAAAGTTTTGATGATGCTGATGTAGAAGATTCAGATTTTGAAGAAGATTTTAATGAAGATGACGCAAGCAGTGTTGAAAATGAAATTAATTTTGAAGAAGATGTTGAACTTGAAACAAGTGAAGGAATAACACCTGATTCTGCATTGTATTTTTTTGATGAATTTACAGACCAGTTTGGAGATAGGATTGATGTAAGGGAAGAGAAGATTGCAGAAATTCGTGCTATGATACAAGAAGGCAAGATTGAAGAAGCAAAAATAGCGCTTGCAAATTATATAAAACATGCAGAGGAACTTGAAAGAGAAGTTTCTCCAGAGGAAAGGGAAAGAGCCAGAGAGAGTGCGTCTGCAATTTATAATGTTTTAAAAGAAATAGAAGGTGAAATTCCTGAGGAATACAGAGGTGAGTTTTTCGATGATATAATCGAAAGGGAGGGTAGAATTATTACTGCTGCAGAAATTGCATCAAAAATTAAAGAACTCTGTGAAGGACTTTCTGAATTGGATCCTTTAGAATATTCGCGTGTATGTAAAATAGATGATAATGCTCCTACATGGCAGCAGAGATTAGACCGGGATTTAACCGACGAGCAAAGAGAAGAAGCAAAGAAATTCGGGAAAATTATGCAACAGTGTTTTGAGACTGCTGGACAGGAATGTGCGTGCGAAGAAATTCCGTTCGCAGACTTTGCCGAAGCATGTTCTATAGCAGCACCGTTGGCTACTGCATGTGAAATTGAAGGCAATGATGAAGCATGTGAACAAATGGACAATTTGGAGATGCCTGAGTTGCCAGATTACTTACAAGATATTATGGATGATTTGGAAAATGATGTCTCTGGCTCAAGAATGGATCTTCATATGCCAAGAGAGTGTAGGGAAGCAGGGGCTACAAATCAAAGAGATTGCATGATAGTAATGGTTGAGACGCATGCACCTCCTGAATGTAAGCAGGCAATTTTAGATTCAAATGTGCAGAGTGAGAGAGAAGCAAGAGAAATCTGTGAAAAAATAATGTTTGAGCAAAATGCGCCATTTGAGTGTGTTGAAGCAGGACTAACAAATCCTAAAGAATGTGGAAGATTTATGTTTGAACAGAATGCTCCGCAAGAATGTATTGATGCAGGCTTGACTGGTGAACACAGAAATGATCCTAGAAAGTGTGAAGAGCTCATGATGGAACTTGGAGGGTTTGACAATAGGGGACATGGAAATTTCCGTGACAGAGGATTTGCATCAGGAGCAAACTGCAAGACCATAAGTAATCCTGAAGAAAGATTAGCATGTTATGACGGAGCAACTCAGGGAATAAATGACTTTAATTCAAGATTCCAAGAAACAAAAGAAAGGGAAAGGATGTGTGCTCAAAGCTGTCTTAGCCAAGGGGGAGCGTGGGACTTTTCAAACGGAGAATGTACTTGCAATTTCTCTAATTTTAGAGAGGAATTTAATAGCAAATTTGAAGGGAATTTCCAAGAAGATTTTAAAGATGAATTCAGCGAGGAATTTTCTCCTCCTGAAGGGTTTGAAGAAGGGGAATTTATCCCTTTTGAAGATGAGTTTAACGAATTTGATAATTCTGGAGAGGGAAGCTTTTCGTTTGGAACAGGTATTGAAGGAAGTTTTGAAGAAGATAATTCCGGTTCAAGTGATAGTTCTGGTGGCAGTTCAGAAGAAATTACGAGTGAAGAATCTCCAGATGAAATAACAGGAAGTTTCATAACAGGAAATGTATTTTTGGATTATCGTTTCGGATAAAAACATTTAATAATTCTTTTTGCCTGTTTTTAAAATGCCTAAAGTTTTAAGTATTGACGAAAAAATTGAATTGATAAAAAGAAACACTGAGGAAATCATAACTTTAGATTCATTGAAAGAACTCATAAAAGAAAAGAAAAATCCTAGAGTTTATTGTGGCTATGAGCTTTCAGGACCTATGCATTTGGGACATTTTGTTACAATCACAAAACTTCTTGATTTACAAAAAGCTGGATTCAAAATTGTTATATTACTAGCAGATGTTCATACAATGTTGAATAGAAAAGGAGATTTTGATGGAATTAAAAAAGAGGTTAACAACTGGAAAAAAACAATGAAAGCGATAGGGATAAACGCAGAAATTGTTTTGGGAAGTGATTTTGAATTTGATAAAAATTATCAGTTGGATGTTATGAAGCTTTCACAAAATTCGTCGATAAACCGTGGTTTGAGGAGCATGCAAGAAATTGCTCGCGATGTTGAGAACGCGACGATTTCGCAGTTGTGGTATCCTCTGATGCAGGTTGCAGATATAAAACACCTTAACGTTGATGTTGCTCTTGGGGGAATTGAGCAGAGAAAAGTTCACATGATTGGAAAAGATATGTCAAAAGTAATTGGGTATGATTTTGTTGCAATTCATACACCCTTAATAACCTCACTAAAAGGGCCTGGACAGAAAATGTCAAAATCCATTCCCGGAAGCGGAATAAGCGTTACAGATTCACTTGATGAAATAAAAAAAGCAATAAAATCGGCTTACTGTCCTGAAAAAACATCGAATGATAACCCAATTCTGCAAATTTTCCAGCTAGTAATTTTTCCGCGATTTGATGTTGAAATAAAAAGACAGGAAAAATTTGGTGGAAATATCAAATTCAAAAATTATCAAGATTTAGAAAAAATTTATTTTCAAGGAAAAATTCATCCTTTAGATTTGAAAGAAGCATGTATTGAATATTTGTGGAAAATTACAGAGTCAATCAGAAAAAATTGGAAGTGATTATTTATCCTTCCCGAAACTAAAGTTAAAATTATATCCTTCTCTCGGGACGTTTTTTCCTTTATCAATAAGTTCAATTCCTCTTCTTACTACTTCTGATGGTGTGTTATATACCTCTCCTAAAATATCTGAAGCAGCACTCTTTGCAGCTTCATTGTTGTCGTAGCCGTAGCGGTTTCTGAATCTTTGATTGATTATGTCGCCGAGTTGTCTAAATGATTCTTGTGTTTTTATAACACCTGAATCGTTTCTAATGGCTTGCCCAATTCTGTTCTCCAAACGCGTTACGTTGTTATTTTGATTATTCTGCGCGTGAACACTTGTTGTTAAAACCAACGACGTTCCAATAACTCCTAAAAAATAATTCAAACCTCTTTTCATTTTTCACCTCTTTTCCCAGTCATTTTATTAAGAAGTTGCTTATATTTATAAATTTAACTTTAATTTGAATTCTATAATATCCATATCCTTCAGAACATGTGTTAAACTCACAATTTGATTTGAAAATTTACTGCTAGGTCCTGTGATTCGCGACTCTTTAATTTTTTCAATGTTTTTAAAAACTTTTTTTGCTATGTCTTTTACAGTACTATTTTCATCTAAAATGATTGGATTTTCTGATTTATTTTTTCCGGGCTCTTTTGTATAAACCCTTATTTTATCAAAACTCTGGAAGATCTTATTTTTCAATTCTTCTAATCCCCCATAATTTTTATTGGAAATTATTGTGAAGTTGTATTTTTTACTTTGAAGATTTGCAGTGATTTTTCTTTTCTCATCGTTACTTAATAAATCTGTTTTATTGAAGACGATTAGCTGCTTTCCTTTTACCTTTTCCAAATGTTTTCTTATTTCTTCAATTTGTGCTAATTTTGTTACTAAAATTAAAATAACATCTGCACTATTTGTTAAACCTTTGTCGTAATATTCTGATTCAATAGCAGGAATTTCTATTAACTGTATTTTTATTCCTTGTCCATAATTTATCATCCCTATTTCCGGAGTTTTTGTTGTAAACGAAACATTTTCTCCTGAAGAAATTTTTGGCTTCGCGTTTGTTAATGAAGAAATTAGTGAAGATTTGCCTGAATTTGTAAAACCGATTATTGCTGCCTGCATATCTTCTTTTTTAATTCCTTTTTTGCCTGATGTTTTTGAAACCTTTTTATATCTCTCAATTTTTTCTTTGAGCTTTTTAAATCGAGTTTTTAGCTGTGCAAGCATTTTTTCTGCCGATTTGTGTTTCGGACATTCCTTTATCATTTCTTCTAATGCCTCTAGTCTCTGCCCGTCGTTTTGTGCACTCAGAAATTTTGATTCTGCTTTTTGATATTGCGGTGATTGATTTGTTGAAGCCATATAGCTTTTAAACCAACATGGCTTAAAAAATTTATGAATAAAAAGGAAGTTCTTAAAAAAATAATGGAAAAGAAAGAATTTTCAGAGCTTCCTATTGAAGATGTTGAAATGGCCCTTTTTTTGTGTTTTAACAAGGATTTATCTGAGAAAGGGCAAATCAAATACACGCGAGAAGTGCTTCATAGGGTTTATGGGGCTTTTGGAAGCAGGAAGTTACTTGTTTCTAAAGAGAGAAATCCGGAGTGGATTTTGAAAAAACATCTTTCAACTAGAGAAAGATTGCCTTACTACAAAGAAATTTATAGCAGGCTTCTGAAAAATCAAAAACAGGTTACAATAATAGATTTGGGTGCAGGCGTCAATGGGTTTTCTTTGGGATTTATTTCCGGAATAAGATATGTTGGGATTGAAGGAATTGGGCAACTTGTTAACTTAATGAATGATTATTTTAAAAAACAAAAACTTAATGCAAAAGCGATTCATTTGAGTTTGTTTCAGTTTGAGAAAATAAAAAATTTGATAAAAAAAGAAAAAGGAAAAAAAATTGTGTTTTTGTTTAAAGTTTTGGATTCCTTGGAAATTTTGGATAGAAATTATTCAAAAAAGCTGATTATTGAAATATCTAGTTTAGTAGATGAAATAGTTGTGAGTTTTGCTACAAGAAGTATGGTAAAAAGGAAAAAATTCTTTGCAAATAGGAAGTGGATTATTGATTTTATAAAGGAAAACTTTAAAATTATTGATGATTTTGAGCTTGGGGGAGAGAGATATACAGTCTTTGAAAAATGAATTTATAAGTCAAAATGAAAGAAAACTTTAGAAAAAAAGTCCTGAAAAATGGCTTGACAATACTATTTGAAAAGAGAGAACTGCCTGTTGTTAGTATTGCAATCGCTGTTAAATGCGGCGGAATGTATGAATCGGAAAATGAAAAAGGAATTTCCCATTTTATAGAACATATGCTTTACAAAGGCACTTCAAAAAGAACCCCAAAACAAATTTCTGAGGAAATAGAGAAAAATGGAGGAGTCATGAATGGTTTTACCGACGAGAATGTTACAGCTTTTTGGTGTAAGATGCCGAGTGTTCATTTAGACATTGGGCTGGACGTTCTTATAGATATGATGAGCAATTCCTTATTCGATGAAAAAGAGATGGAAAAAGAGAGAAAAGTTATTTTTGAGGAATTAAAAATGAGGAAAGATAACCCCCAGATTTATTCAATTGATCAAAATATGGGTCTAATATATGAAAAACCTTTCGGAATTCCTTTGATAGGTAATGAGAAGAGCATGAATTCTATAAACAGAAAAAAAATTATTCAAAGATTCAAAGAATTTTATCATCCAAAAAACATGATCCTGTGTGTTGTTGGAAATGCTGATTTTGAAAGAGTTGTGAGATTCGCTGAAAAAAGTTTTGGAAGAACAGATGGAAAACCAAAAAAATTCAAAATAAAACAAAAACAGAGTTCTAAGACAGAAAAAAGAAAAGGAATTTCTCAGACAAATATTATTTTTTCTTATCATACTCCTTTGTACTCTGATAAAAAAAGTTTTGCTGCTGAGGTGTTAAATACACTGATGGCCCAAGGGATGTCGTCGAGACTTTTTATGGAAATAAGGGAGAAGAGAAATCTTGCTTATGCAATTCAAGGATATTCCCAAATAAACAAAGATTTTTCATATAGTATGATTTATGTTGGGACTACAAAAGAAAATGTTGGAAAGGTTAAGAAGCTTGTACTGGAAGAGTTTGAAAAAGTTGCAAAAAATTTTACGGAAAGAGGATTGAATCAAATCAAGGAGCAATTGAAAGGAACTCACAAAATTTCTATGGAAGATTCAACAAATCAGATGGTTGGCCTTATTGCTAGTGAAGTAAATGGTAAAGCAGAGGATTATTATGATTTTGGCAAAAATGTAGATGGCGTCAAATTAAAAGATGTTATAGAGTTGTCAAAAAAAGCGGCAAAAAAACACAGTTTTTTTGTCCTAATTCCTGGTTGAGGAAGTTAATCTTAAAAACTTCCTTATTTTTTGATTTTTATGTTTATAGTAAAAGTTCCTGGAATAAACGGGTTGAGGAAAACAAATGGTTGCAAGGAAGCAGGAAATGCAATTATAGGTGAACTTAAAAATTTTTCTTTGAGCGAATTCGGAAAAAATATAAATTTTGATTCTTTAGATTTTGAAGAAATACACCTCGATAATTCAGACCTTAAACATTCTGATAATTTGATTCATAAAAACTGTATGAAAATTTTTGAAACAAAACCAAAAACTGTTTTTCTTGGTGGAGATCATTCTGTAAGTTACTCAATATTGAAAGCATTTTCTGAATACTGTGATAATGAAAATAAAAAGCCGTGTTTGATTATTTTTGATGCGTGTGTTGATTTAGCTGAAAATTCCGAAGTTCCAAATAATAACAATTGGCTAAAGGAACTTATTGATATAGGTTTTCCAGCCGAAAATGTATTAATCGTTGGTGCAAGAAGTATATCTTATGAAGAAAAAGAATTAGTAAAAAGCAAAGGGATTAAATTGATTCAGATGAGCACTCTTTTTGAAGATATAAAAGGAATTTGTGATACTATTATGGAATTTTCTCGTGGAAAAGAGCTTTATATTTCAATTGACATAAGTGTTGTTGATCCTGCATTCGCTCCTTCGACGATTCATTCTGAAACTGGTGGATTAAGCAGCAGGGAATTTATTTATCTTATTCAGAGATTAAATAAAGTAAAAAATCTCAAGGCAGCCGATATTGTAGAAATAAACTCTGAAGATGATAATAAAAGAGATAACCTCACTGTTAAACTTGGTGCTAAAATATTAAGCGAGCTGATTTAAATGAGGTGTTTTGTATCAATAAATTTTTCAGAAGAAGTGGAAAAAGAAATCAGAAAAATACAAAGTTTATTGCCTAAGTTTTCAGGAAAGAAGACTGAACCAGGTAGTTTACATTTAACTTTGAAGTTTCTTAGAGAGGTTGATGAAAACAAAATTAATGGGATAATTGATAGACTAAGAGAAATTAATTCTGAAAAATTTGATGCAGAGATAGATTCCATTGGTTTTTTTGATAATCGGAAATCAAGAAAGTATGAAAGGCAGATAATTATTTGGTTGCGTATGTTAAATTGCGAAAAACTCCAGAAAAAAGTTGATAATTCTTTAAAGAGCTTATTTGAAATGGAAAAAAGATTCATGAGCCATATAACAATTGCCAGGGTTAAAGATGTAAAGGACAAAAAAAGATTTTTGGAAGAATTGAAAAAAATTAAAATTCCTAAAATAAAGTTTGAAGTTAGTGAATTTTATTTAATGAAAAGTGATTTGAGTAAAGACAAGCCAACATACACAGTCTTGGAAAAATTCAAGCTTAATTAATATTTTTCATTTACTATTCTAAATGGACTTGCTTTTTTACCTATGACTTCTTGAAGTTTTTCAGGGGTTGCGTTGATTATGTTTTTAACTGTTTTGAATTTTTTTAGCAATTTCTTAGCTGTTTTTGGTCCAATCCCTGGAAAACTTTCAATAATAAACTGCATTCTTTCTTTTTTACCTAGTGTTTTTTTAGCAACATTTAATGAAGCCTCCTTTGGTTCGCGTTTAGAAAGGACAGAAATAAATCTTGCGGTATCCTGATAGTTTTTTGTGAATATTATCGGTACATTGTACTTCAATAAAATTGAAAGCAAAAATCCTCTAACTGAATTTGGATGCATGCCAATTTTTTCCTTGGAAAAATCATCAGAATACAAATCTTGTTCGTCAATGCCTTCTATTATCAAAAGCCTGTTTTTGTATTGCTGTAGTTCTTCAAGTTGTTTTACCAAACGCCGATTTTTCATTGATGAAATAAAGTCAAAAACAGTTTTCCTTTCTATTGCCACATCGTTGACAATGTAATCTGCAACTTTTAATTCCATTAAATCAACTTCAATTCCAAGAGATATAACTTCTGAAATAACTAGAGAGTTTTTCTCTCTATAATCTGCCTTTATTTTCAACTTTGGTTTCTCCTTTATTCTTGTTTGTCGTTTTGAAAATATATCAAAAATTTGCTTCATTTTAATCACAATGTCTTTTGTTCCTGTTTTTTAGACAAATCACTGTTAAGTTCTTCTTTTATTGAACTTATTGCAGAGTGCATGCGTCTTTCTTTTGCTTTTGAGACATAATAATAATTCTCATCTCGTGTTTTTTTAGTTATTAGTATTATCAATTTCCCCTCCATTAGCCTTGCTGTTCTACCTGTACGTTGAATTGTCCTTATCGCTGATGCTACAGGCTCGTAAAAAATAACGGTGTTGACCTCTGGGATATCAATTCCTTCTTCTCCAATACATGTTGCACAAAGTACATTTATTTTTCCTTCTGAAAATTCATCAAGAAGTTTTTTTTGTTCTTTTTGGCTCAGACCGCTGAACTTTTTCTTTGCCTGCCCAACGAAGATTTTTGACTTAAGGTTTAGGGTTTCATTAATTTTTTTTGATATCATTGACGCCGTGTCTCTGAATTGTGTAAATATTATTATTTTCCCATTTTCATTTTTTATTATTTCTATGGTCTTTTCTACTTTAGGATGTTCCTTTCCCTTTGCTAGAAGTATTTCTGCTTTTTGGAGTGACATTTTAAACTCTGGATTTGAGACGAGTTTTATAACTCCTTTACTTTGTTTTTTTTCAGCTTGTTTTAAAAGGTCTTTCAAATAATCTCTGAAGCCTAAGAGAGTTTGTGTTTCCAAAAGCTCTAATGCATGCTGGATTTTCAGTGTCTGAGCGCAAATGCTTGCCCCCCACATATAATTAAAGTTTCTACTTCCGTTTGAAATTGAGAAAGAGATTCTTTTCTGAAGATTTATAAGTGCTGTTTTTGTAGGCGGACCGAAGAGCAAATTTCTTGACTTTAATTCATCAATGTTTTTGTTCAGCAATTTCCTTAAATGTGTTCTTATTTCCTCAAATTCCTTTGGAAAATCAATATTAACTTTTTCAAATTTAAGTTCCTGCAAATACTTTGAGACATCTTCACTTTCTCTAGTGCGGAGTTCAACTTCTTCTATTGAAAGGTTCTTGCAGATTTCCTGTATTTTGGATTTTTCACTTCCGGGAGAAGCAGTCAAACCAACAATTCTTTGATGTAGCCCTTGAGATTTGTATTTCTGTGCAACATAATTGTAATCATAATTTTTAAGACACCTATGTGCTTCATCTTCAATCAAAAGACAAACTTCATTTAAATTATACAAATTATTTTTTAAGTCATTTGCAACGCATTGTGGTGTCGAGAAAATTATTTCTGCTGTTTCCCATATTTTTCTCCTATTTTTTGCAGGAACACCACCAGTAAAAAGCTGCATATCCGCGAATAATTCAGGCAAGTGTTTTTTGAAATAATTAAAATGCTGTTCTGCTAAAGGTTTTGTCGGAGCCAAAAACAGAACTTTTTCACCAGGATAAGCTTTCAGCCTTTCTATCACAACCATCAATGCAATTAATGTTTTTCCCAAACCAGTTGGGATTACAACAAGGCAATTTTTTTTCAGACAAGTTTCAGCTATGTTTTTTTGGTAATCTCTCGGGACTACATTTTTTAAATATCCCATTTTAACTTTTTTGTTTTTTCTTCTTTAATTTTTCAAAATCTACCTCGTAATTCAAGGTCCCTACATTGAATTTCAAAGGAGCTGTGATAAATTTTTTCCCTTTTTTGTCACGCGCTTTAGTGCTTTTCACAAAAATGTTATATAGTGCTTGTTTAAATTTTTTGTCATACTTTTATATTATTAAGAAAGCGTATGCGAGTCCAATCAAAATTAGCGATGCAAAGAAGCTCCACATAATAACACTACCGAAGAAAATTTTATTTCCGTCTAAATCTGAAATTGGGAGAATGTTAAAAAATGCGTAGTAAATGTTAAGTTTTGCGAATTCTTCAAAGCCGATTAAATATCCTGCAACTGCTAGTATGAGATTTGCTAAAATTCCTGAAGCTGCTATTAATCCGACGTGATATTCTGTCATTTCCGAAAAAGTGTATAAATCATGCCTTTTTGCTGTCCTGTAGATTTTTGCCTTTACTTCAAACACTAAAGAAGCGAGCCAAGTAAAATATCCAAATGAAATCGCAGTTGTTATTATGGGCAAAAGTGCCCCCACAGGCAAAGATTTTTTAAAATATCTTTGTGGTTTAAAGCCGTATCTCTTAATTTCCCAAATGCCTGTTTCTATTTCAGATTCAAGGTAATAACTTATTATTTTTTTTGCAGAGATGTTTATGAGAATAATTATTAAAACAGATAGTAATGTGTAAAGAAAAATTTCAATAGATTCGATTAGACTTATTGAAAAGGAAAATACCAAAGCTATAATCAACACAGATACAATCTCTTTTCGGCTTAACATGTCTATTCTATGAATAAGATTCTTATAAATTTTTGTATACTTTTTATCACGGAAAACTATTTAAATAATACATGATAATTTTAGGTATGAGGGTTATGAAATTAAGTGAAGTTTTGGGAGCAAAAGTTTATACAGATTCTGGCGACTATTTTGGAGAAGTCGAAGAGGCAAATATATCTGGAAATAAAGTTGACAGCTGGCGAATCAGAGTTGCAGGAACCATGGCAACTTTATTATCAGGAGCAAGAGGAGTCATAATTCCCCATCAGTTTGTGAGGTCGATAAGTGATATATTCATAATAACCAAATCAGCATTGCCGAGTCCTGAACCCGAAGTTGAAGAATTGGCTTGATTTTTTTATATTAGTGTAAATATTCTGGCGGGATAAAGTTGGTTGTGATATACAAATTTTCAAAGTTTTATATTAACATTTTAATCAATATCGAGCGAACGAAGTGGTTGAGACTTTTTCAACAGGGCTATAAAAATATTCCTAAGTGATACGAGAACATCAAAATATTTAAATAGACTTTTTTGTTCTTATAAATGTCTAAAATTAACACTGACAAATAATAAAATGGCAGATATAACAATTTTACAACATTGGATATTAACAAAATTCGCTTTCCCATTCTTACTGGTTTTTTTTCTGGTTTATGCAATTCTTGAAAAAACAAAAGTTTTGGGAGACAACAAACATCAAGTTAATGCGCTGGTTGCTTTTGTGATAGGCTTGATTTTTGTCGGTTTCGCATACCCTAAAGAAGTTGTTGAGAATTTGATATTGTTCTTGACAGTTGCACTTGTTGTTGTTTTCGTGGCGTTGCTTTTGTGGGGATTTGTTACAGGAGGAGAAGCAAAAATCTCTAACAACAAAATAAAAGCGCTTACAGCAGGAGCAGTCATAATTGTTACAATAATTGCCGTAATCTGGGCGACCGGGACTGATAATGAAATCATTGACTTTTTCTTCTATCAGAGCTGGAGCAAAGCATTTTGGACAAATGTTGTCTTTGTTGTTGCAATCGCCACAGCTTTAGCACTTGTTTTGAGAAGTTCTTCAGGCGGGAATTAAGTTCTAAATATATCTTTAAGTGAATAAATGTTTAAATATTGGTTTTGTTGTGTAAATTGATGGTTGCCTATGGTGAAACACAAGATAAGTTAATAGAAGATATTCTTAAAAATATTCATATTGGGGATTTTGTTTTGTTATCTGTGGATGGAAAATTTTTTAATAGGGGAGATGGTAGACATGAAAGATATGGGGGTTATGTGGCCTCTATAAATAATAGAATAATCACTCTTTCTCCTTCACATCATGAAAATGCTTTTCATGGATATAATAGCTCTGAAAGTCGTAGTAGAGAAAGGGCTACGACAGATATGGAGTTGGCGCAGATTAGACATTACAAAATTTTCAAGTAGCTTTCCAACATAAAAACATATTTAAAGTTATTTTCATATTTTTACCAATGAATCCGGGAGTATTTTTACAGTATTATGGTTATACTGGCGGAGACATAGGAAATTTTTTGTCTCAGCTTGAACAAATGGGATTTTTTGCCTATGCACTTCCTTTCCTGCTGATCTTTGCGATAACGTTTGGGATTTTATCCAAAGTCCATATTTTTAAAAATAAATCAATTAATGCAACCATTTCAATTTCTGTTGGATTGATATCATTGCAGTTTGGATTTGTCACGGTTTTTTTCGCGAATATTTTTCCAATGGTTGGTGCAGGAATGGCAATTATGCTGGTGCTTCTGATACTCATAGGTTTTGGTTCCAATTTCGAAAAAGATGACAGACTTTGGAAAATAGTTTTGTTTGCAGCAGGATTAGTTGTTTTTGTAGTGATTGTTTCAAACACTTATGCAATTCCATGGACTAATCCTTTCTGGTGGAATCTAAATTGGTCTCTTGTTTTTACCATTGTAGTTATAATAATATTACTTACGGCAATCATAGTTGGAGGTAAAGAAAAACACAAGACAATTTTAGAACACATTAAAGATACAGCTCAAGGTATATAATTTGAATTTATCTTCTATTAACTCTTTTTTGATCTGAACTTTCTTTCTGGTCTTGCGGATTTGAATAATTTGTAGAACTTTGAGAGTAGCTTTTTTGAGTAGAATTTTTATTTGCAAACTTGCTGAAAGTGTCCTGCATCATTGACATTTCTCTTTTTATACTGTCAAGGTTTTGCCCATAAGAACCAACTCTTTCCAAAATTGAAATTTGTAATTTGTCAATTATTGATTCTACTTTTTTTAGCCTTTCAGAAATGTTCTCAATCTTTGTTTCTGTAATTGCTTTGAACTCATTTATTTCCTCAATCTGCTTCTGAATTTTTTGAATTTTGTCAGAGAAAACCTGTTCTGCTATTTCGATTATCGTGTTTGAAGAAGAAGGAGTAATTGTTTCGGATGGATAGCTGTAATCACTATATTGGTAATTTCCTGGGGAGTAATATTCTCCAGTTGACTCTTGTGGTGTGTAATAATCCTCATTTTGTGAGACTTCTTGCGTTGTTGAGTAATCTCCTTGATTCTGCTGTGATGAAGGCGAAGGTATGTATTCATTCTCGCTTCCATACTCATCTGAAACTGCTTTTTTTATTTGTTCGTTATTCATTGCATCATCTATCGCTCTTGGCGAAACTCCATCTTCTTTAAGATTTTTGATTATATCTTTTTCCTTTAATCCTTGCTTCCTCATTTGAGATATCTTATCTAAAACGCCCATCTCATTGTTACATGAAAGCCCTTGACATTTTTATTTGTTTTGATAATATTTCAACATCGTCTTTTTTCGCGAATTTGGAAAATTCATTGGAAATTGTTTCAATGAATGATTTTATTCTTTCTAAGTCTTGTTTCATTTTTTCTATGTCTTTTTTGATTTCAAGCATTTTCCTGCTTGTTTCCTCTCTTGACTCTATCATATTCTTTCCTATCATAAGGAGCCTTTCTCTTAGAATATTTTGTTTTTCCTCTATGTCTCTAACTTTTGTGTTAGCATCGCTGTAAAATTCATTTGGATTGTAACCCTCTTGTGTGTTAGCCATGTTTAATTTATATTAAGGAAGTTTAAATTTGTTGTGATTGATTTGAATAAGAATAACAAATTTAAGTTATAATTTACTACCATAAACCTTATAAAATGTATTTTTATGTTTGATTCATGGCACCAACAATAGATGTTAGCAGCGAAGTTTTGGAAGGTTTGGATAAGCTTGGTGTACCTTACAAAATCCAGAATCCCAAAATCCAATCACAAAATAATAAAAACAAAAGAACACTTTCTAAAAATACTCAAGAAGATTACATAGAACTCCCATCAGGAATTCTCGTAGCAAAGCAAAAAATTCTTCATGGAAAAAACTGGTCTGAAACTCATGGAGCACTTCAAGAACAAGGAAAAAGAATGTTAATACCTCTAGAATTTGTTGAGTTCTTGAAAT